>Ga0335085_10000951_pt1 | contig 69517 bp, 55 predicted proteins | sample Lox_Sample_45_FD_206712 | JGI IMG/M metagenome (GOLD analysis project Ga0335085, IMG submission 206712) | Soil microbial communities from Loxahatchee National Wildlife Refuge, Florida, United States - Lox_Sample_4.5 | ecosystem: Environmental > Terrestrial > Soil > Wetlands | place: USA... | reverse complement strand
CAGCACCCATCCCTCAAACGCCCGCCACAGACTAAATACGCCGACTAAACAGCCCATTAGTCGCCTCATTCGGGTTGCTTGCGACTTGCAGACGGTGCGCGTAAGGGCGGTGGCCGCTGGCTCAGGGGCGGGGTTAGGCAGCATCATCGTGTGGAAACCGAAATCACCATCATTGCAAGCGGAAACAAAACGCCAAACGCGAGACAGTAAAGTGCCGTCCTGCGATTCGTGCCCTGCGTCAACGCCATAACTACACCAAGAATCGTGCTGATGATAAAACCTGCTGCCATGAGAACAATGAACCATCGAAGAACGGCGCTACTCAAAGTAAATCCCGACTTCAGACGCATCCCCATGTGAGCCGTGGAAAGCATCGCCAACAAGCCCGAATGACCAATGCCAAGAGTCTGCCAAATGCCAGATATGGCGAAGAACAATAGCATCGGCGCGAAAACGCAGCCGAGATACAAATGGAGTGAACGGAATTTTTTCATAACGTTGGATGCTGTCTAACGACCAAAACTCAGCCACTCCGGGCCGCTGAAGTCAACCGCGAAGGGATTATTTCAGATTTCACCAATTTCATTCCATAACGGTTGCAGGTCGGGGTCGTCCAACGCCATTAAGCGAATGTCCTTTTTGCCCGCCAAATCAATCGCCTTCCCCAACCACACCCTCGCCTCTTTAAGATTTCCCAACTGGCACGCATAACACGCCATGTTGTATCGCATGAGGTATTCGTCAGGAAATTTGGCCACGACCGAATTGACGACTTCATACGCCTCTTTTGTCCGTTTCAATGCGTGCAGACTGTAAGCCCAATGTATCCAACCAAAGGGCGAATCTGGCACCGCAATGGAAATTCCCCGTGCCACTTCCGCCGCCATTTCCCATTTCTTGGCCCCAGCGTAAACCTGCCAGCGCAGACACAACACGTCGGGATGCGCCCGCATTTCCGGTGTGATGTTTTCCAATTCCTCGTTGGCTTCCAAAACATTGCCCAATTCCAGCCAGCCTTCCGCTGCTTTCAAGTGTCGCCGGTCTTGAAATTCCAGTTCTTTCATTACCCCTCATTGCCGTGAAACGCGATAGAATCTTTGGGGTGAATCTCCATTCGTGTCCGAGAACACAAAGGGCAACGCCGACGCATTGGTCACAAACAATGTTGACCATTGCGGGTTCGCCAGATTGGTTGCTACCTCGACGGTGAATGTTCCATTGGCTGAGCCGGAAATCAGCAGGCTGAAATTGCCGTTGGTAAATCCAAGCGATTGAATGTCCGGCCTTTCTTCCAGAACGGTGAAGTTCTCTGCACTCGTTGCCAATCCACCGGGTGCAATCACTGAGACCGGGCCGGTAATCGCCCCCGCTGGCACAATGGCGGTGATTTGGTTGGTGGAATCGAGTGTGAAAGTGGCGTTGGTTCCGTTGAACCACACCACGGAAGCCCCGGCAAAATTCGTCCCCTTGATGACCACACTACTTCCTACGTTGCCGGATGCTGGCGAGAAATTCGTGATGCCGGGCACGGGCGAGCCGTCAACCTTCGCACGGAACACAGCGGCGATGTTGGCAGGAACAGCACTGAAACAATTGAAGCCGGTGTCCGATTCAATTTTCTGCGCGGATGTCAAGTAGGTCTGCCATGAACTGCTCAAGCCGTTCGTGACGTTCGGTATGGATACGGCAATGACGCGGTTCGTGACGCTCAATCGGCTCAAGGCCGTGTTGCTACCCAGCGGAACCACTACGATGACTTTCCAGACGTTGGAGGCGATGTAAGCCTTGCCGCTAGGAATTGTTCTAGCGCCGAATCCACTTGGCCCGCAGGTGATGAGCAGTTCGTTGCCCGCCGAAGCGAAAGTGCGGCAGTCTGATTCAAGATTTTCCCACACGCCCGAATTGTTCAGCGCCGACTGCGGCATGATGTTGGACATGAAGAAAACAAGTTTGTTATTTGTGGTGGTGTCGGTGCGGTCTTCAGACGGGCACAAATGGCCGCGATTAAAAAGATTAGTGCCAACGCCGATGTAGTCGTTGTCGGTTACCCGGTAAAAATTGGGCGGCAGGTTTGTGTCGGTGTAATAGCTGCCCGAACGCGGGGCCGAGCCGACATCGCCCGCCGTCAAATCCCAGCTTGCCCAAACCGGCTCACCGAAATGGTCGCTATAATCAAGCGCCTCCACCGTGCGTTGAATCAGATAATGGTCGTGGTTGTTGGTGTCGGCGGTGGCACCGCTGGGATTGCCAAGCTGCATTTGGAGCGAAACATCAATTGTAGCGTTGGCTGAACTGGCAACAAGCAATGCTGAGCCACACGCAATGCACAGCAAGTGACGGCGAATACTCATTGGCCCTCGACTACTTTAATCTGATTGATTGATTCCAGAATGATTTCGGGCTTGCCACGATATTCAGTCACGGTGCCGCTGACTTCCACGTTTTGATTATTGAGTTTCTGCAAGTCGCCGAACTGCGCAATGTTTTCCTCAAAAATGACCGCTGTGAACGGTGAATCCGGGTATGGCTTGTCCATGTCTAGAATGGCAACATTGGGCCGGATGCTTACCTGAACCACCTTCCCCGTTACCGTCATCGTCTCTTCGTAATATTTGCTGGCTTCTGCTGTCCCGATTTCCTTGGGCGTGGAAGTTTGCGGCGCGATGTTAGTGTTCTCCGGCAGCAAGGGAACCGCGCCATTAAATTTCAAATATTTCTGAATCTCATCGGCTAAACGATAGCCCGCCAACGCTGCTTGGTGTTCGGCAACCACTTTCGCCGCCTTGGTGTAGCCATCTGGCAAAGCCGGAGCCGATTCCACATTGGTGCTGCCTTTTAATTCCCCTCGCAAGTAGCCCGTTGTGATGGCCAGTTCACGGCTTTCCAAGCTCCACTCCTTGGTTGTGGTATGTGCGTTCAGTTCCGGCAGTGCGGCTTTTGGGTATCTGGCATCAATCGTAATCGCATACTTCCATTGTGTCTGCGGGCTGGCGGAAGTTCCCAGCAAACCATCCCAAATGCCATGCAGCCGAACACCGCTTTGAGCCGGTTTTACATAAAAGTCATTACCACCTCTGTCCCCCTTCGGGTAAGCGTCTGTGAACAGTGAAGCACAGTGGAGCGGTTGATGGATGTCGCCTACCAGATGAATCAGCCATGACAAATACGCCGCGCGCAGTTCAGGACTGGCGTTGGTGTCGCTCAGGGTTTTTTCACATTGCGCTATGCCGAACAATATATCATCTGTGGGCTTGGGGCCGGGTTCGAGCGGAAATGAGGGAGGCCGCAGCGGATAATCAATGAAGTGCCAGTTCGGATGGTCATACGGGCTGCCGCTTCTTCGGATTTCATCCGGCCAAGTGCTGCTGCGCATGAAGACGTAGGCGGCCAAATCCAGATTTGGATTGGGGTGGTAGGCTTTTTCCCATTTCGCATAATCAGGATGTGCTTTCAGCACTTCGATGGCCTCAGCTTTCAATTGTGGGGAAAGCTGGCGGAACGCTTCGGCGGCGATGGCAAGGTGGCCTGCACCAGACCAAGCAAAAGTGTTTAGTTGAAAAAGTGCGAGGCCGAAGACGGGCAAAACGATTGAGGCAATCCGATTCATCCGAACATTCGTACCCGAAGCCACCTGTTCTGCAATCAAAATCAAATAGTACAGTTAGAGATACCAGAACAGCATAAAGCGAATCAAATCTGTCCCGCACGTCCTTTGGGGCTACGCGGTTTGGCCCACCACGAAATAGGTCATTTTAGCATGTGTGTAATTAGCCAACCCAAAGGCAATATCGGTGGATTGAAAGGATTTTGAAATGGTGATTAAATCGAAGGTGCTGTGAAAGATTCAGAGACATCGAAAACTTAGGAGGACACTACGAAAATTACCAAATCACTAAACATCATCATTCTGGCTTTCCTTGGCCTCACACTCCTGACAACGGGAAAGAGCCAAATTTACACCGTCTCCTTTGATACAACCTCAGCAAATGCTTGGACTGTAAGCGGTGGCGGGGCTAATGATGTCACGCCTTACTTCCTTAGCGCGCCATACCCGAATGCATCGGGCGGATATGATTATCTAAACGCCCTCAGTATGACGAGCACCTTCAACAGTACTGGCTCATTTGTTCAAGGGGGGAGTCTTGCGGATTTTGATGGCTATTGGGTTGCGCATTTCACCTTTTCTCTGCCGGCGAATGCCACGAGCATCAGCCTCAACTATGCAAATTTTGGTGCTGATGATAGGGTGGTCTTGACGTTGAATGGAGCCATTTTTGATGCGACCGGTTTTTTCGTTGATTGGGTGCATAACGGCACGCCTTCTATGCTTCTTACTGATGGTGGTTCTGTAGAACCATATTCTTCGTTCAGCAGCAGTCTTGACGGCTTTGTTTCAGGCAATGTAACCAGCGGCTTCAACACTGGTGGTCTGAACACCATAGAGGCAATTATCAACAACACCGGCAATGGGGTTTACGGCGCAGACCAAAACATTAACCCAAACGATGGCACGTCCTTTGTCTTGTCAGGAACAATTTCTTACTCCGTCGTGCCCGAACCCAGTTCCCTTGCGATGTTCGGCGTTGGTTTATTTGGACTGACGTGGTTGCGTCGGCGTCAGCGTCAATCCTCGCACATCCCACACTGCGACCAGATTGGCTGGGTCGAGTAGTTTTAAGGTCTGGGACGCGCTGTCAGCCTGCCGGGATTATCACCGCTGCACCGCCCCTCAAACGCCTGCCATAGGGTAGCTGGGTGATTGTTGTGGCTTATTCAGAGGGGTGGTTTGAACACAACCGGCACGATTAAGGGACAAGCTGGATTCGATAGAACTGGGCTGCTGCGTTGTTCGTGTCTGTGAAACAGTACGAAATGCCAGAGACGTTGGTCGTAAGGGTGGCGGTCGTATTCGTCGTCCAACCCGTCCCCAGTTGTCCGGTCTGGAGCAAGTTGAGCGAAGCATCGGTAAGACTGCTGATGACTGCAAAGTTGAGTTGCACCTGATTGCCCGTCAAAAACGGCGTGGCCAGCACAATGCCCGGCGACGAGCTAAGTTGGTAAATCTGGCTGCCTGCCAGCAGGAATAGCCCTAATCCGAAATCATCGAAATCGGGCACGCTGGTATAGGTGACCGGCTGGCCGGAAGACGGCTGGTCGCCGCTGCCTTGTTCGTAACCGAGGAAACCGTTGTCCGTGCCGGTGCTATGGTGCAGAGCGCCGATGGCCAGAGCGTTCCAACCTTTGATAACGGTGGGAAGATACGTGTTGCTGTCGAGGTAGCCGTGGGTGATGCCCCAAGCTATTCCGTAAGTGAAGCAGGCCGTGCCGCTGGACTCCGGGCCGGGATAGTCATTGGTGTACGCGAGATTCACGTTCCAGAATCCGTCCGACCGCTGCACGGCTTTGAGGGCCACCGCCATGTCCGTGAAGGTTTGCAGATATTCGGCATAGTGCAGGTCATTGGTGGGAAGCACATCCATCGTCCGGGCCAGCGCGACGAAGGCCCAGCCGTTGCCGCGTGACCAGTAACATTTTTGCTTCGTGCCATCCGATGCCGTGTAGTTCGCCAGAAAGTTCGTGTCCCGCCACCAAAGATGGTCAGTGACATTATAGAGGCCGTTGGAGCGGCCATAGACGCTTTGGATGTTATGGAAGTAGGCATACATCTGCGGCGAATACGTGTAATTGGTTTTAAGCGTGTCGAGGATATTGGAATTCAGCACGCTGAGCTTGCCAAACGCGGGCATGGACATGTGGATGGAATCAACGTAAGTCCACTCCCTCAGGCCCACGCTGCCGCTTACCCAGAAGTTCACGTTGTTAACAATGTGGGTCAGCCGGTTGGTCTGGGTGGTGTCCAACCGATAAAGTTCGATATACTCCTGACCGGCGCACTGGTCATCGGGCGAAGTATCCATGTCCCCATACCGCAACGACCAGTTGGTGAATGCGCCCCATTGCACAGCATAATTGTAAATGTTGGGGTCGTGGTTGATTTGGTATAACGCTAGGTCGCCCTCGATATAGGTTCCACGAGTCCAGATGCAACTTGGATGGCCCCCGGAAAGGCAATTCTCACAGCCGGGCATAGGCCATTCGTTTGTGAAATAGTTGTTGGCCAGCACCATGTCGCTCAAGATTTGGGCCTGCGGTGGCATGAATCCGGCCATTGCGTTGAATGAAACAAACACTCCGACCAGCAACCCCAAACAAATAATTGGCTTAAAACAGAAAGACTTCATCGCCGATGGTGTGTTTGTGGTGGCATGTCCTCTAAACATAACTACTATTCACCAAAGCTCATTCAAGTCAAACGCCTGTTCTAACCGCACTGGATGGTCGTAGCGGCTTATTATTTGTGACTTGCAGATGGTGTGCGCGTGGGGCCGGTGGCCCAGCGCGGTTTTAGGCCAATCATCGCGGATGGTGAAACAACATCAGATAACCGAGGCCAATGAGCAAAACCGCAACTAAAGACAATACAATCCAAGCTAATAACACAAAAACATTCTGCATCGAACTACTCCTTTCCGGCTTAACACCATCCTTCAAAACCGCCGCGCCTGTCTTAATCCTGTAGCGCATCACCAGATACCACGGGAAGCCAACAATCCAGAGAAGTGCGATAGCGATAAACAAGGCTACCGGCCCATATGAAATGCCCGACTTGTAACGCCTGAGTTGAATCTTCTTGGAATCAATCGCTGCCCATAATGCTGTCCCCAAAATCATGAACCAACTCAACGGGACATACCGGCCAGCAATGTTCAGTCCGACAAAAGACGTGAGAAGAACCAATGCTATCGTCAGCAAAATGGCATCCCGTGCTTTCATAATCAACCCGCCGTTGCCTGCGATTTGTTAGACATCATATTTTCGGTATCCAGAATTGCCACCATTTCCTATTCTCAATCTTTTCCCCGTAACGACTCCACTTCTCGTCCGTCTTTCTGCAAAACTGAACATACGCCTCAAGACACGAGAATCGCTCCGTCACCTTATTGCTGCCGATGCTCAACACATAAACCGGCGAATGCTCGCGTGAGGCGTCAATAAAATAAGCCTCACCTTCTTCATCATCTTGGCCGATAATAAAACTGTGCGCTGGCAAATTCTTTCCCTTCGCTGAGATTGCCAGCAATTCATCAACACTATTGCGTAGTAAAAAATCAGCCGTAATCGAACCCTCCGGGAAACAATATGCCGCCATTATGTTCCGATAGTCGCTTGGCAGCGAAATGTTCAATTCCGATTCCAAGCGGTGGAAATCTAATGCGGTCATAGCGTGTAATGCCTCACGACCCAAAGCCTGAATCCGCCGACCCACTGGCGCAAGGATTTTCACCAAGCCGCCGGTGGTGCTGCCTAACGAGCGGTTTTTTAGGCCAGATGTGGCAAGCAACGTGAAGGACTGCTCAATCATGGGCAGGTCAGTGCTTGACTTTGGGTGGCTGCGATACAGCCTTGGGATGTTGGGCTGCGGCCTTGCATCCAATGCGAAAACTGACGTTCATACTTTCCGGCATAATTGCTGCACTTGCAGTGATTGCTGCGGTCGTTTTCTGGGACTTCCTCAGTTCTGGAAAATTGAAAAACTTTGTTGAAACGCTCGCCGTTTTGGTTGGAGGCGGCTGGGCAGTGTGGAGGTTTATTCTTAGACGTGAAAGCAAGCCAGCCCTCGAAATCTCCCTGACTTACAAGACGATTCAAGAGACCAAAGAACGTTTCTTGGCTTACTTCGATGTTGTGCTCACCAATAAGAGCACCTGTCGGGTGGTGGCGAGAAGAAGAAAAAAGGATGTCCCGGCATTTACGGACAAATATGAACACCTGCAACACAGTTGCTGCCTGATACTTCGCCATATCCCAAAAGAACAGCCAGCAGAGACGCAAATAAGGTGGTTCCCTGCCGATGAAGAGGCTAAGAGTCCCCGCCCCGATGATATTGTGGCGAATTTGTTGGACGAGTACGAAGATGAGGTTATAGGCCAAAAGGATTTCTTCATGGAACCATCAGAGATTTACCACCTCTGCGTTGGCGTTGTACTCAAATCCGGTACTTATCTTGCAATGGTCACTTTTTTAGGCGACCACGGCGACGAAGAATTTTGGCGGCTCTTGTCCATCGTCCAAATACCGGAGCGACCCGAGACTAAATGAGAAGCTTTTTGCTGTATTCCGAATAATTTAGTGGCCGGTCGCCCGGCGCGGGTCGGGCGTCATGGCTGGCTCGGCTTCTTATCTTCACCACAACGTGCCATCTTGTTGTAGAGCCATGCAAAGATAGCACCTCCAATCAAAGCATCGAAAAACGCATACACCAATCCAATCACGCTGCCAATTGGAGAAACCGTATAACCAAGATACACCTTGCTGATGAATGTGTGTTCTCCGGTGGAACCACCAAATGCGATGAGCCACCAAGTAAGAAAAAACAGCCCCAACGCCCAGAGTATGCCGCATGTCAGCGCGAATGCCTTAATGTTCAGTTTCATATTCAATTCTCCATTTATTGATTTTGTGTTCGTGACGAAGTGATGCCTAACGACCAAGACCTGAGCCACGGCCACCGGCGTCTGGCTCTCGACGGCAATCTGGACTCCCAAACCTCACGCCTCAATCCAAAACTTTCTCGTCACGCCGTAGCGCAGCGCAGGCGGAAAGCGCAGTGGGCGTTGGCTCCGGCGACTTGCTAGGCCGATGGTTCTTCATTTGCAATCTTCTCGACCTTCAACCAGTCAATGACTTTGCTATAAAACGGCCAGACCGTTTGTAGCTGCTGAACATAAACACGGTCACGAGATAAAATGCCGAAAACCAAACCAAAAATAAAACCACAAAACCACCAAGACTTAGCGAATACGCCGAGACCAAATAGAGCGACGGCGAACCCGAAAAACATAATGAGACGCCATCTGTTTTGCTTGAAATAACGCCACGAAGATGCGTGGCCATCGCGCTGCCTCATTTCTAAGAGATAATCCGCAAGCTCCTTATCGGTGTAATTTTTCATAAGAATGCGAATCGGCCTAACGGACGCAAGCTCAGCCACCGCCATTGGCGGCTGGCTCCGGCTGCAATCCGAATCTATTCCGGTAAAATCTCAAGTTGCAAACTACTGTCGCTGTAACCCACGGCCTCCCAAAAGGCGACCCCGCCTGTATTTGAGACCAACGCCCCTACCCTAAGCCGCCTGTTCTTTGGCCACACTTCCGAGCGCAGTATCTGCACCGCACGGCGGCCAATACCCTGTCTGCGCCGATGACGAACCACGAAAAACTGCCGCAGGTAAATCTCTTCGGGCTGCTCGCAATACAGCGCGTAAGCCAGAATCTCTTTGATGTCGTTAAAAATTACCGCCCGGTACTCACCCGCAAGCCAGTCTCGCATCCGCCGTTCCATTTCGGCAACTGTCATCCGGTTGGGAAGCCCCACGTCGGTTATCAACTGGTGATTAAACTCCGCCAGCAGCGGACAATCGTCTGACGTGGCTGGTCGAAAGGTCACGAAGGGATGGCGCTCTTGGCCATGCTGCATCGTCCACACTACCGCTTCGCTGCCCGCAGGCAGAACCGCCGGTGACGATTGAGGGACTTTTGGCTTGTCATTCATACCATCGTTCTCACTTTGAGAGCGTATTCACACAAGCCGCCGCCACACGGTCAACCGGAAATCATTTTTTACGCAGCACGGTCGCTTAAAGTGATTTCTCTCCAGCAGCTTTGGCTTTGGCCCAACGTGCCTTGGCAAGTTGTGCAAGGCGTTTGCGCGCAGCAAGGCTGACTTTACGCCTCGGTTTGGGGGTGGCCTTCAGGACTTTGGTGCGACGCCGCTTCGCCCATCTAGCTTTGACCGCAGCCCCAATCTTGGCCCTAGCAGACGCGCTCATCCGTCTGCGCCTGCGGGGAGTAGCAGCGCCAGCGGTGCCATCCAACAGTCGGGAAAGTCGCTTTTCCAGAGTTTCGATTTTGTGTTTGATGCTCGCCGCTCGGCGCAGTTGTTTAACAGATAGATGTATGATTGAATTCATGTTGTAGAAATTAAGCGTTTTTTTCGCGGAGAAGTCAACAAGTGGATAACGATGCGAACAAAGACCAAATCCAAATCACTTAGCGGAAACGATTTCGATGCACTTTTGATTCGATAGTCTCTCCGACATGGCTTTGATGGCGGACGGTCTCTCCTTTTCATTCATAAAGTTCAGCGGATTTACCGACTGTGCCTTAAACCATTCTTCGACCGTAATCGGCTCACCCATGAACCAACGGTTCAGCATCCGATATTGCGCTCCGCAGATTTTGTAATTCATCAGCGAGATGGTGGGTTCGATTGCCTCAAAGCACATCTCTTTACATTCTGAAATGTCCACCACCGACACCCTAGTTATCGCCACAGGCTTGATGACGCCTTTGTAGGCGCAATTGCCAAGGTGCTCGACCGACAGCTTCCAAGACTTTGAAAAATCGTCAATGTGGTTGCGAATGTATTTCGTGCGCTCGTTCATCGTCTTGCCCTTGATACCCGCACTGTTGTTCTCATCCGAGCGGGTCGCCTGTTCAATAAAATCTTCGTCCGGACGCATTCTACTTGCGTCCAGCACGGCGGTCTCTATTTCGATGATGGCGAATTTTTGCTTTTTGAGATTTTTGACCGCTTGAAGTGCGTAATACGGAGCGTAAGCGATGGTCAAATATATCAGCGACGGATGGCTTTCGACGGAGTGTTTCCAGTTGCTTTTGCCGGTGAGTTTTCGAGGACGCAGCCCCTCGGTCAAAGCCCGTCTGCCAATTCTCTCAGTTGTTCCGTGGTAAAGTTTCACAATTGTAAGCCGTGCGCTTAATATTCGGCAATTCGTTCTGCCGGAGGCGTTGCTTTCACCTCGCACTAACCTCTCCACCGCGAACGGCGGCGGGTGCTTCCCACAACATGACCCGTTTGGTTGGTGCGTTCCAGTCGAAGGCGTAGCGACCATGTTTAAATCCGTGTCGCTTCAACCACGCCGCCATTTGTTCATGTGTCAGGCCGCCTTTGCGAGGTTCAAGGAAGGCAACCAGCAAATTTCCTTTGGCGGTCACGACTGACTTTGCCTTTTCAAGGAGGGTGTTCGCTAGTCCTTTAGACCGCCATTCGGCAACAACTCCAATCCACGCCAACTCATAATCACCACCGCGCAGATGCTTCACGTCGGCTTCGGCAACAACTTTTCCGCCTCGTTGAATTTTGAAATTCACTTTGTAGCCCCTCTGACGGCAGCAAGGTCAGCGAGGGCTTTGTCCATTTCAACAGATGTAAGCCTGACGCGGGATTCGCGTTGAGCGATTTCTGCCACAGCGTTGAGCGCGGCGTGTTCATCGAATGCTTTTTCGTATGGCTCGAATCGCTGCTGCTCAAGCCCTAGAATCGTCAGCGCGCTTCCTTCGTGCATAATGCCGCAGCAAGGGCATTGGCCTCTTTCTCGCGCCGCCTTGTCGGTTTGAATTGTGTTCATGTTTTGTTTCTGCGTTCAGTATTAAACAATCGGTTCACCGTTTTCAATTGCCGATTCCCAGCAGCCAGCCGGTCATGTCTCACCTGACCATCCGCTTGAACGCCCCAAGATATTTTCTCTTTTGTTTTTCGGTCGGAGCATCGCTTAGGTTGCAAAACAGGTCTGCCAGTTTCACTTTGCGTGCGATTGGGTTTTTGTTCGCCCGCTCGATGTAATGCTCGTAAGACTCCCCCTTGCGGTGGGTCAGTGCGTCCACGGCGTCCACCACTTCTGTGGGAAACAGCTTGGCAAGGTCTGCGAGGGTGACTGTGGACTTTTCGGGAACGTCATGCAGGACGGCTATTGCCTTCAACAAATCCGTGGGCATCGGGGCTGCCACAGCCACCGGATGTTTGATGTAGGGCGTCACGCCGTTGCGCCTGAATTGTCCACGGTGCGCAATCTTGGCGACTGCGAGGGCACGCGCCACAAGTTCTTTTGGTAATTTTTCCTTTTCCAGTTTCATAATAGTTCTCCCTAATTCAGCGCGGCGTTATTGGCAACGCTGTTCTTTTCAAATTCTGTCCACCGCCACGCACCCACATCCGCCTCGCCCAGCTTGTTCAGGATGTCGCCACACAACTTCAGAATATCCCTCAAATCGTTCCGGTCTTGGGGGTCGTTTGTATAATTCAAGATGTCACGTTGGATTACTGCGGCGCGCTGAGCGAATTCCAGAGCGTCGCGGTAGCACCCCAAACGGAAGAACACATCGGCCAAGCTGAACAGCGAGTAGGAGTATTCGACCTTCCACTCTTCAAAGCCGTTGGCGACCACGGTTTGCCATGCGGCCACCGACTTGCTGAACACTGCCACCGCCTCATTAAGATTTCCCTGCCGGAAGCACAAATCCCCGTAGTTGACCAATCCCAAAGCCAAATCTTCGCAGGTGCCGCAGTCCCAAAAATCGGCAATGGCCCGTTGGAAGCACTCCCGCGCTTCGTCGTGGAGTCCTTGCAGCATGAACGCTCGGCCTTGGTTCATAACTGAAATGGCCATCTCGCGGATTTCCTCTGGTTCCCCATCGCCGTGCCGGTTGTTTTCGTGGATTTGGATGGCCTGCTCGTAAACTGGAATTGCTTCGGTCACGCGCTCCAAATCAACGAGTGCGTTTGCTTGGTTATCCAGAGCCTGCGATAAACTGAAAGTCACAAGGTCTGAATGGGCGCTGAGGGGTCGGCAAATCGCCACGGCTTTTACAAAACACGCCAACGCTTTGGTCGGTTGTCCAAGCCTAGAATAAATGCGGCCATTATCAATGAGCGATACTGTCTGCCTTATGACACTTTCCACATTCCGTTCGTCATTTGCATTCATGGCTTTATTTGTAGAAATGGCCCAGTACGCGAAGTGACGTAAAATTGCCGTTGCCGACAATGACATGGTCAAGCACTTCCATTTTCAGAAGCTGACCGGCACGAATTAAATCGCGCGTCACTTTGATGTCGGCCTCTGACGGGATACTCTCGCCGCTTGGGTGATTATGCATGACCACTACCGCGCTGGCGGCGGTAACGATGGCGACTCTAAAAATCTCGCGGGGATGCACTAAAAGGGTGTCCACGGTTCCGATGGAAACGAGGTGATGGCCTTTGACACGGCTGCGGGTGTTCAGGAGCAGCACGGCCAGACACTCGCATTCGGGGTTATAATGGGCATGGGTGGCAATGTGCAGCTTCCAGTAGGCGACGGCTTTGTCGGGTGTATCACACGGCTGCATGGCGTCCGGGGTCGGACACTCACGCAACGCGGTCACTTTGAATTCGTGCGGGGTGGCCGGAAACTTGAATGGTTTCACAATGGCTTCCATGCTTGACCACATAATCAGTCTCCGAGGATTAAACCGTGGTTGATGGCACCAGCGACCAGATTCCCGACGAATCGGTGTTCCACTGCGAATCCCAAATTTCCGAACCACTGCCACGGTTCGAGCGTGATGTGCTCTTTGACCCAAGCGCGGCAGGCGTCGGAGAGCGGACAAAAGAGGGAAGTGGTTCCCTCGTTGAGAACCCGAAAATCGGGGGCTGGCTGGTTATGGGGTACGGGGTGGGGACGAACAACGCCGGTCGGATGCCGTCGTTCGGATTTTTCTAGTTTCATTTGATGTGTCGCCTTCAACACACCAGAAGTCTGAAAAAGCAAAACCGCCCGAAGCAACAGGGCGGTCAACTCTTACAGAATTGTTCAAGACCTACGAGTCTTGCACATCGAATCAGAACACCCGTTCCGATTCAAGGCACCGTGGCGTTTTCACGCTCGGTTGCCGGACTTGGACAACGCCAAGCCACTCCTGATGCTACTATAATTTACCACATCTGCTGGTAATTCTCAAACCGATTCCGGCTTTCACGACGCACGGGATAATCTACCCATAATACCACAGCGCATCTGCCACTTCAATCGCGGATGCGGTGGCGGCGGACGAGAAGTGCGGTGGTGACGCCGATGCCCAGCAACCCCACAGCCGAGGGTTCAGGTACGGGCAAGGTTTCGCCTTGGAAGGCCAGTCCGGTAGGAGGCCCGAACGCGGAGGCAAAGGTGCTCTGCGCTCCGCTCGGCGTGATTTCATAGATGTTGTTCCAATCCGATACAAACAGGTCGCCCGCGCTGTTAAAGGCCAAGTATTGAGGGTAAGTGAAACCCGATGCAAAGGTGCTCTGCGCTCCGCTCGGCGTGATTTCGATGATGCTACGGCTGCCGAAATTCACAACAAACAGATTGCCTGCGCTGTCAAAAGCCAGTCCATAAGGAGTAACTAAGCCGGAGGCAATGGTGCTTTGCGCTCCGCTCGGAGTGATTTGTACGATGCTGCCGCTTTCCCAATCCGAAACAAACAAATCACCCGCGCTGTTAAAGGCTAGGTCAAACGGATGAGCCAACCCGGAAGCAAAGGTGCTTTGCACTCCGCCCGGCGTGAATTCATAGATGTTGCCGCTGGCGTCATCCGCTTCAAACAGGTCACCCGTGCTGTTAAAGGCCAGTCCACTAGGATTTGCCAATCCAGAGGCAAAAGTGCTTTGCACTCCGCCCGGAGTGATTTGTATGATGCTGCCGGAAGCAGCGCCAGCCGACACAAACAGGTCGCCCGCGCTGTTGAAGGCCAGCCCTTCAGGCTCGAAGAATCCGGAGGCAAAGGTGCTTTGCGCTCCGCTCGGAGTGATTTCAGTGATTAAGTCGTTGCCCCAAGCCGCCACAAATAGATTCTGCGCCTGCGTGCTGGAGGCAATCAGCATGACCGCTCCCGCGCAGACCACTCCGCCGAATGATTGGCACGCGGCGATTGCGATTGAGAGATGTTTTTTCATAATGTGCTCCTAAGTTTTAGCTGTTGTTGAACTGGTCTGAAGTGACTTAACACAGGCGATTGTCAACGGGGTCTGTAATGTCCGCGCTGAAGGAATGAATCCGCTTGTGGCGAACATCAGCGTTAGCCAAAAATCCCGCGCCCGTTTCACTTTTCCGAAGCTAAATCGCTTGCGTCGGTTCAAGTAAAGCAGTTTGAAATGATTTTGTCCAGCCTAAAACACTATCATTCATTAGGTGTTCTGTTCGGACGCCAGCGGCTACGCTGCCATTGTGGCAAAATCCGTAACAGGCAAATTCTTGGTTGCGCGGCTGCGAGAATTGCGAAAACGCCATTCGCTCACACAAGAACGATTCAGCGAACTTTCAGGGGTCGCATATAAGTATTATCAACTCATCGAGATTGGGAAACGGATTGATTTTCGCCTCTCGACTTTAGGAAAGATTGCCGGGGCGTACGGAATTGGTGTTCACGAATTGCTCGCCCCGAATTTCCCCAAGGCGCGGCTGAAAAAATCCACCATCAAAAAATCCAAGGCAAAACGCCCCGCCTAATTCCGGTTTGGTTCTGCTCCCCTCGGCTAGATGAAATCCGGGTGAAATGCCAACCGCTTCGGGTCAAAAAGTCATCACTGTTCGGTAAAATAAAAGATTTTGACGCCAACCGACGAAGTTTCAAAAATCCTTGTCCAATCAGAGTCCATGCGAGCCATTTGACGGTGTGATTAACTGCCCGCGTCTCGCAGCGATGGTCGCTGTGAGTAAAATGAAAGGACACAAAAATGAAAGGTCAATCAGGTTCGCGTGGGGCTGGTCGGTCAACGATGACACAAGCCGCTGCGGCACGCATTCAGAGCGCAACGGCCCGCTCTAACGGTGGTCAGGTCAGTAGCGGCAGTTTCGCGGCACGAGCACAGGCTGCCGCTTCGCACAATAGAACGGCACCTGCCGGAGCAGGGAGCGGTAAGGCAGGCAACCGAGAAACCGGCAGAGAAAGCGGGGGCTGCGGGAGAGCGCCCAGCCAAGACTGAAGGTGATGTCGTTTTCCTTCTCGCCAAGCAGGTTGAAAACGCTCTGAACCTGACGCTGATGTAGATAAAGTTCGGCCATGCTAATGTCTTCCTTTGAAGGCACATTGCAGCAGAGATTGGCACAGGGCTTCGAGGCGTTGGCGTTTGGTGGCGGCAGTTGGTTGCTCGGCCAGCCATCGCAGTAACTTGGCGAAATCTTGCGGCGGCAGGGGTGGCAGCCTTCGCGTATCGGGAATCATACCGAACCATTCTAACAACTGTGGATTTGTCAGCCGGGGCGGGTCATTTACATCGCAGAAGAGTTTCTCGCAGGCATGGAATGCGCCATACCTCCGCGCAACCTGCCAGTAGTGAAGCTCCCATTTGCGCAAGCCATCTTGATACCTGTCCGTGAAGTCGAGCGGCAACGGTTTGCTGCCGCGCACCATGCAATTGCCGGGCAGTGGTAAATCTTGCCGCCGATACCATGCCGCCGCCTGCTTATGCGCAGCCCACGACTTCTCGACCCGCAGCACAGCCACCAGACGGCGTGTGCTCGCTGTTTTTGGCGGATACACAAAATCTTTGGTCATGTAGGCGAGTACATCACCCACTCGTAGGCGTGGCGCAAAGTATCCTTCACGGCAAAGGGCTGTAATGGACGGGAACGCAGATTCCAAGTCAGGCTCGCGGCGGCACGACGCATCTACGAATGGCGGCAAATTGTGTTGCTCAATTGCGTTTCGCCCTGCGAGCGTCTGAGCCAGTGGTCGGAACTGGTTGACGTAACACTTCATTGAATCTCCTGTTTGTGTCTGGAAACGCTTTTTGCGTAAAGATGCAACGTCCTTAATGTATCGTCCGTGAAATAAATTTTGTCATCTTTGAAGCGTTCGGTTATCTCGGCCATCAAATCAGGAAAGTCCCACAATATCACTCCGCGCTTGTCGGCTTGCTTCTTTGCTTCGGGAGTCCAGCCCCATGTCACGATAATCTTTTGATATTTGCCCTGCCTGAAGCCGTGTTCTGCCAACTTTTTCACGACGCCCGGCGCAGAGAACTTCCGCTCAACGAAATAACCCAGAGTGCGACGTTGTCCGGCTTGCTCCATACGTTTCTTGAGCAACGCTGGGCTAAAAGGCTTTGTGGTCAGCTTGCTGTAACTGCCGGACACCGAAACGCCGCTTTCAATGTGGTATTTGTCTCCTGTGCGTGGGTCAACCGCTATCAGGTCAATTTCAAATTGGCCTTCGCATTTGATGTTCGCAATGGTTGTCCAGCCTTTGACGTAGCGAACGTATGACTCAACTATTTTTTCTGTAGTCTCCATGTTGCAATTCTCCGTCAAAGTCGCGGTGAAATTTCACTAGGTCTGTTCTCATGGTGTTTTCAGTTTAGTGGCTTCCATGATTTACTACCAATGTCCGGCGCATGTGCCAGACAAGCCTTTCGCGGGAATGGCTATCAAGTGAAAGCATTGTCGTTTTACACATTCAGCAATAGGTGTCTTTTCCATATCTTCCCTATGGGCATCTTAATAAAACGGTCATATACTTTATGAATTGGGAAAACCATCACGCGGTCTCTCTTCATTCGGCTGTCACAATCACAAAAAAACAACAGGTGGACGCCTTTCTTGCTCCAATACTTTTTTAACTTTTCAAACTTTGCTTGCGCCTTTGATGAATTCCAAGAAAGATGCGTGACCTGTGCCAAGATGCGTTTGCCGTCCGAGGCGATGCCCAAAATGTCCAAGTCCTTCATCGTTCGTCCAACGTCACGCAGCAGACAAATGAGTTGTGGCAATCCGACGTGTTTATTCTCCCGCTGTCTTAAAAACTCGGCGCACATGACTTCTTGGTCGCCTGCTCCAAGCCTGTTAAATGTGATTTGGCGCTTTTGTTTGCGAACGATTTTCTCAATCGAATCTTGCACACTTGGCCACCGTTTTATTGTCCCATAGCGGGGTTGCGCTGATTGCAGCGCGGCATATTCGTATGGATTAACAAGCCGCGAGTTGTGAAGTTGAATTGTTTTAATGATGGCGATTCCATCGTGCCCATTCGGTGGTGAACTTCCCGGTCTCCATTTCCCCTTGACCAAATGAATTCTTGACCCTTTTGGAAGCAATCCAACCAACCATTTGACATCCTCTGAGTATTGCGCACATACATATCCACCTTCAGTAGCCAACTTTTTCAGAGCGCCCAACGCCCGCTTGGCTCCCCCTTCGTAGTCTTCAGGATTTTTACTCTTACTATCGGATTTTTTATTTCCAGATTTGTCCCACGGGTAATGAATAAAAATGCGGCGTTCACTCCACATTCGTTTTCGCGTTTTGTCGTCAACAGCGATTTTATCCCGTGGGTGACGAATGAAATATGTTTCCATTGTAGCCATCTCAAAACCTTGAACCCGCCGAAGCTGGTCGCGCAAGGAAATATCTGCGCTGGCATCAGAGCATCGGCTTTTACGAATTGTGAAGTGTCAAATAGCAGTGCCCTAATCCAGTATCAAAAATCAGTTGGCTCGTCCCCGACCCGCTGCCATCTGACCCTTCAGCCACATTTGGCCCTTTTCCGTCACAAGGAGCGAGTTGTCGGCAATTTCAAGTCCGCCGTCTTCGACCATTTTCGCAAGGTATTCAAACGCCACTTCCCGTGCCCTCGTCTCTGCCAGACCAGAACTTTTTAACGTCTGCACCATCAAACCGAAGCCCATCTTGGCGGGGGCGCTCATTTCGCAGACGCGCAATGCCGCGAGAATCTTCGCCCTACGCTCTGATTCGTCTGGCTTCTCGTCCATCCGTTTTTCAGTCAGTACAAATGCGGACGATTCTGGCTATGGCTGATGGGTCACGATGATTGGCCCGCAGCATTTCAGCGAATCCGTCATTTTCCGCGTCACCCGTTTCCAGCATGTCCGCGATGAAATGGATGGCATCCGCGTTGTTCTTATGTTTGTCGAGAAGCTGCAACATCTGCTTCGAGTTGTAATAACCGGGTTTGACTCCATACGCGGGTTGCTCCCCTTCGTGCTCCGGGTCTGGTATCAGCAACACCGCATCATTGGGGATTTTATCGCGCGGCTTTAATGTCGTCTCTCTGTTCATTTGAACATGGTAATTATACGCTGCGGTGGCCGATGGGGCAAATTATACGGATGCCAGAGCGCACGGTTCTCAATTTTGTTATCACTGTTCACCTCCTATACCAAGAATCTTGCTCACAAACTGCGTCCTTGCGTAAAAGGCCCTGCTTGTGCTGCCGTGGCCCGCCCCCTTTGTTCTCGGCTGAATAAGAACGCCCATTGCGCCGGTCAATGCTTCAAAGCCTTTGGTTCGGATTGTTTCTCTGGTTTCTTCATAGTCCGCGCGCACTTGGTTGAAGATTTCCGTGTTGCCCAAGTCAAACGTGGCAACTTTCACCAGCAATGTGTGGGTCTCTTGCTGTGACTCAAAAAGTCGCGCACAAACGACTGCCTTCTTGAGCTTTGCCAAAAGATGACTTTCCTCGAATGGCTTCTGAAGGACGTTGACCGGGTCAATCATCGTTATGGCCATCGTCTCCTTGACCACGATTTTATCTCCCCCAATTTTCTTTAGTGGAACCATCTTCAATTCCCAAGAGCCGAAGTTAGGTGACTGGGCAGAGTTAATTGGCAAACCCAAATACCTTTCAAGAACATGCCCAGCCCAACCCTTGTTTTTCTTCCCATCTTTCCAAACGGTCACTCCATACTTGTCTGCGAGCGGTCGTAAATCTTGGCCCTCAAGCTGTTTTAGTGATTGAACTGCGATTTCTCGTTCCATACTTCCCAGTCATTTGAAAAGTTCTCCTTCTGCCTTCCTCAATTCGGCCTGAATGCGCTGCGCGGAGAGTTTTGCGTGCGCTTCGTCAAGCTCGATGCCGACGCAGCCGCGTTTGATACGGAGGGCCGCCACCGCTGTCGTGCCGCCACCCAAAAACGGGTCGAGAACCAAATCCCCTTCGCGTGTGGAGGCCAGCAGGCAACGTTCAACCAGCGTCACAGGTTTTTGGGTCGGATGTTTCCCGAACGCTTTTTCCTCCTTGCTCGGCGAGGGCATTCTCCAGACGGTTTTCATTTGTTTGCCGCCATTGATTTGTCGCATGAGCTTGTAATTGAAAGTGTGTTTGCTTTTCTTGGTCTTGGCAGCCCAAAGCACTGTTTCAGTCGAATGGGTGAAGCAGCGACAGCCGAGATTTGGCGGGGGGTTGGGCTTTTCCCAAGTGATTTCATTCAGGATGCGGTAACCGAGTTGCTGCATGGCGTAACCGATTGAGTGAATAACGTGGAGTGTACCGCTCACCCAGATGGTGCCGTTTGGTTTGAGGACGCGCTGGCAGCGGCGCAGCCATTCGACATTAAACTCGTGGTTAAGTTCCGGGCCGCGAGATTTGTCCCAGTCGCCTTTGTCCACCCTGACCATTTTGCCTGCATGACAGGTGATACCGCCGTTGGAGAGAAAATAGGGCGGGTCGGCAAAGATGGCGTCAAAATGGCCCTCGTGATATTTGGCGGCATACGCATCGAGAAGTTCGAGACAATTTCCCTGATAAAGCCAGAGTCGGCGTTCGGTGTTGGCGTAAATCAGTTTGGGAATTTTTTCCTCGGCTGTGTGGTCGGCGACAATCGTGCCGTCGTCATGCAGCACAAAAGGCGCTGAGGAAACATCCATGCCGTGGATGAAGTCGTGGTCAACCTCTTTGGTTGGCGATGGGCGGTGACGGGCTTCGGCCTTGCCCATAGTTTGCTGTGCGGACGACTTCATTCGGCAATCAGTTTAGCGAACTGATTTAACGAGGCAAGGAGCAAGCCCGATAACAGCGATTAAGCCCTCTTCCACTAAGTCCCACTCATACTGTTCCACAACGGTTTCAATTCAGGGCGTTAATGACAGCCCGCCTAACAGTTTGCGTGTCAATTGCCATCCCTTTCATGAGCCATCATCCCAACCCGCCCTCATGCAGCATTCAAGCCCGTAAGTGAACCATTGCTGCCGAAAACCGATTCCAGTCACTTGTAAGTTCGTTCATTGAATCTCGTCTGACTTCGCGCGATTGCAGGCTTCACAGAGCAATTCAATGTTTCGTGCTGTGTTGCCACCGCCTTTTGAAACTGGAATAATGTGGTCGTATTCCAGATTCTCCCGGCTGCCGCATTTCACACACTTACCACCGTCTCTGCGCCAGACTTCTCTGCGGACTTCAGATGGAATTGCAGCACGACTCTCGCCGGCTTCCCGCGCTTCATCGAATGTGGCCAACATCTTCAACGCTGCTTCCGCAACCTCCAGTGTAATTATTTTGTTTCCATTGACATGGGCAAAATCTCGGACGTGCTGCAAGCGATTTAAGACATCTATCGGCGTGCCATCCGCCGAATAAGCAATTCGAGAAGCCACATCACTATCAAGTTCGATTTTTAGGGGCAATGCAAAACGCCGGGCAATGTCAGCCAGTTCTTCGACACTATAAGCGTCCATGTTTTCGATTATTGAAAAGCAGGAAAGCAACGCAGGAAACACGCGTTCTTTTCGTGGGGCTGTGCCAATGAGCGTGAACCTTGGAAGATTAAGACGCACGCTGCGGGCATTCCCGCCCCGGTCAATGATAACGTCAAGTTTGAATTCTTTTGCTGCCGAACAAAGATGCGTCACAATGCTTTTTTGCAGGCGATGAATTTCCTCAATGAATAACACGTCTCCCTCTTCCAGATGGGTGAGCGCACCATCAAGGTTGATTTCATTTTCAATTGCCGTACCACTGGTACATTTGCAGTTCACGCCCATCTCTTTTGCGAGGACACTGGCTAGCGAGGCTTTACCAGAACCCTGTGCACCAATGAGCAGGACGTGGCCGAGCGATTCACCTCGCTGTTTTGCCGCTGCGATAGCCAGCATGAGTCTCGCCTTGACTCTCTTTTGTCCGATAAAATCGGAAAACAGCTTCGGCGTCAGGTGTTCAAGTTTCCAGAGTGATTGGTGTGCAGGCTCTACTGCCCCGATTTGTTCCACGCTCATTTTCAAAGCAAGCTTTTCGCATTTTTGCTGCGCCCCCTCAGAACCTTGCGCTGCCGCAAGTTTCATCCACTTGTAAGCCTCCACGCAGTCTTGTGCTGCGCCATCACCGTTTTCATAGCAAATACCAAGATTGTATTGTGCAGTAGGGTGTCCCTGTTCGGCTGCTTTGTGCCACCATTTGAGTGCAACAGAAATTTCTTTTGGAATACCTCGTCCAAAATAATTCGCGACCCCAAGACTATATTCTGCATGAGCGTTTCCCTGCTCGGCAGCTTTGGAGAACCACTTTACCGCTTCGGCCTCATCTTTTGCGACGCCTAATCCGTCCATGTAACAAATGCCCAAGTTGGATTGCGCTTCGGGGTGTCCCTGTTCGGCTGCCTTTGAAAAACACTTTACGGCATCGCTGTAATTTTTTTGCCGAAAATAGGCAATACCCAAATCGTTTTCCCATTTTGCATCTTTGGCCTTCGGTAAATACCGGATGTCGTTAAGATTAACGATAATATCTCTCGGTTCCGCACCTTTGCTTGGGCCAACGATACCGCGATTTTCCAATTCATCCAATATCCGGGCAGCGCGGGTGTAGCCAAGGCGCAAACGGCGCTGCAACAGGGATACGCTCGCCATTTGTTCGCTACGGATTACCTCTATACTCTGCTGAATAAGGGCTTCGTCCTCGGCAACGCTTTCTGCACCAAATGCATTTGGAGGCTGTTGGAAAACTGGGAGTTGCTGTGTTTGTTGAATAACAGGCGGCTTTTGCTCTTGCGCTCGAACGGAGATTGTCGTCTCCAATTGACAGTGCGGGCATTCCACCGTCCGGGTTTCCCCTTTTTCAAAATCGCTGGCGTCGAATTCAATCCCGCCATTACAATGCTGACAGTGACAGGTGGCGTAATTGGACGATGGTGGGTCACCTGATTGATTCATATTTTTGTCTTCGCGCAGTGGGGACATTCAAATCCCCCTTTCGTTGGTCGTCCATCCCAAAATGATTTCAGCAAACACACCCAGCCGCGCCGTGAAACGACAGCAGCAACCCAGATTTTGCGTTGGCAGCCAGCCATTATCCCAGTCGTGTGTTAATCTGGTGATTCAGTGCTTCAGGCGGAACTGTGGAAGCGCCCGTCACTTGAACTTGCCGCCCACGAAGAAACTCTTTCTGAGCTTTTCAACGGTCTCGTTCAATCGTTCTGCGGTGGCCTGAGAAGAAGTTTCAAGCGCAGCAAGCAATCGTCCTTGGGCCTCAACAGAGACTTGAACTTCGGCCAGCGCATTTCTCAATGCGGCAACCTCGCCGCCGGTCACAGTCCTATGTTCACCAAAATCAGACAGAAGCTCATTGAGTTTTGATTTCGTTTCTGCAAGTTCCGCAGCTTGTGCCTGCGAGACACGCTGATAGCTATCAATTTGCTGCGTGAGATTTTGAACGAGAGCGTTCTGTTTATTTAAGAAGTCCGTAAGCTGACGGTCAATGGATTGGCGGTGCTCATTGAGGTTCCGCCTCATCTCCTCTTTGAAGGAGTTGGATTTTTCATCCAGCGCCTTCTCCGCCTCTTGGAACTGTGATTCCAAAAGTTCCTCTGCGTGGAGAAGCTTCGTTCGGGTTTCGCTTTGCAAATCTTCCCGCAGACTCGTTAGCAGTTGCTCCAATTTCCCCGCTCGCTCCAAAATGAGTGACTTAGTTTTGTTAACGAGTTCGGCATTCGTCTGGGTGTTGCTGTCGAGGCGTTTCAGCAATTCGGCTTGCTCTGCAAGCGATGTCTTGTTAGTTGCACGCAAGCGTTCCTCAGCTTCGATGACTTTTTTGCCCAGCCCTTGAATGGCTGCGTCCAATTCAGCCAGCAAGAATTCGCGCGTTTCTTTTGCTTCTGTTTGAGCTTTCTCAAGCTGTTGTTTCAGTGATTGCCATTCGCTTTGGAGTTGTTGAAGTTGCAGACGGACACCCTCTGCCTTTTGGAGCGATAGTTCGCTCTTGGCCGATATGCCTTCGATGTTGGTCAGCAGCTTCTCCGCGTCCCCTTTGATGCGAGCAAGAGCTTTTGCGGCGGTGACGGCCCCGTCCACGCGCTCCTCAAACTCACGGAGTTTATCACGAATTTTCTCGACGCTGGTTATTTCGGGCATAAAATGATTTCTTCCAAGTCACGGCCCTTTTGTTTCAGCGACTGGATGTTTTCTGGGAACACCTCTTCCACAATCAAAAAGAACTCTAGACACTCGCGCATCATTGCCGCTTGCTCACTTCGGCTATATTCGGGTTTGCTCGCTTCTTCGGCGAGAAATTTCCACCCATCAACGGAATCGCAAGCTGTGCCTGCTTCGTTCAAAGCTTCGAGTAGTTCGGTTTTGAGTTTGCGCGGCGATGTTTTGAAGATGTCCTGCACGTCCGGCAGCGGCACTGGTCGTTGGTTCATGGTTCGCAGCAAGCGCTTGGTGTTGCCGCTAAGTTCTTCAAGGGGTGAAAACTCTCTGGCTAAAAATAGGGCAGGGAGATTATTAGCATTCCCTTCGAGAATGCTTCGAGCTTGCCGATATTTCGCAGTAGGGTAATCAGAAAACTCATCCGCCAGTTGCCTCAGCGTTTCCAAATCGAACGAGTCGGTAGCGAGTGCTTTTTCCAGTAGCAGTTCTTTCTCGGCGTTGCTCACTCTTGTCTTTGGCGCATTGCGAATTTCGGGGAATTCCAAGTTCGGCGCGCATACGTCGCACGCTCCGCAACGGTAGGATTCTTCAAGGCTGTCTCCAAAATGAGGCAGAATTTGGGTGCGTCGGCATTTCGGACTCGTCACGACGGTCAGTAAATTCCACAGCATGTCGTAACGCATCATCACGACATCTTTGTAGGTGTGGTCTAAAAGCAAAAGCAGGTGTTCGTAGATGGAGCGGTAAAACGCTAGTTTCGCTTCGTCGAACATTTCAGTGTATCGGCTATAAGCCTCGAAGTTGCGAAGCTTGGCGGTGAATGTTTCAAGCGGTTGGTATTCTTGCCTGCACCGGATAAGTTCCTGCGTAAGAGTTCTCCCGCGCCTGCTTGAAAAGTATGACAGATGTTCCGCAAGCCGCTCTTGCATTTTCTTTTCCAAACGAGTCACTGCTCCAGCGCGGTCGGGCAATTCAGGCAAAGTGAATTCAACGTCGAATCGTGGATTTGGCGTGTAGGTAACAACGTAGTCTTCGACCAGTCCAAGCACCGTCAGCCGATAAATCGCAAGCTCATCGTGCGAGAGATACTTATTGGCGGAATTCACGACGACCGTGCCATCTTCGCTCTCCTCACGCGCCACGATGAGTCTATCGAGCACCCGTAGCGCGCTCACTGCGTCAGATTCTGCGCCGGGATAGCTGCCCGTGATAAACATGTGCTGTTTGCCATAGTCGCAAAGTCCCTCTTTGCCATGCGGACAACCTCCCTTGTAGCTGCATCTCGGCTTTTTGATTTCTAGGCTGGCGAGTTCCTTTCGACATGGTTCGTTCGGCGGGTCGGTCAGCAACACGATATGAGCGCGCTCGTTGTCGCGGCCTGCGCGTCCGACTTCCTGATACCAAGACTCCAATCCTGACGAGAGCGAAGTGTGTACGATGAATCTGACACTGCTCTTGTCAATACCCATTCCGAATCCCTTCGTGGCAACCAAAACGTCAAATGCGCTGTTTTTGAAATCGCTTTGATTGGCCTTCACCAAGTTTTGCCACTTTGGCGGAGTCAGTGCGTCATCAGCATCGAACTGCTTTTTGCAGTGGTAGCAGACCTTTACTCCTGCCGTATCGTTTGTAAAACGCTCCTCGTCGTCCACGGCTATTTCTTCGTCCGCATCGTCGTTCCCGCGTGGCTTGCTCGTGTATGCGTAAGAATGGCAGCGCGGACACAGCGTCGGTGGCTTGCTGGAAAACGCCCGAACTTTGCCTTCTGAAAAGGCATCGAGATTGAACGTTTCGATGTCCGTAAGTTGCGATTCAAAAATCGTTTCCGGCTCAAGAATTCGCATCGTTTCAAACAGGTAGTGCGCCGTTCCATCCCAAATTGATTGCTTTCCGTGCGGGTCGGCATAGATGCAGAACACAATACCGAGTGCTTTCTCCTGCCGGGCATTTAGCTGCGACACCAAAGCCGACAGCGACGGTTGCCGAAGAGCCTTTGGCAATTGCTTTGTTAGAATCTCGCGATAGGCCTTGGTCTTGGTGCCGCCATCCCTCACTGAAACAATTTGGTAGCTGAACCGCTCTCTGTCAGCGACCCGCTCTTGCACCACATCACCGGTCTCACCGCCTCGCAACTTCAAGATGCCTAGCATGTCCTGCTGGACTTGCTGACCAGCGGTCGCGGTCAAAGCAATAAGCTGTAATCCAGCGTTTTGCTTAGACAAAGTTTCACGCAGAAACGGTAGTTTGAGATACGATGGTCGGAAATCATGCCCCCACTCAGAAATGCAGTGGGCTTCATCCACAGTAAGAAAGTTGATGGGAACGAACTCCTGCAAGCGAACCAGTTCTGCGAGAAACTTTTTTATGCGAAGCCGCTCCGGTGAGATGTAGAGAAGCCGGACGTAGCCAAGCTTGACTTCCTCAAGAATCCGGCGCTGATTAAGTTGGTCAACATCCGAATTTATAAACTCAGCCGAGGCAATCCCGTAACTCAACAACGTGAGCCGCTGGTCACGCATGAGTGACCGCAAAGGCGCAATCACGAGCATCAATCCGGGCTTGAGTAGCGCTGGAAGCCAGAAGCAAAATGATTTGCCACTCCCTGTTGCTGAAACGCCGAGCACATTTTCCCCATTCAAGACACGCTGCAAAATTTTCGTTTGGAACGGCTGCGTGCCCCTTGAATATCCGAACACATTTCGGGTGAAATAGTGCAACCGCTCATGGATTTCATTCAGGGAGAGATTCTGGCGGAACTTTACGCCTTCTGCCTCACGTGATGGAATGGGCACTGCGCCTGCGCGTTCCTTTACAGTCGGCGCATCAACGGTGCGAACCTGAGCAATATCCGCGCTACCAAAAGCAACACGGCGATGCAGCCGTGTCGCCCATTCGTCCGCTCGCGATTCGCTGACGACCTTTACCTGCGGCAAATCAAAATCTACGTCAACAACGCTCGCTACCGCGTCGAGAAACTCGTAGAGCGTGCTAATGGCTACGGCGACAAACGGAAACTCAAAACCAAAATTGTCCTTTAGCAGGAGAGGCCCACTCGAAGATTGTTCCGCGAGGGCAAACTCCAACAGCCAATCCTGAACCCGGTAGAAATTATTGACCAAATCAATAGCGCTGCGACTTACTTCAAGCGGCTGGTGTTCGCGGAAAAACGGCGTGTGCCACTGCACCGTGAGATGACGACGAAGTTCTGCGTCAGCTTTCAGAAGGCTGTGCATCTCCCGCAAAGTCACTTGTGTCGTTTCCATCACCTGCGAGTACGTAAAGCGAATAACGCGCCAGCCTTGCGCTGCGATGTAGTTCTGTCGCTTGGTGAAATCGTCGAGTTCGTTTCGCGTCTTGAACTTACTAAAGCCGTCAACTTCGAGTGCGAGCTTTGAACCACCTTCCAACGCGAAATCCACGAAGTAAGGCCCCACACTTCGCTGTGGGCGGACAGCGCGAAGTCCTTCCTCCTTCAGCAGCGGAGCGAGAATCCTTTTGACAAATTGAATCTCCAGATAGTTCCGCGCTTCTTTCAACTCGATGTCCGTCGCCAGACGGTCGCCGACGAGCGCATTCTCAAAGTAATGATTAAGGCGAAAAAAAACCTTCGCCCGCTGCGCGACTGTTTGCACCGTCTCAAGCAACTCCGTTGGAAGCGTGCGCAGGTTTTTAGCCGACCGAAAGTCGTCAGAGAGATTGGCAATTCGCTGTAAATCCTCGCGGACATTCTCAGGCAGAAACTTGAGCTTCCCAGCAACGAAGTGGCGAAAATCTTTTTCATCCTCCACTTCGCAAAAACCGTCGTCGAAGCGGTAAACGCCGCGAATCACAGACGGCAGGAAATGTCGAACAATTGGATTCACGCCACGATGCTTTTACCATTTCGGGGCTTCCGCTACAAGACCGCTTCGCGTATGGTTTGGACTGCTTTTGACCGAAGTGAGTCCGACCAGCAGTTTCCGGGCTTCCTGCTGGCAACAGGGGTGCGCCGCGTGTCGTTACACAACGCACCCCGTCCCAACCACCCAGAGTTGCTTCAGTTGAGCAACTGCGAAATTCGTTGAAACCCCCTATTGATTGGAAATCTTATGTGAATAACTCGTGAACAAGAGTTAATAATTCCAGCTTTTAATCAATATCCACCAGCATTGTAATGTAAAAGGCACGATTGAGTGAACGGATTAGCCAAGTCTGCCATTGAAGGAACAGCTAATTCGAGCCTGCCAGCTAACTTAATCGTGCCACAAACCTTTTTACCAAAGAACGCAACCGACTTTCAACGGTTTCTTATTCACAACTTTTTGCCAACACAATTGCACGGCAACAATCTGGCAGACATCATCCAACAGCGCACGCTGGCCAATTTGACCTTGCGTTGGACAGTTTAGCCTTGGGAAAATCAGTGCACGCACATCCAGCATCACCCTCTAAATTATGACACCCAAAATGACCCCGAAAGAAGCCGCCACGTCGCAAAATGCGATAGAACAGCGAGCATGGATTATTGACCCAGCGCGAACGCCAAGAGAACTTCTTGAATTTTTTGCAGACGCTCGGAGTCAACTTGGATGGACAAGCGGCAGCACGGAATTCGTACACAGTGCTGTGGAGGTTAGGATTGCCGAGCAACAGATTTACCTCGCGGAACAGCAATCCAAGTCGGCGCAGATATTGGAGAATCAAACACGTGCCCTTGTAAAACTCACATGGGCTTTGGTATGGCTTACCGTTGGCTTGCTCGTGTTCACGGTAGGCTTTGCAGTATTTCATCAAAGTCCGCAACCACAGGATATAGACAACAATCCAACCCACACCCAAAACCAGCCCCAATAGCCTCAGCAGCCGCCGCAGGTGCAAAAAACCGGACGGTTTGCTCGCGGTCAGTCTAAAATGAATATTAAGAGCGCCAGTGACCGGTTTCTGAAATTGAAAGATATTCAAGACCTGCTTGGCGTGTCTCGCTCGACACTTTGGCGCTGGCAGGCCGAGCACGGCTTAAAAACTGTCCGCGTCGGTAATGTTGTGCGGGTGCGCGAGAGTGACTTGCAGGCGTTCTTGAAAAGGCATGAAACTGCGGGTGAACCCGATGGCACGATGATTGACAGGAAATGAGCGCGATTAAGACATTCAACGTTGAGGCCGGGCGGCCCAACCTCGATGAAGCACGGCGGTTGGTCATTGAAGAAATCAAACGGGCCAAGCGCGAGGGAGTAAAGGTGCTGAAGGTGATACACGGTTACGGCTCATCGGGCAAGGGTGGGGTGCTCTGTGTCGGGCTGCGTAAATCATTTGGCCTTCGGAAAAATGAAGGGGTCATCAAGGATTTTATCGTGGGCGAGGATTTTTCAATTTTCAACGACACGGTGCTGGCCCTATTGGAAGCGGTGCCGGAATTACGCGGCGACTCGGACTTGGGCGCAACGAACGAGGGTGTCACCATCATCTGGCTGAAGTGAGTCTGACCAGCGCCTTCAGGGCTTCCCGCTGCCAATTAGGGGCACGCCGCGCTAGTGGGCAAACGACGCACCCCCTAGGTTTCACCCCAGCAAGGTGCATCGCTGGAGCAACCCGACTGATAAGCAAAGCAAATCGTGCGCCACTTCAACAATTGCGTTTCTGCTTGTGTCACGGGCGCAATGCGATGCAGTTTGGTCTCTGTCCGAAGGACAAACGGGTATGACACGCGATGACGAACAGCCGGTGGTGAAGCGAGGCAAGGCCGCCACAAGTGCCAAGGCGCGAAAACTTCGCGCTGGCGAGCAAGGTTCATTTGGTGAAATCCGCGCCGCTTTACGCGCAGCAAAACCCACCTTAAATGGCAGAGCTTTAAGTGCGCTCACCGGTCAAATTTTCTATGGCGAAAAGCAGTTGCACGCAGTGATTCTTTCTTTTGCGGCCACGCAGTGATTCCAACCCACCCCAGAGTTGCTCTCGATATTCCATTACATGGTCGGTGGATTGGTGGCGTTGTTTGCCCTCACACCATTTTTCGAGTTAATTTTTGGACTGTTCATCATTTTTCCGTGAAAACATCCCGCAGCCAACGGCCAAACGCTCCCGGTTTTCGTTCGCTGGCTCTTTGTGATTTTCGCCGCCACATTCATCACCATCGGCTGGATTTTCGCCGCCCTTGTCCTAACGGCAGGAAGATTTCTGGCGAAACGGAAGCACTATACATTCTGTCTCGTCATAGCTGGGGTGAGTGTGTTTTCATGCCCTTTGGAACGGTGCCCGGCGCATTCACCATCTTTGTGTTGGCGCGCGAGTCGGTGAAACAGCTTTTTCGGGGCAACAACAACAGTGAAATTTTCACCAACTAATTAAGCCAGTTTCCAGATTGGTATGGCAAAACGATTTCACTATCCAAAGGACTTCGGCAACCGCGTCATTGGCGACAGCAGTGAGGCTATGGCGGATTATAAAGGGCACTTAAAGGTGCACGGGCCATTTGATAAGTTGCCGGAACGCAAGCGCCGAAATCGCTACAGGATATTGCCGAATAAACATTGTCCGGTTTGTCGTCAACCGTTGCGCATGGCTGTTGACGGTAGCGGCGACATTGCTGTTTGGTGTGGGTATGCCCGATGCAAACGCACCGCTGCCAACAATGGGGCTACGGGTTCCAGCTTGCCGGAGGCCCTCCATAAATTCTTCCGCATGATGGAATCGCGGAAATGAACGTAAACCCCTCCGGATGCCGGTGGTGGAGAAGTTAAATTGAACCGGCCAATTCTTGGGGTTAAGGGGGCCGGGACTCAAACAACAGGGCTAGAAGCTTAAAAAACAGGAGAAAAATGACACCCAGTACCTTATCGCGCAACATTTTAAGGGGCGTAGCCAGTGGTCAGCTTTTGGTGCGGCCAGAGGGTCGTGTGAGTGTCGAATAAGGTGGCGGTGCTCTAATCCAGCCCCGTTCCTAGCCCTGTCCCCGTGTGCGCGTAATTCAGGCGCTCCGAGTTGCAGTGTGGGGGGGGTCTAGCGGGGCGGCTATGGGGGGTGGCCTGCGGCTGCGCACTGGAACCGCGCCACTCTCCAGTATGTTGGGGTTTAGGAGAAGATTACAGGGGTTTCATTTAAAGCCGAAAACCGAATTATTTAGTGCAACAGATTGCAACACCAAAACCGCGTGACCGTGCCTCTTTTGGTCACTTGTCGTGTTTCGGCGAAAATGTCATTGTCGCCTTTGTTTGCGTGGCGTTGGTGCCCGTTCGCGCAGCGTCACGAAAATGCCCGGATGGTTTCGTAAACCGTCGGTCGCCGGTTCAATCCCGGCCATTGGCTCCATTCCTTGACAGCTGTTTTACGAACTCAGACCGGCTGACCTCCCGCAAAGACTCCAGCAGCATTGCCAGGCGACCAGCTATGGCTGCGATGCCGTTGGCAATTTGCAGGCGAAGGCCAGATACGAGTGTGGTGGCACCGTGAACTCGAAAGAAGTGCGCGGCGGCCATTCTGTCGGCTCACGACGGCCAAACCCACCGCCGAACCCGCCAAAGCCGCGATCGGTTGCCGCTGCGGGCGTGATTTCTCTGCCGCTGAGCAAGTCGTGAATCGCTGTCGCTTTCTTCGCCACGGATACGGTAACTTCGGCCGCCGTGGGCAGGTAATTCTGCACGATAAATGTATCATTGTCGTAACGGAACAAGGCGACCTGAGCGGGGCCATTGTCGAGGCGGATTGGCTCGGCAGCGCACAGCGTTTTACGGACGATCGAGAGAACGGCGGGCGGAAACGCATAAAGGTCGGAGGGATCATTGGGAATGGTCAACACATAGAATTTGCCCTTGGAGTAATCGCACGAAAGGAGGACAGGATAAGTCGTGCCACCGGGCGAAACGCCCAGCACATCGCCCCAGGCATCGTGCGTGAGAATGTTGAAATACTTGATTTCGGGAATGAAAAGGTCGCGTGACGCTTCGAACGGGTCGGGCGCACCGGCTGACTCGCCCCTGCCGCGGCCGAAGCCAAGCCGGCCGCGAAATGGCGAGCCGGGGCCATTTGCGAAGGTAAATCGCCGCACCGGCAAGGTGACACCGGTCGTTTCGACTTCGCAAATATCTTCAATACCCCTGGTCTGCATGGCGCGCAGGAAGCCTGAGGTAACGCAAACCGATTTGCCGGCTTTGAGCTGAGCTTTGATTTTTTGGATGATATCAGGATCGAATTTGGCCTGCTCGGTAAGGAGAACCAGGTCCGCGTTGGTCGGGAAGTGCGGGAAGATGTCCATGGGCAGGCCAATCATGCCCAGATAATCGTGCAGGAACTCTTCTCCGGTGGCGTGATAGGGAGTATAGGTTTTTATCCCGACAGGCTTGCCGACGTGGATAAGCACCTTGTCAACCTGGCCGAGGGTGTAGGCGGCGATGTCAGCGAAGGTGGGATTCTCATCGGAGCTGATCGTTTTCCGGACTTCAGCAAGGTTGAGGCTGGTGGGTTGGTCGGCCCAGGCACGATTGGTGATGGCGTTGGACCAGACGGTGAAGAGCATGCCGGAATAATTGAAGCAGCACATCTCGGGGCAGCGTGCAAAGACGGTATCCAGGAGCTGCTCGGAATACCGATCAATCGGGAAAGCGCCGCCTTGATCCACCCAACCGCCTTTGTTCACTCCGGGTTTCAAGTTGTCCATGAATCGCATGATGTCATAGCTGAGATAGGGTTGAAGGTGCTGTTCCTGCCCGACCCAAACACGGGATTCGGTGCCAGAGAACATGCCGTCGGCGATGAACGGGACTTTTTCCGTGTCATTGCCCATGCCGGCGTATTGGTCGTACCAGTTGGCCATTTTGATGATGACTTTGCACCTGGGATTGGCAGCTTTGGCGGGTTTAACAATGAGGTCTTCTGCGACCTCGCGCATGGTCTCGAGCCGGTATTGCGTCCAGGATTTCTTGCCTTTGGCCTTGATGTCGTGGTCGGTCTTGCGGTCGAAAAAGAAATAATCATCGAGCAGAATTTCGTCGAAATGGCGGGCGGCCAGCTCCGCGGCCTTTTTGGCGAATGCGCGATTTTCCGGATCAGCGTAGTCGAAGCCTTGATAGCCATTGGTTTCAGTGGTGCTATAGGCCAGACCGCCGCAGACCTCCACGCCCTGGTCTTGATAGAATTTCTTTAGTTTTTCCAGGCCAGTTTCGTCCACGAGCGTATGGTTGCGCATGACCTCGATGTAGATTTTGTCAATCTTGAGGTTGCGCGTCAGGTTGGACCAGGACTCGGCGGGAACGAGATCGCCGTTCATCAGACTTTGGACGGTTCGTTGCGTCGCATAGGTGGAAACGATGAAACTCCGGTAATGGCCCTGAGCTTGAACCGATGCGGACAATGTTCCGAATGCCACAAGCACTGACAGCGTTTTAAGATTTTTTTTCATGATCAAGCAGGTTGGTGTCCTCCGAAAGCCGTTCGTGTGCACATTATTCTACAATGATTTTGCCGACGACTGAAGTTCGGAGTCCAGTTGAACTGCGCCTCCCGGTTTTAGTTTGATTTCGGTTGTGCGGCTGCCGCATCTGACAACCGCGTTTCGCCCGCCGACTGAATGGATTTTGGCGCCGGTCAGCTTGCCTCCCTTCCAGGCCATATCAACCTCGAAACCGCCTCGCGCGCGCAGGCCGGTGACGCTACCGCTGGACCAGGCGGAAGGCAACGCCGGCAACAATTCGATTTCATATCGCTGCGCAGGGCCCTCCGTTTCCAATGCCCGGCTTTGCAGCAGCATTCCCGCGATTCCGGCGGTGCCGCCAAAGTTCCCGTCGATTTGAAACGGCGGATGCGCGTCGAACATGTCAGGATACGTGCGCTCCGGACTCAGCAGAAATTCTAGAATCCGGCAGGCGTGGTCACCATCGTGCAGACGGTCCCACAGGTTAATCCGCCAGGCAGTGGCCCAGCCGGTGGATTCGTCGCCGCGAATTTCGAGCGACTTTTCGGCCGCGGCGGCAAGTTTCGGTGTGTCGAAAACGTTGATTTGCCAACTGGGATACAAAGCGTAGAGATGCGAAACGTGCCGGTGATGCACGTCCGGCGCCTGCATGTCCCAATCTTGCAGCCACTCCTGGAGCTGCCCCGCGCTGCCGATTTGCGGCGGCGCGAGTCGGGCGCGCGCGGCCGCCAGTTGCGCGCGGAACGGCTTATCGGTGCCGAGAATTTCAGAAGCTTTGATGGTGTTGCCGAACAGGTCGCGCAGGATTTCCTCGTCCATACTCGGCCCGGCGCATACAGCCGACCCGAACGGATGCTGATTTTCCGGGGAGATGGACGGATTGGTCACCAGCCAGTGGTTCGTCGGATCTTCCACGAGGGTATCGAGGAAGAATTGAGCCGCGCCGCGCAGGATGGGATAGACCTGTTTGAGAAATGCCTGGTCGGGGTTGAACTCGTAATGGTTCCAGAGGTGGTCGCATAACCAGGCGCCTCCGGTCGGCCACATGCCCCATTCCGGGCCGTCAATGGGTCCGGTCGCGCGCCAGAGATCCGTGTTGTGGTGGGCGACCCAGCCACTCGCACCATACATCTCGCTGGCGGTTCGCGCACCAGTCCGGGAAAGGTCTTTGACCATCGCTATCAGCGGCTCCACACACTCGGCAAGGTTGCACGTTTCCGCCGGCCAGTAGTTCATTTCGGTGTTGATATTGATCGTGTATTTGCTTTGCCAGGGCGGGTTCATGCTCTCATTCCACAGTCCCTGCAGGTTTGCCGGCTGGCCCCCGGGACGCGAGCAACTGGCCAACAAGTAGCGTCCGAATTGAAAGTACAGCGCGGCAAGCTGCGGGTCCTGGCCGTTGTGAAAATCCCGAATCCGCTCGTCGGTCGGCAACTGCATCGCCTCGCTGCGGCCCAGCTCAAGGGAAACGCGCCGGAACAGCCGCTGATGCTCCTTGATGTGGGCGGCCAACAGCTTGTCGAAACCCTCGCGTGCGGCGCCAGTGATTTGGGCTTTGACAATGGCTTCCGGATTGCCGTTCACGTCGTCGTAACTCTGGTAGCTGGTTGCCAACGCGATCAGGATGGTGGCCGAGTCAGCATTGGCTACGCTCACGGAATTGGACGTGGCGCTGACGGTTGCACCGTCGGCCAGCACACGGGCGCGCACCTGGAATTTCAGTGCTCCCTTGATCCCTTGCGCGCTGCCGTTTACGCCGCTCATCACAAGCGTATTTCCGGATTCAGTTTCCACCGTGGCCTTTTGAGGTGATTGCAGTCCGGCGGCAAATGAAATCGCCCCCTGCTTGTCGGCTGTGAGGTGGACCACGATGACTTGAGCGACCGGACTGGCAAAGACCTGCCTCGAAAAGCGGGTGCCGTTGGCGGTGTACTCGACAGTGGCCACCGCGGTGTCCAGGTTGAGATCGCGCCGGTAATTTTCGACGGAATTCACATCGGAAAACGTGAGTATCAAGTCACCCGCCATTTCATAGGGCATTTGGCCGAGCGGTTTGGACATCACTTTCGCGCTGATGAGCCGCGCGGCTTCGCGATATTTGCCTGCGAACACCAACCGGCGTGCCTCCGGCAGGGCCGCACGAGCTTCTGGATTGACCGGATCATACGGGCCTCCCGCCCAGAGTGTGTCCTCGTTCAACTGGAGCCGCTCACGGTTTATGCCGCCAAAGACCATCGCGCCGATGCGTCCATTGCCGACGGGAAGAGCTTCCACCCACTTCGCCGCCGGCTGTCGGTACCAAAGGCTCAGCGGTTCGCCGGGTGCGGAAGCGTTTCCGCGCAACTGCGGTTCGGCCGCGTATAATTGGAATGAACAACCAGCAAGAACCATGGAACCAACCAGTCGGAGGAGGCAGGCGATCAAATGGGAATACAAATATTGCCGCCGGTGAACGTGGCCGGCCGATGGCATGAAGGATGACCCTGCATCAGCGAAAGCGGAGCAGGTTATTTCCATCGGATAACTCCATTCAAGTGGGGAGACACCTGTGCGGTTGATTGCAAATTGCAGTCTCATTCAACAGTTTTCCATTTGAAACACACGCCGTGCTTGCGGGCCGGACTTGGGCCGGTGGCAGTCGCCGTGACCGGTCCCGGTTCGTTCGGTTTGGCGGCCAGATAGCGATGGTTGACCAATGACATCAGCGCCGTGTCGCCGCGCATCAGGTTGATCCATTGGAAAGACTCCGCATCACCGGGCGTTTTGCCGGCAAGCTCCTTCAACGCAACTCCATCGGAGGCAACGGAGACAAATCGTCCGTTGGGCGCCTGCAACGCCACGCGGCCAAGACCCAAATCAATCACCCGGAATTCGACGTTCGACGCGGGCGCGCCGGCAGCATCCGCCGCCAAGTTCACAAGCACGTTGCTCTGGGTATCGGCGGCTAAAACGCTGCCATCAGCGCCGCTGGTCAGCGTGATGGTCCGGCCCATGGGAATCTCGCGCTCGCTGCCCCGTGCCCGGGGTTCATCAACGATGAAGTTGTCAAAGTCGGCATACCCGCCGGGCTGGCCGGACGTGTTGAAGTTGAACAAGGCGGGACGCACGCCCTGAAAAGTCGTCAACTGGAAGGTCATGGTGAAGGGGTTGCCCAAGGGCGTGAATTCCTTGCCATCAGCGCTCCAACTGAAGATCGCCTGGTCGTTGTCAAAGTTGCAGTGAACACGCAGCCAGAGATGTTCTGGAGGAGTGGTCGGGCTGATGGTCGGGGCATTGGTCGGGACCGAGGCCGCACTCTCCGGGCGTCCGAATCCGCGGCCCATCCTGGGGCTTTCATACATCTGCAACGTCGTGCCCTCTGCGGTTTTCACCACACCGATCCAGGCATAGGGCGAACTCAACAACGCCAAACCCACATGGTCCCCGACCGTGAGGCCTGTCGCGTCCAGTTCAACCGTCATGATGGACTCGGGTCCCGGCGGCCGCTGGCAAAGGCTGTTGCGCGCGTGGTAAAAATCACTCGCGGGCAGTGAATGCAGACGCAGCACGCCGGGCTTTACAGTCAGTGACCATTTGGAATCATCTTCAACATGGTTCCACTGCCAGTGCGGGTTCAATTTGCCGCTGTTAAAATTGTCGTCGGGGACATAGGTCGGTGTGGGTTCCTGGGTATAGCCGGTGTCGGGCTTGATCCAGGTATTCGGCGCTTTGCGCAAATTACCCGGTAGGCCGATCAGCGGGAAGCCACCGTCCCAAGTAACGGGAACTAAAGAGACCATGCGGCCGGCGCTGCCGTGGTCTGACATGACGATGCACCACCATTGGCCGGACGGTGTGTTACACATGCCGCCCTGATGCAGCCAGAGTCCACGGTCATCGGGCCGGGCGCGATCAGGTGCTGCGATGGTTACGCCCAATGACTCGCCTTCGACCATGGTGGTGACAGTCCATGGACCGTCGATGGAGTCTGCCCGGGCGACCACCTGGTTGACCGTTCCACCGGGGATGGCGGAGATGTCGTAGTACTTGCCGTTGATTTTGTAAAGGTGGTGGCCTTCGCCCATCCTTTGGCCCTGCGGGACGACGAGTTGGTGTTTTGGGGCGTTGGTGTCAAAGGACCTCAGGTCCGGCGCCAGTTCTTCGATGGGGTAAGTAGTGGTTCCTCCGGGGCCGCGGGTGCCGGCGCTGGAGATGATAAAGATCTTGTTGAGATCGTCGTCAAAGAGGACCGACAGGTCGTGCCTTCCGGGCAGTTGATTGTGCTCCCAGGGGCCGTAAATTGATTTGGAACGGAAGACCTGGAGACCGGCGCCGTTGACGTTGGAGAAAATGTAGAACACGCCCTTGTGATACCGGATGCAGGGCGCCCAGATTCCCCGGCCATAGATGTTCCCGCCTTCCAGGCGGTAGGCCGGGCCGAGATCAAGTTTACTGGTGCAATAGCCGACCAGTTCCCAGTTCACCAGATCCCTGGAATGCAGGATTTCAACCGCCGGGTTCATATGCATGGTGGTCCCGGCAAGGTAATAGTCGTCGCCGACGCGGATGGGATCCGGATCCTCGAATTCTCCGTAGAACAATGGATTGGAGTAGGTGCCGTTGCCGTTATCGGCGGTCCAGTGTTTGGTTGCAGCCGGAGGAAGCCCGGAAGCATCCGGCGCCGCGACTGCGGCAACGCCGACGGTCAGCGCGAACAGGCTCACGAATCCCGGAGAAAAACGCGAATGGTTCATGGCGATGTTTTTGTTGAATAGTTTAAACGGCCCATCGGCGCTTCAAAATCTTTCCGGGAACTCGTAGATGCTCACGCTGAAGCGCGGAAGAGTGAGTGAATCAGGAATGGAATCAACCGGGGAATCGCTGATGCTCGGATTTTGGCCGTTACTGTCTATGGACGCCAGCCGCCAGAGCGTGCCTTTGCCGGACAGACCGGCACCAGTTATGCCGAGCTTGAGCGGTTGTTCCACGTCCGTGGGATTCAAGACTGCCACCGTGAGCGTGCGATGATCGGCAGTCCAGGCAGCGACAACATCCACCGGAAACGTGTCGCTGCCGGCGTTGACCACGGGTTGCTCGCCGCCGGGCGGGTCGGCGGGTTTGGGTTGCGGCGAGTTGCCGGAGATTTCCACCGGAATCGTGCCGAAGTGGTCCCGATAGATTTTGAAGACGAGGCCGTTGGCGTTCAACGTAACGTTCGTGCCGTTGCGGGCCAGCAGTGAAGTGGCAAAGGTGAAAGCGGCCATTTGCACGACATCCGAGTGCCTGAACATTTCATGGAACACCCAGGCGTAGGACGGATAAACCGGATAACTACTGCCGCCGCCGCGGCCGCTGTAGGCCCATTCGTCAATGTTCAGCGGTTTTGGATGCGTGACGAGCGCCGGGATCAACTTCTCGTATTCCCGATACTCCTCGTATTTGATCCGGATATGGTTGGCGGGGCGGCGCATCCAGTCGGTGACCGGCTCGTTCGGATTGTTCGGCACCTGTTTGCCTTCGGCGAGGCTGAAGCGCGTGCCGCCGTAGTTGTAAAAATGCTCGCTGATGAGATCAATGTTGTCGAAGCAATTGGCGAGCAGCCCGCCGGTCCAGTCAGCAGGCGAAAGGTAGGGAGGAATGAGGTTGGTGCCAAAGCGGAGCGACTGCCTGGATCCCGTCATGGTATCAGGCATCGCGCCGCTGGCGATCAGTTTGATGGTTGGGTCCACCTTCTTCATGGCCCTGGCGAACAGGTTGTGTTTGTGTTCGAACTGCGTCAGCGACATGGCGCCGAATTGCCAGTCGCCCCAGGCTTCGTTTCCGATACCCCAGAACTTGACGTGGTAAGGCTCAGGATGGCCGTTGGCGGCGCGCAGTTTGCCCATCGGCGTGGACACCGAGCCGTTGGCGTATTCGACCAGTTGAGCGGCGGACCACTCATCACCGAAGCCGGCGTTGAGGGTGACATAAGGTTCGACGCCGAGGAGTTTGCACAGAGTCATAAACTCATCCGTACCGATGTCGTTGGGTTGAAGCGCGCGCCAGACCGGGTCCCAGACGGGCGGGCGTTTGTCGGGGTCGCCGATGGCATCGCGCCATTCAAAGGCAGACACAAAATTGCCGCCGGGGAAGCGGTAAACGCCGGAATGAAGACTCCTGAGCGCGGCAATCGCGCCGGGTTGCCAGCCATCGAGATTGTCAGCGGGCATGAGCGAGACCGCGCCGACGTGAAACGAGCCGGAGCCGGTACCGACGATTTCGAATTGGGCTGGGCCGGATTTTTCAGCTTTGAAGGAGAACGCGAATTTCTTGTAGTTCCTGCCCAACTTGCCGAGCGAAATCGTCTGCCGCGCAGCGTCGGCGTTGGTACCCCACACAATGTTGACAGCCACTTTCACGCCGGGTCCACCGGCCAACTGAATGCGACCGTGGTATTCGACGCCTTGAGTAAAATTTATTCCGCTCTGACGAATCCCGCACGGTCCGGACCCGGCGAGCTGGATCAACGGCGTGTGGTCCCCAACGAAAGGATTGCTGGTGTCCATCACCACGGAATCCATCGGGCCAATCGGATTCCATCGGCCTGGCCCGACGTTGCGTCGGCCCGGAAACCCGCCGAACCCTCGCTGGCCGGCGTTAAGATCCTCCGCAACTTTGTTCGTGACGGTGTAATAAAATTTGCGGTCGTCGAGCATTTCGCTCCAGAGGCTGCTGTAAATCAGACTCCCGATGTGTTCAAGGAATTGGCCGTAAACATAAGGCGAGATGGGCGGGCCGGTTTTCGCGGCATCAACGGTGGCGATGACGGCCTCGCCCGCGGGCGTTTGAGCGCCGACGGTCAGGGCGGTGAACAGGAGGAAAATAGAGCACCGGGTTTTCATAGGGAGTTAGCGTTGGCAATCGGGCATGTTTTCGTATCTGCCGGTTGGAAAAATCATTGCGTTGTCGGCGATGGCGCAGGCCTGAGATCACTGCCGGTGATACGCAACGTGCAAGTGAGGTCGCTCAGTTTTTCGCCGGGCAATTCCACCGCGAGTCCGTCCGCTGTCTGATCGAACTTCAACCTGCCGGAGTGGCCGAGCAACTCCACTTTCTTGACATTATTCTGGTTCGAGTGCGTTGTTTTGGCGAGCGATTTGATGACCATTTTGCCGTCGGCCGGCCAGCCCAGCGCAATCGCGTAGAGGGTTTTACCTTTGGTCGTGAATCGGATGTCCCTGGCAGAGTAAGCCATATTTTCCTTGAAAGCGCCGCCCTTGGCCTGCACGCCGCCTTCGCCGAAAAGCAACCACGGGCGCGTGCCATAAATCGCCTCACCGTTGACCGCCGTCCAGTCGGCGAGTTGATGCAGCATCGTTTCCACTTCCGGGTCGAGCGTGCCGTCGGGCCGCAGCACAACGTTGAGCAGCAGATTCCCGTTTTTGCTGACGATGTCCACGAGCATGTGGACGGTCCAGCTCAACGGCTGGTATTTCCAATGCCGATTGTAAAACCAGTCGCCGATCGAAGTGTCGGTTTGCCACGGATACGGGCTGATGGTGCCACCGACGCCACGTTCGTAATCCTGCACCCAACGTCCGCCGGAAGGTTGTTTGCACGTGTAAACGGCCTGGCACGTGCCGTGATGGGCGGCGGCGTTGACATTGTAAAAGTTCGCGATCTGGCTCAGGCCGACTTCGTTGCCGAAAGGCACGGGGCCATCGCTGTAAAGCAGATCGGGCTTGTAATTGTCCACCAGTTCTTCGATTTCATTGAACCACTCCTGCTGCCATTGCGGATTTTTGGAATACCAGCCGCGGTCATTCTGGGCTGCTGGAAAGTGATAGAGATCCCAATAATTTGAGTTCGCCCCATCGTAAGGCACGCCAGCCAGCGGCCCGGTCCGGTCGGCTCGGTGCGCGTCCTGGAACCAGGTGAAGCTCGCGCCCAAATGTTCAGAGACGCCGAAGGGCAAACCATTTTTCTTCGCCGCTTTCTGCCATTCGCCGACCACGTCGCGGTGCGGCCCCATCTGCACGGAGTTCCAGCGGTGGAGCTTTGAGTTCCACAAAAAGAAATTGTCGTGGTGCGAACCCATGCTGACGAAATATCGCGCGCCGGCCTTTTTGTAGAGTTCCATCAGTCTCTCGGGGTCCCAGTTTTCCGCCTTCCAAAGCGGGATGATGTCCTTCCAGCCGTTGGTGGACGGATGGCCCCAGCGTAGGAGATGATTGGTGTAATCCGGCTGGTTCTGCTGATACATTTTGCGGGCATACCAATCGCCTTCCATCGGCACCGACTGCGGCCCCCAGTGCGCCCAGATGCCAAACTTCGCGTCCCGGAACCATTTCGGACAGGAGTAGTTCGTGAGCGAGTCCCTTGTGCCGATAAACGGGCCGGGCGCGATGGGCAAATGCAATGAGTTGGTTTGCGCCTTCATTGCCGTGAGCGAACAACCCAGCATCAAAACGGTCAATCCAACCTGATTTAACTTGTTCATGTTTTTGGTCAATCATGCCCTGCCAAACCGAATCTCGGCCAGGAATGACTCGGATTATCCTTCCAATCAATTTCTGAAAAGCAAACGAGCAAACTCGTGAAAACTCCGGCGCCAGCTCTGCCATTCATGTGCTGTGCCCGGTGACTCGTAATAGACATGGTTGATGTGCGCGTCGGTGAGCAACTTGTCCAGCTTACGCGTGGCAGTGAGATTTTCGGCAGTTCCCATGCTGAAGAACATCGCCGGAATTTGTTTATTGAAGGCGTCGGCATCGGCAAACAAACCGTTGTACGCGGTTTGCAAATTGGTGATGCCGCCTGCGCCGCCACTGAAAGCGCCCATCGCGCAGAAAGTGTCGGGATGATTCAGAACCACCTGGTACGTCTGGAAGGCTCCCATTGAGAGGCCCGCCATGGCGCGATGTTCCCGGTCGGGGATGGTGCGGTAAGTCGAGTCAATCATGGGAATGATCTCGTGCAACAAAGTATCGGGAAAGAGAGCTGCCGGGCCGCCGAACCTGGGGAACCCACCGCGTCCGGGTCCGGTGGCGGGCCGTTGAATACGTGCGCCCGGCGCGAACAACGCGCTGCCGCCGCCATTTTCCATGACCACGATCATGGGTTTGGCATTTCCTTCGGCGATAAGGTTGTCGAGAATGAAATTCACATGACCTTGTGTGGACCACCCGCGCTCATCTTCGCCGGCGCCCGGCAGGAGATAGAGAACGGGATAACGGGCGGTCGGGTCGCTGGAATAATCCGGCGGCGTGTAGATGTAGCATCGGCGCCACGCGCTGTTGGTCTGGGAATAATACCAATGCTCGCGCACTTCGCCGTGAGGCACGTTCCCGGCGTCGTAAAAATCTTCGCCCGGCGACGGCACCTCGATGCCGCTCATCATTTTGCTCACGCCGAAAAAGCTCTCGCTGGCGGGATCGGCCACCGCGTAGCCATCCACAACGAAGGAGTAGTAATGGAAACCGACGACCAATGGCGGTGTGACAACTGACCACACGCCCTGGTCGTTCCTGGTCAGGTCATATTTGTGGCCGCCGATGTCGAGTTGCACTTTCTGGGCATTCGGCGCGCGCAGCCGGAACTCCGCGTGGCGCTGGGAATCAATCTTGGGATACTGTTGCCCGGGGACATTCGAACTGGCCGATTTGGCATCGCTACCGAGCTCATTGGTCGAGGAGATTGAATTGGTTTGGGCAACGGCAACCAGGCTGCCCGCCAGCAGGGTTAATGCGATGAGCGCTTTGGCTTTCATAGGTTCGACTCGGGATTTACGGGTTGCTGCCTTGCCCGGTCTGAAAGAGCAACGGGGCGAATTCGTGCAGACTTCGGCGCCAGGTCTGCCATTCGTGGGCCGTGCCCGGCGATGCATAATAGACATGCCTGATACCGGCCTGGTCCAGCGCCTGGTGGAATGTGCGGCTGCCGCCAGTCATTCCGCCCTCCGCGCTTCCCACGCTGACGAAGAGTACATTGACCTGTTTGGCGAAAGCCGCCGGGTCACCCAACAGTCCGTTAAATCCGCCCGGCACTTCCGGAAAACCGAATGGCGCGCTGAACGATCCGATGTAGGCGAAGGTGTCGAGGTGCGCTTGCGTGATTTCCCAGGTCTGAGTGCCGCCCAGCGAAAGGCCGGCCATCGCGCGGTGCTGACGGTCGGGGATCGTGCGGTAGGTTGCATCAATCATCGGAATGATGTCTTCGATGAGCACTTGGGTGAATTTGTCCCAAAACATGGGGCCTCCGCCTCTTCTGGGTCCGCCCATGGCGCCGGGCGTGATGCCGCCGTCATCCATCACCACCAACATCGGCCTGGCTTTGCCCTCGGCGATCAGATTATCGAGGATGAACCCAACCCGGCCTTGCGTGGCCCAACCGCGGGCGTCTTCGCCCATGCCGTGCTGCAGGTAAAGCACCGGATAATGCGCCGCCGGATTCGTGTCGTAATCCGGCGGTGTGTAAACGAAGCAACGCCGGGTCTTGCCGGTGGACCTGGCGAAATAATAGTGGGCGCGGATATCGCCGTGCGGCACGTCCTTGGGCAAATAGAAATCTTCGCCCGGGGACGGAACTTCAATGGCGCTGCTCATCTTGCCCGTGCCGAAGTAACTCTCACTGGCCGGGTCGGACACCGTGGCGCCATCAATCGAAATCGTGTAATAATGAAATCCCGGCGCCAGCGGACTCGTCGTAACCGTCCAGACTCCGTCGACTCCTTTCGTCATACTGCGGCCGCCCGGAAGGCTGACAGAGACGTTGGTAGCGTTGGGTGCGACGATGCGAAAGTACGCGCGCCGCCGGGAATCAATTTTGGGAAATGGCACGCCCGGCACGTTTGACGACGCATATTTGGCGTCGGCCGGCGGCTGGTTTGTGTGGGGCAGCACGGCCGGAATGGCAACCACCGGATTGGGGGGTTCCGGTCCAGACGATTTCGCCGTGGATGCGGATCGCACTGAACCATGATCGCGAGTCTCGCAGCCGGCCACGAAAATGGAGATGCAGGCAATGGCGCACAGGCCGGCGGCGCGTTGGAGAATGTTTTGCATAAAATCGGGCTTGGTTTCACCGGGTGGTGATTGTCATCGGCAATTTCAGCCGGAGATCGTCCGAAGCTGCGCCGATGAGCATCTCGTATTTCCCCGGTTCAACCACGTATTGCTCTTTTCCGGTGTCCCAGTAGCGCAGGCGTTCGGCGGGAACCTCAACCGTGACACGGGCTGATTCGCCGGGATTCAGGTGTACGCGGGCGAACCCACAGAGCGCCAGTTTCGGTTGCGGCACGCGGGAGTGGACGTGGCGGAAGTAAACTTGCGCCACCTCGTCGCCCTCGCGGTCACCCGTGTTCTTCAATATAAACGACACTTTCGCTTTGCCGTCGGCTGAGATTTTTTTTGTGTCCAATTTGCCGTCTTTGAATTTGAATTGCGTATAGCTCAGGCCATAACCGAAAGAAAATGCCGGTTTGCCGTCAAAATAACGATAGGTACGTTTACTCATGGAATAATCTGTGAAATCGGGGAGGTCTGCTGTCGAGGCATAGAAAGTGATCGGTAGATGTCCGCTGGGATTAACGTCGCCGAATAGAACTTCTCCGACGGCGCGTCCCCCTTGCTCGCCCGGATACCAGGCCTGCAGAATGGCGGGCAGATGTTGGATTTCCCACGGCATGGCCATCGCGCTGCCGCTGCAATTCACGAAGATGACCGGCTTGTGCGTGGCCGCCAAAGCTTTCAGCAATTCGGTCTGGACGGATGGCAGTTCAATCCGCGTCCGGTCGCCGCCGGCAAATCCGTCAAAAGCGTCGGCACGCCTCATTTCCTCGCCTTCCAGACGGGCGCTGATCCCGCCCGCGTAAATAACTACGTCAGCGGATTCAGCCGCTGTGACTGCTTCCGCGATTTGTTCCTCGCCGGGTTGGTTCGACCCGTCTTTGCGCAGCGCCAACGGACCGCCCGCCGCAAAGATGACTTCAATGCCCGGCCCGGCAACTTGGCTGATGCCGTCCAGAATGGTGACTGGACGAGCGGCCCTTCCATTGTAATTGCCCGCGAGCATGCTGGTTGAGACAGCATTGGTGCCGATCACGGCGATGCGCTTGAGGTTGGCCCGATTCAGCGGCAGCAATCGGTCGTTCTTCAGCAGCACGATGGATTCCTCGGCCACTTTGAGCGCCAATGCTTCGTGTTCGGGCGTGTCGTTCTGGTTAATGCCGATTTTGGAATACGGGCATAGTTCAGGCGGGTCGAAGAGGCCGAGTTTGAAGCGGGTCGCCAACGTGTACGCCAGGGCTTCATCAATTTCCTTTTCGCTGATCAGTCCCTTTTGGACCGCCCTCACCAAAGCGTTGTAATCTCTGCCGCAACAGATATTGCAGCCGGCCTTGACCGCGTCGGCGGCGGCCTCTTCGGGCGTAGCCACGAAATGATGCTCCTGTTCACCCCAGATGTTATGGATGGCACCGCAGTCAGAAACGATGTAGCCTTCAAATCCCCATTGCTTGCGCAAAATGTCGGTGAGCAGGAATGAACTGGCGCAGGCCGGGATGCCGTAGAGCGAATTGTAAGCGCCCATGACTCCGCCCACGTGCCCCTCGCGCACCGCCATCTCAAATTGCGGCAAATAAGTCTCATACAAATCGCGTTCCGGCGGCGTGGCGTTGAACCGATGACGTTCCGGCTCCGGGCCGCTGTGAACGGCAAAATGTTTGGCGCAAGCCATGGCTTCGACGTATTTGGGATCGTCGCCCTGCAACCCGCGAATGAACGCGACGGCAAGCGCGCCGGTCAGAAACGGGTCTTCGCCGTAGGTTTCCTGGCCGCGGCCCCAGCGCGGGTCGCGAAAAATGTTGACGTTCGGCGACCAGAACGTCAGGCCGCAGAATCGTCTGCCGTTCCCATTGTGCCCGGCGGCGTAAGCGTTGAATTTGGCGCGGCCCTCAATGGCAATGACGGATGCTTCGCGGTGGATCAAAGGAGTATCCCACGTGGCGGCCATGCCGATGGCCTGTGGAAAAACGGTCGCGGTGCCGTTCGCGGCCACACCGTGCAAGGCTTCGCTCCAATAATCATACCATGGAAGCCCGAGCCTCGGAATTGCGGGTGCCGAGTTCTGCAACTGCAAAACCTTTTCGGCCAGCGACATCCGCCGGATCAAATCTTTCACCCGCTCATCCAGAGGCTTCACCGGGTCCTTCCAGAGTTCCGGTCCCTCAACCACCGGCACCTGTTTGGCCGCGGCGGTAAACGGATCGGCAAAATCGGCGGCACTGAACGCGATGACCGTGGCGTCGGCCGGATTTTTTATTTCAATCGTATTGAATTTTGCGGTGTTTGTGTGCGCGACAAAAGAAATCGTCAGCGGCCCGTTAATCGAATCGTCGTCGTGGTCAACCACGCCTTCGATATGGCAAACCCTTTGTGTGCCAACGGCAGCGGCCACGATGTCGAAATTCGTGGCCAGTGCGACGGCTCCTGAAGTCACGTCGAACAACCTCTCGCCCGGCGTGCCATACAACGTTTCCACCTCGCCGATGATGATCCTGTATTTGCCGGCCGGCAAATGCGAGACGCTGACGGTGAAATTCGTTCCGACGATTTCCTCCCGAAACGCCGCCGCATTGTCCGCGGCGCCCTGGATCGGCAGTTGGGCATCGTCCTTGCGATGCGCAAAGTTTCCGCTCAGGCTTGCCTGCTGCTCACAAGTGGCGCAGGTAACCTCTTCAGCCCGGTTTGAAATGGCGGATACAAAAATGATGGCGGCAATACAATGCTTTAATTTCATTACTGTCATGGCGTTGTTCATTTATCAGTTTCAGGGTCAGGATAGGTTTGGCGGTTACCGTCAATACAAAATCGGACGCAGACCTCTCCCGGCTCTAGGTCCCCGCGAGCAACACGTCCTTCTGCAATCCTCGCAAGGCACTCGGGGTGAAAGGCATGTCTGATGATGCTAGGAGACACGATCAATAGATGCAAGGTTTCACAGCCCTGGGCTTTCCCCGTTTCTTCGTAGATTCGGTCCTCGCCAACCGCATCAGGAATCGGTAAACTGCCAAGTGAGTTTGTGACGAGACCGCTTTCCACAACGCGTTGGGCCGCGGCGTGCCTGGGCCTGCTCCTGCTGGGCCTCACGACGTGCTGCGCGGCGGGGGTTGGTCCGAAACGGGTGCTGTTGATTCAATCCTTCGGCAACAGTGTGGCCCCATTCAGGATCGGTGCCACCACTTTTGAAACCACGTTGACCGATGCGATGGGGAAAAAGGTGGACATTGACGAGGTGACCTTGGAGATGGCTCGCTACCAGCAGCCTGACTTGCGCGAGGTTGTTCTGGAGGATGCTTTCGTCGAGTTTCTCAGCAAACGTGATGCGAATTGGAAGCCGGATTTGGTGGTGACCATCGGTTCGCCCGCGGGCCGTTTCGTGGCGAAATATCGCAACCGCCTGTTCCCGCAGACGCCGGTTCTGTATTCCTCAATGGATTGGGGGATTCTGATGACGTTGGATGCACTGAAAACGAATGCCGCTTACGTGGGGACAAAGCTCAATATTGCCGGCTTCGGGCAGGATATTCTCCAACTGGTGCCGGACACGACCAATTTGGTGGTGGTGATAGGAGCCTCCCCGCTCGAACAGGTTTGGGCGGACAGGTTCCGAAGCGAACTGGCGTCCTGCACCAATCGCCTGCACCTGACCTTCTTGAACAATTTGTCCTTCGAAGAAATGCAGAAACAGGTGACCCGGCTGCCGGCGCATTCATTTATTTTCCTGGTTTTGATGATCGAGGATGTCGAAGGAGTGGCGCACACCGAGGGTGAGACGCTGCGACGAATGCATGACGTTGCCAACGCGCCAATCAATGCCATCTGGCAAAACCGTCTGGGTGAGGGCATCGTAGGAGGCCGGCTCTACGACGCCGAAACCATCGGGGTGCAGTCGGCCCGAGTGGCGGAACGCATCTTGAACGGCGAACCGGCGTCCGCCATTCCGCCGTGGATCCAGGCGGCCGGCCCGCCGCAGTACGACTGGCGGGAATTACAGCGCTGGCATATTCCGGAGTCGCGTCTTCCGACCGGCAGCAGCATCCAATTCCGCCCGCCGGGTTTATGGGAGCTTTACCGGTGGCCGATCGTCGGCGTGGTCGCTTTTTGCCTCCTGCAAACCGCTTTGATTTTCGGTTTGCTGGTGAACCGCGCAAAGCGTCGCCAGACGGAGGCGACGGCGACACTGCTTGCCGATATCTCGTCAAAGTTTGTGAATCTTCCGGCCGATGAGGTGGACCGCGAGATCATAAATGCCCAGGGCCGCATTTTCGAATTGCTCGGTTTGGATGTTTCAGGATTTTGGCGATGGTCAGCCGAGGCCTCGGGTTTCTTCCGGATCACCCACTATTCCCGCTCCGGGGAGGATTTGCGGATTCCCGAGCAGATGGACGCCCGGGAGTATCTTCCCTGGTTCCAGCAGCAGGTGTTGGCCGGCCGCACCATTGCCGTGGCTTCGATGGAGGAGTTGCCACCAGAGGCCGCGCGCGACCGGGAAACCTTCCGCCGATTCGGCTTCAAATCGAATTTGACCATCCCGCTTTCAGTGGGCGGAGGGCCGCCCATTGGCGCCCTGGGCTTTAATACCACCCGGGCGGAACGCAAGTGGCCGGACGTGCTGGTGAAGCAGCTCCAACTGGTGGCGCAAATGTTTGCCAATGCGCTTGCCCGGAAGCGAGCTGACGAGGCCTTGCAGGAGAGCGAAGAGAGGATGACTGTGGCGGCAAAGGCTACGGGGCTTGGCTTTTGGCTGTGGAACATCCCAGGCGACGAGATTTGGGGCTCGGAGCGGTGGCTCGTGCTGTTCGGTTTCACACCGGGCACGCCGGTCACTTTCGAAAAAGTCATCCAGCGAATTCATCCGATCGACCGCCAGAGGGTCGAGGCTGGAGTGGGACGTGGGCTGGCCGACCGGAGTGATTACCTGGAGGATTTCCGGGTGCTATTGCCAGACGGCACCGAGCGCTGGATTGCGGCCCGGGGCCGGGTGTATCGGGATTCGCACGGGAAGCCGGCCCGGATGGTGGGCACGGCGATTGATATCACCCTCCGCAAACGGACGGAGCTGGCGTTGGCGGAAAGTGAACTGCGCTACCGGACGCTGTTTGAAACGGCTCCGGAAGGCATCCTGTTGATTGGAACGGACGGACATGTTCACGCCGCGAACCCCGCGCAGGCCCGCCTCTACGGTTATGAGTCCCCACAGCAGCTCGAAGGTTTGTACGCGCCGTTGTTCGTTGCCGAGAAGGATCGCGAACGAGCTGCCGAGATTATGAAAGAATGTTTGAGCGGTGAGGAACCGCCGGTCCGACAGTACACCGCAGCGCGGCGCGACGGGTCTGAGTTCATCGTGGAAGTGACGTCGGCAATCATTCGCGGGCCACACCAGAGGGTGGAAGGATACCTCTGCTTGACACGCGACATCACCGAGAGCAAACAGGCGGAAGCGGCCGTGCGGGAAAGCGAGGAGCGGTTCCGGATCGTTGCCGATTCGGCACCGGTTCTCATCTGGATGTCGGGCCTGGACAAGCTCTGCACGTTCTTTAACAAATCCTGGCTGGATTTCACCGGTCGCACGGTGGAACAGGAGATGGGAAATGGTTGGACGGAGGGTGTGTATCCCGACGATCTTCCTGGATGTCTGAAAATCTATGGCGATTCCTTCGATGCCCGACAGCCGTTCGTGATGCAATACCGGCTCCGCCATCACAATGGCGAATATCGCTGGATTTCGGACACCGGCGTGCCCCGCCACGATGCACAGGGCAATTTCGCCGGTTACATCGGCTCCTGTGTGGACATCACCGACCGCAAACAGGTGGAAGAGTCGTTGCGGGAAAGCGAGCAGCGGTTCCGGCAGGTAGCCGAGACCGTCGGTGAATTCATCTGGGAGGTGGATGCGCGGGGCCTCTACACGTACGCCAGCCCATCGGTGGAGAGAATCCTGGGTTACACCCCGGAGGAGCTCGTCGGCAAAATGCATTTCTACGATCTGATTGAACCATCTGTCCGGCAGGATCTGAAGGCTGTAGTGCTCCAGGTGTTTGCCAATAAACAAACGTTCCGGGATTTTTCCAAACCGAATGTCAACAAAACCGGGAAGATTGTGCACCTGGAGACCAGTGGCGTTCCGATGCTGGATTCGGTCGGGAATCTCAGCGGCTACCGAGGCGCCGACACGGATGTCACCGCGCGCAAAGAGGCGGAAGCCGAGGTGCTGCGGGAGCGGGCGGAACTGGCGCATGTGGCGCGCGTCTCCACGTTGGGCGAACTGGCGGCCTCATTGGCGCACGAGTTGAACCAGCCGCTGGGCGCCATCCTCGCCAACGCCGAGGCCGCGGAGTTGTTCCTCAAGCAGAATCCGCCGGCGCTCGACGACCTGCGCGCCATCCTGGCCGACGTCCGCAAGGACGACGAGCGCGCCGGGGAAGTGATCCGCCGAATGCGCGGCCTGCTCCGCAAGCACGAGTTGGAGCGGCTGCCGCTTGAAATCAACACCCTCGTGGAAGACGTACTGCAGTTGGTCAGCGGCGACGCCGCGTTGCGCGGGGTCTCGCTGGCCGCTGACCTTGCCCCCATACGGTTGAGAGTCTCCGGCGACCGCGTCCACCTGCAACAGGTTCTTTTGAACCTCATTCTCAACAGCCTGGATGCCCTGGCCGACCAGCCGCGCGATCGGCGACAAATCCTTGTGCGCACGCGATTGGGCGCCGATGGCCGGGTGGAACTGGCGGTGATTGACTCGGGCCGCGGCATCGAGCCGGAAAGACTGTCGCGCCTCTTCGAACCGTTCTACACCACCAAACCCAACGGCATGGGAATGGGGCTTTCGATCGCCCGCACGATTATCGAGGCGCATCGCGGGCGCATTTGGGCGGAGAACAATCCATCGGGAGGTGCGGTGTTCCGCATTGCGTTGCCTGTGGGTGGCGAGGAACCAACGGCAGGGGGCGAGTGAAAGAGTGCGGGGACAGACATGGGGTAACTATGGCATTGACAGGATGATGCCCACACCCTAGAATCGTGATTGAACACTAACCCACCCATGAGCGCTCGTTGTGCCACAACCGGGAGCTCTGCTGCGGGCGACAACCGGATGACTGCCGGTCAAACGCTGAACCGGCAGACGAGACCGACCGGGGTTTGCCCCTCACCAGTTCCCACGATCTTCGTCGTGGACGATGACGCCTCGTTCCGCAATGCGATCTCGCGTTTGATCCGCGCGTCCGGGTATCAGGCACAGTGTTATCCTTCCGCCGAGGAGTTCCTCGCGGCCTCGCCCGGCGCCTCGCCCGGCTGCGTTCTGCTGGACCTGCGGATGCCCGGACCCAGCGGGCTGGAAGTGCAGGGCGCTCTGGCGCGAAGCGAACACCCGCTGCCGATCATTTTCCTCACCGGCCACGGTGACATTCCCACCTCGGTGCGCGCGGTGCGCGCCGGCGCGGAAGATTTCCTCACCAAACCCGTCAAGAAAGATGTCCTGTTTGCCGCCATTGAGCGCGCGTTGGCGCGGGACGCGCAGGAACGCCAGCAGCGCGCCCGCCGCCGTGAACTCCGCACTCGCTTCGATGCGCTCACGCCGCGTGAGCGGGAAGTGCTGGTCCATGTCTTGAGCGGCCAGTTGAACAAGCAGATCGCCGCGGACGTCGACGCCAGCGAGCGCACTGTCAAAGCGCACCGCGCCAATCTCATGGCCAAGTTGCAGGTGCAGTCCGTGGCCGAGCTGGCCCACCTCGCGCATGAAGCCGGGATCAGCGGCGAGGGGCAAGGGGCCAGAGCCGTGGGCAAATGACAGGCAGGTAACAGGTGGCGAGCAACCATTGCAAGGCGGCAATGGGCGAGCGGCGAACTGGTCAGCGGCGGGTGAAGCGTGCAAATGTGGCGCTCAAAATCCGGTTGATTTCCAATGTCAGCGCGGCTCACCTTTCTCCGATTCGACCGTGCCACCGACGCGGCGGCCTGCCGCGCGCACCCGGGTTTCTCGCAACAACCCCCGGTGGTACTGCACCCGGGGGACAGCAGCTATCCATCAACGTTGACCGACGACCGACCACCGGCCTCTGGCTGTCCGTCACGTGTTTCCATTTCCCCTGCCCTTGCTGCACCAAAGGACAATAGGCAGCCTCATCCTGGCCGCGCTAATCTCGCCGCCGAATTCGCCAAGCGGGATCGGCGATGGGCACTGGACATTCCAGTTCCGCGTTTGCATTCTGAGTGATGAAGAGTCCCGCACCGCGCTGCGTCCACCTGACGTCCATCATGAAACAGGCACCGGAGCTGACCTGGCTGGCCCTGCCCCTTTTTGCGGCGGTGGTTCTGACCGGTTGCAGCCTGATTGGCCCACTGGTCAGTGCTGCCCTGCCTTACGCGGGACTTAAACTCGCGTTCGCCTGCATTCCGGAACATACGCCTGTGGATACCCCCACCGGACCGCGGCCCATTGAAACGTTGGAAGCAGGTGATACGGTGATCGGCTTTACCGGCAGGCCGGTGCGCATTTTGCAGAAGCATTCCTACCTGGAGAATACCAACACGGTTTTTCTGCATATCACCTTTAACGACGGCGCGTCGGTGACCCTGTGTGGAGCTCATCGCGTGGCCGGAATTCGGGCTGGCGAGCTCCAGCTTGGCCAAACCGTGGCTGGCCGGAAAGTTACCGCCATTGAAGCGCGGTGCGGCGAAACCCACTCCTACGACTTGCTGACCGAGGATGCCGGCTATCAAATGAATGGAGTCCCCGTGAACAGCATGATCGAAGAAATGAACGCTGCTGCGAGGAAACATTACGTCCCGGTCCAGACCCAGCCGCCCCGCCAGCATGGGGAAGCAAATGGCAAGTGACCGGAGTCAATGTCCAAATCACCGGCGAGGCAGGATTGAGGTACGCAGAAATAGAACAAGCCAGACGGGATCCGGAACTCGCTGCCCTGATTGCCCGGGTTCCCGCCGGTCATAACGGGAGTCTGGCGCAGCAAATGGTCACGGCCGGGTGATCAGGTCGAGGCAAGGTCTCTTAACTCCTTGCCGCCTGCCACTTCCCCTTCGGACTGCACCAAAGGACAATACCCGATTGCCCCAAAGGACAATAGGCAGCCTCCTCCTGCCCGCCTTAGTCTCGCCACCAAATTCGAGCACGGGCTCGACCCGAATGAACCAAACCAAACCCTATGTCGCGGTCGTGGATGACGATAACAGTTTTGCACGCTCGCTCGAACGGCTGTTCCGTGCGTCGGGATTCAAAGTCGATACGTATCCCTCGGCGGAGGCTTTCCTCGCTCCGACGCCGCGCCCGCAGCCGGACTGTCTTGTACTCGACATACAACTGGGCGGCATGTCCGGCTTGGATTTGATGCGGTTTCTTCGCGAGGTCGGCGACCTGGCGCCGGTCATCTTTGTCACCGCGCATGACGCAACCGGGGTTCGCAAGGAGGCTGAGCTGGGCGGCTGCTCGGCTTACTTGCTCAAACCCGTGCGCGGCGAGACGCTCCTCGAGGCCGTCAACACCGCCATCAACCAGGGCGGCCGCTGAAGACGGAGCCAGCTGTGAAGAAAAACAAATAGATCATCTCAAGAGAGCGACATTAATACCCGACCGTGATGCGTGATAGAGACTGAACCGGGAGATAACCAGACACCAAATGAATCCCAATGCCACCGCCGCAACCCTTCGCCTGGCCCTCGCCTGCGGTCTGGTCGCGTCGCTGGCCGGGGCCCAGTCCGATTCAGGCTTCCCACACCCCCTCGCCCTCGGGCCTGCCGACGCTATTTCCTCCAGCGCCGGCGGCTCGGGGGAAGAGGAAACGGCCCGGGAAGCGGAACTGGCCAAGGCAACCGTGAACCCCGTAGCCGCCGTCATCACCGTGCCGATCCAGAACAACTGGGACTTCGGCATCGGCGCGGCGGATGCGATGAGATACACCGCCAACGTCCAGCCGGTCATTCCCATCGCGTTGGATAAGGATTGGAATGTGATCGTCCGCACGATCATGCCGCTCATCTACGCCGAGTCGCCGCAGCCGGGCGGGAGCGACCGGAATGGCCTGGGCGACATTCTACAGAGCTTTTTCCTCTCCCCGCAGAAGCCGGTGAATGGTTGGATTCTGGGCGCCGGACCGGCGATGTTGTATCCGACCGCGACCGACAGCGCATTGGGCGCCGGGAAATGGGCCGCCGGACCGACGGTCGTGGCGCTGCGCCAGGAAAAGGGTTTCACCTACGGGATTCTGGCCAACCAGCTCTGGACCTACGCCGGCTGGGGGAATCAGGAGGTGAACGCGACCTTCCTGCAACCCATGTTCGGCTATACCACAAGGACGCTCACCACCTTCCTGGTGAACACCGAGACCACCTACGACTGGCATGTGGGGCAGGCGACGGTGCCACTCAACTTCATGGCCACTCAGTTGCTCAAGATCGGCAGGCAGCCGCTCGCCCTCCAACTCGGCTATCGCTATTACGTCGAAAAGCCCGATGGCGGCCCGGACTGGGGGCTCCGCTTTCAAGTTACGTTCTTGTATCCGAAATGAAACCCGCGAATGCACCATTACCTGTAACTGATCCAATTAACGAAACAAACGATCCTATGAAACACCAGCCTGCGCGAAATCGACCGGCACCCGGAACCGTCCTCCGGCGTTCATCTGACGGGAGAATTGACTGCACTTGTGGCCGGACTGATGCAATCAATAAAACCAAAATCATTCAAAACCATATCTAACCACTTAACACCATTTTGAATTATGACATGGCCCGTAATGAATTGGTTGTGTGACACGTTGAGAAGTTATCCTGAGATCGCCATTTTTCTCGCGCTGGCTCTCGGCTTCTACATCGGGGGGCTGAAGTTCGGCAAATTCAGCCTGGGCAACGTGACCGGAGTCCTGCTCGCCGGGGTCTTGATCGGCCAGTTGAACATCACGATTTCCCCCAATGTGAAGTCGGTGTTCTTCCTGATGTTTCTCTTCGCCGTCGGCTATAGCGTCGGGCCGCAGTTTTTCCGCGGTCTGAAAAGCGACGGGCTGCCGCAGGTGTTTTTCGCCGTGATATTGTGCGTCGCCTGCCTGTTGGCAACGTTCATCGCGGCCAAGCTCGCCGGTTACAGCATAGGCCAGGCCGCGGGGCTGCTCTCAGGGGCATGCACCATTTCAGCCGTACTCGGCGTGGCGTCGGACACCATGGGCCAGATTGGCCTGACCCCCGAGCAGCACAAGGCGATGGTGGATGCCATGCCCGTGGCTTACGCGGTTACCTACTTGTATGGCACAGCCGGGTCAGCCTGGTTTCTCGCCTCCATCGGACCAAAACTGCTGCGGGTGAATCTCGCCAAGGAATGCGCTGATTACGAGGCAAAGATGGGCGGGGCGGCGGATGCAGGCGACCAGATGTCCGCCTACCGGCGCTTGACCACGCGCGCCTACAAAGTGGAGGAGCAATCGAAATTGGTGGGCAAAACGATCGCCGAGTTTGAAGCGAAGTTCTCCATGCCGCGAGTATTTATCCTGCGCCTCCGGCAGGCGTCGAAAGTCTGCGATGTCGATCCCCCAATGGTCATCCGTTCGGGGGACGTGTTGGGGTTGGCGGGACCACGGGAGTTGCTGTTGAAAATCGAAGCCGAGCTGGGCCCGGAGGTGGACGACCGCGAGTTGTTTGATGTCCCCATCCAGCTTCTCGATATCGTCGTCACGAACAAGGAATTTGTGGGCAAGACGCTGCTGGAAATCCGGAACTCGGATGCCGCTCAGCAGGTCCGCGGTGTCTTTCTGCGCAAGCTCATCCGCACCGGCCAGGAAATGCCGTTCAATCCGGGCACCAAAGTGGACCGCGGCGACGTGGTCCAGGTTGTTGGTCCCGTGCAGGAGGTGGAGAAGGCGGCCAAAAGACTGGGCTACGCCGACCGGGCGACGGAAAAGACCGACATGGTATTCATGGGCTTGGGCATTGTCATCGGCGCGATCATTGGCGCGATCGTCATCAAATTCGGGCAGGTGCCCTTGAGCCTGAGCACCAGCGGCGGCGCACTCATGGCCGGGCTGGTGTGCGGCTGGCTGCGTTCGGTCAATCCGACGTTTGGCCGCATCCCCGCGCCGGCGCTCTGGGTCTTCAACAACATCGGCCTGTGCACCTTTATCGCCGTGGTCGGCATCAGTTGCGGGCCCGGCTTCGTGGCTGGTCTCAAGGCAGCCGGCATCAGCCTGTTCCTGTGGGGCGTGTTCGTCACCACCGTGCCTTTCGTGGTCGGCATTTATGCCGGCAAATACCTGTTCAAGATGCATCCCGGCATCGTGCTCGGCGCGTGCGCCGGCGCGCGCACCACCACGGCGGCCCTGGGCGCCATCCAGGACGAAGCGCAGAGCAAGGTGCCTGCTCTGGGCTACACCATCACCTACGCCGTGGGCAACGTACTGCTCATCACCTGGGGCGTCGTCATCGTGCTGATGATGAAATGACAGCTTAAGCGAACATCCGATTTGAATTCATAACCACGCTACTTCATATGCCTGCCAAAACCCAATCCCCGGAGTCGGTCACAGGGCTGAAACACGGCCTGTTCAGCGCGTCCGAAGCCCGGTTCGATCGCTGGTGCGAACTCGGCCATGCCGCCGAAGCCCTCGTCGCTACGGCGCGAACCGGCAAGCCCGCCGCCGAGGCCCGGGCCCAAATCGCCGGGCTGCTCGCCGCCCTTGAACCCATTGAAACCTTCCATGCCTATCCGGGCGACGTTCTGATGGCCGCGCTCAAGGACTTGATCGAGCGCGGCGATTTCGCCGGGTTCTGCCGTCTGGCTACCCGCATCGGCCGGGCACTGCGCAACGGCACCTATCGCCGCAGCACCAGCGCCTGGAAAGCGGGCGAAGAGACAGAAGGTGAATCGGGCGAGCGGATTCTGAAGGATTACTTCGAGGGCGAGGACATGGCCAAGCCCTACTTCGAGGTGCTCGTTGTCACCGATAACGGCACGCCCGAGCAGATTCGCCAGGCCCGTAACGAGTGGCGCAAACTACGCCGGCCGGAGGATCCTTTCGTCTATGAGCTCGTCGTGGCCACCAGTTTCGAAGACGCCGTGCTGGGCGTGGTGCTGAACCCGAACATTCAGGCGATCATCATTCAAGACAACTTCCGTTTCCAGACGCTTCTCCACGCGCCGTTGCTCCGCGAGTATCTGCAACAACATCTCAAACTGGATGCCGCCGCCGTCGCCCCGCAAGACTACGGTGTCTCCCTCGCCCGGGTCATCCGCGGACTCCGTCCGGAGGTGGACGTCTATCTTGTTGCAGATCGCGGCGTTGAAAAGCTCGCCAGCCAGCTCGACTCGAAGAACATCCGCCGCATTTTTTACGGCATCGAGGATCTGATGGAACTGCATCTGGCCATCTTCGCGGGCGTCAACGACCGGTATGACACGCCGTACTTTAACAACCTGAAAAACTACGCGCGCAAACCGGTGGGCACGTTCCACGCCCTGCCAGTCGCCCGCGGCAAGTCGGTCTTCAAGTCGCATTGGATCCGCGACTTCGGCTATTTTTACGGCACGAACATCTTCCTCGCCGAATCCTCCGCCACCACCGGCGGCCTCGATTCCTTGCTGGAACCCACCGGCAACATCAAGATCGCGCAGGAGAAGGCCGCGCGCGCCTTCGGGGCGCAGAAAATGTTTTTCGCCACCAACGGCACCTCGACCTCAAACAAGATCGCCGTCCAGGCGATTGTACGTCCCGGGGACATTGTGCTGGTAGATCGCAACTGCCACAAGTCGCACCATTACGGGCTCGTCCTCTGCGGCGGCCAGCCGCTCTACGTCGAGGCGTATCCGCTGATGCAGTATTCGATGTATGGCGGGGTGCCGCTGCGCACGATCAAACAAACGCTGCTGGAACTCAAGGCGGAGAGGAAACTCGATCGCGTGCGGATGCTGTTGCTCACCAACTGCACGTTCGACGGCCATGTTTACAACGTGCCGCGCTTCATGGAGGAGGTGCTCGCCATCAAGCCCGACATCGTCTTCCTCTGGGACGAAGCCTGGTATGCCTACTCGCGCTTTTCCCCGTTCCACCGCCGGCGCTCGGCGATGGGCGCGTGCGAGGCGCTCCGCGAACGGTACGCCAGCCCCGCCTATCGCGCGGAGTATGCGGCTTTCAAACAGAAGCACGCCAAACTGGACCCGAAGAATCCCAGGTTGTTGGACACGCATCTATTGCCCGACCCCGACGCCGTGAAGCTGCGCGTCTACGCCACCACCTCGACGCACAAGTCGCTCTCCTGTTTCCGCCAGGGTTCCTACATCATGGTCAACGACGATTGCTGGGAGAGCACCGAGGCGACGTTTGAAGAGGCGTTTTTCACCCATACCAGCACCTCGCCCAACCTCCAGCTCATTGCTTCACTCGACATCGCCCGCCGTCAGGCCGAGCTGGAAGGCTACGAGCTGGTGATGCGCTCCATTGAACTGGCCCTGATGTTGCGCCGCGAGGTCAATAATCATCCGCTCATTTCAAAATATTTCCGCATCGCCACCAACGCGGACATGGTGCCGAAGGCGCATCGCGCCAGCGGCTTTGCGGATTTCCACGCGCCCGGCGTGACCTGGAAGACCCTGCATGACGCGTGGGACACCGACGAGTTTGTGCTCGACCCGACGCGGATCACGCTGCTGTGCGGCACGGCGGGCTTCGACGGCACGGCGTTCAAAACCCATCTCGCCAACAAGTTTGACATTCAACTCAACAAGACTTCGCGCAACAGCATCCTGCTCCAGTCGAACATCAACAACACGCGCAGCGACATCGCCTATCTCATCAAGGTGCTGGCGGACATTGCGCGCGATCTGGACCGGCGGCTGGCCAGGTATCCCGAGGAGAAAGCCGGGTTCGACGCCCGCGTGAAGAGTCTTTGCCACGACCTGCCCGAGCTGCCGAACTTCAGCCGCTTCCACGACGTCTTCCGCGAGAACCCGAAATCAAAAACCAACGAGGGTGATATGCGCACACCGTTCTTCCTGGCCTACGACGAGGCCAATTGCGATCACCTGCCCCTGAACAGCAAGGAGCTCGAAAAACGCGTGAAGCGCGGCGAGGCGGTTTCCGCCAACTTCGTCATCCCCTACCCGCCCGGCTTCCCGATCATGGTGCCGGGACAGGTCATCAGCCCGGAGATCATCACCTTCATGCGCAAACTCGATGTGAAGGAGATTCACGGTTATCACGCGGCGGCCGGGTTGAAATTGTTGAAACCGGACGCGCTGAAACGTCGCAAGGCCCGGTAGCCATCCGCCAACACATCATTTATGGCTTGGCTGAACCACATCTTCAAATCCGCTCCGGAAATCGCGCTGTTCGCCGCGCTGTTCCTGGGCCATCTCCTGGGGCGCGTGAAGGTCAAAGGCTTCAGCCTCGGCGGCGTGGCGGGCTCGCTCATCGTGGCGCTCCTCATCGGCCAAATGGATATTGCGCTGCCGGACGCTTTGAAAGCCGTCTGCTTCGCGCTGTTCATCTATGCGGTCGGCTTCCGAAGTGGCCCGGAGTTTTTCGGCGGCCTGAACCGCTCCTCGATCAAACTCGTCGTGTCGTCAGTGGTCCATTGCCTCTCCGCTTTGGTTGTGGTGTTGATCATCGCGCACCTGTGCGGCTTCGGCAAAGGTTTCACCGCGGGTCTCGGCGCGGGCGCGCTGACGCAGACGGCGATGATGGGCACGGCCGGCGACGCGCTCACCCGCATGGGCCTGCCCGCCGACCAGGTCAATCAGTTGACCGGCCAGATGGCCGTTGGTTTTGCCATCACCTACGTCTTCGGCACGGTCGGCGTCATCATTTTTGTGCGCAGCGTCGCGCCGCGGTTGCTGGGCGTGGATATGAAGAAGGCAGCGCGCGAACTGGAGGTCGAACTGTCCGAAGGCGGTACGGTGACCCGGCCCGGTTACATCACTCCTTTTGTGCCCGTCGTGGCCCGCGCGTTCGAGGTCGCCGAACGCACGGCTGCCAACCAGACCGTCGCCGTGTTGAGTAAGCGGTTTGACCGCGCGTCCATCGAGCGGATTCTGCGGGGGGACCAGAATATCGAACCCACTCCTGAGACCATGTTGAAAGCCGGAGACATCGTTGGCCTTGCCGGACGCCTGGGCTCCGTGGTCGCGGCCGGGGAATTGATTGGCCCTGAGGTCGAAAGCAAGGAGGCGCTCTCGTTCTCCATGGAAGTCGCCACCGTGGTCGTTACCGACAAGAGTATCGTCGGCAAAACGCTCAATCAAATCCGCAAACAGATCAGCCTGAAAAACCTGGAAGGCGTCTATCTGCTCAGCCTCAAGCGCCAGGGCCTGCCCCTGCCAATCATGCTCAACACCGAAGTGCGTCGCGGGGACGTGGTTGAACTGGCCGGTCGGCCGAGTGAAGTGGAACGTGTGGCTGCATTCGTAGGTCATGCAGAGTCGCCGGGCGGTAGAAGTGATCTGGCCTACCACGCCCTGGCCATCGTCGTGGGCACCCTGGTCGGGTTGCTTTCCGTCAACGTCGGCGGCATCCCTTTGACGCTGGGCGTCGGCGGCGGTGTGCTCGTGTCCGGCCTTTGCTTCGGTTGGCTCCACGCGCGCTATCCGGTCTTCGGTGCGTTGCCCCAGCCGGCGCAGTGGATTCTGTCCGAGTTCGGCTTGAGCGCCTTTGCGGCGGTCATCGGGTTGTCCGCCGGCCCGAAGGCGGTAGCCGCCATTCAACAACAGGGTATTTCGCTGCTTATCGCCGGCGCTGCCGTGACGATCATCCCGCTGTTCGTTGCACTTTACTTTGGACGATTCGTGCTCAAGCTTCATCCGGTCGTACTGCTCGGCGCGGTCGCCGGCGGTCAAACCGTCGCCGCGGCTCTCACCGCCGCCAACGAGGAGACCGACAGCATGACACCTGTACTCGGTTTTACCGTAACGTACGCCATCTCCAACGTGCTCCTCGCTGTCTGGGGGCCCGTGATTGTCGCCCTGACGAGGTGAACAAACATGAAACCAACCAACACCAAACCATAACCCATTATGCCAAAGAAAGCCTCCACGACCCGTGCGCACCAGCAGGCGCTGCTCAAACTCAGCCCGTTCGAACTGAAAGACGAACTGATCAAACTCGCCAGGGTCGCCGAACGCGATGATGTGGCCCGGTTCCTCGACGCTGGCCGCGGCAACCCGAACTGGATTTGCACCACGCCCCGCGATGCCTTCGGGACGCTCTTGCGCTTCGGTCTCGAGGAATCCCGCCGCAGCGTCAACATTCCCGACGCAGGCCGCCAGATTGCCAGGACCCCTGGCCTGGGCGGGCGGTTCGAGAAATTCCTGAAATCCAATTCCAAGGCGCCCGGCATCAAACTGCTCCGCGATACCTGGGACTACGGCATCCGGAAACTGAAGTTCAATGCCGACACCTTCGCCTACGAGCTGGGCCAGGGCATCATCGGTGACTTGTATCCCGTGCCCGGCCGGATGCTCCGCTGCTGCGAACGCATTGTGCATGAATTCCTCACCCGGGAGATGTGTGATAGCCGCCCGCCCGCCGGCAAATTCGACATCTTCGCCGTCGAGGGCGGAACCGCGGCGATGTGCTACATCTTCGACACGCTGATGCAGAACGAACTGTTGCACCGCGGCGACACCATCGCCCTGGCGGTGCCGACGTTCACGCCGTACATCGAGATCGCCCACATGGATCGTTTTGCCTTCAAGGTAATCAACGTCGATGCGGCAGTGGAATACCGGAAGGATGGGAGCCACACGTGGCAATACTCGGATGCGGAAATCGACAAGCTCGCCAACAAGCGGGTGAAGGCGTTTTTCCTCGTGAATCCCAGCAACCCGCCGTCCTGCGCCATGAGCGGCAAGTCCATGCGGCGGCTGGTGAACCTGGTGAAGAACAAGCGGCGCGATCTCATCATCATCACCGACGATGTGTACGGGACGTTCGTTCCCGGCTTCCGCTCGGCGATGGCCGAATTGCCGCAGAACACCATCTGCGTCTATTCCTATTCGAAACATTTCGGTTGCACCGGCTGGCGCCTGGGAGTGGTGGCGGTCCACCAGAACAATATCTTCGACAAGATGATCGCAAAGCTGCCCGCCAAAACGCGCGCGCGGCTGAACCACCGGTACAGCCCCATCACGCTGGAACCGGAAAAGGTGAAGTTCATTGACCGCATGGTGGCGGACAGCCGGATGGTGGCGCTGAACCACACGGCCGGGCTCTCGCTGCCGTCGCAAATCCAGATGATGCTGTTTTCGTCCTTCACGCTGCTCGACAGGGCGGACAGCTACAAGTCCCTGTGCCAGCTGATCGTGCGCCGCCGGTTCCATGCGCTGTTCGACGGGCTCGGCCTGACGTTGCCGGAGGACAGCACCCGGGCCTTTTATTACGTCGAACTCGATCTGATGGTGTGGGCCGAGAAGACCTACGGTCCGGATTTCGCCAGATTCCTCCGGAAGAATTACGAGTGCATCGATGTGCTCTTCCGGTTGGCCGAGCACAGCGGCATCGTGCTCATGCCCGGTGGCGGCTTCGGCGGACCGGAATGGTCCGTCCGTATTTCACTCGCCAATCTGGCTGAGGATACCTACCCGAAGATCGGCCATTACCTCCGGGAAACGGCGCAGGCCTACGTGAAGGAATGGCAGGCCGCGAAGAAAACCAAGAACGCCTGAAATCCATCCGACTCAATCGCAAACCAAAATCACAAAAACAAACAAACCGCAAAGCAAAACCAAAAAGAAATATGAAAACGACCAGATACCTGTTCTGCCTCGTGACGGTGATGGCATTGATGTTCTCCACCGCCGCCCAAGCCAAACCCAAAGTCAAAATCCTCGCCACCGGCGGCACCATCGCTGGCGCCCAAGCCAGTTCCACCGAAGTTGGCTACAAATCCGGCAGCTTCTCGGTGGACGACCTCATCAAGGCTGTTCCCCACCTCGATGAACTGGCCGACCTGAGCGGCGAACAAGTGGCCAACATCGGCAGCCAGACCATGAACCATGAGGTGTGGCTCAAGCTGGCTAAACGCGTCAACGAAGTCCTCGCCGATAAGGACACGGATGGCGTCGTTATCACCCACGGCACCGACACGATGGAGGAAACCGCCTATTTCCTCAGCCTGGTCGTCCACAGCGACAAACCGGTGGTGCTGGTCGGTTCCATGCGCCCGGCTACGGCGACCAGCGCGGACGGCCCCGCGAACCTCTACAACGCCGTCGCGCTGGCGGCGAGTCCGCAAGCCCGCGGCCTTGGCCCGCTCGTCGTGCTCAACGACGAAATCCATTACGCCCGCGAAGTACAGAAGATGAACAGTACATCGCTCAACACCTTCCAATCGCCCAATCGCGGCCGCGCTGGCGTCATGAACGTGGGCACGATCCATCTTTTCTCGAAGAACACGACGCGTCATACAACCAGCAGCGAATTCTCCGTGGATGGCAAGAGTGTAAGCGACCTGCCGCGCGTGGAGATTATTTATTCCTACGCCAACGTGGGTCCCGAAGTGGTGAACTTCCTCGTCAAGGACGGGGTCAAGGGCATCGTGCTTGCCGGCGTGGGCGACGGAAACAGCACCGACGCGGTCATTGCCGCGCTCGCTGACGCCGCTAAAAAGGGTGTGGTGGTCTGCCGCGCCACGCGCACCGGCAGCGGGCTGGTCGTGCGCAATGTCGAGGTGAACGATGACAAGCTCGGTTTCATCACCTCGATGGAATTAAGCCCGCAAAAGGCCCGGATTCTTTTGATGCTCGGCCTGATGAAGACTGACGACCCCAGGAAACTCCAGGAGTATTTCATGGAGTATTAAACCGGAACCATTGCGACCCGATTGCCAATATCCAACAACCATTCGGTCAAGATTATGAAAGCAAAAATTAACCAGCCTTGGCTCCGCCAACTGTGCTCGGTGGTATTGGTCGTTTCGCTGTCCGCCGTCACCGGTTGCGCGCAGGTCCAAACCAGGGAAGCTGCGGCCCAGCCGGCCATGCAACCGATTACGCTGCAAACGAGCGCGGCCCAACCGGCCGCCAACGAATTGCAGCGCGTGGTAAACGAGGCGTATGAGAAGTTCAAAGGCGATACTTCCGGCAAGAACGCCGATTACATTCCATATCTTGCCAGTGTGCCGTCGAACCTGTTCGCCGTGGTCATCGTCACCACCGACGGCCAGGTGTACAGTGCAGGCGACATTGACTACGCCTTCTCCATCCAATCCTGCTCGAAGGTGTTCACCATGGCGCAGGTCATGGAGGAATCCGGCGAAGACGCGGTCTTCAAGAAAATCGGCGTGGAGCCGACCGGGCTGCCGTTCAATTCCGTGACGGCACTGGGAATGTTCGGCAACAAGGCGGTCAATCCCCTGGTCAATGCCGGGGCAATAGCGGCCGTCAGCCTGGTCCAGGCGACCAATGCCGAGGATCGATGGAACAAGATTCTTGCCTACCAAAGCAAGTTTGCCGGTGAACCGCTCAAGCTGATTGACGAAGTCTATAAATCCGAAGCGGACACCAACTTCCGCAACCGGGGCATCGCCTGGATCCTGTTCAACAACGGTAATCTGTTCTGCGACCCGCCGGAAGCGACTGATGTCTATACCAAAGAATGTTCCATCGGTGTGACCGCGAAAGAACTGGCCGTCATGGGCGCCACTCTCGCCGACGGCGGCGTCAATCCCATCACCAAGGAACGTTGCCTCGAGTCGAAGTACGTCCCGCGTGTGCTGGCGGTGATGATGATGGCGGGATTCTACGATGAATCGGGCGCCTGGGCGTACAACGACGGACTGCCCGCCAAGACCGGTGTTGGGGGTGGCATCGTCGCGGTCGTGCCGGGCAAGATGGCCATCGTCGGCTTCTCGCCACCGGTGAACGAGGCCGGCAACAGCGTGCGGGCCGCCGAAGCCATTGATTACATCGTCAAAGAACTCGACCTGGACCTGTTCGGGTCGCTCAAGTGAACCCTCCAACCTGAAAAACTGTTATGAAAAATAAAATCAAGCTAGCGAAAACATTGTTGCTCGCCACCGCCTTCGTCATGGCGGGCGTCGTCGCGGCAACGGCCCAGATGCCCGACACGTCTGAACTGGACAAGATGAAGTCGGCCATGCAGGAGATGCAGAAGAACATGGACCAGATGCAGCAGAAAATTGACAAACTGGAAAAGGAAAAGGCGACGGCCGCAGCGGCGCCGGCGACCCAGACCCCGTCCGCCGTCGAACAGGCCTCCCCTTCCGTCCAGTTGATTGAAAAGTCCGCCAGCGGCCAGGACATCGGTGAAACCAGCCCGGTGCAGGACCGGCACGCCCTGAACGATCAGCAGGAAGCTGCGCAGCGGCCAAACGACCTGACGCTGGACCCGAAGTATCGGGGTTTCTTCCCGATTCCGAACACGCCGGCGCTCATCAAATTCAACGCCAAACCGCGCGTGGACATGATGATGGACACCCGAAACTCGGGCAACCCGGACCGGTTTGTTACCGCGACCATTCCGGTCAATAATGGTGATCCACTCTCGGGCTACGGCGGTAGCGAACAGTTCAACATCAACGCCCGGGGGTCGCAGTTGAGCGTGGACGTGCGGGCGCCGGAAATTCCGGGCAACTTCCGCTTCTACTACAACAACGACTTCTTCGGGTCGGGCAGCGGAATGTCCTACCGGTTGAAGCAATTGTACGGGCAATTTTACAATATCACCGCCGGATTCACCTATAGCGTCTTCGAAGACCCGGACGCCTGGCCGGATACGGTGGATTTCGAAGGCCCCAACGCAGTCGTCTTTGCCCGCCGGCCCGTGCTGCGGTATCAGTTGCCGTTGAGCGACCAGTTTCAACTGAACCTCGGCATCGAGCAACCCGGCGCGGAAATTGATGCCGCAGGCATCGCGAACGTGACGGGTGTCAACAGCGCGCCCGATACCGGCTTCAACCTCCGCTGGGAAAATGCGAAGGTGGGGCATGTCCAGGGCGCCCTGATCCTGCGCGATATCGGTGCCCGGAGTCCGACGACCGGCAACCAGAGCGTTTTCGGCTGGGGCGTCAACCTGGCGACCAGCCTCAATGCGTTCGGACGTGACTCCTTCCAGGGGCAGTTCACGTATGGCCATGGCATCTTCCGGTACTTCAACGATGACTTCATCAACAATGATGCCACGTTCGATGCGGCCGGCAATCTGCAAGCCCTGCCGGCTTACGGCGTCACCGGCGGTTACACCCATCACTGGTCGGACACATTGCGTTCCACCGCGACGTACGGCTTTGTGAATATTGATAACCAGGCCACACAAGGAGCCGATGCGTATCACCAGACGCACTACGCCAGCCTGAATCTCGTGTGGCAGCTCCGGAAACGCCTCAGTGTCGGCCTCGAAGGACTCTACGGAAAGAAAATCGTGCAGAGCGGCGATTCGGGTGATGTCTGGCGCGTCCAATTGGGTTTGGTTTATTCGTTGTTTGATTGATCCGGTGTCGCCGGCGCGCACCTGACGCGCGCCGGCATTCCCGCGCCGGCCACAATTTCATCAACCTAAGTGCTCAAAGGTCAGTTCATATTGCCGATTTACATTGACCTGGCCGCGGTGTTTCTGTTCGGCGTGACCGGCGGGCTGGCGGCGTTGAAACGCGGTTACGACGTGATCGGTCTGTGTGCGCTGACCTTTGTCACCGCTGTCGGCGGGGCCTTGATTCGTGATGGGATCTTCATCTCAGAAGGCCCGCCGGCGGTGGTCACGGATTCCCGCTACATCCTGGTGGTCCTGCTGGCGGCACTCGTGGCGTTTCTCTTTCGGGAGAAAGTCGTTCGTTACAACAAGGTGATTGCCTGGTTCGATGCGCTCGGCCTGGGCGCCTACGCGGTCGTGGGCATGCAAAAGTCCTTTCTGGCCGGCCTGGGCGCGCCCGGTGCCGTGCTCGTGGGCGTGATCAACGCGGCGGGTGGAGGGTTGCTGCGCGACGTGCTGGTGCGCGACGAGCCGCTGCTGTTCAAACCCGGCCAGTTCTACGTTCTGGCGGCGTTCGCCGGCTGTGTGCTGTTCGCCCTGCTGGTGAGGCAATACAACATGGATGCCACCCCCGCCGCCTTGATCTCCATCGGTTTCACCTTTGTGCTCCGTCTGTTGGCGATACAATTCAACTGGAAGTCCTCTCCCCTCTGGCGGGAGCCGCCCCCACCCCCTCCGTCCACATGAAAAAAACCGTGCCGATTCGACGAGGGAAGCCGGGGTAAGAGCCGACTTCGGCCCCGTCATCATGCCGGAGGAAGATTCGCTGGTGGCCGGCTTTGCCCAATACGGCTGAATGGCGCAAATAGGCCATCGGCTTGGCATTGAAATGTCGCTTGACAAATCCTAATCATTGATAGAACAATGACTTACGCATCGTGAGTCAGGAGCATAGGCCGGGTCACGCTGCGTGTTTCACCGGAAAGGACCGGCCATAAGCCAGTTTGCAGTCGGGCAGAAAGGCTTAAATCTCAAATCTGTCAAAAGTGAAATGGATATTTTCACAGCGCACAAGAAAACCACCTTGCGAGTCAGGCGATTTGCCGCGTCCGCAAAAATTGTGAACCAAACTGAATCAAGCCAACACGAAAGGGAAAAATGAAAACCAATATCAAATCCTTGCTAAAAAGTTCTTCCTGGCTGGCAGGTCTTGTCGCGGCGGCCTTGCTCGCCGCGGGCTGCCAATCCACCGGCAATTCATCCGCCAGCACAATGCCGACGGCGGTCGCCGCTTCACCGCCGACCAAAGAGACGCAGGCGGCGATGACGCCGGACCAGGCGCTGGAGGAATTGAAGGCGGGTAATGCCCGATTTGTTTCCGGCCACCCGCTTACGCGCAATTTACCCGCTGATGTCAAAGCCACTGCTTCGGGCCAATATCCCTTCGCCGTGGTGTTAAGTTGCCTCGACTCACGCCAACCCATCGAGATCGTTTTAGACCAGGGCATCGGCGATATTTTCAGTGCGCGCGTCGCCGGCAACGTCTTGAACGACGACATCCTCGGCAGCATGGAATTCGCCTGCAAGGTTTCCGGCGCAAAATTGATTGCGGTCATCGGCCATTCCAATTGCGGCGCCATCAAGGGCGCGATTGACGGAGCGCAACTGGGTAATCTCACCGGCCTGCTCGGCAAGATCAAGCCGGCCATGGACGCGGTTCCCGCCGATGTCACACCGCGCTCTTCAAAAAATCTCCCATTTGTTGACCGAGTTTCCGAAGCCAACGTGCGGCTGGTGATGCAACAAATCCTCGAACGCAGCCCGGTGCTGAAAGAGATGTTTGACAGCGGCCAAATCGGATTGGTCGGCGGCATGTATGACCTCGAAACTGGCCAAGTGCGTTTCTTCGATAAATAGCGATGACCCAAAAACAGGAAACCAACGGAAAAGGCTCGCAAATGAAAATAACAATGATCAAATGAATCCCGGGCGTGGCGCTGGCTTGCGCCTCGGCCACCGACCCGATAGTTGGCAGCGGGATCCAGCTTCACGCCAGCGTCTCCACTTCGCCCTCTTTAGCCACGGTCACTCCTTTGGCTTTCGCTGAACCCTGGTTTAAGCCGATTATGCTTGAGTAACCAATAAAATCAGGCGTATTTCATTAACAAACGCGGTGGAAATTGTCCGGGCGCAACCGGTACCATTGTCCCTTGCCACCCGCTCTTTCCCCGGGATTGCACCAAAGGACAGTACCAGATTGCCCCAAAGGACAATAGGCAGCCTCATCCAATCCGCCTTAGTCTCGCCCCGAATTTGAGCACGGGCTTGACCCGAATGATCCGAACCAAAATCAACGTTGCGGTGGCGGATGGCTAAGACCAAACCTCGCATGAAACCAGTAATGGAATCCTTTCCCCCCATAAAGCGGCTTACTGCCACCCGGTGGCTGCCAGGCGCTGTGCTGGCCTGGGTGATGTTGCAGCCGTGGTCCGCCTACGCCTCCCTGTTCGAGGGCGAAACGCTCGACAAAATCGCCGATGTGCTCACCTGGATCGTGCTGGTCGTGGCGCCCATCGTGGGCATCACCGTCTTCCTCCTGATTCATATCCTGCCGGAGAAAATCGCCGAAAAGAAACAGCACCCGCAGGCCAAGGCCATCCAGTGTTTGTGC
>Ga0335085_10000950_pt1 | contig 69524 bp, 75 predicted proteins | sample Lox_Sample_45_FD_206712 | JGI IMG/M metagenome (GOLD analysis project Ga0335085, IMG submission 206712) | Soil microbial communities from Loxahatchee National Wildlife Refuge, Florida, United States - Lox_Sample_4.5 | ecosystem: Environmental > Terrestrial > Soil > Wetlands | place: USA... | reverse complement strand
TCCGCTTTCATCCCTCAAAGCAGCGATCGCTTCATGAAGCGCTTTCTTTGGCGGGAGGTAAAGACTAACGAGCTCCGTACCTCGACCTGTCTTGTTCGAAAGATCCGACAGTAGCTTCTTTATTCGGTAAATTGCGACGGAATCATACTTCTTATCAGTACCATTACTAGGCAAGGGAAAAACTCCTGGGGAAGAGAAACAGTCAGCTAACGCTTACGCTATAGTAGCCCAACACAGGGCTTTCAGAAAAAAGATTTGCAAAGCTCATCGAATTCTCTTTCCTTGAATGTATTAGTGCTCTATTTACTTAAAAATGCACCGCCTAGCAAGGGATGAGGTTAGACAGTCGGGAATATTTGTGGCTCTTCTTTGATGTTGGCGAAACTCTTCTCTCTGAGAAGAGTTTCCACGCCGCGAGAAATGACAATCTTTTCCTCGTTCTAAAGTCCCGTAAGAAGGGACTCACAAGACCGCAGTATGATGAAGCTCACCGTAGGGCGATACTATCTAGACCAGGAGGCGAAGCCTCAAGAGTTAGGGCTATAGCAAGAGAGGTTCTGGGACAACAAGAGTACTACCAGGCAGTAGACGATTATTATGAAAAATACGGAAACCTGCTAGTTGAAGCAATTGAAAAAGATCCAAACAAGATGTTCAGGCCGTATCCCGAAGTAAATCGTGTGCTGCGGGATCTATCTACGAGACACTCACTCGGTATAATCGCAAACCAGCATCGGAACGTGCGACAGCATCTAGAAAAAACCTGGGGGTTGGGAAAGTATTTCAAGTTCATGATATTGTCCGAGGAAGTCGGTTTCAAAAAACCAGACAGGGAGATATTCCTTCTGGCATTGGACAAGGCAAGGATTGAGGACCCATCCGAGGCCTGTATGATTGGTGACCGCGTTGACACCGATGTAGGACCTTCGAGAGCTCTCGGCATGAAGGCCGTCAGGGTACTGCACGATTCCGAAACCTCGATTATTCCATCGGAGACGGAAGAGGAGATTCCTGATTTTCAGTTCCTGGACTTGAACCCATTGACCAACCTATTTTGAAGAATTGGGGCAAAATCTACCCACGTAGTCAGAAGTCAATTTGGCAGCGGAGACCAGCTCATCGTTTTGGATTCCCGGTACGCCGCACATCATGAACAGGATTTCACTAGTTTCTTCCGTGACTTTGCTTTCGTCTGCGTCTCTGTACGGATAGACTGCAATTAATTTCCTAGCTTTCATATCCTCGATCACTACTTCAACTCCGGTCAGAGAAATTGGCGAGGTCATTCCGATTCCAAAAAATGATTCACCCTTAATCGCAGTCCTCATCAAAAGAGCTTCGCTATGAATCTTCTCCGAGTCAAACGCGGCAATTGAGATCATCGTTTCAGCTGATGCGAGGTTGTAGGAGTCAACGAATGTGTTGATCGTTGGAAGATCCCTTCCTCCGAGTACTCTCCTCAGAAGCGCTTCCCCCGCTGGCCTCGTCTTTGTCGGGTCGATGCCGACGCTCCAGTAAAAATCTCGATACGCCCTAATAACAGGCAAATCCTTTACGACATCCAATGATGAGACTTTACTTCTGATTTCTTCCTGTTTTTGTTTTTTGAATGCGTCCAGTTCGTTTGTCGACTTTTCGACCTTGATTCCAGCGACAGTTAGATCGAAGACACCCAAACCGGGATACTTTTCAAGAAGCGCCTTTTCTATTTCCATTTACTATTGGCCCTGAAATTCCGTCAGCGTTTTCTGGTCTTCCTCAACTTTCTTTAGACTTGAAACTCGCACCCCGATCAGTCTTACCTTTCTTTCCGATTCATAAAACTCCGAGAGCATCTTTTCGCACTCTCGGATGAGGACTTCAAAAGAAGCAGAGTGCGCGCTTAGCGATTTCGAGCGAGTATGTGTTTCAAAACCGGTGAAGCGAATCTTGATTCCTACGTTTCTGAATAGATAATGATCTGATTCTATCCGGGAAAAAACATCCTTTGCAACTTCATCCATCACATCCTTTACTTTTGAATAGTCTCCCTCGTCTTCCATGAACGTGGTTTCGCCAGAGATTGAAACCGGATCCCAGCTTTCGACGACGTCCTTCTCGTCAATCCCATTTGAAACATTGAGGAGCCAAAGGGCGCTCCTTCCGAACGCCTCCTTCAATTCATCCAATGGTAATTTTCTCAAGTCAGAAATTTTCTCGACTTTGAACCTCTCGGACAGAATCTTTTGCGTGACCTTCCCGACCCCTGGTACCTTCGAAACGGGAAGCGGTGAAAGAAACGAGAGTACCTCTTCCTGTTTAACGATTGTTAGCCCGTCTGGCTTGTTCATGTCGGTTGCAATCTTCGCGATGATCTTGGAGTTTGCAACCCCGATGGAACAGGTAATTCCTTGGTTTTCAGAGACGGACTTCTTGATTTCAGAGGCAAGATTTCTGATCGCCGATTCCCGGTCAATACCCAGGTCTTCTGAAATCCGATCAAGCCTTTCCGTAACATCAAGATAGGCTTCGTCGATGCTGACCTGTTCGGTTCGATCTGCGAAATTTCTCAAAAGCTGCATTACCTTGCCCGAGATCGTTCCGTAGAGCTCAAAATCAGGCTTGACATAATGGGCGTTTGGGGAGAGCTCCCAAGCTCTAGAGATAGGCATGCCCGATCTAAGCCCCTGCTTTTTTGCGATGTAATTGCATGCAAGAACCACGCCGCGCCCTTTCCCTTCTCGAGGATCTGCTCCGACTACAAACGGCTCGGATTTTAGCTCTGGCCTTTTGCTCAGCTCGCATGAAGCATAAAACGAATCCATGTCGACGTGAAAGATAGTCCTCTCATGGATTCTGGAGTCTGTCAATGTTTTTGGTAACTGCTAGTGAGGTAACAAGAGGATAAAAAAACTCTCCAGATCATCCCGAGTTAAATCAGGGATTCGGTTTAAAAGCATCAAAAAATGAAACCTTTCCGGAACCGATTTCGAGTTGCAGGGCGGCGACGATTTTCCCGGTTCGCAGGTTCCGATTCGGGAGCGCCACAGAATACTTCCGTGGTTAGTTCTTGGCTTTGTTGTTGTTGTAATAGTACTTTTTGCAGCAAGCATCTGGCTAAACTGGACCATCCTTGAAACAATGTTCAGCCAGAAAGCCGGGTTGGACTGGTTTGGAATAAATTTCTACGGCGGGCTAACATTCGGAGTTGCAGCAATACTGGCGCTACTCTTTGTAAACCCGTTTCCAAGACGCAGCGATCTTTTCGAGGCATTCAATGCGCTAATTGGACTTCAGTACAGGCAGGCACCTTACGGCGGCTACGGCAGCGGCGTTCCCACGAGGCGAGTCAGACCTCTATACATTCGACCATCTAGATTTCTGTGGGGATTCTGGCAGCTCCTGAAATGGATGATCCTGTTTGCTGTTTTTGCCTATAACAACGGATTTCCTGGTTTTGGAGACCTTACGATAATTGTGGACATGGCTCTGAAAGGGTACGGAAGTACGAGCCTTGTCCCACAGATTGCTCTCCTTCCACTCCATCCTGGTACTTCCCAAGAGATTGTCAGTCTGATTCCAACTATGGAAATTCAGTACCAGATACTCGTCTATTTCGCGCTTGTTTTGATGGTCGTAACTGCTTTGCGTTTCTTTTTGAAATTTATCAGAGACGTGGTGATCAGGGCGGGCGATAAGTGGCTACGAGACATTTTCGTTGCTCTGTCTGCTGTCGTATTTTCAGTTTTCATCCAGATACCGTACTGGGGGATGGACATTACAATCCCATACGAGTGGGGAGCAGTTGCAACCGTACTTGCTGCGTTTGTCGGAATGTCGATCTACTTCCACCTGAGCTCCTCCAAGGAATCCGTTCCGATGCCCCAGAGGCGGAGAATGGCACTCTTGATTGCTGCGGCCGTCATAATCTTGATTTTAGTCTTCAACATCGGTGCGGTGACCTACTATCGTCTGAACTTTAACAACAATTACATCGCGTACCAGTGGAACCCGCTCGTTTCAAAACAGGTCGCTGTTTCGAGCTGGGCTGCGGGGATTCAAAACATGACCTACTCGGGAATAAACCAAATACCTTCTGGCAACGCTTCAATTACACTTTCTCTGATCAGGAACTGGGACACGAACTCTTCGTCCACGCAAAGCCAAAACGAGATCGGAGTGAACTGGTTGCAGTTGACGTCTCCTTCGATAGCTTACGTTTATGGCCAGGAGTACTGGGTTACGCCAACAACTTTTCTCTACCCAGACGTTAACGACTGGATTGGAGTGCATTTGATCTACACTCACTCTTCCAAGATCATAGTGATGAACACCCACACCGGAGATTTCGTAAACGTCACGCAAGCATTCAGGATTCCCGCTCAGCCTTTGATGTATTATGGGGAGGATCTTCAAGGAGAAGCTGGATTCCAAAATGACGTTTACGTCCATGCAGCTCCAAACGTTCAGGAAATCGACGGGGTATCTTATAGCGGACCTGTGGATTACACTCTTTGCGGTGCGCAGAGATCCTTGTACTTTTTACAGCAGCTCCAGTTCGGGTACGCATTTAGCCCACCTCAGAACTGCATTCAAATGCTCCACGACAGGGAAGTCTTCAACCGAGTTCAGAATGTTCTGATCAGCGGCCTGGTCGAGGATACTTCGACTTATCTGGTTACGGATTCTCCGGCTGGTGGAAACAATCTGTACTTTGCTATACAAGTTTACATTGACTATCCACTCCACAGCGGTTTTGCAAATGTTCCGGGAACTAACCTCCAGGACTACTTACGGTTTTTCGGAGTTGTTTTGGTTAACGTTGCAACCGGTCAAATGCAGGGCTACACAGTGCCTGGTAGCGACAACTTTCTCCAATCATTCTACAAGCAGTACTATCCGTCGTGGGGGACGATTCCGACTTGGCTCCAGTCGCAGCTGAGATATCCCGATCAGTTACTCGGTAATCAGAACTACTTAGGTCAATTAGATGCTGATTTCATTCTCCACGTGAACCAGCCGAGCGTGTTTAGATCTCAATCCGATTTCTTCGTTCGTCCGCAGAGTACCGAAGTTCTCTACATTCCTTTGGTAAATGGTAACAACGTGACCTTCGACGCTGTTCAACTGGTCCAGTTCCAGGGGTCCACGGGAAAGAACCTCGCCGGCTTGTACGTCGTGTCCGGCGGAGCAGAGTTAGGCAAGATGACGCTGTACCAGTCGAACGCTACGGGCATAAACTCGGTACCGCTCTTCGGTCCTGAGGCGGCTCTGAGCGCTTTTGACGCAGATTACGCAACGCAGCAGGCGGTAACGCTGACGCGGGCTACTCCCGGAAACATTCTCCTGTATCCTGTCAACGGCCATCTGTACTACTTCATTCCCGCCTACGTGAAGCAAAACTCTGGCGCTACTGTGGTCGAGCGAAATCCGTTCGTGGACGTGATCGACGCGCAGAATTCCAGTGCAACTGTTCGCTTGATTTACACAAACTCTTCCTTGATCAACTCGTACGGTCTGGTGGGTGGTCGCATTTTTACCAATGCGACGATAAGATCCGATATTGTAAGTGGATTATTTACTTCCCGTGGGATAACTCTAACCAATTCAACGGTGGTGAGTGTCAACGTTGAAGACGAAGTAGGATCGGCAACATACCAAGTGAACTCAGAGCAGGCAAACACCACGGCATTGGTGAATCGGTTCATCACACAATTTGTCCAGAATTCTACAATTACAAAGAACCAGATCGCATTCAATACGGTATTCTACTGGGTGCCGTCCCTAGGCACAGTCAATTACGGCTTCGTCGTTTCGAGCTTCGGAGTTACGAAACTATACTACATCTCGGTAGTCGTCGGCACTACCTAGTCTTTGCGGTGTACTCTTTTGGCGATCAAAAAAGAAACTCTTGTTTTGAAACTATCCGGTAGTCTGTTTTTTTCGGAGAATTTTGCAAAGACTGCCAAATCGATCAGAGAGGCACTTGAAAAAGTGCCCGAACTCCGGGTCGTACTCGTTGCAGGCGGTGGCAAGAAAGCAAGGGAATACATTCATGTCGCTTCTGAGTCAGGAGCTGATCAGACAACTTTGGATGAAATCGGAATCATGGTTTCCAGGATCAATGGACTTGTCCTTGCATCGGCTTTGGGGGAGTTTTCCGAGTCTAGAGTGCCGGAGACGTTGCGGGAGTTGACCGATGCGCTAAGACAGGGCACGAGGGCAGTCGTGATCGGCGGTCTGCATCCGGGTCAGAGTACGAATGCAGTCGGTGCACTCGTTTCGGAAAAAGTAAGTGCGAAGAGGTTCATCAATGCAACAGATGTGGACGGAGTCTATACAAAAGATCCAAGAAAGTACAAAGACGCAAAAATCCTGGACCGGCTTTCGCCGCAGAAATTAGCAAAGATCATTGGGGGCGAATCCATGAATGCAGGGGGGTATGATCTGATGGATCCGGTTGCTCTAAAGTTGCTTGAAAGATCGAGGATCGACACGTGGATCGTAAAATGCGAGCCTCCAGTCATCGAGTCTGCGCTCCTCGGAAAGCGAGTGGGCGGAACGGAAATTGTTTACTCATGAACTTTGAAAAAAATACTGTTGTAAGGCTCAAGTTATTTATTGCCTCGTTGTAATGACTATCAGATCGTGGAGGGGTAGCGAAACAAACCTCACAGGTTCGCGCAAGGCCTGGTCAAACGCGGCGGTATCCTTCTACTTCAAGAGAGGATTGCCGAAACTCAAGATCACTAAAATCGCGTTCTTGTTGCGAAATCCGCTCCTTCAGGGGTTCATGGGTTCGAATCCCATCCCCTCCACTCGCTTCTTTATGTAGGATAGGTTCATTCTTATACATTCAACTTGATTTATTCGAGGTCAGTTAATTCAGGCATTAGAGGATCGGACAGACCTATCCTGTTTACAAGATGAGGAAAAACAGCGTTGAAAAGTTGATTTCATTTTTTCCTTCGCTGATGTTACCGATCTTAAATTCTCTCAAGGGTGCTTCCACTAATGTCAGCCAAAAGAGCGCACTGAACTTAAAGTCCAAGGCTCGGCGACCACACTTTATTTCAAAGTCAAATTGTGGGTAATGCCATCGAGGGAATCCATTCTTGATAAGCATGCGAACATACTTTGGGAATTCCAATCTCCAAATAGCTTTCCTCCGGAAACCGCGGGAAGCGTCCGGGGAAAGTTGTAAATGTGGAATCCTTTTCCATCAAGAATCATCCTTGAGCAACAAGTCTGATAGTTCCGTGACCAGATCGTTTCGGATTAGTGATTCAGCCCTGAAGGTTATCGAAACAGAAGCACAAAGTCAGGGGGTCACCGTAAACACCTTCGTGAACCAGATGCTCACGAAATACGCCAAAGTCCAGAGATTCCTTACAAAAGAGAGGTGGTTCCCTTTTGCAGAACCAGTTCTCAAGGATGTTTTTGCATCGCTTCCGGAAGACAAGGCAGCGGAAATTGGAAGTAAGCATGGCAAGACGACGGGATTCCAAAACCTCGTCCACGCAATGACGGGGGGCTCAAGTGTTGGAAACATCATTCTGTTTTTGAAAATGGTTTGCGATGTGAGCTCAATAAATTATACCGATATCGTAGATGGCAGAAACAGACGATTTGCAATCATGCACAACATCAACAGGCAATATTCCATCTTTATAGCTAACCTCATTTCAACTGCTTTCGAAAATCATGATATCTGGCCAAAGGTCGTCTCAGACGATAGAGTAGTGGTCTTCGAGTTCGAAACCTGATCCAGCCTTCAGAGAATTCTACCTCCTCATTCCTCGAAAGTTATGACAGGCTGCAACTGGTTGCAACAGATACGTGCCGTACATATACCTCTAGGGCGTTCCAAGATTCCTGAGGTAATAACTCAAAATGACAGAAATCGTAGTGTTAGCTTTCGACGGAGTAGAGACAGCAGACAAGGCAAAGAACAGACTCGCTGACCTAGACAGCCAGTATCTGATCAGTCTAGATCAGGTAGTTGAAGTGGTCAGAAAACCAGACGGACAGGTGAAAATCAAGGAGGAACCAAGACTAACCGGCTTGGGAGCCATCGGTGGTGGCTTCTGGGGATTGCTGGTTGGTCTGATATTCCTAGTACCTGCGGCAGGGTTTCTCATAGGCACAATGTCGGGCGCTATCGCTGGCCACTTTGCAAAGTATGGGATCACAAAGGAGTACATGAATCAGATCAACGAGGCAATCCAGCCCGGACAGTCTGCGCTATTCGTCCTGGCCGAGGACATAAAGGTCGACAGAATAGTTCCAATGCTCACAGAGTTTCACCCGCGAGTACTGAGGACATCGCTAACGACTGAACAGGAAGCGCAATTGAAAGAGGCATTCGGAGCTCCCAGCGCAGCAGTCAGCGTTTCCGCGAGCGCTTAGAAAAATAAGGACAGACACAGCAGCGTTCAAAATAGGGAAAAATGAGGACACGCTCGCTAACGTGAGCGACAAGTAGTCCCCTTAACAACTGTCTTGGATTGCTGTTGTCTTCTTTTTTTCCATTTCTTTAGAATGAAGGCTAGTTGATCGATATTGTGAGATAATTTTCTTGTCTACCGCCAGCACGGTGCCTTTCTGTTTGTTATAATGTCGGCAATCCTATTTTAGAACCCGCAGCACAGGGTAATCCCCAGAGGCTCGGACTCTTAATTTCTGTCAATCGAGCTCTCGAAAGCCATGTCTTGGAAGTAACAAAATGAACCTAGTTGTTGATTTTCTCAATAAACTATCGGTGGACTTTAAGATCAATGCGGTCTGCTCGAATTGCAATACAACCTTTAGGGAAGTCTCGAACACGACCACTTGCAAATCGATCGCATGTCGCTCAAGAGTACACATAACCAAAGTATTCTTGCTAGAGAATTGCCAGTACAGTCACGAGTGCGATGATACCCACAACATCTGCGGTGTAGTGCGTTACCCAGGTTAGAGCGAGATTCTTGGTCTTGGTGAAAATGATACCGAAGAATATTCCGTCCAACATCACACCTGCAACATCAAGCCCGATGATTGGGAGTATCCCTGTTGTACCGACTGCGTGAACAAGACCAAAGAGCAGAGTAACGACTGCTATTGCAGCTGGCGTGCCAATAAACCAGCTTAGCCTTTGCTGGATCACGACTCGAAAGACCACTTCCTCCATGAGGGTTAGGACCGCAGTGAGTGCAAGGATGCTGAGCAGAGTTGTGTTCAAGGCTAGAACACCGCCAAAGTCAGTTGCGAGTCTTCCGGTGATGTGCTGGAGAAGTTGAGGATAGTATCCGAAGAGGTAAGCAACTCCCAGCATAGGTGGCAGAAGCTGGAAAAGGATCGCGTCAATAGCAAAGTAATACCACACTTTCTTGAAATCTTTGACAAACCCTCTTTTGATTCCTAACTCGCTCCAAGGTCTGTTCTTTCTGAGAGGCCCATGAATTGCGTAACAAATCGCCATGATGTATCCGAAAATGTAAAGATCGCCGTACTTGGGCACGAATAGCCCGAGTCCAATAGTGAAAACCAAAAGAGCCAGTAAACCCGAAACTGCGAGCTTTGCTCGGCTATCGTGCGGAAGATTGATTTCCGGATAATGCCTTTTCAATGATCTCAGATTTTGTGTCGGATTTGCTTATGTCTCCCAACATACCTTCCCTCACCCGCCTCTCGCCTTGTCGGCGTCCCAATTGACGGACAGAAGTACTTGATATGTTGAGCACACGATCATCAGTTCTGAAAATAGACGGGCACAAACGTAAAGGGCCGAAGTCTTGGATATTCTAGGAAATCTCCCTCGGGCACGATGGACAAGAGCAGGGCGCAGCGAATTTTCAAAACGTTGCTGGTATAAACAAAGAGAAAGATCGTAAATAGAATTGGATTTGCAATGGAAGGGTCGACTCCTGGAGCTTGTGTTTGTGTATATTTTGAAAACCAGATGAACACTAGAGTTAGCACTAAAATGGGAGAAAGCATCAGCCCGACAGTCTAAATGTCTCTCAAGTAATCGGATTTGACGCTCATACTTCTTCCGTATGAATCACAAGACATTACGATCAGAATCTTCCTTGAACTAGCATGCAATTAACTCGCTAGCCCAACTTGCGCCCCCCAATTATCGCAAAGCCGTGAACCCTCCCGGAGGCAGTCGCCAAATATCGAACAGACTGTTTAAGTCGCGGACAACCTTCGTTTGTAACTACCAGTGGTAGCGCATGAAAATACGAAACCTCAGATGTCGTCAGAAGAGCGTAAATTGAATCTAGAGATCCTCTGTAGCCCTAAATTGGCGAGCAATACGGAGACAATACGGAAGAAATTTTGACAAAAGTGTAATAACAAGCCAGCTGGGCTTGCGACCATGAGGAAAAAGTCAAGGCTTCTAATCCTTTTTGTACTTCTTTCGGTCTCTCTCATTTTTTGCGCTGGCTTGCTAACCGTTTCCGGAAGTTACACAGTCGCCGCTCAGAAACCGGCCCTTGAAGATTCTCAAGCTCCCGCTAGCATAAGGGCGCTGTACAGCGTTCCCGTAGGTGCCGCTCCACTGACCGGAGCTTACGATTCTTCAAATCGGCTCCTGTTCATGGACGACTCACAATTCCCGGGATTGACAGCGATCAACGGTACAAACTGGGCCTATACTTTTCCCGTCTGCACCGGCTTGTTAACTTACGCTCAGGACTCGATTTACGACTCTGCGAATAATGAACTGTACGTCGCTTGCTATGGGGGCTCCAACTACGTTGCTGTAGTCGACCCAAGCACGTACGTGGTGATTGCTACTATCGCAGTCCCCGATCCACAGGTGCTGGCGTTCGATCCGTCGAACCTCGATATCTACGTGGGCAATGCCAATCCCGGCTCCGGAATCAGCCCCGTTTCGGTGATCAGCGGCGTCACCAACAAGGTAATAGCCACCATTCCCGGCGCCCTCAACGGTCCGAACATTCCAAATCAGATAATCTACAATTCAGCGAACAAGGAAATCTACATTACCAACAACAACGCGCCCAACTACATGACCGTGGTCAATGCGGTCACTAACAAATTCATCACCAACATACAGCTTGGTCCAGTCGGCGGCGGCTCTGCGGGAGCTGCCATCTACGACCCCACGAACACGAATGTATACGTTCACGGGCCACTCCAAGCTGGATCGGACTCAGTCGAAGCAATCAGTACATCGAACAAGATTGTGGCGCGAATAACCCCAGGATGCGGTTCTGGCGGGGACGAACCACAATTTGCGTACAATACCGCGAACGGCAACTTATACTGCGGAACCATCACTCAAACCAATCCGGCATACAATCAGGTATGCGAGATAAGTAGCTCGTCCAACAGTTACGTCGGGTGTGTCGACGTGACTTCAGGAAACAGCCAGGGGATATGTGGACAGAGTTACCTCGTTTACGACCCGACGAACCAGAACATCTACGTCGCTGGCGGAGGGCCGTATGCGAGCCAGCCTCCCCAAACGATCGAGATTGTATCTCCTTCGCTGAGTCTCCTCCAGACGGTCACTATTCCGGGAGTACCGTTCCAACTGACCTTCAACCCAGCGAATAACGAAGTATACGCAGGGGTTCCGCAAACCGGCACGCCTCAATTCAACATCGTGGTTCCGCTGTCAAGCTAGGAATAGCGGGCCTGGGAGGAATTTATCGAAGTTAGTCGCGGATGTCTTCAGCTGACAGCTTTCTTCACTAGAGCTGCGATCCTTGCTTCCTCAGCAGAAGTCAAATCCTTCAGCGCAAAGGCAACTGGCCACATGCTTCCTTCATCAAGATTAGCTTCATCGCTGAATCCAAGTGTCGAATACCTCGTCTTGAACTTTTGTGAAGTTTGGAAGAAGCACACGACGTCGTCATCTTTAGCGTAAGCGGGCATTCCGTACCAAGTTCTGGGCAAGAGTGCTGGCGCGCTCGCCTTGATGATCGCATGGATCCTCTTGGCAATTGTCCTATCAGGTTCCGGCATCTTAGCAATCGCTGCAAGAGCTTCGCTTTCTCCGTCCGCTTTCTTCGCTGCTGTCTTCTGCTCCAGGATACGAGCCTTCATCGCGGCTCGTTCCTCGTCCGTGAATCCTTGGTTTTTCTTTCCGCTGCCGGTAGTCTTTTGCGTCATGATGGCAGGCAAATCGAGATTCATGTATTTACATACTTCTTTGTGTTGTCCAAATCATCCATCCTGTCTATTTCAACATGCTTATATGCGTAGAGAATTATATGCGTCCACATGAAAGCAAAGATCACGCATTTTGGAATCGTTGTTAAGAATCAGGACGCAGCACTCGACTATTATACGCAAAAAGTCGGCTTTGAGAAGAAGGCTGACATTATCGGTCCGGGAGGCTATCGCTGGGTCACAGTCGGACCCAAAGAACAGGACCTGGAACTGGTTCTCCAGCCTGAAACTAATGATCCGAACGGTGGGTCGAGTCATTCGCACCCCGGTGGTGTGGTATTGAAGGTCGATGATGCAAAGAAGGCCTTTGAGGAGCTGAAGGCGCGAGGGGTACAATTTAAGCAGGACAAGCCTGATGAATACGCTTACGGCGTGTCAGCTCAGTTCACCGATCCCGACGGAAACATGTTTACTATCCGATCCGATCCGGTACGAGCAAGCTGATGTCCCGAGAGCCTACAGCCTATAGCGTCTTTTCAGCCGTGGCTGATCCAACCCGACGCGCAATGTTGGACCTCCTCGCGGTCAAGCCACTTTCTGCCGGGGAGATAGTCTCCAGATTTCCCCGACTTACCCAACCAGGTGTCTCGCAGCACCTCAGGGTGTTACGGGAGGCGCAGCTCGTCGCCGTAACCGTGCAGGCCCAGCAGCGGATCTATGCTCTAAAACCCGAAGGCTTTCGGGAATTGAACGAGTGGGTATCAAAGTATCGGGATTTCTGGACTGACAAAATGGATGCACTCGAAAGCCATCTCGAAAATAGAAAGACGAAAAAGCACACAGTTGCAAAGAAGTAGGACTATGACTGATAGACAGGGGCATATTACAGTAGAAGGCGAATTCGCTACGCTTGAGTTCGAGCGACTCCTGCCTTATCCTCCTGAAGCCGTATGGGAAGCAATTACCGAACCAGACCAATTGTCTGATTGGTACATGACCAAGGCCCAGATTGACGGAAGGGTCGGCGGACGGGTTGAGTTTTGGACGGGTCCGACCCAGGTCCACGTTACGGGAAGCATACTCGCATGGGATCCCCCACGCCTTTTCGAACATGAGTGGCTCGTTGAGACGCGCCCAGATTTTCCAAAAGGCGAGAGGGCTACTGTCCGTTGGGAGATCATCCCGGAAAAAGGAGAGGCTTCTGTGCTTCGATTGACGCACCGCCATCTTTCCCGACGCACCGCTCAGACATTTGCACCGGGTGCTCACGCATTTCTTGAAATGCTCGATGCTTACCTATCGAAGCGACCAATCCCAGATTGGATGTCTCGCGTTGTAGAATTGCGTCCCAGCTATCAAGAGACTAACAAGAGATAGTTGGGGCCGGCGTGCTACGAATGGGGTCTAACCGAAAAGGAAGTTTACATGTCGTAAGAATTGAATCCAAGGATTCGGCTAATTTAGGCAACCTAACGTTCAGCAATCATTCGTGAGAAAAAACTGGAATCCTCGGCGGGTAGTCGAACATAATTCCAGTCAGCATTTTAACATCCACGATAATTCAAAGGGATTGAAAGTGCTTGATCGGAAGTAGAGTATTATTCAAACGGATTTCAGCTAATGAAGCAGTGAGTTGTTCGGGATCCGAGTCTTTATTGAGGTAGTTTGGAAATGAGCTCGAATCCTACCAAGCCCAAGATTGGTGTAATAGGTCTGGGGTTAATGGGCAGCTCTTTTGCTACAAACCTTCTTTCAAAAGGGTACGAGGTTCACGTTTACAATAGGACAAAGGAAAAGGCGAAACCGCTCCTCGATAAGGGAGCAACTTTTCGTCCTTCCCCAAGAGATCTTGCATCTTCTGTGGAAATAGTCTTGACCTCTCTTACCGATGAGACGGCTGTTGAAAGTGTAGCATTCGGGGGAAATGGTTTTCTTGGTTCGATGGCAAAGGGAGCGGTATGGATCGACATGAGCACGATTGATCCTGCCGCGTCAGTTAGACATGCCAAACTTGCAAAAGAATCTGGAGTAGATCGATTGGATGCTCCTGTAGTAGGAAGCGTGGATCTTGCATCAACAGGAGAGCTCATGATCCTGGTCGGAGGGAGTCCCGAAGTCTTCCAAAAGTACCGTACTTTCCTCGGCGATCTGGGAAAAACCATAGATTATCTGGGCGCGGCCGGAAGTGGCCACAAGATGAAACTGGACGTCAATTTGTATCTAGGCCTCATCGGGGAGTCTTTTTGTGAGGCATACGTTCTGTCCCGAAAACAGGGGTTTGACGCTAAGAGTTTCGTGAACGTCATTAACAAGACTCCGCACAGAAACTCGTTCAGCGAAGCAAAAGGACCGAATATTGCTTCCGGCAAGTTTGATCCGGCATTTTCTCTAAACAACCTCCTAAAGGATCTCAAACTAGCAAGCAGGCAAGCACAGGAGACGAGAGCCGTGCTTCCAACAGCAAGCGTCGTGTTGGGTGAATATTCGAAGGCTGCAGAACACGGAGATGGAGACAAAGACTTTAGCGTCATTGCTTTGCAACTGGAGAGAGAAAACGATCTGAACTCCTAAACTTCATCTAATTCCTTTTTCCGATAAGAAATTTCTTAACCTTGTCGGGTTTTGACTAGTTCCATGGACAAACCCGAAATTCAAGATGAAGAAGTTTCTTGGGAAGCGCTCGATATACCGATCCGTGGAACGATTACCTCACCTCGCCGAGAATCAAACGGATCGAGTATCGTATTCATGGCGGGCAGCGGTCCGACCGACAGAAACTGGTGTTCCCCTCTTCTTCCGGGAAATAATGGCAGTGGAAAACTTCTCGCAGAGAAACTCGCAATGCATGGATTTGTCACTCTGCGTTTCGACAAGCTCGGCTCTGGACCGAGAGTAAGAGAAGACGTTTCTAAATTTTCTGGAAAAATCAGCATGGACAGCCACGTCGAACAACTGAAGGGTGCCGTTGAAACAATTCTTTCCAAGCGAAACGTTTCAAAGGAAAATATTTTTGCCCTAACTAACAGTGAGGGAGCGATCCACGCGGTAAACTATCAGCTACAGGAAAAGAAAAATCGCTTCAGGGGACTCGTTCTGACGGGAGCCCCTGGGCGAGCGATTGGAGACGTGAGCCGTACTCAAATTTACAGTCGGGCGAGATCATTGCCCAACGCAGAAACTCTCATGAGTCACTACGACAGAGCAATCGCAGATTTTGTCGCAGCGAGACCTATTGTAATTGATCCTTCCCTTCCCGAATCAATAAGACCCCTGTTTCGCGCTCTGGAGGTTCCAGCTAATTTGCCCTTTTCGCGGGAGCTTTGGACATATGACTTGTCTAAACATATTTCGGGAATCGATGAGCCGTTTCTCGTTCTTATCGGGAAAAAAGACATCCAGATAGATTGGCGTTTGGATGGAGGACCTCTAGAGCAAGCAGCGAAGGGAAAGACAAACTCGACATTCTCTTATCCGGAAAATGCAGATCACGTCCTAAAACATGAGGACCTGCCGCGGGAAAAAATTACTGCGGAATACGTCACTACGCACTATAACAGCCCGGATTCTGTCTTGGATGATGAAGCGGTAAAGACGATCTCTGATTGGCTGATCTCCCATTAAGATGCTGTTTGAGATCCTGAAGTCTATTTTGGCCAACTTGGCCTGTCGTGGCCAAGTTAGCTCTTCTTGACAATTGTATTCTTGAATCAAGAATTCTTCACGGCCGACTTTATTTATCAAAAACCGAGTGATTACTCTGAGGTTCGTACCGCAGTGCAAACCGACGTCTTTGCCGAAGTAGAAAAAGTAGCGTCAGCGAAACCGGTCAGAGCTTCTTGGCGAGGCGTCCTGACTTTGAACGTCCCCGAGGCTGGTCTCGGATCGCTTCAGTATCACCTACGCGCAGCTAAGGTTCATGGCGACCAGCAGGAGGTTGAATACACCAAAGTCGACAAGGAAAGCGGAAAGCAGGTCGTAGCTCGGGACGTTCCCAAACTGTTCGGTTATCACGTCGGACCCAACGGCGAAAGGCTCGACGTAAAGGAGATCCCGTACGAGGAAGTGAAAGACAGCGTTCGTTTCGATAAGGATGAGCTCGTTTTTGCCAAAACTGAAAGACGGTACTTTTTGAAGGATGATCTCGAAGTGAGCGGAAAGTGGACCGAAGTCCCGCCATCTCAGGTCAGCGACAAACAGGAGGACGGCGAAGTGATCGAACCGTTTGATCGGACGACGGATATTGAAGTTGCCGAAGACGCTTATGTTTCACTGGAAAGAGTTGGAGAGTATAGATTCAAAGAGGTGTACATGCTATCTGCGGATCCGGACAAGAAAGTCAAGGAATCGAAAGCTCGCGTGGTATCTCTTGCAAGACACCTGTTGGATAAACAAATCGCGCTTGTCGCATTCTTCTCCTGGGGCCGCGGCTACCAGTATTACACTGCTGTTATCCATCCATACGAGAGGAGTGAAGATGGTAGATTGTGGCTCCTGATGGGGATGAGCGAAGGGATCCTGCAATTGGACACAACTTGGGCTCTTGAAGAGGACAAGACAAAGCAGCTTGATCCATCAGTGCCTATTGCAACCATCGCGAGAAAGCCGAAGGTTACTATCTCGAAATAGTGCCCGCCAGTTCTAACACTTTCCATCTAGCTAGTCTTGTAATGAGAAATTACGGAGCTCGAAAACTTGTCGAGCAGGGCGCTGTCCCTTTCCTGAAACTCGATAACAATCTGCTTCGCTCCAGCTTTACGATATGCCTCTATTCGCTCGATTATTTCCGACGGCGTTCCAGAAACCAGAAACTGCAGAGCAAGATCGTTCGAAATTGAGTTTTCTGCATCGTTTATCATTTGATCTGCCTTATCGCCGACGATCATTTGCTGGTAGGGAACCAGTTGCTCGGAAGGCTTGAAGCCAATGAACTTTAGCGTGTGGATTTCAGCCAGCAGCGCCTTCTTCGTCCCACTGATCGCCTCGCGGTGTCTTTGCTCATCTTCTGCCAAAGAAACAAACATCCACGCAATTGGTTCGAAATCGTCACGTGAGAGATTCTTTGCCGCCCTGTAATCCATTATCATTTTGAGTCTTTTTCCATACGTTTCGGGGGTGTTGATCCAGGGGACCCATCCGTCCGCGTACTCACCAGCGACTCGCAACCCTCCCTGACCGCCTAGGGCTCCGACGATGATCTTTGATTCGTACCGGGATTTTACATCAAGCCACGCGTTGTCCAGTTTGAAGAAATTTCCCTTGAACGAAACAGGATTTTTTCTATCCGACCGCCATAGGAGTCTTATCACCTGTATTGCTTCCGCGAGGCGTTCGGCCCTTGCCTTTGGCAGATCAAACTTTAGTCCGAAGGGCACGATGTTCATAGCCTCACCAGCTCCTATACCTAGAGAAAGCCTGCCACGAGTAATTTCGGAAAGGGTAGCAACCGTGTGCGCGGTTCTAGCAGGGTGCATCCTCTGCGTATCAGTGACTGCGGTTGAAAATTCAATTTTGGTTGTAAGCATACTGATTGCTGAAATGAGCGTCCAAGGTTCCACCTTCCAGCCGCCTGTGTCGATCAGATGATCCACCGCCCAAAGCGAGTCAAAGCCAAGTTTTTCGCACTTCACGCCAAACTGGATTAGCTCCTGTGGCGGAAGAAAATCAAGAGTAGTTCCGATTTTCAGCCGAGCATCGTTCATTGCATTTTTTCGTTATGAGACTCCATTGATTAATGATTCTGATGGACTAGTACCAAAATCCTTGAGACGGAAATTTCACTAGAGGAAAAATCGAAGTAATTTGCCGAATTTAGCGGGAACAAAATGCTCGATGTATTTCTTGTCCTCTTCGGTGAGAATTCCCATCAATCTAACGCAAAGATACAGGACCCCACCGCCTATGAAGATGTAGGGAATCAACGACATCAGGCTATCGTCGACAAATTCAGACAAGGACGCCAGGACTCCAAAAACAATCAACGAGGAAATGATGACTTTGGCATAGAAACCGACATCGACTACATTCTTGAAGTAGCTTTTTGTCAAGTAAACGGTCATGACAAATCCCGCGAGATCGACCAGAATTCTGCTTGTGGCGGCACCGACCAGTCCAAAACTTGGAACCATGAGCTCCGATAGGCCGATATCCATCACAACAGTGGCAATTCCGATCAGCATGACCTGTGTTGTTCTGCCAGTAGAAAGGAGAATAGAAGTTGGTATTCCCTGCATGGCTACAAAAACAAAGAATACGGACATGAGTTGAAGAGAGACGTTCGCGACCAGATAACTCGACCCTCCGCCGGTAAACAGATCCATCATCTGGGTTGAAAGCGCAGCGAGTCCCAGCGAAACTGGAATGAGCGCGAGGACAGAATACCGAAACGCTAGACGCAAACCCGTTGAAAGTTTTCTCGCGTCAAGGGCTCTGGACGAAGTTTCTGGGAGGAACGCAGTGTTCAGCGGAGTGAAAAATATTAAGCCCAGTCCGCCGGAGATTGCAATTGCCGTGTTGTAAGCGCCTAACTCTGTCACGCTTAGGACTCCTCCAACCACAAGGGGATCCGCAGCACCAGTAGCTACCGTAACGATTCCCGCAATTCCCAGGGGTATAGAATACTTCAAGATCTGTTTTAACTGTCGGCTGTCAGTCGCCAAGTTACCGTTTGAACGAACCGCGTGTCTGGTAACGACCAGCGACCAAAAACAAATGACACTGCCATAAACTATCCATGCTATAATCGGAACCAGGACACTGTTGAAGACGAGGAGTCCAAATACAGTTATTCCAACCATGAGGGAACCCGCGCTCATCAAAATTTTCGCGAGTGACTCGTACTTTTTCATTCCCTGAACCAGTCCCTGGAAAATTCCAGAGATTGACCCGGTGAACAGCCAGGCGCCGGAGGCGGCAAAAATCCATGCAGAGTCCGTGCTCTTTGTGAAGTACATTGATAGAGTAGGGGAAAGTAGGACCACCGCGAATGTCGAAGCTGAGGCAAAAGCCAAGGAGAGAATCAGTATCGCTCTAGATACGACTCTGGTCTCGCCTTCGTCAAACGACAAAAAGGCAACAAACCTCGTTGCGGCGATCTGCAACCCAAAAGAGGCGATCGAAGAGCCGACAAGAGTCACGAGTACGACGGCCGAATATATCCCATATTCTACAGGGGAGAGTAGCCGAAGCAGCAGAGCGAGAAAAACCGTGCTGAGCAGGCTATTGACTACATTTTGTATAGTCAACGACCTGACGCCGGTGATGATGTTTTTTGTTCTCTGTGGATCGACGACGGCAGTTTGTTCAGACAAAGAACGGCTGATCGGAAACGAACTTTTCCCCAGAAATATATGTTATGTTGTGCCTTCCGACATCTTGGAATTCGAATACTGATACAAGCAAGTGAATTAATCATGCATAATTACCATTTGAATTATAATTGGGCCAGAAACAAGCTGTAGTTATTAGTCAAGAGCAACTTGAGTGAATTTTAGTGGAAAGCTCCAAGCAGATAATCATCGGCCTCGATGCCGCGGACTATGAGCTAACAAAAAAGTTCATGGACAGCGGTAAGATGCCGAGGCTCGCTGCAGTAAGAAAATCTGGAAATTTCTCCCGACTAAAGTCTGTAATTCCACCAAATACCGCGCCGGGCTGGACGTCAATCACGACAGGAATGAATCCGGGGAAGCATGGGATTTTCTACTTTTACGATTTCGCGCAAATTCCCTTGAAGATTGTCAACGCGACGAACTCCTCGACTCCCAGAATCTGGGATTATATTAAGGCAGTTGGAGGCCGATCTGTCATGGTGAATGTACCGGTCACTTATCCTGTCGGAGAGGTTTCAGGTTCAATAGTCGCAGGCATCCCTCCGTGGTATCTTGATGAAAGATCTGTCTTTCCGAAAGGACTTCAAAGCAAATTAGAGTGCGCGAACTATGAAATCGATGCGCCGCTAAGTCGGGCTTTGGAGAAAAGGCCGGAAGAACTCGTAAACCGGCTCATGGAAACTGAAAGACGACGGGTCAAGCTTTTTTTCGAACTCGCAGACGAAGAGAAATACATGCGGTTTGGGATGATAGTTCTAACCGCTCTAGACAGGCTTCAGCACAAACTCGTCGGAAAAGGAGTTGCTGAAGACGATGCAATTTGCCGCGCGTATAGTGAAATTGACTCGCTGGTCGGCGAAATCCTAGACAAGTTCTCTGGAGCAAACATTCTGGTAGTCTCAGATCACGGATTCAATTTCACCCCCATCGCGTTCTACCCCAATTCCTGGCTTTATGGAAAAGGTCTGCTCAGGAGACGGTCTTCCTTTGGATATCGGCTGACGAAATTCCTGCACGATCTTTTCGACGGTCATTTTCTATGGGTCCCAAAGAGTGCGACCAAGAGATTTCAGGGAGCAACAACCGTTGTTCGCTCGATTGACGCTATTGACATTGAAAAATCTAGGGCATTTGTGCCCGGGACGGATGGAGTGGTTTTTGTAAAATCGAAACAAGACGTTGATTTGGTTGCGGCCGGCCTGTCCGAACTGAGGGATGAAGACGGACAAAAAATATGCAACGTTTACGGAAGAGACAAAGTCTTCACCGGGGATAAAGTTAGTAGCGCCCCCGAGCTTCTGATCGTGCCCCGCGACGACGTAAACATCAGGTCAGATCCTTTTAGTGAAAAGTTTGTCACTTCTTCGGGAGTTTTTCCCAAAGGAAACCACGGCCCTAACGGGATATTCTTCGCGACAGGTCCGGATGTTTCGACCTCAAAAGAAATGCAACTTTCCTTGGAGGACGTTGCACCCACTTCACTGGTTCTCTTGGGAATAAAGCCTGATTCCAATATGGATGGCCGCGTCGTTGAGGAAATTTTGGCCAAATCTGCCGGTGGCGCTTTGAGTTCGGCGTCGGTGCAGCTCCAGGATCGTGCCTTCAAGTTTTCTCGCTCTGAAGAGGAGCTCGTCATGGATAACCTGCGTCGGCTAGGTTACACGTGAATACTCCGAAATCTGATCGTATCAGGATAAGAAAGTAGATTAATTCGCTTTATCCTCCCTTGTCAATACAAATGACTCCGCTTTCCGAAAACGAGATCATTCAAAAGCTCTGCAATTTTGATACCGCGACAATATGCAACGTAGTAGCGACGTATCCCGACAGCGATATCTGTCTAAAATTGTACGATTCTTGGCGAGGTGAATATTACACGGATGCATCTATTCGCTGCATTTATCCAGAGTACAGGCCTGTCTGCGGTTATGCCGCAACCGCTTGGTACTCCGACGAAACTTTCGAGAACACCAAACTCGATCCTTGGCTCCTTTACGAACATCTCGAGAAGACACCACGACCGGTAATTTTGGTTGCAAGGCAGACTTACTCACAGGGTCTCGAAAATCTTGCCGGGCTATTCGGCGGTATGATGACAACTGAATTCAAAGCCTTTGGCGTTGCTGGTGTACTTACCGATGGACCAATGCGAGATTATGTCGAGATCAAGGAAACAAAAATCCAATACCTGGCTACGGGCATGACTTCTGGTCACGGACCAGTGCAGATTCGTGGGGCGGGAATACCGTTGAAAATAGCTGGAATGTCGGTTGCTCCAGGGGACATCGTACACATGGACCAGTGCGGAGCTTGCAAGTTTCCAGCAGATAAACTGTCAAAAGTACTCGAATATGCGACGGAACTTATCCGGAGAGAAACCGAGGGAAAGAAGAGGTTTCAGGATCCGGAATTTTCTCTGGCAAAATGGAAGCGGCAGGTCGATTCCAAGAGGTCAGAAAAGTGACTGACCTGTCATTTTTACTTTCTTGTTCGAAGTTTCTGAACCTCTTTGTACGCGCCTGTGCCACGCCTAGTGATCCTCAATAGCAAGAATGGAATAATCCACAAATCGAAGCGAAGTGGCAAAAGAATCCCGGTCTGTGTGATCGGAATTGCTCCTGAAAGAATGAACAGAGCCCCCGCAAGGAACAATGCGGCTGCATCGTAGGTGAATTCTTTTTGGAATTCCTTTGGAATCAGTTTCTTTTGATCATCCAACAGGAGTGATGTGAAAAACCCGAGAGCAAGAAAAAGAATACCGAGGTTTGTACCGTAAGCAATAGTTACCACGTTGTAGTAACCTGACGTTGGCTCTAGCGTTTTGGATGTTTGCTGAAACAGATTGAAAAGGAATGGCTCAATCGAAACGGTAAAGAGCAGTAGAATGTTGAGGGCGGTAACCTTGCTATCCTCAAGAGGAAGTACAGACATGATCTTGGTGTAGCGCATCCAAACTGCGATCAATATCAGAAAACTGAAGCCGAAAGTCAGGATATCGTTGTAAAGTTCTGAGGATGTCGTGGGAGGATTGCCAACCAGACTTATCGCGCCGACAGAAAGTGCGAGACCGAAAATCATGTCCGAGAGTCCTTCAATCCTGGGTCGCGGTCGGGGCGGCTGTTGGGACTCCTGCGCCATGAAACCCCCGTCCTTTCTATATTGGGCCGATTTAATCTTGTTACCGACTCTTCTTGGACAATGGCTGACCTAAAAAGACAAGAACCGCAATCGTGTTTGAGACACTAGAGACAATATCGAAACGGGGACTTTGAAGAATTTGAGTTCAGATGATCGTCGCTCCCTGATGGGACTGAGTAAGGGACGACTCGAATCGTTGACCGATGGCATTTTTGGAACGGTCATGACGGTTCTAGTGCTTAGTTTGAGCGTTCCAATCATCACCTCAAAATCGGTTTCTGCAGAGAACGCTGATCTGCTCGTTTCTCTTAAAGGTCTTCTCCCGGACATTTTTAGTTACGTTATCAGTTTCGCGATTCTCGGCTCCTTCTGGGTCAGACATCACACAATGTTCTACTTTGTCAATAAAGTAGATCGTATTCTTCTTGGGTTGAACATTTTCTTTCTGCTGACAATTGGCTTCATCCCATTTTCTACGGCCTTATTGGGACGGTATCCGACTTTGCAGATTTCATTGATCATCTACGGCATGAATCTGACAGCTACCAGCATAGCATCTCAAATACTCTGGATTTATGCCGTTAGAAGCAAACTTGTCTCTCGCGACACGATCGATGAGCAGAAAATTTCCTCGGTGACGAAGAGGATGACCTTCGGTTGGATAGCTTATCTCGCTGGGATCGTTGTCTCGTTCATAGATCCACTGATTACGCTCGGAATGTACATCTTTACACTGATATTTTTCATATTCAACACCGGCGTTGGTTTTAGACTGAGGAGGTCCTCTGCAGAGATGGCCTCCGGTGATCCGGATTCTCGCAAATTCAAATAGTTTGAAATTATTTGGAATGTAACCGTGTTGTGAATGCGAAGAAGCCAATTATTCGTTCCTGCAAACGAGGAGAAGAAAATCCGGAAATCAACGTCCCTGAACGCAGATTCTATAATTTTGGATCTGGAGGACGCTGTCCCGGAAAGCGGGAAGGCAGAGGCCAGGAATTCTTTGGCAGAAATATTGGACGACCTGAGCTGGGATTCGAAGAGAGAGCTCTGCGTCAGGATCAACAAGAAATCAAACGGCGAATATTCCCACGAGGACCTCGATGCAGTAAGACGACTTGAAAAGGTGAGGACGATAGTCCTGCCGAAACTTGAGACTAGAGCTGACGAAATCCACGATTACACCGGGAAGAGCTTGATTGCTCTCGTCGAGACTGCAAGAGGTTTTTACAACATTAGGAAGATTTCAGAAACCAAAGGGATGGTGGCAATAGCATTCGGTCCGCAAGATTACGCGAATTCTGTCAGGGGAAACCTGTCTGCGTACGTCTCAAATTCAAGTATTCTTACCACTATCGTTTCCGCCGCGCGATCAAACGATCTTGATCCAATAGATGGGGTCTACTTTGAGTTGACCAATCTGTCGGGATTTAGAAAAGCTGCCGAGGCTGCAAGAGATCTTGGGTGTTCGGGAAAGCAGGTAGTACACCCGTCGCAAATCGAAATTGCAAATGAAGTTTTTAGTCCGAGCCAGCAGGAACTTGAGGACGCCCGGCAAATAGTCGCCGTATACGAAAAAGCCGGACTGACAAAGACTGGTGCGATCCGCGTTGATGACAGGCTGGTTGACGCAGTCCACTACAGGCGAGCCAAGGACCTCCTGGGTCGGACAGAACAAGACTGACAAAAAAACAACTTTGAATCGAATGGTTTTTCTTTTGCCGGGGCACAGATTATCCTGACGAAGAATTTGGAAGGACAGACAGTTCCTGATCTAAAGGGTCAGGAAATGAATTGCATCGAATGCAACGAGAAAATGTTCTACTCCGAGGAAAATCTTGTTCACGTTTGTCTGAACAAGTCCCACGGCATTTTGTGCTATTACGTCGGAGACAGCTGCTGGTTTGCAGCGAAAGAGGAGACCGCCCTAGATCTTTCGAAGAAGGGCATCAAGTACCACTTCATTCCCGACTCGATATTTCAGAACGCGGGAATCGGTCCTGATTTTGAATGTGAATATTCGCAAAAGAAATGATGGCAATTTCCATTTTTTTTCAAAACTACGAATTTCGAAGCGGCTGTCCGAAATCATTAGTGGACCCGTTAACACTATAAACGGGATTCGAACATTTTAGAGAAATGATAGCAAAAAATCAAAATGACTGACACTCTTCGCGTTGGAATAGTGGGAGCCTCGGGCTATGTCGGTGGCGAGCTGCTTCGGATTCTCGTCAATCACCCCAATATTCAGATCAATGTTGCGACTTCAAAGCAATACGACGGGGAAGTTCTTTACCGTGTTCACCCGAACCTGCGCTCGTTCACCGAGCTTCGTTTCACTTCGCCGAAGGTAGATGAGCTCACTTCAAAGTGCGATTTTGTTTTCACCGCCGTCCCTCACGGTTCTGCTGTAAAAATTGTCCCAGATCTGGTAAAGACTGGTCTGAAAATAGTGGACATGAGCGCTGATTTTAGGTTGCAGAGCACCGCCGCTTACGAGCACTGGTACCACTTTGCGCATCCTTATCCTGAGATGCTGCAAACCACTCCCCTCGGGATTCCTGAACTCTACCGGGAGAGGATCAAGCAATCAAAACTCGTCGCAAATCCCGGTTGCATGGCGGTAACGAGTATCCTTGCTCTCGCTCCCTTCGCAAAGACTGGTATGATTGACCTAGACCACATTGTTGTCGATTCTAAAATAGGGAGCTCCGGCGGCGGAACAAAACCTTCTATTGGAACCCACCACGCCGAGCGATACGGAGTCATCCGTCCTTACAAGCCGGTAGACCACAGACACACGGCCGAGATAGAGCAAGAGATCTCGAAATTCGCTGGACGTGAAGTCAAAATCTCGATGACACCCCATGCCGTTAATCTGGTCCGGGGAATACTTTGCACGATTCACACCTTCGGAAAGGAGAAACTTACCACGCCATCCGTTTGGAAGGCCTTGCGTGAAACCTACCGGAACAGCCGATTCATAAGATATGTGAAAGACAAGAAAGGACTTGCAAAGTATCCTGATCCTAAAATTCTCGCCGGCTCGAATTTCTGCGATATCGGGTTTGAGATCGACGAAAGGCTGAATCGCTTGCTCCTCTTGTCTGCAACTGACAATCTGATGAAAGGAGCGGCGGGAAATGGCGTTCAATGCATGAACCTAATGGCCGGGTTTGAGGAAAGTGATGGCCTCTTGTTTCCGGGGTTGCATCCCGTTTGAGCAAAGCCATCGTTTGCAAAATCGGCGGGAGCATAATTTCCGGTGTGAACCCGTCAATTGTGGAAGATATAATCGCCATTCGACAGTCGGGAACAAACGTGGTCCTCGTACACGGCGGTGGAGACCAGGTAACGGAAATGGCCGAGAAGATCGGAAAAAAACAGCAGTTTATTACGTCGCCGGAAGGTATCAAGAGCCGCTACACGGACAGGGAGACCGCCGAGATCTTTACGATGGTAATGTCTGGACTGCTTGCAAAACAAATAGTTCAGATTCTCGAAAAAAGCGGGATCCTGAGTGTTTCGGTGACAGGAGTTGATGCGATGATAATGAAAGCCCAGCGAAAAAAGAAGCTCATAGTTATCGACGAACGAGGCAGAAAGGTTGCCATAGAGGGCGGTTTTACCGGGAAAATAAATGCCGTGAACACTAGTTTCTTGGAAACGCTTCTAGACGGCGGAATAGTCCCTGTCATTTCTCCCGTAGCCGTCGGGGAAGACTTTGAGTTGCTGAACGTGGACGGCGATAGGGCTTGCTCGCATGTAGCGGGCGCCCTAAAAGCTGACGCGGCAATTTTCCTGACGGATACTGAAGGACTGATTTTGGACAACGTGGTGGTTCAGAAAATGAAAACGGAAGAAGCAAGAGGTGCACTACCTAGGATAGGAGCCGGGATGGACAAGAAAGTCATCGCGGCGGTGGAAGCAGTGGAGATGGGAGCGGCCCGATCGGTTATCGCATCCGGCCTGAAGGAGCACCCTCTCCAAGCGGCGCTGGATGGGCATGGGACTGTGATTTCAAATTGAACATCGAAGATTCTCATCTGGTCCCACTCTACCAAAAGTTCCCGATCGAGGTCGTGCGCGGAAGTGGGGCGCTGGTTTACGATGACAAAGGGCGTGAGTACATCGACCTGTCAGGCGGGTACGGAGTGGCGATAGTTGGTCATTCAAACCCACAGGTTGCTTCGGCAATCTCTGAGCAGGCTCACAGACTCATTACCTGTCACGGTTCGCTCTACAATGACGCGAGAGAACGCTATCTTTTGCTGCTGACTAGACACTTGCCGGAAGGAATGACCAGGGTATTTTTCTGCAATAGCGGTGCAGAGGCAAACGAAGCTGCCATAAAATTCGCTCGAAAGGCAACGGGACGATCAAACATAGTAGCTTTCACCGGAAGTTACCACGGCAAGACTTACGGGGCCCTTTCGGCGACTTGGAATCAAAAGTATCGCAAGCCTTTCGAACCTCTGGTGCAGGGAGTGCGTTTCTCTCCGTTCGGCAACCTGGAAAAGGCGAAGGAAATGATAGACGAAACCACAGCAGCAGTAATAGTCGAGCCGATTCAGGGGGAGAGTGGAATCCACATTCCTCCCGACGATTTCCTGCCAGGTTTGCGGGAGGTAACAAGATCAAAGGGCGCTCTGTTGATAGCTGACGAAGTCCAGTCCGGGTTTGGAAGGACAGGCAAACTTTGGGCTTGTGAAAACTGGGGGGTGTCCCCGGACATACTGACTTCGTCAAAGGGAATTGCGGGTGGATATCCATTTGCAATAACCGCGACCACGGAAGCAATATCTTCCATTATGAAAACTGGCGAGCATAGCAGCACCTTCGGTGGAAACCCTCTGGGATGCGCGGCCGCGTATGCAGCTCTTGATTTCATAATATCTGAAAAAATCCTTCAAAAAGCGATAACCGATGGCGAATATTTTAGGGCAAAACTTGGATCTCTGCGCGACGCTCACCCTTCTATAGTTCGAGAGGTTCGTGGCAAGGGATTAATGATTGCAGTAGAATTGAAGATTCCGGTGAAGGATGTGATAATGAGGGGATTTGACTACAACCTTATTTTGCTCTACTCCGGGCTGAATATTCTGAGGTTCCTGCCGCCGCTTGTTATCACAAGACAGCAGCTTGACCGCGTCGTTGAAGGACTCGACCGGATTTTCCGGGAACTGGAAAGCGGAAAATTGAGTTCAAAAGCTGTCGAAGAGGTAGCCTCATAGCTTTGAGTGACGGCAAGCTAGATCAAACGGATGAAAAACTGCTTTCTATGCTCAGGGATGATGGTAGGAGGCCTTTTGTCGAGATCGCAAAAGAAGTGAACCTTTCCGAGGCCGCGATCAGGAGGCGTGTTTCGAAACTGGTAAACTCGGGCGTCATTTCCAAGTTCACCATAGAAACAAATGTCGGGCCGCAGGCAAACGCAATCAGCTTACTCTCAGTAAATCCAAGTTTTCCAACTTCTGAAATTTCAACCAGACTCAAGAAAACCAAGGGGGTGCAGTCGATTTTTGAAATCACTGGAGAATACGACATTGCCGTGATCGTCGGTGGTGCGAATATAGCAGAAATTAATGGTACTATCGACGAAATACGCAAGTTATCCGGCATAGATGATACGAATACCGTAGTGGTGCTCAAGGTAGTTCGCTGAATTCGCAGCAAGAACGGTTATATTCGCACCGAAGCTGCGTATATCGCAAACACTACTAGGAAAAATAGCGAGTTTTGATGTTTTCGTGACTCAATTAGAATCGTTGAATGGAGATTATCGAAGCGAGGCGTCCTACTACGCCAGCCTCTGGAATTCTGACGATCAGAATTCAGGTATGACAAACGTCTCGGTTTTGGACTCGACGCTGCGCGAAGGCGAGCAGAGTGTCGGCGTGTCTTTTTCAAAGCGCCAGAGGCTTCAGATTGCATGGATGCTAGATTATTTTGGCGTGGATTCGATAGAAATGAGCCCGGTGATTTCAGAATCACACAAAGATTCACTCAAGGAAATGAAGAGAGCCGGCTTTAGCGCACAGATAGTCTCTCACGGTAGGGCTTTGCCCGCGGATGTCGATGTAGGGCGATCCTGCGACGTCGAGTGGGTTGCAATGTATCACTCCGTGTCCGATATTCATCTTAGAAACAAACTTCACGTTTCAAGAGAAGTCGCTCTAGAAAGATCAATCAGGGCAGTTGAGTACGCAAAAAGCCATGGACTGAGACTCCGCTTTACGGTAGAGGATGCGAGCCGAGCCAATCCAGAATATCTGTCACACTTTGTAAAAGAAATTTCCAAAGCCGGGGCGGACAGAATAGGCGTCCCCGATACCGTCGGGATAATGCTCCCCCACGGGATGAAAAGACTTGTTCGTCTAGTGAGAGAATCGACGGATCTGCCGATAGACGTTCACTGCCACAATGACCTGGGTCTTGCTCTTGCAAACTCTTTTGCCGGTGTTGAAGCTGGTGCGGACCAGATACACGTTTCAATCGATGGCTACGGCGAGAGGGTCGGCATTGCTTCCTTGGCTGAAGTTACGATGGCACTTCGTTTGCTATATGGCGTCAAGCGGCAATTCAGGTACGAGATGTTGGGTGAGCTATCTTCTTTAGTTGCGAGCTATTCCAACTCGCAGATTCCGAGCAGCAAGCCTCTCGTTGGAAAAAATGCTTACACTCACAAAGCGGGCACACATCTTGCCGCGATAATTCAGAATCCTGAAACGTACGAGCTTATTCCGCCGAAGGCAGTAGGTAATTCCAGAAGGGTTGCCTTCGGAGAGCTTTCCGGCAAGAACGGCGCAGCATTCTTGATGAAGACATTGGGTCTTGAACCCACTGCCGAGAGTAGTCAGAGACTCGCCCAAGGATTGAAAAACCTTCGAGTTGGCGACCTTTTCGAATTGGGATTGACTGACAAGATGGAGGCCGAAGCCGTGAGTGTAACTGAAAACTTGGCGGCTCCTGCCCAGAATTAGCATAGGAGGAGGTGAAAGAGAGCAGAAATGAACTGTCTAGAATGCTTGGGTGAAATCACCGCACCAAAGGATGCAATCGATGGAGAAATCGTCACCTGTAATGATTGCGGAACTTCTTTTGAACTCGATATATCCGACGCTGGCGCGCTAAACATAAAGCCGGCAGAGACCGTTGGCGAGGACTGGGGAGAATAGGCGAGAATCTCCCCTTGCGACGGATTTCAATGGTCTACGACCTCGTCAGGCTGGAAGAAAAAGCGATCATCGAGGCGGCGAAGAAAAGAAGTGACGAGATCGAACTCAAAACTTACGATTCGAAGGATCTGTACTTTGATCTCCTTGATGCTAGTCAGGTCCCCCAGAAATTCGGCCCTGTCGTGTTGCAGCGCAGCGCTTCATACTTTAGGAATCTCCACCTTACTGCAGTCTTGGAATTGCAGGGTTGCAGGGTGGTAAACAATCTTGACACTGCCCTAAAGACTGGAAACAAGTTGATTACAAGTCTTCTGCTTGCGAAGAATGGCGTTCCAACTCCAAAAACGAAGCTCGCTTTCACTGAAGACATGGCGCTCAAAGCACTGCAAGAGCTGGGGTATCCTGCAGTTCTAAAGCCTACAATTGGGAGCTGGGGCAGAATGGTTGCGCTTCTTAATGACGAAGATGCTGCAAAGAGCGTCATCGAGGACCGGGAGGAGATGTTCCCGCTGTATCAAGTGTATTACATCCAGGAGAAAGTGAAGCGACCTCCCAGAGACATCAGAGCTATCGTAATCGGTGACAGAACAGTGGCGGCAATCTATCGGGTCTCAACGACCAACGATTGGAGGACGAACACGGCGCGCGGAGGTAGAGCAGAAAATCTTCCAATATCAAAAGAGCTCGACGATCTTTGCCTGCGAGCGGCCAGACCTTTTGGCAGCGGATTTTACGGAGTTGATCTGATGGAGTCTGAAGACAAAGGACTGGTAGTGCACGAAGTAAACAATACGACGGAATTCAAGAACGTCATGGCCCAGAGCAAGATTGACATCCCCGGATTAATCATCGATTATCTGTTTGAGCTTTCCAGAAAGTGACAGAATTCAAGTTTCGCGTGGCCTATTATGCAGCAAAGCTCTACAAATAACGTGACAAAAGTGGGAGACCACCGGGCAGATCTAGTCCTCAAGGTCATATCCGCTTACTCTCCTTCAGGAGACGAGGGAGCGGTCGCGGGATTGATCCTCGAATATCTAGACAAACGGAATTTGTCGCCTTGGATTGATGATGCGGGAAATGTAATGTGCGAATCTGGCAAGGGGGACAAATCTGTACTGCTATGCGGACATATGGACACGGTGCCTGGTGAACTTCCGATCCGAATTGAGGCGGGAAAGATCTTCGGTCGAGGGGCCTGCGATGCAAAGGGCGCGCTTCTTAGCTTGCTATTTGCGTTCGAAAACGTTGCGAAGAATTCGTCGGAGCTGGGAGGAAAAGTTGTCTTTGCCGGAGTAACCGAGGAAGAGCGTTCCAGCGACGGCCTTGCGGAACTAATCAAGAGAAGTGTTCGCGCGGATTTCGCTTTCTTCGGAGAACCAGGTGGACTGTCAAAAATAACAGTCGGCTATCGAGGCCACCTCACTTTGAGGTTGGAAATTCTCACGCCGGAGGTCCACGCAAGCGCACCAAGACTTGTGACAAATTCCGCAGAGTTGCTTTTCGAGATTTATTCAGCACTCAAGGAGAAACTGGGGGCTGCGGGAAATCCTGATTCATTAGACAAAATTTCAGTTTCAATCACGGAGATTACGAGCGGAACAGCTCACAATGTCATACCAGGAAAGACCAATGCTACGATAGACATTCGAGTCCCGCTTGGGTCTACGACGAATGGGATAAGGGAAGTAATTCAAAATTTGATTCCAGAATATAGAACGAGATATCGGGATTCGGAGATCAAGATTTCGTACGACGAGCCTACGGAACCCTATCGAGTTCCGCTGAACTCTCCGCTCGTCAGGTCTCTGAGTCGGTCGATTCTGCGGAGAGGTTCAAAGCCGCAGTTCATAACAAAGTCTGGTACGGGCGATATGAATACCTATGCGCAAACTTTCGGAATCGATGCTGTGACTTATGGACCCGGAGAAGCAAGGTTATCCCATTCGTCGGAAGAAAATGTGAGTCTGAACGAAATCATGGAATGCTCGGAAGTGCTCACCGGCGCGATCAAGGAACTACTTTTGATAAACCAAGTTAGCACGAAAAAAAAGAAAGAGGAATGAAAATAACAAGTTGCCAAAGACTCTAGCAGAAAAAATCATCGGGGAACACACCGCGAACGGAGAAGTTTCGGCAGGCGAAGTAGTGATCGTGAAGGTGGATTACACCTTCAGCCACGACGCGGCGGGACCGCTTTTGATAAACCAGGTGCAGAAACTAAAGGCGGGAACGCTTGAAGGTTCGAAAGATAAGACGATTTTCTTCATCGATCATGCGGTTCCCAGCCCTACTAAGGAGCTTTCCAATGATCAGGCTACAGTCAGAAATTTCTCCATGAATAACGGACTCGTCCTTTCTGATGCAGGGAACGGAATCTGTCATCAAGTAATGGCGGAGGATTACACCGCCCCGGGAGATCTCGTTGTCGGGACGGATTCACACACCTGCACTTCGGGTGGTCTTGGAGCGTTTGCAACTGGCATGGGAGCTACTGATATTGCGGTTGCGATGAAGCTCCGGAAGACCTGGCTCAGGGTTCCCGAATCGATAAAGATCAATGTGGGCGGGCGGCTACCACACGGCGTTTTTGCAAAAGACCTCATTTTGAAAACGCTCTTGCTCTTGGGAGCTGATGGCGCAACCTACAAGTCGATAGAATTTGAGGGTGAAGCAATCGACAATCTAGACGTTTACGGGCGACTGACGTTGACTAACATGGCGGTCGAAGCGGGCGCCAAAACTGGAATAATAGCTTCTGACGATAGGACACGACATTATCTACAGGAATTCGATCGCGGCGACGATTACAGGGAAATTAGGGCAGACGACGGCGCGGTGTATGAATCGGAGGTTTCGATCGACGCAAGCGAGCTTGAGCCGCAGGTTGCTCTGCCTTCTTCACCGGACAATGTTAGGCCGGTATCAGAAGTGAAGGGTGTCAAAGTCAATGAAGTATTCATTGGGAGCTGCACCAATACGAGAATTGAGGATATGCGTACAGTTGCTAAGATTTTCAAGAACCGCGAAAAGAAAGTAGGAATGAAACTCATAGTCACGTCTTCGTCCCAGAAGGTATACCTCCGGTGCGTGAAGGAAGGAATTCTGGAGACACTACTTTCTGCAGGGGCGGTCGTCACACCCCCGGGCTGCGGGGTTTGCTTTGGGGCACTTGGGGGCATTCCGGCTGACAACGATGTGATTTTTTCAAGCTCAAACAGAAACTTTCCGGGTAGAACAGGGAATCCAAAGGCGCAGACGTATCTGGGTTCACCTGCCACTGCAGCCGCCACGGCGATTGTGGGCGAGGTCGCTGATCCTCGGGAGTTTCTCTGAGGGAGGTATGGGAATATGCCTGGACGAGCCTGGAAGTTCAAGGACAATATCAGTACCGATGAAATTTCCCCAGGAAGGTACATGAGTCTGCGCTCCAACCTTCCCGAGCTGGCAAAGCACACATTAGAGGATGCCAGGAGTGAATTCCCGGCCCAAATGAAACCGGGAGATTTCGTCGTCGCCGGCAAGAACTTTGGAATGGGATCGAGCAGAGAGCAGGCGCCCCTCGTTATCAAGATAGTTGGCGCAAAGGCAGTACTCGCGCCTTCTTTCGCGCGGATATTCTATCGGAACGCGATAAACATAGGTTTGCCCGCGATAGTTCTTGATACATCTTTGATCAATGAAGGAGACGAACTAGAGCTAGACCTTTCCGGCGGCAAGGTCAAAGATCTAACAACAGGAAAGGACCTTCAATTTCCCAGAATGTCGAAGACGATGGAGGCAATTTTAAACGAAGGCGGCCTCCTTGCTTACGTCGAAAAGTACGGCGATCTTTTGCTGGCATGATAAAAGCCCTCAAACTCGCCGTCATGAAGGGGGACGGCATCGGACCCGAAGTAGTTGAGAGCGCTGTTCAGGTACTTGAAGTCGCAGCAAAGAAAAACTCGCTCGATCTTGATATCATCAACCTTCCCATAGGTCTTGAAGCCTACAATAAAACTGGCAGGTCGTTTCCCCCGGAAACATTGGATGGAATGAGAAATTGCGAAGGATGGATTCTCGGCCCGCTTTCCGTTGGAACGTATCCAAGAGACGACAAAGACTACCCGATGGCTTCGGGAAAAATTAGGAAGGGGTTTGATCTCTACGCCAACATCCGGCCGATCAAGTCTTTTGGGTTCAATTCATCGAAACAGAAAATTGATCTTGTCATCGTAAGAGAAAATACTGAGGACTTTTACCCGGATCGCAACCTGTACAAGGGTTATGGTGAATTTTGGCCCGACGAAGACACCGTATTATCGCTACGGGTCATTACCAGACGCGCGTGCAAGAGAATTGCCGACACCGCTTTCAAACTCGCTCGATTACGAAACAAGAGAGTCACCGCAGTTCACAAATCAAACGTCCTGATTGAAGGCGATGGCCTATTTCTGGAAGAAGTTCGAAAAATTTCATCGCAGTATCCCGATGTTCATCTCAAGGAAGGTCTTGTTGATTCAATCGGGATGCAGATCGTCATGGCACCTGAAAACTTCGACGTGTTGGTAACGACAAACATGTTTGGAGACATTTTGTCTGACGTAGCCGCGGGTACGGTAGGCGGTCTAGGACTAGCACCTTCGCTGAATTCCGGGGAAAAATATGCGATGGCTCAGGCTGTACACGGGAGTGCTCCCGACATTGCAGGAAAACAGATAGCAAATCCAACGGCCGAAATTCTATCCGTTGTGATGCTACTGGAGTGGATCTATTCAAGGATGGGTGAAACGTCGATACTACAAACGGCTCACGATATTGAGACAGCTACAAGAGCTGTTTTAGAAGGACCGGATAGGACCAAACTGACTCCAGATCTCGGAGGTAAAGCTAAAACCAGGGATTTCACTCAAAGCATAATTGAAAACCTTCGAAAGTAGTGCCTGAAACAGCTAGATTATTTTAGCAGTGCTTCCCGATCATAGGAGTTGGGGCGTAAATGAAATTGAATTCGGTTAATTCACGAGCAGAACGCAAGACGACTTCATGCCCTCTTTGCAACAATGAAATGACTTCCATTCAAACCTGTCACCTTCGGTGCGACGTTTGTGGCTCCGAACTTTCCTGCGAAGACAAAGGTTGGTTTTGGGGCTGAAAGATTCGGGATTTGATGTATGGAGTCCGGCCCTAGCGGAATTTATAAGCTGACAACGAAATAGTCCGTGCCTGAAGACAATTCCTTGGCAGCTGCTCCGCGCAAATTTTTCGGTACAAATGGGATCAGAGGAATCCCGGGCAAGGATATTACTCTTGAATTCATCGCTGAAATGTCCCAATCAATCGGAACGTTTCTTGGAAACTCAAAGCCGATACTCGTAGGAAACGATGTTAGAAACTCTTCACCGGCTCTTGCTGGGAGCGTTCTTTCGGGCCTGTTGTCCGGAGGAAACAACGCGAACACTGCCGGTCTTGCGCCCACGCCAGCACACCAGTACGGGGTAAGAACACTTGGTTATGGTGGGGGAATAATTGTCACCGCTTCCCACAACCCCGCCCAGTACAACGGGATAAAGCTGGTTGGGTCAGATGGCGTGGAGGTGAGACGCGAAGATGAGGCTTCAGTCGAATCTATCTATCTAGAGAAACGCTACAACAAACCTGACTGGCAGTCAGTTGGAAGGTCAGGAAAAGAAACTCGGGTCGTTGAAAATTATATCACGGGGATAATGTCTCAGGTCAACGTCCCAAGAATTTCTGAAAGGAAATTCACGGTAGTGCTTGATATTGGAAACGGTGCGCAGGCAGTAACCGCGCCATATCTTTGCGAAAGACTCGGATGCAAGGTGATTACGATAAACGGACAACCGGACGGCAACTTTCCAGGAAGAGGTCCTGAACCAACCCCGGCTGTCTTGAAAGATATGTGTGAAGCGGTAAAGTCGTACAATGCGGATTTTGGCGTCGCCTATGACGGAGATGGCGACAGGAGCCTTTTCTGTGATGAGAATGGAGAAATCTACTGGGGAGACAGAACTGGATCAATGGTTGCAGATTATCTCCTAGCAAAGCACGAAGGCGGACCGATTGTCACGACCGTTAGCACTTCTTCTCTCGTCGGAGTAATTGCAAAAAATCACAACGCGAAAGCTATCTGGACCACAGTAGGAAGCGTGGATGTCTCCAGAGCCATGATTGACAACACCGCTCCACTTGGACTGGAGGAAAATGGTGGTTTCTTTTACGGCCCGCACATCCCAGTCAGGGACGGAGCGATGACAACAGCCCTCGTTTTAGAAACCCTTGCAGCAAGAAAAGCAAGCTTCTACCAGGCAATTTCTCGTCTGAAGAAATTCTATCAGAAGAAATCGAAGTTTGAATGCCCTAAAGAAAAACGACCAGAAGTCATGAAAATTATTGAAGCAAAGGCGATCAAAAGCGGCGCGAGGATCGATCGGACAGACGGTCTGAAAATCTTCACCGATGAAAACAGCTGGATCCTTCTTCGTCCCAGCGGGACCGAACCGATAATTCGGATATATTCGGAGTCAGATGACGAGACAAAACTGGAAAACATGTACGACGATTACGAAAAAGCGCTAAAGAACGCAATAGAATCGAGCTAATCACGACTTGAAGTGCAGCCAGCCCTTTCTAGGGACCGGTTCCTGCCCCAAACGAACGACCGGTCGTTCCTCAGTCCGCTTGGAAACAACTCCTATCGTTGTGAATCCCAATCTGGAGAGTGCCTTTTCGTGCCGCTTCGGGAACGTGCAAACAAGCTCATATTCTTCTCCTCCAAACAAAACCAATTCTGCAGAGTTCAGTTCATTTTCGTCGGCAAAACGATCTACGCCCTCAAACTTGGGTAGCTGATCTAGTTCAATATCCACCCCGCTCGACTCTGCAAGATGATAGAGCGAAATCGCTAGCCCGTCGGAAGAATCTGTGCAGCTTGAAAGTAATTTCGCAGCTCGGATTCCGATATCGAGTCTTGCTTTCGGTTCGAGAACTGAATGGATTGCCTCATCTGAAAATTTGATGTCTGATGATTTCCCCTTTCCAAGCAGGATCAGCAGCCCCGCCGATTGTGCCCCGAACTTTCCGCTGACTGCTACGAGGTCTCCTGGTTTTGCTCCTTTTCGAAAAACAAGACGGTCTGCAAATCCGAATATTGAGCAATCGATAACCGTGTCCGAATTGATCGCGTTGGTGTCTCCGCCTATGATTTCCAAGTTATACTCAGATTCAGCCCTGGCGAATCCGCTAGCGAGCATCGTTATGAAATCAGTGGTGGCATTTTCCTTGGGAATTCCTACGGAGACAAGGCAATATTCTGGAGTGACGCCTTTCGCCGCAAGATCACTCACACACGCGACGATAGACTTCTTCGCCATCTGGGCAGCATTCATCTGCGGAGGCGCGTCCGTCGAAGCAACGAACATGTCCGCCTTTTCGACCAGAAATCGTTTTGTTCGTTGATTTCTGACCCATGCGGCATCGTCGTCAAAGGGATCTCGCCTAGCTGGAGCTTTCCCAAAACCAGACCAGAGTAGGCTGATTATGGATTCTTCATCTAACGACATAAAAACGCCACAATTAGACTTTCAGGCTTCACGAGATGTCTTCGATAGATCTCCGGCAATCTCTTCGATCTTTCGCAAGTAAGTACTGACAAGTTCTCTCGATCTTTCCTCGGATTTCGATTCTGCAGAAACCCTGATCACGTTCTCGGTGTTAGATGCGCGAATCAGAAGCCACGAGTTGTCGTTAATCCTGATCTTCAAACCATCGGTAGTATCAGCATCATTTTCTGTAGTTTCCAGAACATCCAAAATCTCGGCGGAAATCGTTCTATCAATTTCGATCTTGCCCCGATCCTGGTGGTATTCCTCAAACTGGGATAGTAATTGAGAAAGTGAACCTTCAGATCTGATAAGTTTCAAAATCATGGTGGAAGCATAAACCCCGTCACGGCACATGACAAACGAGGGCTCGACGTATCCCCCGGAGCTTCCTTCGCCCCCAGCCCCTGCGTTGTATTCGATGATTTTTTGCACAACGTTGGGTTCCCCCACCTTTGAGTAGATTATTTTTCCGTTGTACTCCCTGACAAGATCTTCAACGGCTAGGGATGTGTCAACGCTTACAACGATCTGTCTGTTTCTAGTATTCTCCAGAAAATACCGGAGGCAAATCAAAAGAGTAGCATCTCCGGGAAGTTTTCTCCCAGCCTGATCAACGATTACAAGTCTATCGGCGTCGCAATCATAAGCAAAGCCTACGTCACATTTCGCAGTTTTGACCAGATGAGATAAGGCAGTCAGCGGATCTGCAGTGGGATCGATGATTCTCGGAAAAATTGAGGGCGTACTGTGAATCGAGTGCGTGGCCGCGCCCTGATAAGTCGTGATGTACGGGATGAACAATGAGCCGACACCTCCAGCGAGATCGAGTGCGACCCTTACTCCCTTTGCTGTGTCCTTGCCTGCTTTGTTTCGCAAAATCTCTACGTAAGCCGCTCGATTTGGGAAGACGACACCAAAATTCTCCGCAGGAGAAGTCGGGGCCCTCTCTATCGAGTTCAATTCGGTTTCAAAGACTCCCCTTCCGGGCTTTACCACGAATTTTATTCCGTTCCATTCGGGGGGATTGTGGGAGGAGGTAACTATCACGCCTCCATCGAGACTGCGAACTGATACTTCTTTGAATACGCTAGGGGTAGATGAAAATCCGAGATCGAATACGGTACAACCGGATAAGACGAGCCCGGAGACAATCGCATCTTTCATTATGCGTGCAGTTTTTCGGGTATCGGCGGCAATTGCAACGCTACCGGATCTCAGGACATTTCCAAATTTTATTCCAAATGTCGCAGCATCCGCTTCGTCAATGTCGCGATTGACTATGCCGCGGATTCCTGAAACGGTAACGATTGCCATCTAGCGGGAAACAATTTCTTTGATTGCTGGGCAGGAGATATTAAATAATCTTGAAAGACCCGCTGAACCGTAAGGACCTACTTTCAACTTCTATTTGCCCTGGTAGCTCAGCCTGGCAGAGCGATTGCCTCGTATGTTTTAGGAATAGAGATAGCAATAGGTCGTGGGATCGAATCCCGCCCAGGGCTATGATCACACTAGTTGTACTCCTTCCCCAGCGGTAAGGTATCAGCCCTTTGGGATTCTCTCGAGATGGCATTTCAGATGACTACCACTATGAACGACGCGATATTTTGAATCCGGATATCTTTTTCCGGTAGTATTATCCAGGATGAATCCATTCTTACGAGCGCCCCTCGCGGGAACCTGAGAAAATCTGCACGTCATTCTTGTCTCTCTACTTTTTAGTTATTGAACGTAAAGCCCCGAGGTCTTGGTCTTTCATTCCAAATTCCAGCGGATATCTGAACTCTATTTTTTGCGTGAACGCCTCGGGGTCCAACTTGGCCGTTGATTTCGAGACTGCTCTTGGGATTTTGATTGAAACATGGGAGGAATTTAAGGGCAGTGATAGATGCAACTTCCATATCACAAATTCTGAATAATTTTTAGTTCGGATTGCAAGCCTGATGACGTGGCCCACCAATACCGGATTATCGTGGATATCGACGGGATAGAATTCTCGTTTGTTCATGTTATTGCACTAAAGACAAACCCGAAAGATCCCGGGGCTAAACTGGCGGAGATTATGGAAATCCTGTGGCAAAAACGCCGCGAGATTTTCGGGACTGAAACCATGCCGAAGATCACGGGGATTGATGAGCTGTGAGATCACTTTGGCCTAGGCTGCTTCGATGAAATATGCCTTTGAATCCTTGACCCTGACAATCGCACGTCTACCTAGAACGTTTTCACAGGCCTGTATCCATCCAGTCCACGACGAGTCTATGTCAAGATCAAGTTCCGCCGGCAAGCTAGGATCCACTGTTATGTCTAAACTCAAAATGCTCTTCGAGGTATCGAAATTCCTCAAGATTCCTGAAGCGTACGTATAGACTGACATGAATATTTGAGCCGAATCTTCAACGCACATAAGGATTGACATCGAAAGCATGAGAAAATAGAAAGTATCTTACAGAACAGAGTTGAGATTTTTTCTCTGAAACGATGCCCACGGTCGCGACGGGAGATGGACTTTGACTCAGAGTCCAACAGTGATCGAGTGTCTGGAATTAAGTTGTTCCGAGCAATTTCTGAACAATGAAATCAAAGCGCAAGTTTTGAGAACTCAGACTTATTTCGTAAATTCTGCCGGACCTTGCAATGGTGCAAATTTACGCGCAGCAGAGCTTGAACGTAGCTCTGATAACAAATGCTAAGATCGATTAGTTCTCTTTACCTTGCGTCTGATATCGCCGTGTAATGCCCGCCGATGAGCTTTCTTTAATCTTCGCGCTTCAGTCTTCTTTCTTGCCATTTTCAAAACCTAGTTGAAATCGGGTCTAAAGCCTTGCGGCTAGAGATTTTCCAGAACTTCTTCAGTATGACCATCAACTTTCACGCGGCGGAAGATCTTCTTGATATTACCATTTTTGTCGATGATGAATGAAGAGCGCTCGATTCCCCAGTAATCCTTACCATAGTTGTTCTTGAGCTTCCAAGCCCCGTACTTTTCGGCAACCTCGTGATCGGGGTCAGAAAGAAGTGGAAAGTTCAGCTGATACTTTGCTCTAAATTTCCCGTGGGAATCAAGATCATCAGGACTGACACCTAGAACCTGGACACCTTTTTTTGTAAAATGTGGGGAGGTATCACGAAACGAGCAGGCTTCCTTCGTACACCCAGTAGTGTCGTCTTTTGGATAAAAGTAGAGAAGCACTTCCTTCTTGCCTGCAAACTGCGACAAGCTGTACTCTTTTCCATCATCCGAAGCTAACTTGAAATCCGGCGCCTTGTCTCCTTCCTCTAGTTCCTTGGCGGGCATAATGCGAAATTCTAAACTCCCGCACTTATTGAATTTGGTGCAAGAAACCTTAAGAAACAAGAACGGAGCGCATTGATTTGGAACTAGCGGGGGTCGCCCAGCCTGGTCAAAGGCGCAGGTGGTTTGCGTCTTGATAAAAAATGCTTACCTGCGACACTGAGGATAGCGGCTGAAACTACTCCGAAAAGAGGAATTCCGGCTCTGGCAGAGCTCCTGTCCCTTAGGGGTTCGTGGGTTCAAATCCCACCTCCCGCACCAGTCTCAATATCGGTTGTGGATATGAATATCCGTTACTGCTGGACTTGCCAAGAGTAACACAAATGGAGCCTAACAAAGGTCCGACCGGAATAGCTACTTACAAGTGTGGGAATACAACAATCCAGCTGTCGAATATCTGCTATTTTCTGACGGGAGCCATGAAAGGTCGATCATAAAACTGGTCAGCTGAACCTCTAATCGGCCATGAAAATTCACTTACTACGAAAGAATGTTTGTACTTACAAATCACTCCTGCGAGAGGACCCAGTTTTGAAAGCACTTCATTCCGCGGCATCCCCGATCCGATCAAGAGTTCATACAACTCGGTTATATGTCTCCTTTGCAAATCAGTTGGTTTAGTTCGCTCCAATTTTCTAGTCCTCTCGACTCTGTTGGATGGAATACGAGGAAGCTCGTCTACTACCTCAACATATGGCTCGACAAGTGGCCCTGAGATCTCGATTCTTCCAAATCCGCAATAATTGATACCAGAAAGTGAGCTTTCGATAATAGAATTCGAAAAAGATATTGAATTTGACGAGGATATTTCTTGCCAGCTCTTCGACTCTATTTCTAACTCCGGGGAGCTGATCTGTTTTCTCCTTGCCTTCTTCAAACTGGCAATCTCCCCTTTCGTCTAATTTATGTCAAATGTATTCTGCGTTTCTCCCAATTCCCTTACGAATTGGATTTCAGGTACGAATCACGCATATGGATCTCAAATGAATTAAAGATTGCAATCGCTTCGCTTTGTTAGATATCCATAATCGAATATCGCGTTCATCGGATATCCCCCCGTTTTCGCCGTGGGAAACGCTGACGGCGATACTCAAATGCTAGAGACCGCTAGATTTTTTGTTCTGCTGAATCATGACGATGCCGATCGAGAATATTCCTACAGTGACGGAGCCAAGATAGTGCTTCCTTTGATTCAAAAGACGCGTGTTGCTAGCGCCAAAGAGATCGACGTATGGACGCTCCAGCAACGTTTGGGTGATGAGTTTAGAGCTCATGGCGCCGTTCTTGCTCACCCGACTTTATTCAGCGCGTGTTCAACGAACGATCATAATAAACGAAATGGAGCTTTGGCGATGAATCAAGAAAAATCAATTGCCACCTGAGCTATACAAAAGCCTCGCTATATTCTATGATAAAATCTACCATTGGAAGGATTATGAGAAAGAGGCAAAGATTCTCAAAAAGCTAGTTCTGAAATACAGAAAATCGTCAGGAAATTTGCTACTTGACGTAGGCTGCGGGACTGGTGAACACATCAAGTTCTTTTCCCAATTGGGATTTGAATGCGCCGGCGTGGACTCTAGCAAAGAAATGATTTCAGTTGCCAGAGCGAAATTAGTCGGTACAAAATTTATTGTCGGAAGCATGACTGATTTTGATTTGGATAACCGTTTCGATGTAGTAACTTGTTTGTTCGGTGCTTTCGGTTATCTCAAAACACAACCGCAAATCGAGAAGGCAGTTAGCAATATTTCGCGGCACCTTAAAGCCGGTGGGATACTGATCATTGAACCGTGGTTAACCAAAAAGGAATTGTCCAACGATGCAATACATCTTCAGACTTACGAAGATACCTCGTTGAAAATTGCTAGAGTAAATTCTGTCAGGATGAAAGGAAACTTCACGGTGATTGATGATAGATATCTGATTGCTGAAGGGGAGAAAGGTGTCTCTTACTTGAAGGATACTAATCAATTGAGATTTTTCGACTCAAAGGAATTAGAAGGAGTTTTGGAGAAGGAGGATCTAAAGCTGATAGGGACAACTGAAAGGCTACAGCCCGACAGGCAGCTCATAATCTCGATTAAAGGCGGCATTTGACTCCCGTTCGTCTCAGGCTGATTAGACAGGCAAAAAAATCGGCTTTCAACCAAAGCGGGCGATAAACGACAAATTGGACTATCATATTATTTCTGAAGATCAGGATTTCTATGAGAAGTCCAGGGTGACTCCGTATCTGACTGTTCTTGTGAAGATTCCCGAGGAAAGTTATCCGCCGATCAGTTTGATTCAGCAGGACCTCGAAAGGATCGATGCTCGACATGTCCCATCGCCGCCCTCTTACCTTCACATAACGTTGAAAGTGATCGGTAGTTTAGGTGGTAGCATCAAGGAGAGCAGGGTACCCAAAATTATCGAAGCGATAGCAAGAGTGGCGAACAAACACAAACGCTTCGCAGTGGATTTTGCAGGACTCGGAATTTTCCCGGACGTAATTTACTTGCGAATCGAGGAGGGAACACAAGAGTTGAAGAAAATACACTTGTCACTGTTAGACGAGCTCAAAGGGTTGGCTGTTGGAGCTAGGTTTGAAGGGCCTGACATGATCCCTCACGTGACTTTGCTTCATTTTGCGACCAAGGACATAGAACCGTTGGTTTCACATGCAACTGCATTACGAAACGTAAAGGTTCCTTCGATCGAGGTATCGGAAATAACCCTTGTAAAATCTCACACCTATAGGCTCCTAGAAGACAACGAGCTTCTCAGAGGTTCGGTCTTGGAAAAAGTAGCTTCATTCATGTTACTTTAATCAGTTCGTCTTACTCGCCTTAGGCACATTACAATTTTTTTGCAGTTTGATTATCGTTAGCGAGAGCCATGAGCTTTGTTGGAAAATCAGGTGAAAACTTGAATGCTTCCTTGAAAAGGATGAGGTGAGTTATGATAATCATTCTCTGGTACAGGATGAAAAATTTCTAGACTGTCGCGAAAGATTGTCACTACGTTTGGAATGAACCCCGCGTAGTGCGCAAGGAATTTTTTTCTCCTTCAGCAGTCGCAAGATAAAGGTTTTTGAAAATAAATGAAAGAGCAGCATTTGCATAGACGGTGTTGGTTATCCAAAGCGATTCAAACCTATGATGGGTTTGGGCACCATTAGCTGCATTATGCCGTTGTTGTAACTAGCATTGGCGACATTTTCCGATCGTAATCTCGTTTTTGAATCAAATACTTACAAGACATTCGCTGACAACAGTAACATCCTTACTGACCAGATCAAAAGCTTCCAAAAGGTCGTTGGAACTCGGTGCCATGTTGAGCTGAAATGTCTTTCGCATTTCGTTCGCAATAGATCTTTCTGCTAACGGGTATCCATTGCCGAAGATCTGTTTCAGAGTACGAACAAACGCCTCGGGATTTGAAAGAATTTTGTCAGAGGGCAATGCTTCCTCGGACATCAATCTCCAATAAACCGCCTGTTTCATATTGGTGCCAAAAGCATCCAGTCCCCTGTCCACGCATTGAAGGATATCATAAATTTCCAATTCCAGTTCTGCTTCCTATGCGAGAATTGTTTGCTCGCGTCAGATTTATTTTGCTACGTCATTTTTCCTTAATCCCAGCTGCTAACAATTTGTTAGTACGGCAAAACATGAGTATGTATTAGGGCGCTGCCAGTGTGTAGCACATAAATTAAGTTAGTAGCACAAGACATATTTCTGTACTACAACCATTATTTTTGTGACACTCAAAAGTGCTCCTTCACTTTTTACGATTGTAGATATTCGTATCCTGCATAAAGTGTAAGGATTAACGCGATCGCGACGACGATTCCTTCATTCCATTGAGTTGGAGACACGATCCAACTCACCGTCGCTTCGTAGGCGAAGTACAATCCAACTACGAAAAAAATAATCCCAAGCATCACGCAAATTCCTTGAAGTTGCGGCTTGCTCGATGATTTCACTTTGAGTCCGAGTTTTTAGAAGACACTCTGGGGAAATAAGCCGACCGTCCACAAATGGTAAGATCGGCTGTCTATGATCGACTTTGTGTTACAGAGGATGGGTTTTACTTCTAGGAAGCTGAGAAAGATAGCGAGACAGAATTACGGCTGGTTTCCACCTCGCCGACAATTCCAGTAGTACTTTTGAGGGCGGTTTCCAGGAATGATTTCAAGTAATTGGACCACTTGTCTCCTAGATTATGGTGAGCCGTTACAAGGTAATTTGTGCCATTCCTAGTAACTTCAAAATGAGCAAAAGTTGCGTAATTGGAAAGAAGTGAAACATATTTGATGAATCCACCAACACCTGTTTTTCCGTACCAGAAAAGCAGAATGTCTTTGGGTACGCGGGCTCCCAATTCCTTTGATGCTTCAACCAATTTTTCTTCTTCTATCTTGTCCAGGATGGTCTTGAACGTCTCCTGAGTAACTGATATGAATCCATATCTCTCAGCAAATCTGTCCCATTCCAAATATCTTGTCAATATAGAATGAATAAGGGCGTTTGTTGTAGTTCTCTTGGATACCGCGTCCTTTTTCAATAGAGAATCGATCTCTTCAGAAATTCTAATTGTCTTCAAGAGCGTGGGTTTTGATTTGATCGTGCTCATTTCCCGTTGAATCAGCAAGTACCACAATGTAACACAATATTAAGTTTGACATGAGACTGTTTGACGTTTTGAGAAACTGAATCGGACTCCACTAGAGTTAACATGTGATCAGATTAGATAAGATCCGAATCGTGATTGTGTTTTCGTGAACATGATACATTAAAAAGGAAAGCAGTTTCACCGGTTATCGCGACGATTATTCTCCTTTCTTCGTCACTTGTGTTGGCACTAGTCGTCGGAGCCTACACCTTCGGTCTTTTTGGGTCGAATGTGAAAACGCTTACGATTTCCTCAATAGTACTCTATGGAGGCGTCACCGCAACTGCAAATCAAGCAGCGACCTCAAGTTTTGGTCTTTCAGTAAATAACCCGGGATCGGCTACGACGATTGCCTCAATTACTCTGACCGGCTCTGGAATTACCCCTATCACAATCTGGGATTTGAACGCCAGCAGCGGAAGTGGATTTGTGAATTTTTCAAGCCCATATACTCCTGGTGGCGACAATGGCGTTGACCCCGGAACTGTTTCACAGTTCACATTTTACCCTTTCAGCAACTCTCCGCAGATGATACTTAGTGGAGAGACACTCAACTATGTGATAAGTTTCGCAAACGGGGAATCTGTTTCTGGAACTCTCGTTGGCCAGTAGGTGAATCGAAATTGGCGATTTTCAAATTTGAAAGTATCATTTTGCTTATTTTGTATCACCTTGTCACAAGACATCTAGCAAAGTGATACATTGTGTCCGTCTTGAATTAATACAAACAAAAATTGTGAAATCATTCACCATAACACCATTCTTCAAAGAAAATAGGCTAAATGAAAAAATGCTTGGAAAAAAACTTCTATTCGCGAGCTTTTTCTCAATAGGTATTGCATTTATCGTGCTAGGTTATTTGACTGGGAGAGCAACGCGAATGGTGGTTTACTATTTCTTCAACTACGCTGTTCCAGACCGAATTGTAACCATTGAAAGAATTCCGTTCTTCCTTGCTGGAGGAGCTTTGATGGCCGTTGGTGTGGGAGTGATCTTACTCCTCGGGGATAAATAAGAGACTGTGATAATCTGTCCTAGACTAAAAAATCCAAATTTCTTGCTTTTACCGCCATATCTCCATTTTCTGGATCTCGAATAAATAGTATCTGGCAAATCCCCCCCGATAGGAGAAAAGGGTTTTCTGAATTTTTTTTGCATAATTGACGGCTGCTATTGGGTCATACACTCAATGCAATTTTGAACTTACGCTACCAGAAAATTTGTGTGTGTCACAAACAATGTATCAACTGAACACCGTACTACAAATTGCGCTTAAATGATAAACTATTTCCGCGTCGTCTCCCAAGTACTTGCGAAACACAAATACATGGAAAAACTACCATTTGTTCTGAATCATAAGAATGGTTTCAGAAAAAGTTCAAAGGTTTCAGGGAAAAAACAAAGATCGCACCCTGCTATCTTCACAGATAATGCAGCAACTTAAAACTGATGGATACAAGACCCAATCGGCGAGCGCCATCCTTGGAATCGTCATTGAAGCTCAGAAAGCACGGGATCCTCAGGGACATAGTTACCTCAGACGGGGCGTTCACGATATTGATAGCGAGATTACTAAGATAGCCGGGTAGTTTTCTTTCACGACTCTACCGTTAGTCTTCCTGTTTGTCGATACCTGAACATCATTCACTTGATGGTCAGGTTTAGTTTTTATTTACAAATGCGGGGACGGGGGAAAAGTCTTCTCGTGCAGGAGTTCAGCTGATCCAAAAATTCGTTTGAAGTTCAATATGAAGAACAATCTTGCAAATCCCGTCGTAATCTAAGAGGAAATCGCCTACACCATGTCAGGAAAAGCTTTGAAGGAATCCACCGATCGTTCGGAACGACGTCGCATCGAGCGTTTTCTGAATCGTAGCTATCTCGGCAAGTGGGCATTCATCGGATTGCTCATTGGCATAGTAGCTGGACTGGGGGCCACCGTGTTTTATTTTGCAATTCAACTGGTTACAAATCTCCTCCTGGGAGGAATCACGGGCTTTTATCCCCCCAATCCCGCAGGCGAGCTGCCGGCCCCACCTTCGATCCCGAATCCCCATTTTCTTTGGATCCCCGTTTCCACCGCATTAGGAGGAATAATCGCCGGTTTGTTAATTTTCAAATTTGCGCCTGAAGCGGAAGGTCACGGAACGGATGCCGCGATTGACGCGTTTCACAACAAGAATGGAGTTATCAGACGACGGATTCCCGTCGTAAAAACCATAGCTTCTGCATTCACTATTGGATCGGGGGGGAGCGCTGGAAGAGAGGGACCCACAGCTCAAATCGCAGCAGGTTTTGGCTCCATGGTTGGGGAGTTGTTCGGTCTCTCTTCAAGAGACAGGAGAATCGCTGTCGCCGCAGGGATAGGTGCAGGTATCGGCTCGATCTTCAAGTCGCCTTTTGGTGGAGCAATATTGAGTGCAGAGATCTTGTACAGCGGGCCCGATATCGAGGCTGAAGCTCTCATTCCATCGTTTATTGCTGCTCCCGTGGGATATGTAATCTTCGGACTGTTCACCGGGTTTACTCCGATATTTGGTAGTGCTATTAATTACAATTTCACGGATCCATGGAATCTAGCGTTCTACGCGATTTTGGGAGTGCTTTGTGCAGGCGTAGGACGGCTTTACACCACCGCTTTCTACTCTATCAAGAATTTCTTCGACAAAACGCAAATGCCAAGATTCGCAAAGCCCATGATAGGTGCCTTGATTGCGGGTATCATCGGGATTTTCTTTCCCGAAGTTCTCGGTCTTGGCTATGGGTACCTGCAATTTGCTATAAACGGGAATTTTGGTGCGATTCAGGTTAACTACTTGTCTTTACCGATTTTTGGAGTTCTGCTCTTACTGGTCTTCCTGAAAATATTTGCGACGGCGTTTACGGTTGGATCGGGCGGAAGTGGCGGAGTATTCGCTCCTGCTCTCGCAATTGGCGGGTTTCTGGGTGCGTTCTTCTGGATGATAGTCCAGGCTTTGTTCCCGAATGCGATACCGATTCCTGCACCGCTCGTCATTGTCGGAATGATGGCACTCTTTGCGGGCGTGGGTAGAGTTCCCATCGCGGTCATTCTGATGGTTAGTGAGATGACTGGAAATCTTACACTACTCGCACCATCTATGATTGCAGTAGTGATTTCCTATTATCTAACTGGTTCCAAATACACGATATATCACAATCAAGTGGAAACGAAAGCAGACTCTCCTGCTCACAGGGGGGAGTACAACATTCCCTTGATGACGAAGATCTTCGTAAAGATGCAATGACCAAAAATGTTGTAATCTTGGATCAAAATACAACTGTCGCGAAAGCAAATCAACTAATGATGGAAACAAGTTTCAAGAGTTTTCCAGTGGTCTCAAATGGCGATAATGTGGTAGGAATAGTTACACTGAGCGACCTTTGGCGGGTTCCGAATGACCAAGCTGAATCAACGACGATTAGAAAAGTGATGACACAAAACGTCATTTCAATCGCTCCCGACGACTCGCTCTATGAAGCGCTCCGGAAGATGACAACAAATGGGATAGGTCGCCTGCCTGTTCTGGATCGGTCAAGCGGAAAACTCATTGGGATAATAACGAGAACGGATCTGTTTCGGTCATACGAAAAATCTGTAGACGAGAGACTATCTTGAAACCGCGAAAGATCAATTTTGTACTTCCTATCGATACGATAAATTAGTTGCGAACTGAAAGGATCTTTTCCGATGAATCATGGCTCTAGCGAGCGTTGAAACAATTCACATAGCATTTCTTGTAGTTATGCTCGCTTCACAGATTTTGTCAATTAGGGCAAAGCTACCTTACACAGTTATCTTGGTTGTTACGCGAGTAGGAGTTACTGCGCTTTTCAGGGCTTACTCTTCTCGGCTCAAATTCTCTTAACACCTCTCTACAATCGACAATCTTGCAGATCAGGTCATTTTGCACGCAGCTCGTGCAAGGCGGATTGTTTGTTGCAATAGTCGTACCGCCATTAATCTTTGAGGCGATGATGCACATACAAACGCCCGACCTCAGAGCTGTACTAAGACCTTCGTTTGAGCTTGCTACCACATGAGTCGTCATCGCAACTCTAGTTGGAGGACTTATCCTTTGGAATATCTCGGGTCCGTCGCTATCGGTTTCAGTGTTGTTTGCATCAAAGCTCCACCCAATGCCGTAACACTGCTGGAGATCTTTCGTCGCTCGACGGCTGCGGGATCTGCGACCGCGGCGATTCCGAATTGAAAATTAAGACGTGATGTTCGGGACAAGCCGAAAGTTGGTTAGTTTTTATCTTTGAACGCTCTTCATATCTTGATCCTAGATGATAATGAGAACATTCTGAGGTCTCTACAAATGGGTTTGAAGAAAAAAGAATTCCTTCCTTGACGTTTTCAGAGATCCGCTGCGGGCAATTCCAAAGTTTCAATCCGCGGATGTACGATCTAGCATCGCTAGATGTGAAAATGCTTCAGATGGATGGAGTAGAACTTTCGAGAAACCTATTCAAACTCGACTCAAAGCTGAAGGTGTGTTTCTCACAGCCTTTGAAATCTACCAGAAAAGGCCAAAGATACTAGTCCGCTGGGACATTCCAAATACTTGCTAATTCTTGCGATTCTTTTTGCTGGCGACTGTTGGTGCTAGCTATCGGAATTTGTCATCGTTGTTGTCGAGACTAGAGAACTGTTTGTCAACGAAGAGTCTGTCAACGAGAAACTCGTTGCTGTACTGTGAATTATGGTCGAGTTGCCTGACGCCATAGGAGTACTCATGATGGGAGGCGACATCGGCCTCATTGATGCCAACCCGATCATACCCGCCACAAGAAACACAAAGCTAAGAATCAGCAAAATAACAACCAGAGCAAAAGCCGCACTGGTTGCTCCCCTCTTGGAATTTCTAAATCGCCGAAATGGTTCGTGTTTATCTCTCAAAAGTTTTTTTCACCTCCGTGCTTCCAAAAATCATGAAAAATTACAAGATAGGAAAAGTTGGAAGTCGATCAGCGCCAAGCGGCGAGCACGGTGACCGTCCCCTTCATCCACGGATGAAATTCGCACGAATATTCGAAGGTCCCCGGTTGCGCAAAAGTGTAAGACCAGCTTTGTCCAGGCCCTATAGTTCCTGAATTGAACAGATCAGTATTGCTCGTGACGGTATCCTCGGACAAGGAATGTGATACCCATGTAACCGTGTCGTTTACACCGATTACGACGATGATGTTTTGAGGGAAATATTGCCATGTCACTGGTGTCTCCAGTATGTACACAGGAACCCCGTCCGGGTCCCTCGCTGACGAAGAGTAGATTGCCGCTGAAACCACGATGAGATACCCCACGAACACCGATATGAGAAGCAGCGTGATGAGCTGGACGGTAGTCCTGCCAAAATTTGATGTTTTACTCGAAGTTGCCCTAATTTGTGGAACTTTGGAGGAACGGAGCTCGATTTCTTCCAACCGTTTGGTTTCGCGATGAAGAGAAAATCCGATGGAGCCGATGAAATAAAATGGGGCAGGGAATAGTATTAAGATGCCCAAAAGCACTTGCTGATTGAGTGGATATAGTGGATAAACTGGAGTGGTCATTATGAAAAGATAAATGCCGTATACCATGTGCCCCGAAGCTGCAAGAAAAATTGTCATGAATTTGAAATTGTCCGGAAGTACGGGAAAGAACCAACCAATAAGCAGTCCCACTGCGAAGAAAGAAAAATGTTCAATTCCATGAATAACTGGATTCAATACCGTCGCATCCCAAGCTGCAGGCAAATGCCAGAACATGACAATCGTCGACACTACGACAACGCTGGATACAGCATAGCCCTTGTCTGGAAGTTGCAGTTTCGTTTTCCTCTTCAAATACAAAGGATAAGTTATCAATACTCCAGATACGGCGATCAAGACATGCTGAGCCATGTGAATGGGCAGGTTGATCTGTGCCATGAGATCTAGGGGCGGAAAGGCAGTCGAGAAAACAAATAGCACGATCCCAAGCAAAGGCAGAGCGCCAATTCTGTTGGAGGCCTTTTTGGCAAGTGCAGCGATTCTTAGTTTAGTTTCCAAAGTGTAAAATTCGCTTCCTATCTAGTATCTGCTTCCGACCCACGTCGAATCATGTCAAAACGCTCGACCTAGGCCCCAACTGAACTGGGATCTACTAATGTAATGTTTCCATACATGCCGGACATTGCATGTGTAGGAAACATGCAAAGATACCACATTCGAGTGACGCTCGGTGGGAGATCAAGTTTAACAGTGTACGAAAATACCGAAGCATTCGCGTTCGATAGCGCGGTATCGCTTGTATTGTCCACTGGAGGAAGCAGCGGGGTCATCGCCACCATCTCCCCTGCAGTATTCATGTTCTGCATAATATACATCGGAAAAGGCGGAGGAAAAGTACTGAGCACAAAATTGTGATGATCGCCGTAATCCATGTTGACAAAGGTAATGTTAACGGTGGCACCGCGTGGAATCACGAGTGTCGGTTGATACAGTTGATAGATTGCATAACCGTTGGAAAACTGTGATATGTTATCGTACGCGGGGATAGTCGTATTCGTTACATTTGACACCCAGGCATTAGCATTACCGAAAGCCAGGATCGTAAGGTTCATCGAGTGAAATATTATTGTGTCGTTTTGTTTGAAAACCTGGGCGTAGCTAGGAATTTTCCCGTTCATGGCAGTGTTATTGGCAATTAATAGGTTTAGTTGGGAAGTACCATTATACTCCGGCCCAGGAACAGTCAAATTGATCAAGTTGCAGCTGACGGTCGGAAGCTGCCCTAGGCAACCAGCTCCTCCCTGATTATTTGGATTGCTAAGAATGGTCTCCAGATAATATCCTAAGGGCACAGTAAGGAGGACGACGATTATTGCAAGAATACCGAATGCCTTTCTGTCTCGCATCGGATTTCGGAATTTCATCATTATGATCAAATCGTCTCGAATTTCTGCGGAGATGAGAAACCGGTTCTCGGATGACTTGGGACATCGTTGGCTCGATTCGCGGAACCATCAGACGGTAGCTCTCCAGATGCACCTCTAGGATCAGGGGGATTCCCGTTGGAAGTGTTGCTAGGGCTATCGATCGCCAACGCCACCGGCGCGTATCTTGGCTCGTAACCCACAAATTCAGGAGTAGGCATCACTATTTCATCTGCTCTTCCAAGGGGCTTCGATCTCAAGCTCATTATGATGTTGATGATGAAAGCAATCTGCGAAATGGCAATTCCATATGCAAACAAACTGGCCATCAACAAGTACGGTGAATATCCTGTGGTAAATGGTAACTGCGGTATTACTGGGGACCACTCCTTTCTGGGTACTCCGAGGTAACCCATGACGGCAAAGTCGGTGACCATCGCAAATGCAAAGGCGACCGTTCCCCAAAAATGAATTTCAGACAGTTTTGAGCTGTACCATTTTCTGTTGGTGATTTCAGGGAAAATCCAACAAAGCACTCCAAAGCCCGCAAGGACTATGCCGCATAGCGCGTTGTAGTGGAAGTGCGCTAGCACCATGTACGTGTTGTGGCCATAAGTATTGTAAGCCGGATCGCCTAACTCTGTTCCGATAATACCTCCTAAGATCCAGCCCATTATGGCTCCAATAATCCATCGCGCCGTGAGATTCCAATTGTATTTGGATCTCCAAGCCAACCCCATAAGAGTGAAGACTGAAATTCCCGATCCGAGAGCAATAATCATCGTCATGTACTGAGACATCATCTGCAATGCAAAAGGTTGGACCGTGTCCATGAATATGTGGTGACTGTATACTCCTACACCAGGAATCAACAGCAGGGGCCAGGGAGCTCTGACCCACCTTGAGCTTTCAAAGGCTCTCTTTGCAAAAATGGGAATGAGTGTGTAGTACATTCCGACAAGGGGGAAGAAGGCAAAGTAGACAATTGGATGGTGATTCAGCCAAAGAAAATTCTTCGAAACAAGGTTGTTCATAAAAGATCCAAAACCAGCGGATTCCCAGGACCCGTCGAGAAGAAGTGCAAAAAATGGCCATACAGTAACAAACATGTCCACACAAGTTACGACTGCCCCAATTGTAGCTACTGGATAGGCCACTATTCTGTTTCTGATTCTGCTGGGAAGGTACGCATCGAAACCCATTGCAGTTGCAAGCTTGGCAGAAATAGAATTGTTCTTCCCAGGTGAATTGTTGAATACATCGTTGTATTTGTTTGAAAATGCAGTTCCGAAGATGTTAATGCAAAAGATTACCAGTGATATATTGACAAGCATCATCCCTGCGAAGAAAACAATTGATGAACCCAATGGCCACGGTGAACTGCCCCCAGGTCCACCGGCAAAAGGAAGGGGAAACAGAAAATACCACCCGGGGCCAAAGCCGAATAGACAGGCAAGCCACACCAGCGATATTCCAGAAGCGAAAAGATAGAAGATGATTGGAAGTAATCTTTCGCTCCAAATGGTTCGCTTCATGTATTTTGGAAATATGTAGGTGCAAAGGCCGTACGTGAAGGGAAACTGCCAACCGACAAACATGCCGATTCCATGCGCGGTCTCTAGCTGGCCAAAGACACCCGGACTTCCGAGTTCTCCGAGTATCTGAGCAGCGCTTGCTTGGTCGGTACGCATGAGGAGGGCAAATGTGCCTGCAATCATAAAATCGAAGAACGAGAGAAAGAGAAATCTGCGAACCCAAGCTTTGGTGTAAGGAGTCAGAGCCGCAGACGGAATCTGAACTATTCTTTGACCTTCCTCGGGCTTTACTTCAATCTGTGATGTTGCCACTCTGTCTTACTCCCCTAATCTAGTTGGCCTAAGAAGACGTAACATTGATCTCAGATACCATTCCAAAGTGACCATAGCCACAAAATTCGAGGCAGCGAATGTAATAGAGGCCGGGCTGAGAAAAATTGTAAATTATCGTATCATAAAAACCGGGCATAACTTGTACCTGATCGACAAGATTCCCTGTGGAAGTGTAGAGGCCAAACCCGTGATTAACATCGATCGAAGAGGTGTTGAACAAAACGACATTGCCCGTAGGAATTTTCATTATGGCCTCGCAATCCGTTCCCCAATTTGGGGCGTAAGCTATGCACCATTGAAACTGCTGTGCCCTGACATTCACCACCATTGTCGGATGAATATTCTGGTGCGCGTAGGGATACGGAAGTAATCCCAACGTGGATGTCGCGAACACAATAACCACGATAAGAAAGATGATGGTGTACCAGCCCTCGCGCTTTGCCATCCCCATCCATTTGTCTTCGCTGGCGTGCTTGTTAGACCAGACAAGAGCGGCCAGCATCCCGATGACGCCGAGAGAAATCGCGATGAAAACTATTGCAAGGAATTCTGATCCGAACCCGACATCGCCGGGCAAGATTGCAGAAAATAGTCTACTGACGATCAAAGGTTTTAGGACAACTGACAATTACATTGATACTTCTGAAAATCATTATTGTGCTTTGTCGAAAAATTCTATAGAACTTTTTAGGCGCTGGCCAGATTCTTAGAAAATCGAGGATCTATTACAAACACAAACTGCGAAATTCAAAGTTGTATTTTGTAGTACATGCAGATCAGAGCGAGCTCAGCAAAAGATCATTTTTCCTCAATATTGAAATAATCTATCCCATTCTCGGTAGGTTCCAGAGCTACTGCTAAGTGATTAGGAAATCTTCGTTACCACTTATAGGGTTCATAGTCGGCCTATGTGTGATCGGGGCGTTGGTAACAATCTCTGTTGGAGACTATGGGAGCTGTTCAGAGGAGTCCTCCTTTGTATATTTGCGCGTCATTTCTGATTCGCCAGCAAACGTTCCGGTTCAGGGTGCCAAGGTTGAGGGAAATGTTCAATGGTCATGTGCAGCAGATACTCCCTCAGGATACGTGACGCAGTACTCGGTAGTAAAGTCGCAGGTAACCCCCTACAATGGGACTATTAGCTTAGGCACAATTGTAGGAAATTATTCAGTATCAGTCCAATATCTCGGTCAGAAGTATTTCTTGAATTTCAACACTTTTGCTAATGAGACTAACCTCGTAGTTCTGAGCGTTCCGGAAGGACAGGTAAGATATCTCGAGTGCACAGCCCCTTCTATTTCTGAGTGCTTGTAAATTCTATCAAATACGCCCTAATTACCGCAGTGTTCTCAACCGCCTCGAGAACTAGAAATGGATGACGAAACAGGTTCTCACTTTCGCCGTTGCTCATAGGCCTCTCAGCTTTCCGTCTTTACCTTCAAAAAGGCGCGCTCATATTCCTTCTTTCAACGCTTCAAGTTTATCTCCAAAATGAAACCCGGAGAAATAGAGAAACCATAATGGAAGTATCCCGTAATCTCGGAGAATCGAAGAAGATTCGGTTAATTCTGCCTATTTTTGAGCTCGAACTTCATAGTTTGTAACATCTTTTTGCAAAATGAGATTTTTTCATTTGCCCGTTCCAAATCTTTAGGAGAGTAACTTTCCGAATCAGATTTGATTTGCGCTTCCAGAAAGTCAATGTCCAAACACAACTCGGAATAATCCCTCTCAAGAAGATTAGTAAAGTGGAATCGAATTTCTTTTTGGAATTCTTGAATGTCGCCTCGTTCATTTGTATCTATCAATGTGTTTGTTCAATCTCTTTCATCCTATCAGAAAATGGCGTGGCTGAGGCCCACAAAGCGTCGAAGATCGCTTGGCGTTGCTCGGCAAATTGGGGATGAGTGCTATAAATCACTGATGTAACCTCTAGTCCTGTTTGAAGACTCTCCAATGTTGCAGACGTCATGCTTTCCCGTTCATTGAAAACAGATTCTCCCTTCAACGCCGGCATATGTCGAACTTCCATTCCTAATCTAATCAACGATCCACACACTGTCAGATTATCACTCGTTATGCTCGTTATCACTCTGCAACGAACTCCTCTCGAAATCGCATCAGTGCATAGTTCCCGCAAAGGTGGATCCAGCAGTCTGATCGCAAGTTCCGGAATAACGTTAAGATCAAGATATTTGCGTGAGTTGCTGATAATTTTGATTCGGGTTTCTGACACCACATCGCGACCTGTCAAGACAGTTCCGACGTGAAGAGGTTCCGAGATGGATTCCAATTCTTGAATCTTTTGGGCACCCGGAATAGCCATTTCCCAAAGGGTGTCAAACAGATACTGGTTTTCTCTGACGATAGGCTCCAAATTGCTGTAGACTAGTTGTTTGACGATGAATGGATGGTTTGTCGCTATCGTAACCTCTTCAAAGTGTTTTTCGTCCCACACTGAAAAGTTCTTTCTCACGCCTTCAAGGTGTCTGATCTGAACTCCATAAACACCGATTAGCTGCTTGCAAAGTGACAAATTATCCCTGTTAATTTCAGTAATCAACTGTACCTGCAATCCTTTTCCCCTGGCTTGGAGACGAGAGGGATTGTAGTTTGGAATATTGACACTTATTTCAAACGCAAGAGAACTTCTGCATTGACACAACTTTTCTTTTGAATCCGAAAGAATGTCGGCGCGTAGCCTGCTGATTTCTTCGGGATTGCTCAGGACCACTGTCCCGCGCGTGAATATTTTTGACTGCATCTTCTGGATATTTCCCATGAGTTTCGAAATCGTGAAGGGTTTCCGAATCACGGAATCGAACAAATTCTCGTCAGCTCCGAGGCTCGATGGATCTTTTGTTGTTGCGAGGATAATCTTCTGATTCGGATTGAGCCTTCTGAGCTTTCTAAAAGCATCTTCACTATCTGTTTCAAGGGTCCTATCATCTACGAGTATGACAATGTGTCTCCTTTCTTCTTGGCCAAGCTTGTCGTCAATTGTCTTGCTACTCTCAACAAGAGAAAGCATCTCGCGCGCGCTTGAGAAAACTGCGACTACTTTCAGACCAACCTTTTCGAAATATTGATTGTAAACCTCGACGAGCCGGGGCACATCGTTGATTATTATGATCCTAAACTGATTCCTGAGCGCCTCGAATGTCAATTAAAGTCTCACACAAGATAGTGGATGATTAGTATTAAAGAGTCCTTTTGGTACGTTGGCTATGGAGCATAATTGTGAATGGTTCGAGAACTCTTTGTACTATAGACTGGTCTAATCTTTTGCTTCTTTACCAAACGTACTTTTCGCAATCAAGGTCTCTTGGTCCATCGATCTTCCGTCGCTAAATTCGGATTGACTCTTTACAGGTCGGAAACCGTAACCCTTGCGCTTATTCTCGTCAGGTATTGATTCGATCTCAAAACGTCAAGTAGGCCAAAAGGATTTTGAAACATCCAACGCGAAAGATATTCGTATAGTACATTCTCTCAAGATGCTTTCGAAGTTAACACGAAACAGGTTCGAGGACCGTTTTCCAAAGGAGGGAGAGTGTCTTTTTGTGAACGTTTACTATCGTACTTATCCGTCCTCAGCGAACAGTAACGTCAGGAATCATTTTCTTTAATCCTCTCCATTTCAGATGGGAAGAGTTGTATACGAACATCTGTTCAGGATTCTTGATCTCAGCTATCGAGGGGTCGCCGCGTCTTTTAGTTCAACGGCACCAACTGGCATTTTATCCGTTAATGGTTTCGTGTCTTGATTGAATATCGTAGAAAGGGTCTGTCAACCAAAACAAAGACATCTTTGTGGGGCAGAAAATCTTGTTTGGATTTTGTCTTTGGTTTCTTTCGCGCCACGGTTTTGGAGGTAGGTCGCGGCCTTTCGATCTGACCATTTGTTTGTACCTTCGGTCAGATAAATTTCGTGGGAAACAATTACACGAACAAATGAGGGATTCGAATTGGAAACTGGAATCCCAAACTATGCCCGATGGACATCTTTCAATGATGCGCCACAAGCGCTGCAGTATTGCGCCTCGCTATCGTCCATAACACCACAATTAGGGCAGGCGACCATTGACGTCGAGATTTCTTGAGGTCGACTACCGCCTTTAGTAGCAGCGTAAGTGTTGACAACCGATACTACTCTACCCGGAAGTTCGTACTGCTTGAGGGCACCGAATCCCGCCGGGATCATCAATGGCCAAAACGCGATGGCCCCGATAATTCCCACGGCTGCTTTGTCGGCCCATTTTGCCTGTCCAACTTGGACCCTCGTTGCATTGTTTTCCTTTTGCATCCTGACGGTGATTGCTTGTTGCATCCCGACGATCGCCCGGCCCGTACCTTCCTTTCTAATTTGCACCGCAATATCATCTCCACTGCCTAGTCGCTGCACATCATATCCTTCTGCACTGAAGGTATTTTCAAGAGCTTGTGCTAATCCACTGGTGTCCAGATTTTGAGAATACACTTCTTCAATCAATTTGCTTACATTTTTAGTTTCAGGATATAACCGGGAAAAAAGAATGTTTTAATCAAGTATGATAAATTACAGAACCCCGAGAAATCTCGTAATGAATCGGACACCAATTTATAGCAAAGAATGGGGTCGGAATGAACTCTGCGATAATTCCGAAAGCCAAACTAGAAGAACCAAAGATTCTCGGCTAGATTCGAGAAACTTCCATACTCCTTGAAATTGGTGGCAAACCGGGGTTTGTGAGTTCAAATTCGACCTCTCAACTCCTCCGTTGAATCTGATTTGCTTTTGCCTTTAGTTGGAGATCTTGGCCCGGGTTCAACTTTCTATCAAGATCGCCATGCAACAAGGAATTTTACTGTACAATTGAAATGAAAAGAAATGAATCCTGTGTTCAAAACTGACCGATTTCGGTCCTTTCATAACCGAAATTAGGCCGTACATGAAAAAGTCAGAATTTGAGCGGACAGAGTTAAATTCTTGCAGTTGCAGTGGAAATTGCAAGTTGCCAAAAGAGTGCCTGCATCCGACTCTCAGCTTAATGAGGAGCGGGCCTGATGTATCCGCCTACTGTTCAAAATGCTGGAAGTTGATCTTCAAGTCAAAAGACGTGATGGTTTGGAAGTACGGGATGGCGACTTCCTTCAAGGGGGAGCCGACAGATTGTACAGGGAAGCTCATCAAGATTTATCGCACTGACAAGTACGTCACGGCCAGGTGTATGGCCTGCGATTTCCATGTTAGACAAAGCGAGCTGAAGGTAGATCGAAATTCCATAGTTCAGCCGCGAATAGCACCCGTGAAGGCGGTCTGGAAGATCTCTTCGTCGGTATAAGTTCGAATTAGGGCTATTGCTATAGCCCACAATCCCTATTTTTCTCCTTTTTTTCGAAAAGACAGAATAGATTTGCTAGTCGACGCTCACGCGCATCTAAATGATCCAATCCTTTCCGATTTCGTCACCAAGATTCCTTTCCCTGAAATCAATATAGCGATAGTTACCAACTCGGTCGATTCCGAATCTTCCATACGAAACATTGAGCTTGGAAAGACTTCATCGAAGATTATCCCCTTTGTTGGAATCCATCCTGAAATTTTTAGGAGACAAGATTTGGTTGGTATGAATCCTAACTTGGATGAGATGGTTGCAAAAGTTGGCAGTCTTTCGTCCGCGAGTTCCGGTATCGGAGAAATTGGTATTGATCCAAAGTACGGGAACGTCGAGAGACAAGAACGTCTTTTTCTTTCTATGCTTTCGCTAGCAGAGCGCACAAAGCTCCCAGTATCAATTCACAGCCGTGATTCTGTCTCCCGGATAACTGAGTCGCTCACCACTTTCAATTTGAAAAGCTCAATTTTGTTTCACTGGTTTGCGGGAACGGAGCAGGAACTGGTACAATTGAGAGACAAGGGGATTTTCGTTTCGTTTGGCCCGGTAATTCTATTCTCAAAAAGAATGGGGAAGCTCGTGGAGGGATGTGAATCGGATCTGATGTTATCGGAGACTGATGCTCCGACTCCTTTTGCCTCACTGACTCGTGAGAGTAGTACACCATTCTTGATCGCGAGCCCGGTTTTCAAACTCTGCTACATCAAGAAAATGCCATTTGTGGAGATGGAAAATGTTCTATTCGAGAATACTTGTAAGTACCTAGGAACGCAAACCTCATTAAGGGTAAAGGGAAAGTAGTGTGATTGCCTAAAAAGTCAACCGGACCAAAATTGGCGGAAATATAGAAGTTAGGGTGTTGCAACGCAAGTGATTTGTTATTGAGTAAGGTTAGAAAGGTCGCCGAGGAGCTCTTGGCGAAGTATCCGACGATGTTTACGACGAATTTTGAAGCTAACAAGAAGGCACTTGAAAAAGTTGCCGTTATTCGGAATCGGGCCCTACGAAATCAGATTGCTGGAGCCATAACCTCAATGGTTTCGGAACAAGCTCCTACTTCAAGACCCGAAGATATGGGAACTCAATTGGAAGACCTAATTCCTTCAGAAGAGTCCTCTCCTGAGGATCAGCAGGCTGCTGCTGAAGTCTCACAGCAAGCTCAATAAATTCGACCCCTCGTTGAGGGGTTCGATACTCTCTTTGATTTCGGGAGCGCGAGTTTTCTGACTGTTGCTCTTTCCGTCAATGAGCTTGAAATCATTCTGTCTATCGTTCCTCTGGCCGAAGTGAAGCCTCACGAAGCAGTTATTCCTTCTGTCCTTGATTCTATTGTAGCGGACTTGACCCGCACTGGGATGCAGAGAGATCCAATTCTCATTGACAATAAGACTCATACTGCCCTGGATGGGATGCACCGGCGTGCAGCACTTGCAAAGGCCGGCGCAAAATTTGCTCTCTGTTCTGAATACGACTACGATAAAGACTCGATAAAACTGGAGAGATGGCTCCGGTATTTTATCGCCCCCAGTGATGAATTCATATCTAGGCTAATCAAAGAACTCGAGATGGAGGAGTACGAAGACTACCGCGATGCAGTTAGGACAGTCGATGAGAGAAAAAGTAGGATCGCATTGCTCTCCGCGGGAATTTCGTACGCAAGTCGGAGAGAACTGAGCGTTTCACAAGTTTACGATTCTGTGGCGATGATTGATGAACTCTGCCACGAGTACAAAATAGAAATCAATTACACGCCTGAATCTTCAAAATTCGAACTCTTCACTTCAGAATCAGTGTTCCTGCTCTATCCGGAAATAATCACGAAAAGAGATGTTATGCAGATTGCGGCGAGAGGTCGGGTTTTTCCTTGCAAGACCACCAGACACATCGTTCCGATTAGGCCGATGGGTGTCTATTTCCCGCTGGAAATGTTGAAGCACTCTACCGAAGAGCAGTGCTCTAAAGAGTTGGAACGAATCCTAAAGTTAAGTACAATAAAGCTAGAAGAAAGAGAAGTATGGTATGAGGGAAGACGGTATTCGGAGCCCCTTGCTATTTTCAGGCGCGGAAAATGAACTCTGCGCGACATTGAAGCTGCATGGCAATTTAGGAAAATTGCAAAGCGGAAAAAGACTGGAAAAGGAGAGGATTAAAGTCCCAATTAAAGTGGGAGATCTTCTGAGGGGCCTCTCCGACTCTTTAGGACTGGATCTAAGAAGAGACAGCACTCTTGTGCTCGTGAACGGGGTTGAGGCAAATGCTCTTTTGGACCTAGAAACCGTCATAGAGGACGGAGATGAGGTTTCTCTCGTTCCAATGTTTCATGGCGGCAGATAATTCGGAACGTGAAATTCATTGCCCCATCGTGGGACGAAGTATTTAGAAAAGCCATCAAACTGGCAGAAAAGATTCGAAAGAAAGAAAAGGATTCGTTCGACTCTATCGTTGGCATATCCCGCGGAGGCCTTGCGTTAACTAGGATAATGTCTGATCTTTTGGACATCCAAAATGTAATGATAACGAGATGTGAGTATTATACGGATATTGGCGAAAAGAGAAAGAAGCCTATCATCTCTCAAAAATTACAGGGCGATATTTCTGGACGAAGAGTTCTCGTGGTCGATGATGTCGCCGACTCAGGAGAAAGTCTGTTCATAGTAAAAAAATACTTGAAATCAAAGCGACCCATTGACCTGAAAGTTGCAACCCTTTTTGCAAAGCCCTGGAGCAAGTCAGTTCCGGACTATTTTGTCTCAAAAACTGACGCTTGGATCATTTTTCCTTGGGAATATTATGAGTCGATCAAATCTCTTTCAACCACATATGGCAAGGACATTCTTTCGAAAACCCACATTCCTCAAGAATACGTAAGGTTGCTTTACAAAATGGACGGGTCGCTGAGTTTGCGTTCGAAGCTCAAGGATGAGTAAGTAATGACCAAAGATCTATCTACCTCCAAATCTATCTCGACCGATGTACGATATTGGTCCCGCCTCATTGAATCGGACCGGAAGATAGTTTGTTTCGGAACCGGTTTAAGGTTAGGTGGATCATATAATCTAGCCTCGTATGCTAGATCACTTCCAGAAGGAATCGTATTGTGTGACCCGAAGCTCATCGCTGGAACGGAGCACCTCGAAGCAGTTTTGTTGCAGACAGCCGAATATTGGAAAAGAAATCAACGACTGGTTAGGAATGGCTCCATTGAAATTCTCATGAGACTAGCGTGCAAGTCTCAGATCACAGAAGCGGTAAAGGCGTCCAACATTTCGAACACTGACAAGGTTGCTTTGGTTGGTCTTGCATCTTCTCAAAAACAAGTCGAGAAACTGATTCAGGATTTGCTTTCAGAATACGTTTCTGGCAAGATAGACCCCGATCTTTTGAGACTTGGCGCGGGCAAGGCGAGGAGTCTGAAGAAACTCCACGGTCTGCCATCTTGGCTGACGAATGAGCAGCTGCAAACTGCGCTTCAGGAAAAGTCTGTTTTACTGATTTTTTCCAAGTAGGCAAAGATTTCCCCGCGAGGGATGGCGCCCTCCCTAACCACGCGGATGTCTTCATCAGTCGTCGCGTCAACGATCGTTGAGGATACACCAGAACTCTCGCCGCAAGGGCCGGCGACGAAAATATCTGCTGACTTCGAGAGTTCGACCAACCTGGGGTCTTGCGGATTTGTCAAAGGATCCTCACCGGAAATGTTCGCACTCGTCCCTATGAGAAACCCCCCACAAGATGCGATCAACCTCAGGCAGCAATCGTGATTGGGCACTCTGAGCGCAATGGTTCCATTTTCACCTACTAGCTCTCTTGGGAGAGATCTATCTTTAACCGGGAGTACTATCGAAAGTTTTCCTGGCCAAAAGGTTGAGGCAAGAGATGTGCTTCTTCGTCCAAAAAGTGCCAGTTCCTTTGCCGATCGAATTCCACTCACCAGGAGAGGCATTTTCTTCCCCATGTCACGCTTTTTTATTTTGTAACAAGTCGCAACTCCCTGGGCAGATCGTGGATTTGTCCCGAGACCAAATACAGTGTCAGTGGGAAAGATGGCAACTTTTCCAGAGATGATGTCCTTACCAGCGTCTTTAAAGCTAGAGTCGCAGGTCAAAAATAGGGTCATAGGCCATCCTCGAATCGAAACAGGATTTCATTCTACTCAGATTATGATTATTTGCTTATCTGCATCCTGGAAAAGTTTCACGTTGAAAACCTTTATCCATCCAACATGAACGCTGATCTTTTCGGAGGACGAGAAATGTCAGACGAAGACGGAGATGACGACGATTTCGAAGAAGAGGGCGACGATGAAGACCTTGAGGATGGATGGGAGGAGGATTTCGGCGATGATTCGTAATTATATCCTTTCAAACTAAAAGGTAAACATACCTTTGAAATGCTAGGTCAGTTCTTGAACAGAGGAAAAATATTTTGAGGTACTTTGTAATCAACACCAAGAATTATTCGGAAACCTCCGGCAATCAACTTCCTAAATTCGTGAGTACTGTTTGGGATGTTTCAAACAAAGACATGTTCAAGAACGAACTCGAATTTTATGTCGCGCCTCCAGCATTTGGTCTAGCAACAGCCTTCAACTCAAATGCTTCGTACCGAATTCTGGCTCAACATGTAGATACTCAAAAGGTTGGGGCCTCGACCGGATTTTCTGTTCCTGAGATTGCAAAATCTTTCGGTGCTGTCGGTTCACTAGTTAATCACAATGAACATAGAATTTCTCCTTCGGAAGTAGAGCAGTTGGTTTCTCGACTCCGCTCACTGCAGATGGTTTCAGTTGTATGCGCAAGAGACGATGAAGAAGTGAGGCAGTTTTCAAGATTTGATCCGGACTTTATTGCTGTGGAGCCGCCCGACCTAATAGGTTCGGGAAAAGCAGTTTCGAAGGAACGACCCGAGATAATCCTGGAATCGAAAAAAGCTTTGGATGAAAGCAAATCAAGTGAATCCCAAACGAGACTTCTATGCGGGGCAGGAATAGCTGATGGAATTGATGCAAAGCTTTCAGTTGAACTAGGCGCTGAAGGGATCCTTGTCGCGAGCGGAGTAGTCAAAGCTGAGAGCTGGGAAAGCAAGATCTCAGAATTGGCAAAAGGTCTCATCGACGCAAGAGTGCAAATATGAGAGTAGCGACTGATACGATGATCAAAAGCGGGGAAGTTGCAAAGTAAAAACCGTCGCTGTGGTAAACGTAAAGTATTATCCAGGGAATCTTCAATCCTGAAAGGGCGCCAGATCTCGCTAGCAATGGAACTAGAAAGAAAGCGATCCCTATCAAGACAAAAACTATTCCTAGGATGTAGAAGGATAGATTGCTCGATAAATCGGGATTCTGGCTCAAACCACTTTGTCGATAAGGCCGATTGAAGATATAAATCGTCACGCAAAATCGTAACGTGGAAGAAGTTTCCTCAAATGAGCGAGATAAGGGCTGCATTCCTAAGAGAGGGGGGCGGAGTCGAAGTCCGTTCCGTCAAAAGACCTGAGCTCGAAGATTCTTCGATAATGGTTTCAATGAAAGCGTCGGGAATTTGCGGGACGGACCTGGAAAAGCTCACTGGGCTCGGAGTAACTTCGACAATTTTGGGGCATGAAGTAGCTGGAATCGTATCAGAGTCAGCCTCGGAGTTGTTCGACAAGGGGGATAGAGTGATTCCGCATCACCACGTTTCATGTAATGAGTGCGAACTCTGCCTTGCCGGAGCTCATACGATGTGCCAGAAGTACAAGAAAAGCAACTTTGTCCCAGGTGGCTTTGCAGACGAATTCCTGGTGCCAGCGTACAATTTGAAGGGCAGTGGTGTATACAAGATAGGAGACGATTTGAGTTTTGAAGAAGCCTCCTTTGCCGAGCCGTTGGGTTGCTGCATCCGAGGTCTTTCTCACGCAAACGTTTTCGCGGAAGAAAGGTCAACTACGAGGCTTCGGAATGCCCTAGTTGTCGGAGCCGGTCCCATCGGCTTGCTGCACATGGAACTACTTCGATCCGAATATCCTGATATTACAATAACGGCTGTGGACATGATACCTGCCAGACTTTCGTTTGCAGAAAAAAATGAACGAGCCGTGCCGATAGATGCATCAAAAGTTGAAGGCGGATTATTTTCGGAGCGCGCCAAGAAGGAAGTCGGGGGATTGGGCTACGATCTTGTAATCGTCGCGACAGGTAGTCAGAAAGCATTTACTGAATCGATCAAGTGCGTTCGCAAGTCCGGAAGGTTGCTTCTCTTCGGTGTCCCGCACAAAGGAGCGACTCATTCACTTGATCTCGCCAGCCTCCTTCTTGATGAACTGACAATAACCTCGAGCTACGCAACTTCAGAAACAGAACTCAAACACGCAATAAACCTGTTGCAGAAAAAGAAAATTGACGTAAAGAAATTCGTAACAGCACGTTATCCTCTCGATAAGATAGACGAGGCGATGACTTCAGCGAGAGCCGAAAATCAAGTGAAAGTCTTGATTACTGCTTGACAGATTGTCTTGCGACTGGGCCGAGAGTTTAAATTCGCAACAGAAATCTAGGCCTCTCAAGTTCAAAAATGCCCATAACTGCTGTCGTAATCACGTTCGACGATGACTATTCATGCGCCGCCGCCGTCCAAGAGAACCTCTCGATGGATGATTTACAAAAAATGATCGGGAGAAACGTCGAGTTTGATGTCTCGAAATCGAAGATCGCAAAAGGCAAGATAATCGGCCTGGATGGCGACCTTGTCCAGATAACCTGGAGCGACGTCCCGCTGGGTTTGGGACAGAGTTCTATGATGCGCATCATGGATGCCTAACCAAGATAACAAATGAAATTTCTACGGATGCTCGGGTAGTTTCAACCCGATGGAAAAGATCTTCTCACTGTCCTTTCTTGCAGACAGACCACAAAGTATTGGGTGAAATATCTATTAACGGGCTCCCAATCGAGTCCTTTACAATTTGGAAGGAAATGAACGGAAAAAAAGCTGGGCGGCACTAGCTCATTTTGTATTGCTGATTGTATCACTCCCTTCATGCCTTCATTTCTCTGAAGTTCTAGTCCGCACAATCCCTGTTGAAACGGGACCGCAAGATGTTGTTTTTGATCCAGACATTTTACCGTCAGCTGCATCACGGATCAGATTCGTGTTGGCGTCCGTCAGCTGGATAAGCTTCAGCGTTCAATAACGAACATTTAGGTGGCAGAATTGTCTTTCGCTGATAGGGAGCGTGCATTGATTGAAACGTGAGGCGCGCTATCGGAGTCAAAAAGTCTCCTTTCCGTCGCTTCCCCTAGTCTCAACGCCCGAAAAGCCATCTTGCAATGATTGTAATTTAACTACTGTGGATAATTTTGGGAATCGTTGTAGACGATGCTAGCTTAGCTTTGCTGGCTTTTGCCCTTTTAATGTGGCTGGCTCTGCCGTGGGCCTTTGTTGAGCTGGTGAACAAAGGTGTACAGACTAATATCGGCGAACTAGCGCAAAAGGCCCTGGATGGAATTGTTCCTCTAGAAGAGAAGAAAGAAGAGGAAAGACCGAAACAATGGCTGTCAAGAGGCACAGCTTCTTTCATGTACGCTGGAATTTGGTTCCTCGTTCAGTGGCTTTTGGATTTCGCAAATATCCTCGTTATTCCTATTCCAGTCTTCTTTCTGGCCGGAATAGGATTTCTGTTTTGGGGATTCTTCGAGACATATCGCGTGATTCAGTTTGTCCTAAATCCAGAGAGGACACCCGAAATCTATGAGCCCATAACGATGCTGAGGATATTCTCGGCCGTTCTAGGATTGGTGTACGTGTACGTCTTTGTGTATCAACTATATTTTCGAATCTACGCGGAATCCCCGCTCAACATATTGATAACTGCCAGCTTCCCCATTTCTTTGATTGGCGTTGCTCTAATTTGGCAAATGAAATGGAGAGAAAGACTCGTTTGGAGGCGTTTTGTACCTTCGATTTTATTCATAGGATTGCCCGTGTGGATCATAGTAGCGATAGTACTGTATTATGTGGCTCAGGGAGCGAAAGTCAGCTAGAACTGTAAGCATACCCGTTAAATCTTTGACGGCAACTCTTGATCTCTGACCGCTAGGACGATCTAGGACGTAGAAACTAGTCTCTAGCTGATAATGACGTGAAAGAAACCGCTAAACGTTGATTTTTAGGCCCACGAGTTCCAATCGCGAATAGGCCTCTCGACAGGTCTCACACGCACTGCTTTATGTTTCAGCGACTGTTCATGTTTTAGAAGATGAGACAGACACAAGAGTTTTCCACATTCGTTGCACCTATGAGTATGATCACTTGCACAATAGAAACAAGTCATAGAGTTTGTAGCACAGTTCGACACGACCGGACATCGGACCAAATATCAAGCTTTCTCTGAAGAACTAGCTAGCGAATTTGTTCTCTTTTTCTAATCCAAAATCTCTTTTCAGATTGGGGACTCTTGAAGGGAGATTCTCATTCAGCCCCCGGAAGGCCGCAATAAACGCACTTTCAATATTTCTGAGGTCATTGTTTTAGAATATCAAATGTGCCAATAACGAATATTGACTCAGAAAAGTGCCAATCTACCAAGCGGGAGAAGAAGGTCCCGATCTCCTAAACGCTCTCATCGCAGCTACTCAAAAGTTTGAATCTGAGTAACTTGCGAGAGCAGACTGCAAGAATTAAGATGATAACGGACCTACGAATTACTCAGAGTTTCCGCAGATCAAGCAGCTTCTTCCTCTGTGCAGAGTAACCGGGCAAACCTCTGGGTACCGCGGATGTTTTTGACATTTCGAGCATGGTCTGTAATCAAGAGTGGTGTTGCTAGCTACAACGGATTCCAAGGTAGACATGGCTTTTGCGCTGAAAATCTGGAGACGCAGATTTAACGAAAGACGTACAAATTCCATAAATCAAACAGGTGATTTTCTGGAATTCGGAAAAGGAGAACCAGTACAGATCTACTGTACGGACCTGGCCTTCATATTTTTAGAGCAATGACCTAATTGATGCTATATTCAGCGCAGTACGTTTGAGTTCGTGCTGGATCAAACAAACACCCGGGGCAAAGACCTTCTATTTCATCTGATTCCAGCATTGGCAGGTACTCATCGCCACATCGCGCGCAAACTGCGGTCAAGATTTAATCGCTGACAGAGCAATGGGCGTCGTGCCTAATATCAGTTTCCAGAACGGTCTGCTGAAACCACACAAAGTTAATTCATTGATAACAACGTTTTTATAATTTGGAGACGCACTCTCAACCTTAAGCGATGAATAGGGTAGGAAACGAAATTATTTCTGCTGTGCCATCAGCTACGAGGTCTGCGTGATGGCTGAGGTCTGTACAAAGTGCGGACTGCCGAAGGATCTTTGTGTATGTGAAGAGCTGGAAAAGGAAGAAACTCGCATCGTTGTTCGTCTAGAGATGCGAAGGTTCAGAAAGCCGACGACGATGGTCGAAGGGCTGAACCCAAAACGAACGGACATTGTGAGGATTGCCAAGGATCTGAAGAGTAAATTGGCGTGCGGGGGAACCGCGAAGGAAGGTTACATCCTGCTCCAGGGCGACCACAGAGATCAGGTAAGAGACAGCCTGGTCCACATGGGCTTTGGAGAAGGCACGATTGAAGTCCAGTAATCTTGAAGTGACCTGGGTTTAGTGAGCCAGAAAAACCAGAACCCAAGATCAGTCTGAAAAGGCGGAGCTTGGTGGGCAGGAAAAAGCTCTGCCCGCAGTGCCTCTCCGAGCTTGCGGTTGCAACTTCAGTCTCGGGCTGGCTGGTCCCGACTTTTTACTATTGCTCGAACTGCGGCTATTCTGGTTACGTGGCGCTGGAAAACGCCCCCAAGGAATAGTTTTCCTGCGGAAGAGTAATTCGAATCGTACATTGGATTTTTTTCCCTGTGGAGGGGATCTAATCGGACTCACTAATTTTCTCGAAATGTAATTGCAAGAGTTTGATCGAAAAGATATCGTGAAAATCGAAAATTTCCTCGAATGGAAATTCGAGAAATCAATCGCGCTATTTAAAGCGCTTTAAATACCAGTATATACGGCTCTGGAT
>Ga0335085_10000949_pt1 | contig 69534 bp, 61 predicted proteins | sample Lox_Sample_45_FD_206712 | JGI IMG/M metagenome (GOLD analysis project Ga0335085, IMG submission 206712) | Soil microbial communities from Loxahatchee National Wildlife Refuge, Florida, United States - Lox_Sample_4.5 | ecosystem: Environmental > Terrestrial > Soil > Wetlands | place: USA... | reverse complement strand
AGGTTAGAGGTTAGAGGTTAGAGGTTAGAGGTTAGAGGTTAGAGGTTAGAGGTTAGAGGTTAGAGGTTAGAGGTTAGAGGTTAGAGGTTAGAGGTTAGAGGTTAGAGGTTAGAGGTTAGAGGTTAGAGGTTAGATTGCAGAGGTGAAATCAGCTCTGCGATCGGCGTTGCTTGAGCTAGAAGCTAAGAGCTAGCAGCTAGGAGCTGGGTAGTATGCCCCGAGAGATCATTACGTTGCAGTGTGGCGAGTGCAAAGAGCGGAACTACTCGACCATGAAGAACCGCAAGACGACACCGGACCGGATCGAGAAGAAGAAGTTCTGCGCCCGGTGCCGGAAGCACACACCGCATAAGGAAGTGAAGTAGGATTTTGTAATTTGGTAATCGGGTAATTTGGTAATTGAAAATCTCAAGCTGCACGCGGTTTTGGAACGATTTTCAAATTACCAAATTACAAATTACCAAATTGCTCCAGGGGCGTAAGCTCAACGGTTAAACTGCCGGTCTCCAAAACCGGACTTGGGGGTTCGAATCCCTCCGCCCCTGCCAGAGTTTTGGAAGCAGTCGAGGAAAGCGGGAAGGTATGGCGACAGCTGTGGAACAAAACGCGATCACGACGACGATCAGGTCCTGGCCGGAGCGGATTAAGAGCTTCTACAACGACGTCCGCACGGAGATGAGGAAGGTCACCTCGCCGTCGCGCAAGGAAGTGCAGGGCACGACGACGGTGGTGATTATCACCGTGTTCCTGTTTGCGTTCTATTTCTGGGTGGTGGACCTGGCGATCAGCAGCAGTCTGGACAAGTTCCTCCACTATTTCTCGCGTAAGTAGGCGAGCGAAAGAAGTCATCTATGCAGGACGAAGAAAAGAACCACAGCGCCGACGGCGCGGACAACGGTCAGCTGCCCCCCCCGCCAGGCGCAGCCGCGGGCGGAGAGCCGCCCAAGAATCCGAATATGAAGTGGTACATCATCCACGCGTATTCGGGCTTCGAGCGCAAGGTGAAGGAGTCGCTCGAGTCGCGCGTGCAGGCGTTCGGGTTACAGGACAAGATCGGCAAGGTGCTGATCCCGACCGAATCGGTTACGGAAGTCCGCGGCGGCAAGAAGTACACCTCGGAGCGCATGTTTTATCCCGGCTACGTGCTGGTCGAGATGGACATGGACGATCATGTCTGGCACGTGGTCAAGGCTACGCCGCGCGTCACTGGATTTGTCGGCACCGGGCAGCAACCGACGCCGCTGTCGGAAGAGGAAGTCCAGCACATCGTTTACAAGGTGGCCGATAGCAAGGAGAAGCCAAAGCTCAAGGTCAAGTTCGAGAAGAACGAGAGTGTCCGGATCACCGAAGGGCCGTTCGCGACGTTTACGGGAGTGGTCGACGAAGTCAACGAAGATCGCGAGACGCTGAAAGTCATGGTCACGATCTTCGGACGGTCGACGCCGGTGGAGTTGGAGTTCGGGCAAGTCGAGAAGGTGGCGTAGGCATTTGGTAATTGGGAAATTTTGTAATTTGGTAATTGAAGATCGCTGAGCCGAAAATCCTAGACTCAGCAAAATTTGAAGGCAGGTACTGAAAGGCATCATGGCAAAGAAAGTTACAGGTTCAGTTAAGCTGCAGATTGCGGCGGGCAAGGCTACGCCGGCGCCTCCTGTGGGTCCGGCGCTTGGGCAGGCGCAGATCAACATCATGGAGTTCTGCAAACAGTTCAACGCCCGCACGTCGCAGAAAGAGCTGGAAGGGCTGATTATTCCAGTGGTGATCACGGTCTACAGCGACCGCTCGTTCACGTTTATCACCAAGACGCCGCCGGCGTCGGTGCTGCTGAAGCGGGCCGCTGGGATCGCCAAGGGATCAGGCGCGCCGAACAAGGATAAAGTCGGCAAGGTGACGGCCAAGCAGGTTGAGGACATCGCCAAGCAGAAGATGCCGGACCTGAACGCGGCTTCAGTGGATGCGGCGGTGCGGAGCGTGCGCGGCACGGCGCGGTCCATGGGAATTGAAGTCATCGGGTAAGACGAATTTGGTAATTGGGTAATTTTGTAATTTGAAAAGCTCACAGCGCGGGCGGGTTTTCAAATTACCAAATTACCCGATTACAAAAACTGTCGAGAACACCACGGCTGATCGGAGCACCGTTCAGCGGTGGGAGACGAGGAAACAATGAAGAAGTCAGGCAAAAACATTGAGAAGGCGCGGAAAGCGATTGAGACCCGGCCTTACACCCTGCAGGAAGCGGTTCCTCTCCTGCAGAAAGTGAAATACGCAAAATTCGACGAGACGGTTGAAGTTACGCTGCGGCTCGGAGTCGATCCCAAGCACGCGGACCAGATGGTGCGCGGGACGGTCGTCCTGCCGCACGGGCTGGGAAAGTCGAAGAAAGTGCTGGTCATCACCAGCGGCGAGAAGGTTCGCGAGGCCGAAGCGGCGGGTGCGGATTTCGTCGGCGGCGAAGATATGGTCGAGAAGATCACCAAGGAGAACTGGACCGATTTCGACGCGCTGATCGCAACACCCGACATGATGAAGTCAGTCGGACGGCTCGGCAAAGTGCTTGGTCCCAAGGGCCTGATGCCCAATCCGAAGACTGGCACTGTGACGATGGACGTTGCGCGCGCCGTGCAGGAAGTGAAGGCCGGCAAAGTTGAATTCCGCACCGACAAGACGGCGCTTGTGCATGTGCCAGTCGGGAAGATGTCGTTTACGCCCGACAAGCTCATCGATAACGCCACCACGCTGATTACGAGCGTGGTCAAGGCGAAGCCGTCAGTCGCCAAGGGCAAGTACATCAAGGGCTGCTACCTGAGTTCCTCGATGGGACCGGGGATTTCGCTGGATACGTCGGCGATTGAGGCAGCGGCGAAAGCTTAGTTGGATTTTGTAATTGTGTAATCGGGTAATTTGGTAATTTCACAACCCTCGAAGGGCCAGATTGCCAAATTACAAATTACCCGATTACCAAATTGAAGGGTTCACCCAGAGTTTAGGAAGGTTTCAACATGGCGGTTACCAGAGCGAAGAAAAAAGAGCTGGTGGATCAGCTCAGCGTTGAGCTGAAGAATGTCACCAGCGTGATTGTCTCGACCTACACCAAGCAGACCGTTGCGCAGGACTACGAGTTGCGTAAGGCGTTGCGCTCGACCGGCGCGAAGTATCGCGTGGTGAAGAACACACTCGTCGAGCGGGCCAGCAAAGGCACGAAGGTCGAAGAGGGCCTGAAGAATCTGGCGGGCGTGACTTCGATCGCCTACACCGCGGGTGATCCGGTGGCGCTGGCGAAGGCGCTGGCGAAGTACGCCAAGGACAATCCGGAGTTCACGTTCAAGGCGGGTGTCGTTGAAGGGCGAGTGATCTCGATCAAAGAGATCGAAGCACTGGCGACGATGCCGTCGAAGGAAGAGATTTATTCGAAGCTTCTGTTCCTACTGAATGCACCGGCGCAGCGGCTGGCGACAGCGGTTGGCGCGGTCGGACGCAACCTGGCGGTGGTGATCAACCAGGGCGTGCAGGAGAAGAAGTTCAAGGAGGCTTAAGCCTCGATTTGGTAATCGGGGAATTGTGTAATTTGAAAAACTCAGGCGGAGACAGTTTTCAGATTACCAAATTACCCGATTACGAAATTACACAATTTTCGGGGCAGCACTGCTGCCCGAAAAAAGATTTGGTCATCGCGAACCCCGGGGTTGCGCGGTCTGAAGTTCACGCGTTGTCTGGCGCGGGATGGAGGGCCTGGTCGCACTGGAAACCTGGCGAAACGGTGACGAAATCGCAAATCAATGCTGGTAGAGACGGATTTGCGCCGTCTCGGCAGAAAATGGAGAAGATCATGGCGGATCTCGCGCAGTTGGAAGAATCAATCGTAGGCCTGTCTCTGCTGGAAGCAGCCGAGCTGGTCAAGAAGCTGGAATCGCGTCTGGGAGTCTCGGCGGCCGCAGCCGCGCCGGTCATGGTGGCGGGGGGCGGTGGAGGGGCGGCAGCGGGCGCAGCACCGGCTGAGGAAAAGACCGAGTTCACCGTCGTCCTGAAGGACGTTGGTGCCAATAAGATCAACGTTATCAAGGCAGTACGGGAAGTCACCAGCCTGGGCCTGAAAGAAGCCAAGGACCTGGTCGATGGCGCTCCAAAGACCGTGAAGGAAGGCGTCTCGAAGGACGAAGCGGAGACGATCAAGAAGAAATTCACCGAAGCCGGCGCTACTGTCGAAGTGAAATAATTTGGTTCTCGGGGTGGCGAAAAAGTAGATGAATCCCGGGCGGGGGTGTTAGTATCTATATACTCACCCGGTATTCTGACCTGAGGTGGCAGCGACCCGACACTCCAAAAAATCGATTTGGAAGCGGTGCGCTGAAACGAGTTTGGCAGCCGGTCCCGCGGGCGGCGGGACGGAACAGGCCTTTTGAACTGGCGCGGAACTTTACAAGAGATTCAGGACTAAGCGTCGAGCGTGGCGCCGAGGGACAGACTTGTCCCTGCCGGTGCCCGCTTCTATTTTCCGCGAAGACCGCCCGCTAGCAGTACTTTGACGCGCTCAAGTGCGTCCTTTCGATCCGCGTTCGACCGCAGCCCCCAGGCTGCCTGAAAGCAGGAGTCCCGAAGAATGGCAAAGCATAACACCTTCCGCAAGCGTTTTGATTTTTCTAAAATTCCGGCCACCATCCAGATCCCGAACCTCATTGAGGTTCAGAAGCGCTCCTACGACCGCTTCCTGCAGATGGACAAGCTGCCCAGCGAGCGCGAAGACGGCGGGCTGCAGGCGGTGTTTCAGTCCGTCTTCCCGATCACCGATTTCCGCAACGTATCACAACTTGAGTTTGTGGATTACGCCATCGGTAACTGGGAGTGCAAATGTGGTCACCTCAAAGGGCTGCACCACCTGCGCACAACCTGTAAGAACTGCGGGTCGACGGTCATCACCGACCCGTTCCATCCGGGCGACGTGCTCTGCCACAAGTGCGGCACCTACAACGCGAACACACCCGACTTCTGCAACAAGTGCGGCGACCCGGTTGGCCTGCAGTTGAAGTACGACGTGGCCGAGTGCGAAGAGCGCGGCATGACCTATTCCGCTCCGCTCAAGGTCACGATGCGTCTGACCATCTGGGATAAAGACCCGGAGACCGGCAACCGTTCGATTCGTGACATCAAAGAGCAGGAAGTATTCTTCGGCGACGTTCCGCTGATGACGCAGAACGGAACATTCATCATCAACGGGACCGAGCGCGTCATTGTCAGCCAGTTGCACCGCTCGCCCGGCGTCTTCTTCGAGACCGCCAACAACCGCACCTACTTCCTGGGCAAGATCATTCCCTACCGCGGCTCGTGGGTGGAATTCGAGTACGACCAGAAGAACGTGCTGTACGTCCGCATCGACCGCAAACGCAAGTTCCTGGGCACGATTTTCCTCCGCGCGCTGGGCTTGCGCTCCGGCGAAGACATTCTGAAAACGTTCTACACGACCGACCGCCTGGTGATTCGCGACAAGAAGCTGTTGTGGACGATCGACCCGTCCAGCGAGAAGCCCACGAACCTGCTGGGCATGAAGCTGGCGCACAGCATCAAGTCGAAATCGGGCGACGAGATTGCGCACTCGGGTCGCAAGATCAACGCCGCCACTCTGAAGGAAATTCAGAAGGCGAAGATCACGGAGATCGAAGTCGACACGACCGATCTCGAAGGCGCCTGGGCCGCCAGCGACATCGTTGACACGACGACCGGCGATGTGCTGCTGGAAGCGAATTCGGAGATTACCGCCGACAAGGTGGCCAAGATTCTCGAGGCCGCCGGCGTGGTCGAGATGACCGTGTTCTTCCCCGAGCGCGACGACGTGGGTACGGTGATCAGCCAGACTCTGCGGCGCGATTCGGTCAAGACGCCGTCGGAAGCGCTGATCGAAATCTACCGCAAGCTGCGTCCGGGCGATCCGCCGACTTTGGACACGGCAACGGCTCTGTTCCAGGGCATGTTCTTCGACCCGCGCAAGTACGACTTCTCGCGCGTGGGCCGGCTGAAGTTCAACATCAAGCTGTTCGAGAACCAGGAAGCGACCAACCTCGAGCAGCGCACGCTCGATCCGGAAGATTTCTACGCGACCATCCGCTACCTGCTGAAGCTGCGCAAGAACATCGGCGCGGTGGACGACATCGATCACCTCGGCAACCGCCGGGTGCGCGCGGTCGGCGAGTTGCTGGAAAACCAGTTCCGCATCGGCCTGGTGCGCATGGAACGCGCCATCAAGGAGAAGATGAGCGTGTACCAGGAGATGTCGACGGCGATGCCGCACGACCTGGTCAACGCCAAGCCGGTGATGGCGGCGATCCGAGAATTCTTCGGGTCTTCGCAGCTGTCGCAGTTCATGGACCAGACCAACCCGCTGTCGGAAATCACGCACAAGCGGCGCCTGTCGGCGCTTGGGCCGGGCGGCTTGTCGCGTGAGCGCGCCGGATTCGAAGTCCGCGACGTGCACCCGACGCACTACGGCCGTATCTGCCCGATTGAAACGCCGGAAGGTCCGAATATCGGACTGATTTCATCCCTGAGTTGCTTTGCGCGGATCAACGACTACGGGTTCATCGAGTCGCCGTATCGCAAGGTGAAGAACTCGCGCGTGGTCGACTACGTGACCGTGGTCAACTCCGGCGACAGCGACTACAAGGTCGGCGATCACATCGAGAAGAGCGAGATCGAGAAGATCAATGCGGACCTGAAAGAGCGGCGCAAGAAGCCCATCGATCTGGAGCCGCACTCGTTCTATCTCTCGGCGTGGGAGGAAGACCGCCACGTCATTGCTCAGGCGAACATCGAACTCGACGAGAAAGGCAAGATTGCCGCCGAACTTGTCAACGCCCGCAAACAGGGCAACTTCGTGCTCGTCAGCCGCGATGAAGTCGACTACGTCGACGTCAGTCCGAAGCAGCTGGTTTCGGTGGCTGCTTCACTGGTTCCCTTCCTCGAACACGACGACGCGAACCGCGCACTGATGGGCGCGAACATGCAACGGCAGTCGGTGCCGTTACTGCGCGCGCAGGCTCCGATCGTGGGAACCGGGATGGAGGGCGTTACGGCCCGCGATTCGGGCGCGGTCGTGCTGGCTCGCCGTAACGGAATTATCGACTCGGTCGACTCGGAGCGCATCATTGTGCGCGTAGAGGGCGAACACCATCCGACGCAGTTGTCGCGCGAAGTGGGCAGCGACATTTATCAGCTCACCAAATTTAAGCGCTCGAACCAGAACACCTGCATCAACCAGAAGCCGATCGTGAAGAAAGGCCAGCGGGTGGTGAAGGGACAGGTTATCGCTGACGGTCCGTGCACGGATTTCGGCGAGTTGGCGCTGGGACGCAACGTGCTAGTCGCCTTCATGCCCTGGCGCGGCTACAACTTCGAAGACGCGATCCTCGTCTCCGAAAAGATGGTGAAGGAGGATTACTACACCTCTGTTCACATCGAAGAATTCGAACTCGAAGCCCGCGACACGAAGCTGGGGCCGGAAGAAGTCACACGCGACATCCCGAACGTCAGCGAAACCACGCTGCGCAACCTGGACGAAGCGGGCGTGATCCGTATCGGCGCGACCGTGAAGCAGGGTGACATCATCGTCGGCAAAGTGACGCCGAAAGGTGAAACCCAGCTCACGCCGGAAGAGAAGCTGCTCCGCGCCATCTTCGGCGAAAAGGCCGGCGATGTGCGCGACGCTTCGCTCTACTGCCCGCCGGGAATCGAAGGCGTGGTGGTCGACGTGAAGATCTTCTCGCGCAAGGGCCAGGAGAAGGACGAACGCGCAAAGGCGATTGAAGCCGATCAGGTGGCCAAGCTGGAAAAAAACCTGTCGGACGAAATCCGGATTCTCACCGACGAGCGCTTGAAGCGTCTGGAAGGCATTCTGGGCGGGAAAGAAGTCCAGGCCGACCTGCACGACGAACGCACCAACAAGCGTCTGTTGACCAAGGGCGCGTTCCTGGATCGCGACACGATCGAGCGCATCTCGACGCGGAACCTGAAGCGCATCAAGTACAACGACAAGGATCCACGGGTGAACGAGCAGATCGACGAGATCGAAGAAATGACCTCGCGCCAGATCGACGTGCTCAAGAAGATCGTCAACGAGAAGAAAGAAAAGCTGACCAAGGGCGATGAGCTGCCGCCGGGCGTGATCAAGCTCGTCAAAGTCTACATCGCCATGAAGCGCAAGCTGAGCGTCGGCGACAAGATGGCCGGACGCCACGGGAACAAGGGCGTGATCGCGCGCATCCTGCCGGAAGAGGACATGCCGTACCTCGAAGACGGGACGCCGGTCGAAATCGTCCTCAACCCGCTCGGCGTGCCCAGCCGTATGAACGTGGGCCAGATTCTGGAGACCCACCTGGGATGGGCAGGTCACGAGTTGGGCCAGAAGATCAGCGAACTGCTACAGCAAAACACGCGCGCAGAAGCAATTCGCCGCGATCTGAAGGCCCTGTTCAAGGATACGGTACTGTCCGAGACGATTGCCGACATGAGCGAAGACGAGCTCGAAGCGATCGCGCCCACGCTGGCCAAAGGCGTGTTCATGGGGTCGGCCGTGTTTGACGGCGCTCGTGAAACCGAAATCAAGGCGCTGCTCGAGCGTTCCGGATTGCCGACATCGGGCAAGACGAATCTGCGCGACGGCATGACCGGCGACAAGTTCGAACAGCCGGTCACGGTCGGATACATCTACATGCTGAAACTGTCGCACCTGGTGGACGACAAGATTCACGCTCGTTCGATCGGGCCGTACTCGCTGATCACTCAGCAGCCGCTGGGCGGAAAGGCGCAGTTCGGCGGACAGCGCTTCGGAGAAATGGAAGTCTGGGCTCTCGAAGCGTATGGCGCGGCATTCATCCTGCAGGAGCTGTTGACGGCGAAGTCAGACGACGTATACGGGCGCACCAAAATCTACGAGGCCATCGTCAAAGGCGAGGCCGCGATGGAGCCGGGCGTGCCGGAATCGTTCAACGTGCTGATTCGCGAGCTGCAGTCGCTCTGCCTGGATGTGGAATTGATCAAGGCCATGGAGAAGAAGCCCGTGGCCGTAGCGGCGGATTAGGAACAGTAGTCGGTAGCCGGTAGTCAGTAGTCAGCTAAGCCTTCCGGCTATGCGACGGTGAGATTTGGAGTTTTTTATTCGGGACAGTTCCGCAAGGGTTCGCTCTCGGCCTTTGCGGAACAAAATAAACCGGCCACTGGCTACCGACTACCGGCTACTGGCTACCGAGAGCAGGAAAGCGAAGGCACATGTTTCGTTCGAGCCCCTTTGATATGGCAAACCCAATTGCGGACTTTGACGCCATTCGCATCAGTCTGGCGTCGCCGGAAAAAATCCGGAGCTGGTCCCACGGGGAAGTAACCAAACCGGAAACCATCAACTACCGTACGTTCAAACCGGAACGTGATGGACTGTTCTGCGCCCGCATTTTCGGCCCGGTCACGGACTGGGAGTGCCTCTGCGGCAAGTACAAGCGCATGAAGCACCGCGGCGTGATCTGCGACAAGTGTGGCGTGGAAGTGACACTGTCAAAGGTCCGGCGCGAAAGGCTGGGCCACATCGAACTGGCCTCGCCGTGCTCGCATGTGTGGTTCTTCAAGGGCCTGCCCAGCCGCATCGGGCATCTGCTCGACATCTCGCTTCGCGATCTCGAGGCGATTCTCTACTTCGAAGCCTACGTGACCATCGAGCCGGGCGACGCGCCGGTCAAAGAGCGCGAGGTCATCAAGGACGAAGCCAAGTACCGCGAACTCGACCAGCAGTACCGTCCCGCCGGCTTCAAGGCCATGATGGGCGCGGAAGCGATCAAAGAGCTGCTCAAGCGGGTGGAGGTCGATTCTCTCTCCAACGAACTGCGCGAGAAGATGAAGAACGAGACCTCGCTGCAGAAGCGCTTGAAGTATGCCAAGCGGCTGAAGGTGGTTGAAGCCTTCCGCAAGAGCGGCAACAAGCCGCAGTGGATGATTCTAGACGTGATCCCGGTGATTCCGCCGGAGCTGCGTCCTCTAGTTCCACTCGACGGCGGGCGTTTCGCCACATCGGATCTGAACGATCTCTATCGCCGCGTCATCAACCGCAACAACCGGTTAAAAAAACTGATGGACCTGCACGCGCCGGAAGTGATCGTGCGCAACGAGAAGCGCATGCTGCAGGAAGCGGTCGACGCCTTGTTCGACAACGGCCGCCGTGGACGCGTCCTGCGCGGCGCCAACAACCGCCCGCTGAAGTCGCTCTCCGACACGCTGAAAGGAAAGCAGGGACGCTTCCGCCAGAACCTGCTCGGCAAGCGCGTAGACTACTCCGGCCGTTCCGTCATCGTGGTCGGCCCCGAGTTGAAGCTGCACCAGTGCGGCCTGCCCAAAAAGATGGCGCTCGAACTGTTCAAGCCGTTCATCTATCACCGCCTGGAACAGACCGGGCACTGCACGACCATCAAGCAAGCTAAGGAAATGGTCGAGCAGCAGGAATCGATCGTGTGGGACATCCTGGAAGAAGTCATCAAGGATCACCCTGTCCTGCTGAACCGCGCACCAACACTTCACCGCCTCGGCATCCAGGCGTTTGAACCGGTGCTGGTGGAAGGCAAGGCCATCAAGATTCACCCGCTGGTCTGCACGGCGTTCAACGCCGATTTTGACGGCGACCAGATGGCGGTCCACATTCCGCTGTCACCGGAAGCGCAGGTCGAAGCCAGCGTTCTGATGCTGTCTTCGCACAACATCCTGTCGCCCGCGTCGGGACAGCCGATCACCGTGCCCACGCAAGACATGGTGCTGGGCCTTTACTACCTGACGAAAGCGAAGCCGGGCGCGAAGGGCGAGGGGCGTTCGTTCGCCAACATCGACGAAGTCATCATCGCGCTCGAAATGGGCGAGGTCGAAACGCTTACGCCGATCCGGCTGCGCTACACGGGCGAAGTGCTCGACATGACCGCAGCGTACGACGATCAGGACATCACGCACACCGATGCGGTGCAGTACGAGCGTGAATACCTGAACACGACCGTCGGCCGCGCGATCCTGAACGACCATTTGCCCGAGGGCATGCCGTACATCAACGGCCTGCTGAAGAAGAAAGGCATCGGGCAGCTGGTGAACTTCGGCTACCTGAAGTTCGGACTCGAGACCACGGTCAAAATGCTCGACGAGATCAAGTCGCTGGGCTTCCGCTATGCCACGCGCGCGGGACTCTCGATCGGCATTGACGACATGGTTATCCCGGACAACAAGAAAGTCCTGGTCCGAGAAGCCGAGAAAAATGTGGTTAACGTCCAGCAGCAATACCTGGACGGCGCCATCACCAACGGCGAGCGCTATAACAAGGTCATCGAGATCTGGTCCGGCATTACGGAAAAAGTGGCCGACGAAATGTTCTCGGAGATGCAGAAGGCCGACAAGGCGGGCGCGCTCAACCCGATTTACGTCATGGCCGACTCCGGCGCCCGTGGATCGAAACAGCAGATCCGCCAGCTCTCCGGTATGCGCGGCCTGATGGCGAAACCGTCGGGCGAAATCATCGAGACGCCGATCACGGCCAACTTCCGTGAGGGGCTGACCGTGTTGCAGTACTTCATCTCGACGCACGGCGCCCGCAAGGGTTTGGCCGATACGGCGCTCAAGACCGCCGACTCGGGCTATCTGACGCGGCGTCTGGTCGACGTGGCGCAGGACGTGATCATCAGCGAGTACGACTGCGGCACCGTGGACGGCATCTTCGTCTCCGGTATCGTGGAAGCTGGCGAGATCATCGAGCCGCTGCGCGACCGAATTGTAGGCCGCGTGTCGCTCGAGAAGATCAAGGACTACGACGGCAACGTCATCGTCGACATCAACCAGGAAATCACCGAAGACCTGGCGGGCGCGATTCAGGCAGCCGGCATCGAGCGGGTGAAAATCCGTTCTGTGTTGACCTGCGAATCGAAGCGCGGCGTCTGCGTCATGTGCTACGGACGTAACCTGGCCTCCGGACGCCTTGTCGAACTCGGCGAAGCGACCGGCGTCATCGCGGCACAGTCGATCGGCGAGCCCGGAACGCAGCTCACGATGCGTACCTTCCACATCGGCGGTACAGCATCGCGAGTTTCCGAACAGTCGCGTCTCGATGCCAAGAACAATGGCATAGTGCGCTTCGTCGGATTGCAGACGGTCAAGTCGAAAACCGGCGACTTGGTGGTCATGAACCGCCAGGGATCGATTGCGGTGGTCGACGAAAAGGGCCGCGAACGCGAGCGCTATGCGGTGGTCTACGGCGCCAAGGTCAAGGTCAACGAAGGCGACGCGGTCACACTCGGTCAGGTCATGGTCGAGTGGGATCCGTACACCTTCGCCATCCTGACGGAAATCGGCGGCACGGTGCAGTTCAAAGACCTGCAGGAGGGCATGACGCTCCACGAAGAAGTGGACGAAGTGACCGGCCTGTCGCGTCACGTAGTCGCGGATTCGCCGGACGAGAAACGCCAGCCTGCCCTGGTCATCAAGGGTAAGGCCAGCAAGCGCTACCTGATGCCGTCGCGCGCTCACCTCATGGTGCAGGACGGCGACACGGTATTCCCGGGCGACGTGCTGGCAAAGATCCCGCGCGAAACCACCAAAACGAAAGACATCACCGGTGGTCTGCCGCGCGTGGTCGAGTTGTTCGAAGCCCGCAAGCCGCGCGAGACGGCCGTCATCAGCGAAATCGACGGCCTGGTTCGCTTCGGCGAGGTTTCGAAAGGCCAGCGCAAACTCTACGTCACCGCCGACAACGGCACGGAGAAGGAATACTCGGTCCCGCGCGGCGTTCACATCAACGTGCAGGAAGGCGAGCGCGTCAGGGCGGGTGAACCGCTCATGGACGGTCCGCTCAACCCGCACGACATCCTGGCCGTGCTCGGCGAAAAAGAGCTGCAGGCTTACCTGGTCAACGAAATCCAGGAAGTCTATCGGCTGCAGGGCGTGAACATCTCGGATAAGCACATCGAGGTGATCGTCCGGCAGATGATGCGATGGGTGAAGGTCGAGGACGTGGGTGACACCCAGTTCCTGCTCGAGCAGCAGGTCGACAAGTTCCGCTTCCGTGAAGAAAACGAGCGCGTCATCGCGCAGGGTGGCAAACCGGCCACCGGGCGTCCGTTGCTGCTCGGCATCACGAAGGCGTCGCTGTCGACCGATTCGTTCATCTCGGCGGCATCGTTCCAGGAGACCACGCGGGTGCTTACCGAAGCTTCCATCCAGGGAGCGGTCGATCACCTGCGCGGTCTGAAGGAGAACGTAATCGTAGGCCGTTTGATTCCTGCCGGCACTGGCATGGAGTACTATCGCAATGTCCGGCTCTCTCCCGAGATGGAAGAGGCCGCACAGAAAGTGCAGGAGGAAGTCTCGCAGGCCTATGAAGAAGCCGAGCGGGCGCTCGAACTCATGCGGCATGAAGGTGAAACAGAAGAGCTTGCCGCGGAGTAACGGGCACAGTAACGATCCAGGGGGCGACGTGAGTCGCCCCTTCCTCTTCTAACACCATGGCTCTCGCCGTTGAACCACAGCACCTGATCGAGCCACCACGGGACCCGAAGGCCAGTCCCGAGCCGTTTCCCGGTGGGCTCATTCTGGCTCCGGCCCTGGCCCGATTCTGGCGCCTGTTCCGGCTTTCGGTGTGGCGCGCCTTTGAGCACGACGCTTTCGCCATCGCGAAAGCCTCCGCCTATTCCTCCATCCTGACGTTCTTTCCCGCGCTTCTCGTGCTGGGCTCCGTGCTGGCGACACTTCGGCGCGGCGAAGTCTATCTGCGCGAAATTTCGTATGCATTGGGACGCATTTTGCCGGCGGGAACGGCGAGCGCGCTCGCTTATCTGAAGGGTGCGGCGCATCGGCCCGTGGGCTTGCTGATTACAACCTCGCTGCTGACGATCTGGACCGCTTCCGGGGTCATCATTTCCTGGATGGAAGGCTTCCGTCGCGCCTACCAGCTCCCCAAGACCTGGGGATTGGTGAAGGAGCGGGTGATTGCCGTCTCCCTGGTCTTGATGGCGGGCCTGCCACTGACATTCGCGACGATTCTGGTGGCCTTCGGCGCGCGGATCGAAACTCGCATTTTGTTCCACATCGACCATGAACTGGGCCCGCTTGTGCTGTTCCTTTGGATCATGATCCGCTGGACCATCGCCATCCTCACCAGCATCGCCGTGATCCAGTTGATCTACCACAATGCTGTTCCCCGCACACAACCCTGGCACAGCGTTTTGCCGGGCGCCGCTCTTGCCACCGGACTCTGGCTGGGAGCGACCGCCCTGTTTGGTTGGTACTTGCAGCGCTACGCCGACTACAGCATCATCTATGGATCGCTCGGAGTGAGCATCGCACTGCTGGTATGGATGTACCTGATCTCGCTGGTGGTGCTGATCGGCGCTGAATTCAACGCCATGCTCTTTCCGCGGGGACTCAAGAAAGCCTTAAAGGCGGACACCGAGGAATCGACAGTCCATTCATAGAGACGCGGCTGGTTGCGTCTTCCTGGCGATCAGTTTGCTGCCCGCGGAGACGGGCAGGCCCCGTCTCTACAGAAGCGCTCGACTACTTCTTCGAAAGGAGAGCCCGACTTGTCACCACGGAAGCCTGATCTCGTCGCCGGCGATCTGCTGAATGCTCCCGCCGCCTCCAACGGCGAGCCTCTTCGGATACGGCGCGCCAAAATCATTTGCACCATCGGGCCGGCTTGCGATTCTGAGTCCGCGATCCGGGATCTGATGCAGCTTGGCATGGACGTTGCCCGCCTCAACTTTTCCCACGGAAAACATCCAGAACACGCGCACCGGATCAAGCGCCTGCGAAGAGCTGCCCGGCAGCTTAAACGGACCGTCTGTATTCTCCAGGACCTCCAGGGGCCGAAAATTCGCACCGGGCGGCTGAAGGACGGCGGACCGTTGACCGTTGAGACCGCCTCGCGGTTGACCATCACGCCGCGTGAGGTAGCCGGTACGGCGTCACTGATCTCCACGGATTTCGCCGGCCTTGCGCGCGAGGTCGAGCCGGGCGGGCGGGTACTGCTCTCGGACGGCCGGATCGAATTGAAAGTGATTGCCATCCACGGGGACGATATCGAGTGCGAAGTTGTGAACGGAGGTACGCTCGCCGAGCAACAGGGAATCAATCTTCCGGGCGTGGCACTGTCGATTCCCGCGCTCACCGAAAAAGACAAGCTCGATCTGAAATTCGGCCTGCAACACGGGGTAGATACTGTTGCGCTGTCGTTTGTGCGCTCGGCCGACGATATCCGCATGGCCAAAGATCTGATGCGGGACTACGGCAAGTCGGTCCCCATCATCGCCAAGCTGGAAAAGCCGCAGGCGATTGAGCGGCTGGAAGAGATTCTCGAAGTCACGAATGGAGTGATGATTGCGCGCGGTGATCTTGGGGTTGAACTCCCGCCCGAGCAGGTGCCGATCATTCAGAAGCGCATCATCCAGCGCGCGGCAATCTGGCGGCGGCCGGTGATCACAGCGACGCAGATGCTCGAATCCATGACGCAGAACCCGCGCCCCACAAGGGCGGAGGCCAGCGACGTGGCGAACGCGATCTTCGATGGCACCGACGCCGTTATGCTCTCAGGCGAGACCGCCAGCGGCAAGTTTCCGCGCGAGGCCGTCTCGATGATGTCCCGCATTATCGTGGAAGCTGAAGCCAGCATGGCGCAGCTGCAGCAGTTTTCGCGGCGGCGCCGCGAGAATCACCAGTATTCGATCGCCGAGACCATCTGCGAGTCCATCGCCCGCGCCGCCGACGATCTTCCCATGGCGGCCATCGCCGTCTTTACCGAGAGCGGGAACACGGCAAGAATGCTCTCCAAACATCGGCCCAAAGTCTGCATCTGCGCCTTCAGCCGCGACCTCGAAGTCTGCAACCGCATGAACGCTCTGTGGGGCGTCCACCCGATTCACAGGAATCAGTGGAACTCGGCGGAAGAGATGGTGAAGACCGCGGAAAAGGAACTGCTGGCCAGAGGTGCGATTCGCAAGGGCGAGGTGTTGGGTCTGGTCGCTGGAACGAAGCTGACCGAGGGCGCGACCAACTTCATGCGCCTGCATACCGTGGGCGAAGCAGACGGGCCGCGGAGGCGGAAGCGGAAATCTCGGCCCTGAAGAGCCTACAATCCCCGGTGGTCAGAGACAAGTGAGCCGGGATGGCTCAGATCGTTGGCGTTGTGTCCGAAGATTCAACAAACCCAACCGCGTTTTCCGATGACTCGCTCACTCCGGCGGTCCGCGGATCCTTGCATACGCCCGCCAGTCCGAACAACGATGCGCTGATTCTGACCCACGGAGCCGGATCGAACTCCAACGCTCCACTGCTGGTCGCAGTGGCCGAGACTTTCGCCGCGCAGGGATACACGGTGCTGCGATGCGACCTTCCCTACCGGCAGGAACGCAGCACCGGCCCGCCGTTCCCCGGCAATGCAGAGCGCGACCGCGCCGGTTTGCGGAATGCAGTCACTGCCATGCGAAAGCGGGTTAACGGGAGAGTCTTTCTGGGTGGTCATTCTTACGGCGGACGCCAGGCCACGATGCTCGCCGCCGGGGAGCCGGACCTGGTGCCCGGGTTGTTACTGCTCTCGTATCCGCTCCATCCTCCACGCAAGCCCGAACAGATGCGCACGCAGCACTTGCCGAACCTGCGGACGCCGAGCCTCTTCGTGCACGGCACGCGCGATCCGTTCGGGAGCATCGAGGAGATGGATAAGGCACTGCAATTGATTCCGGCGACGAAGGAATTACTGACCGTAGAGGGCGCGGGTCACGACTTGGGTTTCAAGGGAAAGTCGAGGTTGACGGAGCTTCCCGGCCGCATATTCGCCGCGTTCGCACTGATGACGAGGTAGCTCCGGGATGCGCGGGTCCGAAGGGACGGACAGCTGAGGGCCGAGAGCTGACAGCGATCCGCTAGTTCACCCATCCCGACTTCGATCCGCCGTTGGTCTTGTCGTTGTCATCCGGCGGGACGTAGTTGCCGTGTTCGTCGAAGGTGACTTTGCGGTCGTGGTCGCGCATGTAGACTTCAAACTTTCTCGCCGCCCGCTTCCGCCTCCAGCGATAGTACGAGTTGCGCAGGCCGAAGTAGCGCTCGCTCGCGCCAAACATCAGGCCACGCCGGGGGACGAACTTCACATACAAAAATCCGAACAACAGACCGCCAAGATGCGCGAAGTAAGCTACGCTTTCGCCCTGTCGAGAGGCGTTGCCGAGCGCGCCAAGAATGGTCAGCAAACCCAGGCCGGCCACAAAATACTTGGCGCGGATCCGAATGGGGATGGGAAACAACATGATTTCGTTGTCTCCGTAGATGAGCGCGTAGGCCATGAGAATGCCCAGAACGCCCCCGGAAGCGCCAACCGTGGGTATGCGGGGTGTAATCCCGCCCCATCCTGTATAGGAAACTGCAATGGTCGTGAGCGCGGCTCCGATGACACAGAAGAAGTAGAACTCCAGAAACTTCCTGCGGCCCCAATCGATCTCGAACGTGGAACCAAACATCCACAGGCCGAACATGTTGCCGGCCAGGTGCCAGAAGCCGGCATGAACAAAAGAATAAGTTACCAGTTGGAATATCCACCCGTGCAGGACGAGCACTGGGAAAAGCGCCAGGGCGGCTTCCAGGACATTCCCCAGCGTTGGGTTTACGGGCACCGGAAACAGCGACAGTACGGGTCCGATGATTCCCGACGGGTCCATACTGACTGCCTTCAGCAGCGTGATCAGCAGCAGCATGCCCGCGTTGATCAGGACGAGCCACTTCACCGCCTTGGTGAAGGGGGGCAGGCTCAACGTCAAGGTTCTTCCACCATTCATGAGAAATCCGAGTCCGCGCCCGGGGAAGGTCCAGCACCCTCACCCCGACTATGACATTATCCTTCGAAACGGCAATCGTTGCACGCGTAGACCATTGCCGTTTGGACGTGTGAAACTGAAAGAGAACCGCCGTATCTGAAGGCGTATCGATTGACGAACCTCAATCCAGGGATGCAAACAGCTCTCGTGCTGGCCTCGGCGTCGCCGCGCCGCCAGGAACTGCTCCGGAATGCCGCCATCAGGTTCGAGGTCCAACCGGCCCACATCGCTGAAGATCCGCTGCCCGGGGAAGGCGCAAAGGACTGTGCCGAGCGCCTGGCGCGGGAAAAGGCGCTGGCGATCGCACAGGTTCGCCCCCAGGCAGCCGTGCTCGGCGCTGATACGGTGGTGGTCGTAGATGGCCAAATTCTCGGCAAACCGGCCAATGCCGCCGACGCGACCCGCATGTTGCGGCTGCTTTCCGGACGTACGCATCAGGTGATCACGGGTGTGTGTCTAGTGATCGGTGGCCAGTGCGCAGTGGCCAGTGAGACTACTTCGGTGACGATGTGTGAGATTTCCGAGAAAGAAATTTCGGCATACGTCGCTGCCGGCGAACCCATGGACAAAGCCGGGGCCTACGCCATCCAGGGAATGGCTTCACGCTGGATTCCGCGCATTGAAGGGGACTACAGCAACGTGGTGGGACTGCCGATGGCGCTGGTATGGCGGATGCTGAGCGAGCGCGGGCGCGACTGAGGCAGACGGGACTTCTCCGCCTCACACCAGTTACGACTTCTTTTCTTCGCTGTTCTGCTCGCCCTCTTTCATCGAAGACTTGAAGTTCTTAATGCCCTCGCCGAGCCCTTTGCCGAGATCCGCCAATTTGCTCGGACCGAAGATAAGCAACGCGACTGCAAGCAGAATCAACAGCTCCGGCAATCCAATTTTTCCGCCAAACATAACTACCTCCCGGGGCTGCATGGCGCCCAAGCACACGCACCGTCGCTCTAAGGACCCCGTCTAGATTCTAGGTGAGTGTAGGGCCCGAGTCAAAGACGCTTCTGGAGCCCTGATCACAGGTCCCGGTGACCCCTGTCACATACCGCTTCGGGAGCCGATTTGCCGGCGAAAAGGGCTACACCGCCTCGATCAGCCCGGCCACCAGCGCCGCCCTCCGGGGAAGCTCGGAAATCACAATATGCTCATGGATGGCATGGGCGCCGTTGCCCACCCCGCCCAGTCCATCGAGCGTTGGAATGCCCAGGCCCGCCGTGAAATTGCCGTCTGACCCCCCGCCAACCGCTGCTTCGGGCAACTTCCATCCCAGATCGCGGGCAATCCCGACGGCCCTGGCGTACAACCCGGCCACCCCGGCGTTACGCTCCATCGGGGGACGGTTGACCCCGCCCGTGACCTCGACCTTGCATTTGCGGTGGAAGGGGCGCAGCGAGCGCATCTTCTTGTCGATTCCGGCCGCATCCTTCATGCGGGCAATCCGGACATCCACCTGCGCCACGGCTTCCGCGGGAACCACGTTGGTCCGCGACCCGCCGCTGACGATGCCCACATTGACGGTCAGCCCCTTTTTCAAATCAGTGAAGGCGGTAATCTTTTCAATCTGCCGCGCCAGTTCGACAATGGCATTTACGCCCTTTTCGAAATCCAGCCCTGCATGCGACGCCTTCCCGGTAACTTTCACCTGGTACTCTCCGACACCCTTGCGCGCCGTCTTCACCGCGCCCTGGCGTCCGTAAGAAGGTTCGAGCACGAGCACGGCCGCCGACTTCTTCGCCAGCGCCTCGGTGATCGCGCGGGAGGAATCGCTGCCCACCTCTTCATCGGAAACCAGCAGCACGGTCACAGGACGCGGCAGCCCGCCATGCCATTCCTTCAACGCGGAGAGAGCCGCGAGCATCAGCGCGATGCCCGACTTCATATCGAGCACGCCCGGGCCGGTCAGCTTGCCGTCTGCTTCGCGACACGGCATCGAGGCCAGCGTCGCCAGCGGATACACCGTGTCGTAGTGTCCCAGAAGCAGGACGGGCTTGCCCGGAGCCTTGCCCGCGAAGTCCACCTGCAGAGTGCTGCCGAAAGCCGCGGCCGGATGGACCTTCACCACTCCGCCGAGCGCCGCAAACTTCGCCGCCACGACGCCGCTCAACCGGTCCACCGCCGCCTTGTTGTCGCTGGGCGACTCGACCTCGACCAGTTCGCGGATGCTCGCCACGATCTCGGCGCACCGTTCGGTGAAATAGCTCAGGCGCCGTTTAGCCTCGCTGCTTTGTGTGGTCCCTGCGGGACTCATCCTCATGCTCTACCCTTCTCCAGCGCTTGCTCGCCGGGCTGATGTCATGCTGCCGCCCTGCGGCTGTTGTACGGATTGTCTCTCACATCACCTTTTTGCGGAGCGTTCACCCAATTCTGAACACTCCCTACAGTATAATTTTCGCTTCGACTGCCCGATGACCGATACCGCCCAAACCGCGACCGAAGTTCCTGCAGGGGCCAAAGCGCCCATGGATATCGGTGAGATTTTCAAGATTCTGCCGCATCGCTATCCCTTTCTGCTGATTGACCGGGTCATCGAACTCGACCGCATGAAGCGCATCGTGGCGTTGAAGAACGTCACCATCAACGAGCCGTTTTTCCAGGGACATTTTCCCGAGAAACCGATCATGCCGGGCGTGCTCATCGTGGAAGCTATCGCGCAGGCGGGCGGACTCCTGTTGCTGACCGAGGTTCCCAATCGCGACGAACTGCTCATGGTCTTTACCGGCATCGAGAAAGCGCGCTTCCGGCGTCCGGTGGTGCCCGGAGACCAGGTGCGCATCGAAGTCGAAGTGCGCGCGTGGCGAATCACTGCCGCCCGGCTCGATGGCAAGGCCTACGTCGGCGATAAAGTCGCGGCCGAAGCAACCGTAACGTGCCGTCTGGTGCCGCGCGCGATCGGCAGCGGCAAGACCGAGGCTGAGTAGTGGTCAGTGGTCAGCACCACCAGGGCTTACGGGCCACCGCCGACTGACTACTATGTCCATCCACTCCACGGCGATCATCGACGCTGACGCGCGCGTTCACCCCTCCTGCAAAATCGGCCCCTATTGCGTGATCGGCGCGGGCGTGGAACTTGGCAAGGACTGTCACCTCGTTTCGCATGTGGCGATCGAAGGCCCGACGAAGATCGGCGCCGATAATGGCTTCTTTCCCTTTGCGTCCGTCGGCATGGCGCCGCAGGATCTGACTTACGCCGGCGAGCCGACGCGTCTCGAAATCGGCGACCACAACGAGATTCGTGAGTACGTCACCATCAATCGCGGCACGGTCAAAGGGGGCGGTGTCACCCGGATCGGCGATCACAACCTGATCATGGCCTACACCCACATCGCGCACGACTGCCAGATCGGGAGCCACATCATCATGGCCAACGCCGCCACGCTGGGCGGGCACGTGACGGTGGAGGATTGGGCCAACGTCGGCGCCCTCTGCCCGGTCCATCATTTCGTGCGCATTGGGACGCACTCGATCATCGGCGGCGGCAGCACCATCACTCGCGATGTTCTACCCTTTTCCAAGACTTCGGCAGAACGGGGAACGCACGCGTACGGCTTGAATGCGATTGGCCTCGAACGGCGGGGTTTTACGAAAGAACGGATCAAGAAGTTGCATCACGCCTATCGCGTGTTGCTGGCCTCGAAGCTGAACACATCGCAGGCGTTGGAGAAACTGAAAGCCGAGAAGGATCGCGGGGAAGATGTGGATTTGCTGATTCGCTTCATTGAGAGTTCTGATCGAGGCGTAATCAAGTGAAATTGGGCCTTATCGCCGGCAATGGCAGATTTCCTTTCCTCGTCCTCGACGCTGCGCGCGCCCAGGGACACGAGGTCGTCGTCGCGGCCATCAAAGAAGAGGCGTTCCCGGAAATAGAACATAAAGGCGCGGCCTCCGTCCATTGGCTTTCCCTGGGAGAACTCTCGAAGCTCATCGACACCTTCAAGGCCGAAGGCGTCACCCGCGCCATCATGGCCGGACAGGTTCGGCACAAACAAATCTTCTCCAGCATTAAGCCCGACTGGCGCCTGGCCAAGCTGCTGCTCTCACTCGGCACCCGCAACACCGATTCGCTGCTCGGCGCGGTGGCCAAAGTCCTGGCCGACGAGGGCATCGGGCTCGAGAACTCGACGTCGCTGCTCGAGCCCCTGCTGGCGAAATCTGGCGTTCTTACGAAGCGTCTCCCCACAGAGCAAGAACGCAAGAACATTGAATACGGACGCGCCGTCGCCCGCCATCTCGCGCAGTACGATATCGGCCAGACCGTGGTGATTGCCGAGTCCGCCTGCGTCGCGGTCGAAGCCATGGAGGGAACGGATGCGACAATCGAGCGCGCCGGCGCGATCATGCGCTCGCTCGAAGGCGATGCCTCAACGCTGAGCCGGGCGCTCACGGTCGTGAAAATCGCCAAGCCGAATCAGGATATGCGCTTCGACGTGCCGGTGATCGGCCTGAAGACGATTGAGACGATGCGGAAAGCTGGAGCAACTTGTCTGGCGATTGACGCTGGCCACTGCTTGTTGCTAGATGGCGACGCCATCCTCCGCGCCGCTGAGGATGCCGGAATCTGTGTGGCCGCCAGCGAAGTCAGCAGCACGTAGCGGACGTCCCGCGGCGGTCGCGAGGCCATCTTGGCCTAGCCGGGGCGGTCCACATTCATCGGAACTGTGCAACCGCGACTAGTCGGCTCCCTGCGATCGCGCCCGTATCCTTGATTTTTCGATGACCTGCCCCGGTTTCTTGCGCATTTCCATGCGAGCCTGGCTGAGATCGTGGGCCGTCTGCAAGTTCATCCAGAATTCCGCCGAATTCCCGAAATATTCCGCCAGAAGCAAGGCAGACTGCGGCGTCACGCCTCGTTTCCCTCGAATCATCTCATTGATCCGGTTCAAGGGAATGTGCAACGCGTGAGCCAGTTGAGTCTGCGTCAGGCCCATAGGATCGAGGAATTCTTCCCGCAAAATTGCCCCTGGATGAGTCGCAATTCGAAAATTCGGTAGCACGTTTGTTTCTCCTAGTCATCGGTCCCCAAGCCGTGGTCAGCGCGCGTTGGTTCCGGGTATCAATGATAGTCAACACAACGGACGTCCTGACAATGGCCGCCGGCGAAGCGAAAGACGATGCGATACTGCTCATTCACGCGGATACGTAGTGTTCAGCCAGATCGCCCTTGAGTTTCTCCAGGCGATTGCCGGCCGGAGTCCGCAAGTCTTCGAGCGTGGCGCAGGCATTCAGCAGATCGAGTTTTCGCTGTATCCTGCTCCAGAGCCCGCGCGGCAGCCTTCGGGCGGCTTTGCTGTCGTTGCCGTGATAAATGTTCGCCGTCGTGGTATCCGCGAAGGTGACGATCACTCCCGGATTATACATGGTTACCGGATATTCGTGTATAACTCGACAGGAGGTTACCCCATGTCCGAAACTGCTCGCATCGCTGATCAACTCCGCCGCGCTTTTCGCGGAGAAGCCTGGCACGGCGACTCGCTCTTCGAGATCCTGAACGGGATCACCGCCGCGCAGGCCTCGGCCCACCCCATCAAGCACGCCCACAGCATCTGGGAACTGGTGTTGCACATCGCGGCCTGGGATGGCGCGGTCCGCCGGCGCATCGCGGGCGAATCCGTATCTCTATCCAACGAGCAAAACTTTCCCCCAGTCATGGACACGAGCGAAGGCGCATGGAAGCGAGCCCTCGAACACGCCAGGAAGACGCATGATGAACTGGTCGAGGCCGTGGCCGCGTTCCCCGACGAACGCCTGGGCGAAAAAGTGCCCGGCAAGACTCAGGAACCGGACTGGTACAACTTCTACTACATGCTCCACGGCGTGGTGCAGCACGAGCTCTATCATGCCGGCCAGATCGCGCTGCTCAAGAAAGCCCACTGATCGGCTGTCTGGCCAGCTCAGCATTTGCACTTCCCCACCGGCTGCGAAAACTGCGACAATAGCCGTTCCGTCCGCCTATCGGAGCAAGCCTCTGAGCGCCAAGTCTCCCATCAATGTCGCGGTCATCGGCGTCGGGGCCTTCGGACGCAACCACGCCCGCGTTTATCATCAGCTCCAGCAGAAGGGCGAGGTGCGTCTGGTCGGCGTCGTCGACCCCAACACGTCGCGGGCCGATGGGGTTGCCGTCGAGTTCGGCTGCAAGGCATTCGGCTCGGTCGAGCAGATGCTCACCACGCACAGCGAGGTCCAGGCCGTCTCGGTGGCGGTGCCCACCGTGCTCCACCTTCAGGTCGCGCGCGCGCTCATGGAAGGCGGCGTGGACGTGCTCATCGAGAAGCCGCTCGCTACCAGCCAGACCGAAGCCAACGAATTGATGCTCCTGGCAAAGAATCATGGCCGCGTGGCCCAGGTCGGCCATCTCGAGCGTTTCAATCCCGCCGTTCGCGCGACGCTGCCCCTCATCACCCAGCCCATGTTTTTCGAGGTGCACCGGCTCAGCGTCTTCACGCCGCGCTCCCTCGATGTCGACGTGGTCCTCGACCTCATGATCCACGACCTCGACATCGTCCTGGCTTTCGTCCACTCGCCGGTGAAAGAAATCCGCGCCGTCGGGCTGCCAATTCTTTCCGGTAAGGTCGACATCGCCAATGTGCGGGTGGAGTTCGAATCCGGCTGCGTGGCCAACTTCACCGCCAGCCGCGTTTCGACGGAGCGAGTTCGCAAGCTTCGCTTCTTTCAACCCGGACAATACGTCTCCGTCGATTACGGGCGCCAGGAGGTGCTCGTATTCTCGGTGGGCGACGCGGCTGGGCCGACCGCCAAACCCAGCGTCAATCCCCAGATCCACGTGGACAAGCCCGCCATCTCCGCCGAGGAACCGCTGCTGGCGGAAATCAAGTCGTTCCTCAATTGCGTCCGCGACCGCAGCCAGCCGGTGGTTTCGATCGAGGATGGTGCGCATGCGCTCGAAGTAGCGCTGGCGATCGTCGCGGCCATCAAACGCCACGCTGGCAAAATCGGCGCAGTCTAAGACTCGTGACTTTCTCTTTTGCCTTCCAAAGTACCTTGTCCACAAGTACTTACCTCCCAGCCCCCGAAAAGTGCGACAATAAGGCAAGAGTAAACGGCCGCAGCCCCCGGACTTTTACGTATCTTTACGCAACGCAGGGACTTGCGCGTGTCTCTAACCGTTTATAGTCGTTAGCGATGTCGGTCACGCAAATTCCGCCGCGCGATCCCCAAGCCCCGCCGTCCCCGACGGAGCAACGTGACCTCTTCGAGGCACAACACTGGGAATCGGCCTACCGCAGCTTCAATCCAGATCATGTCCCGCACCTGCTCATCCAGTTGCAGGACGATCTCTCCCGCTCCCGTAAGCGCGAGGCGTTGTGGCTCTCGATAGTCCTGCACTTGCTGATCGTAGTTCTGCTGATCAATACCGAAAAGATCATGGGCCTTCTGCCCCACCGGACTCTGGTTTTGCCCGGCGCGGTGGACTTGGAAAAGCAGAGAGAGGCGACTTACCTTGAGCTTCCTCCTGACGAGCAGAAGCTGACCCGCAGGCCGGACTCGAAAATCATTTCCGACAAGGACCGCATCGCCACCAGCAAGGCGCCACAAATCGATCGCGAGCTGTTGAAGAAGTTAATGGCGAGCCGACAACCTGGAAGGCCGGAACCCGCAGGCCCGGCTCAGGGATCGCCGCCGCCGCAGGTCGCGCAGAACCAGGCCCAACCCCAGCAACCGCCGCAGGATAACCAGCAGCCTGACCAGAACTCGGGGTTCTCGAAGCCCGATGAAAACAGCCAGACCGCTCAGTTGCGCGCCCCCGCCGCCGGGGCCGCCAGACCGCGTCCGAGCTTTGCGACGCCGACCTCGGCCGGATCGGCGATCGAACAGGCCGCTCGTGCCGCTGCCGCCAATCGCGGCAACTACGGCGGTGGCGATGCCGGTGACTACGGCTTGAGCCGCGGCCAAAGCGGAGCGAAGGCGCTCGACCAGGCGGAAATCCTGACCGACACCATGGGTGTGGACTTCGGCCCCTACCTGGCAAGAATCACGCAGGTCGTACGCAGCAACTGGTACAACGTGATGCCGCCCTCCGTCTATCCGCCGCTGCTTAAGCAGGGCAAGCTCTCGATCGAGTTCGTCATCCTCAAGGACGGAAAAGTCAGCGGCATGACACTCCACACCAGCTCGGGCGACGTCGCTCTCGACCGCGCCGCCTGGGCCAGCATCACTGCTTCCAACCCCTTCCCGCCCCTGCCCAAGGAATTTCCAGGACAGGTACTGGGCCTGCGGTTTTACTACTTCTATAACATCGACAAGATTGACCTGCAGTAAGAAACCGCTCAGGCGACTGACCAACGAGAGAGCCTGACGCGCATTCAGTTCGCCACGTAGCTGTAGATCGTCACGGCGGGCACATACGCTTCGGTCTCAACTACCGCAATTCCACCAAATGCATAGATTAACGGTGTTCAACGAGTTATTGCAGTTGTCTCTTCCTCCTCTTGCATGATGCTTGATCCGAAACGTAGTTGTCCCCGGTTTCTACTCGAATGGGCGCTAGGCTAGTTGCTCAGTCCGCACACTTTTCCCGTGTAGCGAAACACGGTCGTGCCGGCTGCCAAATCCACTGCGCCGATGTTGGTCAGATCTCCCGTCGCTTTGGCATACCGACCGGTTCCTCCGGTGATATGTAACGGGTAGCTTAGTACCGCAAAGAGGGTCTGCGACAAAGGTATCGTGACCGCAGTCGCCCGATCGACAGTGATGGTATCTCCCGACTCGGTCACAAAGTGGTGTTGTACGGTGAACGAGACGTACCGTCCGGATTCTGCACGATGTTCAAGATAGTGGCGGCAGCCGCACCCTTCAGATCACCAGTTCCTATGCCCAGCGTCGTGTTCGCATCAATCACCGCCAGGTTGGTCATGAATGTTCCGCCGACGGAGCGGCACTGTTTGCTGGAATTGTTGGCGACGCCTTGGCTGAAAGCCGATCCGGCAAACACCATCAGGGCTACAAACCATGAAATCAGCTTCCTCGCACACTGGACCTGCATACTTTCCTCCTCATGTACTTGCTTGTTGCTACGGGCTAGCTCAACGCGCAGAATTGGGGGAATCTCCCTAAGAAAAAGAAGACATTCTTGGACGCGCCGGGGCAGCAACCCACGTTTCAGGTTAGTTGGCAACACCACACACTTTGCCGGTATACCGGAATACGGTCGCGCCGACGCCCAGGTCAACGGCTCCAATATTGGTGATGTCGCCGGTCGCTTTGGCGTACTTTCCGGTTCCTCCGGTGATATGCACCGGGTAGCTCAGGACCGCAAACAGCGTTGCCGACAGAGGTGTCGTCACTGCCGTAGCGGGATCAACTGTGATCGTGTCGCCGCTCTCGGTCACAAAGTGATGCTGCACCGTGAACGATACCGTCCCGTCGGGGTTCTGCACGATGTTCAGGATGCTGGCCGCAACCGCTCCCTTCAAATCCCCGGTCGCGATACCGAGCGTGGTGTTCTGGTCCACGACGCCAAGGTTGGTCATGACGGTTCCGCCGATGGGCTGGCACTGTTTGCTGGGATTCTTTGTAGTTTGACTCAAGGCGGACACCGACAACATGGTCAGCACGACAAAAGGAAAAACTAGCCTACCCGCATTGTGGACTTGCATGCTCTTCTCCTATTCAAAGGTAAGTTAGGGGTCACCCCGTCCCTGGTTCTCTTACGGCGATCTTTCTGCCGACGTGGTTATCCCTCGATGCGGCGGTAACGTCAATTCGATTGGGCTGAGATTTGGGTGAGTTTCTTATGAGCGCCGTAACGCGAAGAAACTCAACAATTTGCAACCTCGCGTATAATTCCCTCACTGCTGTTGTGCTTCCCCCATGGAGTTTTCTGCGTGGCCACTCACCCTCAGTCGTCCCCGGTTCGCTTCGCCGAGTTCGCTTTTGACCCGCAAACGGGTGAGCTGCGCCGCAACGGAGTCGCCCTCAAGTTGGCCGCGCAACCCGCCAAAGTTCTATCTCACCTGATCGAGCGGGCGGGCGAGATCGTCACTCGCAAGGATCTGGTTCGGCATGTCTGGGGGGCGGGGACATTTGTGGATTTCGAGCAGGGCCTGAACTTCGCCATCCGGCAAATCCGTGCCGCGTTGGAAGACGAACGCGACCACCCCCGCTTTGTGGAGACCTTGCCCAAACGCGGCTATCGGTTCATCGCCCCAGTCGCCCAGGCTGTCCCTCGCGCCATCCATTCGATTGCCGTGCTTCCCCTGGAAAACCTGTCGCCCGATCCCGAGCAGGAGTACTTTGCCGATGGGATAACCGACGAACTTATCACCGTGCTGGCCAAGGTTTCCTCCCTCCGCGTGATCTCGCGCACCTCCGTACAGCAGTACAAGCGGGCCCGCGAACCTCTCCCTGAAATTGCGCGCAAGCTCAACGTGGACGCAGTTGTGGAAGGCACGATTTTGCGTTGGGAAGGGCGGGTGCGGATCACCGCCCAACTCCTGGACGCCCGCACCGAGGCCCACCTCTGGGCCGAGAGCTACGAGCGCGACCTCGGCGATGTCATGAAGTTGCAGGCCGAGATTACCCAAGCCATCGCACGGCAGATCAATGTCCGGCTCTCGCGTGAAGATCAGTCGCGCCTGAAGTCAGCCGGCCGCGTGAATCCTGCGGCGCATGAGTCCTACCTCAAGGGCCGATACTTCTGGAATAAGCGCACCGACGCGACCTTGAAGAAAGCACAAGAACACTTCGAAGACGCAATCGCGAAAGATCCCGCCTATGCCCTGGCCTACTCGGGTCTGGCGGACACGTATTTCTTCCGCGGCTATATTTTTGGCCGATCGGACCCGCGTGAAGTCATGCCCAAGGCCAAGGACTCGGCTCTGAAAGCCCTGGAACTGAACCCTGATCTCGCTGAGGCCCACACTTCTCTGGGCCTGGTGCTCCTTTTTTATGATTTTGACTTGCCACGTGCCGGGCAGGAATTTGAAACCGCACTCCGGTTGAATCCTAATTATCCTACCGGCTACCACGCGTACTCTGCTTACCTCGCGATCACGGGGCGCCCTCAGGAAGCCATCCGGGCCGCCCGGCAGGGTCTTGAAATTGATCCCCTCTCCATCCCGATCAACAATTTTCTCGGAGAAGCTCTCATGTTTGCCCAAGAGTGGGAGCGGGCAGGCGCACAGTTCCGCCAGGGTATCGAGATGGATCCGAATGTCTGGCTGCTGCACTTCAACCTTGGCCTTGTGTTGGAAGAGACCGGCAAGCTTCATGAGGCTGCCGAAGAGTACCTGACGGTCTGCGCGCTGGAGGGAGCCCGCCCGGACACATTAGGAGCGCTGCGTACCGCCTGCGAGCGCGATGGACTGGCGGGTTTCCGCCAACAGAAATCCTCTCCAGACCTGGGGCGCTGGGACGGATGGAGTTCCGACCCTTTCCGTATCGCCCAGGATCAAGCCCGCATGGGTGAAAGCGATTCCGCCCTGGCGTTGCTCGAGCAAGCCTACGAAGCGCGCTCCGGATGGGTCGTCTGGATCCAGAATTACCCCCACTTCAACAATCTGCGCCCGCACCCTCGATTTCAACGGTTGGCGCGCTGTTTGGGACTGCCGAAGGAAGTCACGCCGCCACGTGCGTGATCTCTCCGGATTCGCTACCATAGAGATACATTTTTTGGCACCCTGCATCCAATCGAACATATGAAGATTCACCGCCTGCTGATTGTCGCCCTTTTGTTATGTCTTTCGGCGATCGCAATTGCCGACGAGGTACCCACCGTTCTCCGCCCGCCCAAAGGCGCGCCGGTGGCGCTGGTCGTGTTTGAAGACTTGCAATGTCCCCAGTGCGCGCGAGCAGCGCCGCTCCTGGCTCAGGCGTCGCAAACGTATAAGATTCCGCTCGTGCAACACGACTTTCCCCTGCCCATGCACAACTGGTCGATGAATGCCGCCGTACTGGCGCGGTATTTCGACACGCATTCGAAAACCGTGGGGAACGCATTTCGTGACTACATCTTTGAACACCAGCGGGAGATCCTGCCCGACAACTTGCGCGGCTTCGCGGAGAAGTTCGCCGCCGAGCACAAGGTCGAATTGCCCTTCGTGGTCGATCCGAACGGTAGCCTCGCGGCGTTGGTGAATGCCGACCGGGACTTGGGCAAGTCCATCAACCTGGAACACACGCCCACCGTCTATATCGTCACCGACCGGAAAACCGGGAAGCCGTACATCGAAGTGACCGATCTGAGCCAGCTGTACGCCATGATTGACGCGGTGAAGAATCAGAAGTGAGAAAACCGGATGGCAAGGGTTAGACCCTGGGTTTGCACTTCTTCTGGCTGGATCTATTCTGCCCAGCGCTTGAACAGCAGCGCCCCATTCGTCCCGCCGAACCCGAACGAATTTGACATGGCATAGTCGAACTGCGCTTTGCGCGCCTGGTTGGGCACGAAGTCCATGCCGTCGGTATCCGGATCCTGATTTTCCAGGTTGATGGTCGGCGGCATAATCTGGTTGCGCAGCGCGAGCACGGTAATCCCTGCCTCCAGACCTCCCGCACCCCCGAGCAAATGTCCGGTCATCGATTTCGTCGAACTCACGGGAATCTTCTTCCCAAACAGATTGCGGATGGCATGGGCTTCGAGCGTGTCCCCGATCGGCGTCGAGGTGCCGTGCGCATTGACGTAGCCGACCGCTTCCGCTTCCAGACCGGCGTCGCGCAACGCATTTCTCATCACGCGGAATCCGCCTTCATGCTCCGGTGCCGGCTGGGTCATATGGTAGGCGTCGGAACTCATCCCATAGCCGACGATCTCCGCCAGAATCGGCGCACCGCGTTTTTGCGCGTGCTCCAGCTCTTCCATAATCAGAATGCCGGCGCCTTCGCCGATCACGAAGCCATCGCGATCTTTGTCCCAGGGCCGGCTGGCGCGCGGAGGATCGTCATTGCGCGTCGACAACGCGCGCATCGCAGCAAATCCGCCGACGCCCATGGGGGTAATCGCCGCCTCCGCCCCGCCGGCAATCATCACGTCGGCATCCCCGTGCTGGATGATGCGGAACGAATCGCCCACCGAGTGCGCGCTCGTGGTGCAGGCGGTCGCAGTTGCCTCGTTGGGGCCCTTCGCCCCGTACCTCATCGAGACATGGCCGGCGGCAAGATTGATGATGGCGGCGGGAATGAAGAAGGGCGAGATCTTGCGCGGCCCGCCTTCCATCAGCGCGGTGTGCTCGCGCTCGATGATGTCGAACCCACCGATGCCGGATCCAATATGCACGCCCACGCTCTCGGCGGTTTCGGGTGTGATCTGGAGCCCCGACATCTTCATCGCCTCATCCGACGCCGCCAGCGCGAAGTGAATGAAGCGTCCCATCTTCTTGACTTCTTTTTTCTCGATGAACTGAAGCGGATCGAAATTCTTGACCTCGGCGGCGATCTGGCAGGCAAACTTGGAGGCGTCGAACTCCGTAATGCGGCTCACCCCGCTCTTGCCCGCCAGCAGGGCTTCCCACACTTCCGGCGTGGTATTCCCCACCCCACAGATCAGGCCCAGGCCTGTGATGACGACCCGCCGCGTCAAGCTATTTGCCTGCCTTTGCGTGCTTGCCGATGTAGTCGACCGCGTCCTGGACGGTGCGGATCTTCTCGGCGTCCTCATCGGGAATCTCGATATCGAAGGCCTCTTCGAAGGCCATGACCAGTTCGACGGTGTCGAGCGAGTCGGCGCCCAGGTCGTCCACGAACGACGCACTGGCCGTCACTTCACCCTCGTCCACGCCCAACTGCTCGACAATAATCTGCTTCACTTTTTCGTCTACGGCTGCCATGTGTTCTCCTCGTTTCTGAACTCTGGGGATTTTTCGGCCCGCTTTCGGGCACGACGGTTCTACCGAATTAGTGCTGCGGACAAACAGTGGCTCTTTCTCTCTACGACCGGGTTCAGGCTGTCAGCGTTCCCCGCAACTCCGGCCACAGCCCTGGAACAATCTCCTGCAAAGGAAATAAGTAGTCTAAAAGGTAGAACGAGAGGATGTAAAGGAAGGGGACGCTTGCAGGTCCACCGTCCTCCCGCTGATCCAGACCGAACATTCGGTTGGCTCATTCTTCAAAAATCGCTTTGTACAATCCCCCCGCGATGGCGCCTCCGACGATTGGAGCAATCCAGAACAGCCATAACTGACCGAGCGCCCACCCGCCGGCAAAAATTGCCGGGCCGGTGCTGCGCGCCGGATTGACGGAGAGATTGGTGACGGGAATTCCGATCAGGTGGATCAGCGCAAGCCCCAGGCCAATCGCGATTGGCGCGAAGCCGGCCGGCGCTCGCTTGTCGGTCGCTCCCATGATGATGAGCAAGAAGAAGAAGGTCAGCACGATTTCGGCCACCAGGCACGCCGTCAGCGAGTACTCGCCCGGTGAATGCGCGCCGTAGCCGTTCGACGCGAATCCTTTGCTCACGTCGAATCCGGCTTTCCCGCTGGCGATCACATACAGGACGCCGGCCCCGGCAATTCCTCCGAGAACCTGCGCCACCACATAAGGCAGCAGTTCAGAAGCCGGGAAGCGTTTTCCCGCGACCAGTCCGACCGATACCGCGGGATTGAGATGACATCCAGAGATGTGGCCGATGGCAAACGCCATGGTCAGCAGGGTCAAACCGAACGCCAGCGCGACGCCGGCGAACCCGATGCCCAGTTGTGGAAACGCAGCCGCCAGCACAGCGCTGCCGCATCCGCCAAACACCAACCAGAAAGTGCCCAAGAACTCCGCAGTCGCTCGCTTGCCCAGAGACATAATGCCTCCTTTGAATTCCGGCGGACATTCTACTCATCGGGCAGCATTCCTGCATACTGCGAAAACATGGAATCAGTCATGGTGACGACTGTTCCCCAACCCTGCTCTCCTGGGCGGAATGAGGCGCCGGCCGAACGCAGTCGAAGGATCCCTGCGCAACTCGACTGTCGGGCCGGAACCAGGAGCGGGTTCCACCCTTGTCGCGCTCTTCGCGACAGGGCGGGATTTTCGCGGCGTCGATAACGCCGATCTGACAGCTGAGAGCCGGGAGCTGAAAACTCTACTTCGAATACTGATCCCGCAGCCAAGTCTGACGGCTGGTCATCGGCACTGCCCGCCCCTCGATATAGACCTGCTTCACATCAGTCTTCACATCCAGCGGATCGCCGTTGGCAACGACCACGTTGGCCATTTTGCCGACGTCGAGCGAGCCCAGTTTATCCGCCACTCCCCAGATTTCGGCGGGATTGATCGTGATCGCCTTCAGCGCCTCGTCGTACGGCAGCCCGAAGGCCGTCGCGAAGCCCGCCTGGTCGGGCAGGTTGCGCACGTTGTGCGCCGAATACGAGGCAAAGGCGATCTTCACGCCGCGCTTGTAGAGTTGCGCGGGAAGACGGTACACCGTGTCGTAGCGTTCGTCGTCTTTGGGAGCCTCGTAGATCGGCCCGACAATGACCGGCACCTTCAAGCCGGCTACATAATCGAGCACTGGCTGCGAATGGCTGATGTGGTTGAGCACAAACTTCAGCTTGAACTCGTTGGCCAGATTGGCCGCGGTTTCAAGATCGCTCGGACCCTCCGCCGCAAGCACGATCGGCTTCTTGCCGTCGAGATACGGCAGCAGCGCTTCCAGCTTCAAGTCGCGTTTGGGGGCTAGCGGTTCGGGCTTCTTGTCGTGGGCCGCATCAGCCTTCTTGCGTTCATATTCGGCCAGTTTGCCTTTGTAGTCTTGCGCATCGAGAAATGCCTGCCGCAATTGCGCGATCAGGCCCATGCGCGTCGAAGGAAACTTGCGCTTGTCAAAACCGCCCTTGTTGCGGCGTTCGTCGCCGGTAAAGTTGAGCGGCATGGCGACATCGCGGATCATCAGCATCTCGGTAGCTGACGCGCCGGCCAGTTGAATAAACGAATCCTGTCCCGGCAGCGTGTCGCCGCTCTCCGGCGCGACGATCGCGTTCGTGATCCCGTTCATGCGCGCCACAGGTATGAGCGTCGATTCGGCATGGAACGCTTCTGCGACGTGCATGTGCGGCATGATCTCGTCGCTCATCTCGACCAGATCGTTGGTCATGGCTTCTGCCGAAATCTCGGTCAAGCCAAGCTGCGATTCCGAATCGATCAGGCCCGGGTAAACAGTCATCCCGGTCGTATCGACGACCTGCGCGCCGGAAGGCACGCTGACGGAACTCGCGGCGCCCACCGCCGTGATCTTCCCGCCCTGCATGACGACGACGCCATTCTCAATCACCCCATGGGTAATAGTAAGCAGCTTGCCGCCCTTCAGTACGACAGCCTTGTCCTGAGCGACTAAGAGCGCTGCATTCATCAGGATTGTCATCCCGAGGAGCGAAGCGACCAGGGACCAGTATTTTCCTGACACCTGTGACCTGCGACCTGTGACCTTCCCCGACAGCCGAGACCTGACAGCAGAGACCTGGTCTTTCATTGTCCCTCCCGATAGTGCGTCATCCCCAGCCCTGGCAGAGAACGGTCAAAGTAAACGTCGCCATCAATCAGGACCTTGTTGGGCACGCCGTAACTCGACAGCGGATACCCCTCCCAGATCACAATGTCAGCGTCCTTCCCCACATCGATCGACCCGACGCGATCGTCCACACCCACGATCCAGGCCGGATTGATCGTGATCATCTTCAGCGCCTCTTCTTCCGTCGCGCCGCCATAGCGCATCGTCTTGGCAGCCTCCTGGTTCAGGCGCCGCGTGTAGTCTTCCGAGTCGCTCTTGATCGCCACCTTCACGCCTTTCCGCATCGACATCACGGCATTCCACGGGATCGCGTCCCAGGCCTCGTTCTTGAAGCCCCACCAGTCGGCCCACGTGGCAATGCCGACGTTGTTGGCTGCCAGTTGATCAGCAACCTTGTACGCCTCGACGGCATGATGGAAGGCCCGAATCTTGTAGCCGAACTCGCGCGCCATGGCCATCTCGGTCAGGAATTCGTCGGCGCGGTAGCAGTGGATCTGCACCATCAGCTTGCCGCGCAGAACGTCGGCCAGCGCTTCCAGCTTCAGGTCATGCTTGGGCTGACTGGCATCCTTGTCGCCGCGCTTGACCTTTTCGTTGTACGCATCCCATTCCTTCATGTAATCCTGCGCCTGTACCAGCGCTTCGCGCTGCACCGCGAAGTTGCCCATGCGGGTGGAGGGAAGCTGCTCGCGGCTGCCGTAAACACGTTTGGGGTTCTCCCCGCTGGCGAACTTGATCGACCGCGGCGCGTTGGGAAAGAGCATCTCGTCGCGCCCCAGCCCGTACTTGTGCTTGATGACAATGGCCTGCCCGCCGATCATGTTGGCCGAGCCATGCAGCAGCAGCGACGTGGTTACGCCCCCGGCCAGCGCGCGATAGATCGCCTTATCCTGATAGTCGAAGGCGTCTTTCATCATCATGTGCGGCGTGATCGGGCTGGTCGCCTCGTTCACGTCGTCATCGAGCGCGATATGCGAGTGCGAGTCGACAATGCCGGGCGTGACATACTTGCCGCCCGCGTCGATGACCGGTGTGCCCACGGGAGTATTCACGCTCTCGCCCACGGCCGCAATCTTGCCGTCCTTGATATAGATCGACCCATTCTTGATGTTGCCGTGAGTCACGGTCATGACGACGGCGTTCCTGATGAGGACGTTTCCGCCCTTCGACGAGGCCGCCTGGCCGAACGAGCACGGTAGGATGGCGGCGAGGCAAGACAGTAGCAGAACAAATTGTCTGGTTCGTTGCATGCAGTGGATCCTCAGCTGAACGGAGAATCGCGATTGTAGGGGAGGAAGCCGCAACGGTCAATGCGGCAATGTCATCGTCTGCGGACGGCAAGTATAATCGCTCGTCGTTGTTTCTGTGATTAAAAGAGGACTACCGTGGAGAACGCAGCCGATAATCTGGTTAAAGTGCATTTTGATCTGCCTGAACCAGATATGGGGATAAGTGGTGAATCCCTGTGGGCTGCTCCCGTAGGGAGTAATCTCTACGAGCTGCGAAACTCTCCGTGGCACGCTCGGAATGTGAACTGGCTGGATGTTGTTGAGGCAATTTCACGGAACGAGGATGAGTGGCCGGAGTTTGTCAGAGTCCATAAGAGGAGTGGCCACCGCACTGTTCACCTCTACATCCTCGATGCCGGAAAGAGCCGCAAGCAAGAGATTTTGGACGACTGTAACCGACTCGGTTCCACCTACGAGAACATGGATGACAGGATGTATGCTCTCGATTTTGCCCCGGGTATTGATCTGGCCCCTGCCATCGAATATCTCGAATCGCTCGATACTGACAATATTGTCGGTTGGCGTATCAACGACTACGAATAGCACTCGGGTAATTGCGACAGGTGGTATAGTCGCCCTCTACCATAGCAAAGCACTTGATTAAGTCGCTCATCTTCGCCTGCATGGAGGAGAAATCGCCTTGTATAATCCTCTTGTGCCTAAGCATGTGATCCACATCTCGGAGGCAGAGGCGGCCAGCAACTTTGCGGACATACTGGCACGTGTGCGCGCCGGTGCTGAGATTGTCATCGACGGCCGTGAACCTATCGTGGTAACGGTGCGACATGAGCCGGTGCATGGCCGCTTGCTCTCGGAGTGCATTGCTCTGGCGAAAGCGCACGAAGAAGAAACCGGTGAGGCCCCTATCCTCGACCCGGACTTCGCCGCCGACGTCGAAGAGATCATCAAGAATCGCAAACCGTGGAACCCGTCCGCGTGGGAGTAATCCTCGATTCGAGCGTGCTGATCGCCGGCGAACGTCGAGGCCAGAGCGTCCGCCAAATCCTCGAACAGCTGCAGGCAAGTCAGGGAGACACCGAGGTCGGTTTGTCGGTGGTGTCCATCGCCGAACTGACCCACGGCGCATATCGGGCGCAGACACCCGCACAGCAACGGCAGCGGTTGGAGTTTATCGAGCGCCTTTGCTTGGATGTGCCGATACATCCCATGACGCTCGATATCGGTTGGTGGGACGCATCGAAGGCCAGCAGACGGCTAAGGGTATCCAGATTGCCTTCGAGGACTTGGTGATCGGCGCAACCGCTTTACACCTGGGCTATTTTGTCGCTACGTCCAACGTTCGGCACTTCCAGCAGATTCCCAGCCTAACTATCGTACGCCTGTAGACATCCATGTTTGCCGATAGCCGCTATGGTATTACTTTATAGAATATGTAATGGACGGGAAATGGAATCCGCCATCACCGTCAAGGGCCAAGCCACTGACCTGCCCCCTGCTTTCGTTCACGTAAGAATACGACAAGCTTCATCCACAGTAGCCGCCGGAGCGGTGGGAAAGTGGGAAACGCCGGAGGCGAATGCCGAGGCGTTTTCCAAGGCGGATAAACTCGTAATCATCGAAGAACCTCAACCTGCCCAGCGTGTCGAGGGCATTGTCCTTGATATTCAAGGCCAGCCGATCCCGGACGTGACGGTGACTGATCGGACCGAAGACGGGTCGGCGATCCTACGTTCGACCAAAACTGATGCCAAGGGCCATTTTCATTTTTCGAAGCAACGTGGAAAAACGATCTACACGTTGCGGTTCGATCACCCCTTGTGGAATCCATTGCAGCTTAGCCTGAAGCTCGACAGACACGCAGCTGCGCGTGGCATCATAGCGAGACCTCACATCGGGGGCTGAGGTTGCGGGAATCAAAACGCCGCCTGCAAGAACAGCGCCGTCCGCTCTCCCCACCTCACTTCTCAATCAGGCAGTAGTTACCCAGCGGTTCGGCCTGATCGTCGTTCTGCTTTCCCTCTTCATAAATCTCGACGTTCTTGCAGTCATACCTCCCGGTGTTTTCTGGAAGTTCGGCGATCAGGTAGTTGCCATTCTTCAATGGCGTGCAGCCAGACGCGTCCTGATTGCACTGCAATTGCGCTTTCTTCCCGTTCGTCTTCAGGATGTCCACGATGACGACACCGGTCACAACCACCGACCGATTTACTTTCACTGGCGTCCGTTCCTGTGAAAGCGCCGGCGCAGCGGCGAGCACTAGGAACACGGACAACACGGCTGAAAGAATCACAGTTTTTCTCATATCCGCCTCGGGAATGACGAGAGCCCTTGCGGCTCTCCTAGCGAACAACCGGATTTTCGGATGGATTCCCGGGGTTGTCTGTGACTTGTGAGCTTCAGAGATGGTCGCCCCAGCCGAGGGCGAAGATTTATCGAAGACGCGGAATGAAGTACTGTCCGCTCCCGATCTTGGCGTGCCGGGCCTTCTGCTTGCGCGCCGATCATACCTGTGGTATTACATTATTGGATTTGTAATGGAGTAGAAATGGAATCCGCGATTACCGTCAAGGGCCAAGCCACCATCCCGAAAGCCATTCGGGAACATCTTGGGCTCCAGCCGGGCGATCGGCTTAAGTTCTTTGTGCATCCCGACGGCAGTGTAGTCTTGCTGCCAAAGATTCCGGCTTCGGCGATACGCGGGACCGTCAAATCTCGGCGCGGGCGCCCTGTGACCACCAAACAAATGGCCCTGGCCGCCGCTGAGGGTGCTGTGCGTCGAAATCCGCGGCGACGCCACCGATGATCGGACTCGATACCAACATCCTGATCCGTTATCTCACCCAGGACGACCCGGCACAGTCAGCCAAGGCGACGGACATCCTTGAACGCCGTTTGACCGCGAATAATTCGGGATTCATCAGCGTCGTCACCATGGCCGAAATCGTCTGGGTTCTCGATCGCGCGTACCGCTTGACCTCGCGTGAGATCGCTGCCATTGTCGAACGCCTGCTGCAGGTGGAGGTTCTCTCGATTGAACATGAGCAGGAAGTGTTCACCGCTCTGGTTGCGCTGAAACAGGGGCGCGGATCTTTTTCCGATGCTCTGATCGCGGAACTTGGAGCGCGGGCAGGGTGTTCGCGTACCTTGACGTTCGATCGAAAAGCAGCGCGCATTCCTGGCTCCGAGATTGTTTAATCGTACAGGTCGCGGTTCGAGACTGGCTTGGGGCGGAAGATTCGGGCCTTGCTGACTTCGGCAATCTCATGTGACGATTTGAGTGTGAAAATCGCAATCGCGCTTGTGCTGCTGCCGTTGTCTTGTATTCCTACCCGAGCTGCAGACTGTCCTAGAAATCAACCTAGGACGGAAGTCGCGCTCGGTAACCTCGAACTCTCCTGGGCCGACGCCCTCAACCGCAAAGACGCCGCTGCCGTCGCCTGCATTCTCGCCGACGAATTTGAAGACGCCGATGTCGACGGCTCGCTGCATACCCGCGCCGAGACCCTCGCCAAAATCCCCGACCGCAAGCCCGGACGCACCAACCGCCTCACCGAGCTCCGCGCCCACGTCGAAGGCAATATGGGTTTTGCCCGCGGACTGGATGAAATTCTCGACGCCGACGGCAAGGTCGTCGCCCGCGTCCGCTTCACCGACATCTTTACCTACCGCGACGGACGCTGGCAGGCCCTCGCTGGCCACGAAACTCTGCTGGGTGAGGCCCATCGCTGATGCGCGCCGTCGTCCAGCGCGTTAGCCGCGCTAAGGTCACGGTCAACGGCGAAGTCACGGGAGAAATCGGTCGCGGCCTGCTCGTGCTGCTGGGAGTTGGGACCGGCGACACGCGCGCCGACGCCGACTACCTCGCCGACAAAACCATCGGCCTGCGCATCTTCGAAGACCCGGGCGGCAAGATGAATTTGTCGGTCATGGATGTTGGCGGTGCGGTGCTCGCCGTCTCGCAATTCACGCTCTACGGCGACCTCCGCCGCGGCAAGCGCCCGTCGTTCGACGCTGCTGCTCCGCCCCAACACGCTCGCGAACTCTACGAATACTTTGTCGAGAAGATCCGCGCCGCAGGCTTGCGCTGCGAGACCGGGCGCTTCCAGGAAATGATGAAAGTAGAGTTGGTGAACGAAGGACCGGTCACGATTCTGCTGGATTCAGGAAAAGCCTTCTGATCGGCCTATTCCCATAACCCTGTCATCCTGAGCGAAGTTGTCGTTCGCGGAGCGAATGACAACGCAGTCGAAGGATCCCTACGCCTTCACCGTCGCAACACCGCATCGAGGAATTCTCTTCCTGACGCACACGCGTTCGACGTTGTTCCCCATCTGGCGTAGCGGGGGCCGCCTTCGTAACTGTTTCGCTACGCGAGCTCAGCTGAAGACCCCTACTCCCGTTCCGGCGGCACCTCGTTATCCACGAACACTCGTATCGGATGATCCGACTTCGCTCCCGGCACCGGACGATCCTCCGCCGAACTCAGCACTTCCATCTCTGGCGCGGCTGCTTCCAAACCGGAGGCCGTGGTATAGATCGCTTCATGGAACAGCGACCCAGTGGGCGCCTGTGCCAGAGCAAAGATCGGGAACGTCTTCCCGCCGCCGAATCCCACGGCAATGTAATCGGCGACCATCCGTCCGGAAAAAGTATCGGGCAGCCAGGTCAGGCTCATCGGCCCGCCCAGCGTGACCGCCGGACTCCATTTCCCGCCCCCATTCGACGACTGGATAAACCCGGCATAAAGCTGGCAACTATTGCCGCAGTTCGAAACCGGATAGTAATAGTAGGCAAGTCCCAGATGCGCCGCCGTGCCGAAAGTCCCCGGCTCAATCGCCATACCTGTGATGAAGTGATCCACCGTGCTTGTTACCGGATCGATAGGCACGCGCTTCACCGCACTCCACGTCGTCCCATTGCCCGACTTGCTGAAAACAATGTCATTCGACGAGCAGTTCGTACGGAAGCGGCAGTCCGGCCAAGCCACGAAAACCTTGCCCTTCGCGTCGATCGCGGCGGACGGCAATCCCGCGCTGCGAATATCTCCGGCTTCCGCATGATTGATGAACTGCCCGACATTCACCGCCGCCGTCCAACTCACGCCGCCGTTGGTCGAGGAAAACGCCTGCACGAATCCGTTGAAGGCCAGGATCGGCACTATGACCTTGCCATTGGGCTTCACCAGCGGCAGGCCGCCAATGCCAACGTTATTTCCCAAGGTCGCGACCGGCGTGCTCCACGTCATGCCGCCGTCCGTCGAAGTGCTCATCTGAATCCGGTCGCCCGCGTTCGTGATGTCCCACTCCGAATAGCAGTGCCCGTAGAACTTGCTGGCGGCAGTGTTGTCGCACACGATCCAATTCTTGTCGGGGCTGCCCGCCGTCGTTACGATGAAAGGATTGCTCCAGTGAAGGCCATCCGTCGACCGGCTCACCGCCACCGCCGTCGAACTGCCGATGGGCAAAGTCGAAATCAGCCACACGCCGTGCAGCGCGTCGTAGGCGACAGCCGCGTCGCTCGCGGCCTGATAAGCGCCGTTACCCTGGAAAACGGTAATCCCCGGCAGGTAGCCGTTGGTCCAATGCGCGCCACCGTCGATAGAAGTCGCAAAACCGATATCCGCGCCGCCGCCGCCGAAAACCCGCCCCACCTGAAATGCCGTCACTATCGTCGATCCCCAGGTAAATGCGCCGGGTTCAACTTCTGTCAGGTGCTGGCTCGAGGTGTTGGTGAAAGTATCCTGGCTGAGTTGCACCAGGCCGACCTGGGCGGAAGCAGAAACCCTGAGCGCGACGAGAACAATAAGACAGACAGCAAACAGCCTCCGGTTTCCGGCACGGGTGTTCATTTCGCTCGACCTCGCAGTGATGTGCGGACTTGGCAGGTGCTTGGTGGGGGACCGCGCTGCCAATTTCGTCCGATGAGCGTATCCGCCCCGAAAACGGCTGTCAACGGCCAATCTGTGCGGGTCGGAGCCGGAACACCTCCTCTGATGACCCCTCAGGGAAGTGAGGCGCCAGCCGAAGGCAGTCGATGGGCCTCGACTCAAATAGAAATCTCGCGGCCCGTTGTAACATCAACCGATGCCGTTTGTGCCCAGGCCGATGCAACACACCAGCTCGCGCTTGCTCGAGTTCGAGACCCTGCGCGAACTGCTGCGCGGATACGTCTCGTCGCCGCTGGGTCGTGGCCGCATCGCCGAACTGCAGCCGTCGCTCGATCCCGCCTGGATCGGGACCCAGCATCAGCTGACCACCGAGATTCGTGAATACCGCCGCGTCGGCGGCCGCTTCGAATTCTCCGGCCTGCCGGAAATCACCAGGCTGCTGGAAAAATCGCGTATCGCCGGCGCGGCTCTCGAAACTACGGAGATCCGCGACGTCGTGATGGTCGCCGATCGCGCCTCCGAATGGCGCGAGATCGTCCGCCAGCCTCCCGCTGCCATGCGCTCGGAGTGGACCGCGGTCAACGCGCTCTCCACCGGCATCGCTGACTTCACCGAGTTTCTCCGCGCCTTCCGCAACAAGATTCTCCCCGACGGCACGCTCGACGATAAAGCCTCGCCCGAACTCAGCCGCATCCGCCGCGAGATCGAAAAGCAGCGCCGCCTCATCCAGGAATCGCTGCGCGGCTACCTCCGCCGCCTCGCCGAAGGCGGTTCTGTGCAGGACGAACTCATCACCATCCGCGGCGAGCGCTTCGTCATTCCGGTGAAGGTCGAGCAGAAACGCCGAGTACAAGGCGTGGTGCACGGAGCCAGTTCTAGCGGTCAGACCGTATTCGTCGAGCCCCTCGAGACCATCGAGCAGAACAACGAACTCGTGCGCCTGCTCGACGAAGAGTTGGCCGAAGTCCACCGCATCCTGCTCGAGATGACGCGCCGCATCGGCGAAAACGCGGAAGCAATTCTCAACGCCGCCGGCATCCTGGCCGAACTTGAACTGCAATTCGCCAAAGCCCGCTTCGCCGAAGACTACAACTGCGTGGCCGTCACGCTGTGTGGACCGGACACTCCTGTCCGCCAGCCGGGCGAAGCGAGGCTGGTCCTGCACCGGGCAAGACACCCCCTCCTCGAGCGCAACCTCAAACTCAAGAACGCCACCGTCGTCCCGATCACCATCGAACTCGAAGGCGCTCGCCGCCAACTCGTCATCACCGGGCCCAACACGGGCGGCAAGACTGTCTCTCTGAAAACTCTCGGCCTGCTCGCCCTGATGGCCCAATCCGGCGTCCCCGTTCCTGCCGATCGCGCCGACATGCCCGTCTTCGACGCCATCCTCGCCGACATCGGCGACTACCAGTCGATCGAGCAGAATCTCTCGACCTTCTCCGCGCACGTCACCAACATCGATTTCATCTCGCGCACCGCCACGCCGCACTCGCTCGTGCTGCTCGACGAACTCGGCTCCGCCACCGATCCCGAAGAAGGCGCTGCGCTGGCCGTAGCGATTGCGGAGCACTTCCACCAGTTAGGCTGCATGAGCGTGATCTCGACGCATCACACGTCCTTAAAAGTCTACGGTGCGAACACTCCCAACGTGATCAACGCCGCCGTAGGCTTCGACGAGTCCACGCTCCAGCCGACTTACGAGCTGAAGATCGGCGTGCCCGGAGCCTCCGCCGGAATCAACATCGCGCAGCGCCTGGGCTTGAATCCCGCCATCATCAGTTCCGCCCGCGGGCGCCTGAGCACGCAGACGCAGGACGTGGGCAAGTTTCTTGACCGCTTGCACGCCGACCTGCGCGCCGCCGAAACCGAACGCCTGACACTGCGGACAAGCCAGGAGAAACTAGAGAAAGAAATCGATCGCTTAGCGGTAGAAGGAAAGAAAGAACAACAGGCCAAAACCCGCGAGATGGAAAAGAAGCTCGAAGCCCTCTTCCGCGACTTCGAGTATCACGCGCGCGAAGCCGTCAACGCCGTACAGGACCGTGCCGCCGCCCAGAAACTTTCCAAAGACGCCGAGCGCCGCATCTCGAAACTCCGCCGCGAATTCCGCGAACAGTTCGATTCCACCGTTGTCGCGCACGCCACCGGCGCCGATCGCGACGATCCCCACGCCCAACCCGCTCTCGTCAAGCACGTCTCCGAAGGTGACACGGTCAAGCTCAAGTCCATGGGCCGCAACGCGGTCATCACGAAGAAGCTCGACGAAAATCACTTCGACGTGGAAATCGGCGCGATGAAAATGCGCATCGCCCGCGAGGACATCGCCGAAGTCATCGTCCGCGCCGCCGATTCGCCGGTAAAAGCCGCCCGCGCCCGGGGCATCAACGTTTCGTTAGAAAGCGAAATCAGCGACCTCACCATGCCGACCGAAATCAACGTCATCGGCCAGACCGTCGACGACGCCACCCGCGAAGTCGAGAAGTTCGTCGACCGCGCCTTCCTGGCCGGGATGCCGAAAGTAAGAATCGTCCACGGCAGCGGCATGGGCATCCTCCGCAAAGCCCTCCGCCAGTATTTGCAGAAACACCCGCACGTCGCCACCGTCACCGAACCCCCGCAAAACGAGGGGGGAGGAGGGGCGACGGTGGTGGAACTCAGGGTGTGATTTGCACGTTTTGTCGTCCGTAAACTATTGTTTCTAGTACACATATATGTTGGTGATTGTTGTCATCCAAATATCTGATAGTTATATGGTACAATGTCAGACAAATAGGAGATAACATGGCCACAGCCCCAAGGCTCAACCGCCAGAAGATCTCGACCACCATCGCTCCTGAAACCCTTGGCTATCTGCAAAAGATCATTGAAAGCGGCGAGGCTGCCACACTTGCTGAAGCAATCGATACGGCAGTCCAGCGCCTCCTGGTCATCGAAAACCGTGAACGGTTGGAGCGAGATACTGCGGCCTACTTCGAAAACCTGACAGAAGAGGAAGACGCTGAAGAGAGGGCTCTAGAGAATGCCCTCGCCCAAAGCGCGAAGGGGATCGACGTTGACCGCTGACGCCTCACCGCGCAGGGGTGAGATCTGGACGGTCAACCTGGGGAATCCCCCGATTCGCAACTGGGTGCTCATCGTCTCGTTGGACGCAAGAAACCTCAGCGAGCGCAGGGATACCGTGCTGGTCGCTCCGCTGAGCAGTCGGGGCCCCGAAGCGGCAACTGTTATCGCCTTGCCCCCTGGTGAAAGCGGATTGCCCGGGCCATCCTTTGTCAAGGGTCATTACATACAAGTCCTGCCCAAGCGTGAGCTCATGACTCGTGAACGGCGCGTTCTTTCCGATCGCCGGATGCGCGAGGTAGTCCTCGCCATTCGAAGAAGCTTCGATCCAGATACACCCTGGCCGGGAGTATAAGCGTTCAAGCCCTCTTCGCCGGCGCATCGTCCACGGGAGCGGCATGGGCATCCTCCGCAAAGCCCTCCGCCAGTATTTGCAGAAGCACCCGCACGTGGCTACCGTCACCGAACCCCCGAAAAAGAAGGCGGAGGCCGGGCGACGGTGGTGAAGTTGAGGGTGTAGTGTGGACACTCCTGTCCACGAAGCAGCGGATAGATATCGCGCCCACAAAACGTAAGGATGCGCCGCGACAGTCAGAAGAAGTGACCAGTCCGTGAAACGCCTTGACAGCTGCGGCCTTCAACGATGTAATGGCACCCCGCTCAACGAAATTGGAAATGATCGTGGCCCGTGCGAAGGAAGACACGATGAAACGAATTTCTAGGCCGGGCTCCTGCCTGGCAGTATCTCTGGTTCTCATTTGTTGTTTCGCGCTATTCGTCGTTGCTCTTGCGCCTGCCGCGGCCCCTCCAAAAGCGCAAATCACCGTCTTGTACGATGCCTTCGGCAAACCTTCGGCGTTGCAAAAAGACTGGGGCTATGCCGCACTGATCGAATATGGTGGAAAGCGCATCCTCTTCGATACCGGCAACAACCCTGACATTCTTGCTCATAACGCTCAGGAAAAGGGGATCGACCTCTCAAAACTGGACTTCGTTGTCATGTCGCATCGGCACGGAGACCACATGGGAGGATTGACCTATGTGTTGAAGGTGAATCCTGCCGTGAAGATCTATGCTCCGAAAGAAGGGTTTGGGGTTTATGGCGCCGACCTGCCGGGTGCCTTTTATCGTAAGGACGCTTCATTGCCAGCAGAACAGCGTTATTACGAGGGCACTCCGCCTGAGGTCATGCGATTCGGATCCGCTTGGCCGGGTGCGCACTTTCAACTCATCGATAAAAACACAGAAATTGCTCCCGACATTCGGTTGCTCACTCTGGTCTCCGACAAGCCCGGAACCATGGAATTACGCGAGTTGTCACTGGCGATCAACACACCCGACGGCATGGTGATCATCGTCGGGTGTTCCCATCCGGGGATCGACAAGATCGTAGCGAGTGCGGCCACCGTCAATCCCCGCGTCCACCTTATCGCCGGAGGGCTTCACCTGGTTGTCACGAGTGATCCCGACATAGACAAAATCATTACTGTCCTGCGCGACACCTTTAAAGTTGAGTACATCGCGCCCGGCCACTGCACTGGGGAGCCGGCGTTTGCCGCGCTCAAAAAAGCTTTCGGAGATCATTATCTCTTCGCGGGATTGGGCACCACCATCGCGGCTCCCTGATCCGTGCACGCATGATGTGTTCTGATAGAGTTGGTTGCTTTTTCCAGAGTCTTGGAAGATCCGAGACGGTTATTCCACATCTTTCCCACAGACCGGCATCATCTGCCACTTCCCCCGCGCGCTTGGAAGGCCCACAATTGTGGTCGTAACCATTCATGGCATCTTCCGACAACTTCAAAGACACCCTCAAGCAGCAGGCCGACATCGTCCGCATCGTGGGCGACTACGTCAAGCTGCGGAAGGCAGGGGCGCAGAATTTTTCCGGGTTGTGTCCGTTTCACAGCGAGAAGACGCCGTCGTTCTCCGTGCACGCCACGCGGCAGTTCTATCACTGCTTCGGATGCGGCGCCTCGGGCGACGTTTTCAGCTTCGTCCAGAAAGTGGAGAACATCACCTTCCCCGAAGCCGTGCGGCTGATCGCCGGGAAGCTCGGCGTGCCGATGCCGAAGGTGGCGTTTTCCAGTCCACAGGAAGCCCGCGACGCCAAGCTGCGCATGTCGCTGCTCGATATCCACGAGCGCGCCACGGCGTTTTTCCAGGATTGCCTCCGCCGCCCCGAAGGCGCCAACGCCCGCGAGTATCTCAAGAACCGCGGCCTCGACGCCGAGACGATTGCCCGCTTTAAAATCGGCTACGCACCCGACTCCGGCTTCGTCCTTCGCGACGCCCTCCGCCGCGAGTTCGACGAAGACCTGTTGCGGGAGAGCGGCCTGTTTTCGTGGAAAGAAAGTATTCAGGAGTCAGGAGTCAGGAGTCAGCCCAAACCTGATCCTGCGAACGGCGAACAGCGATCAGCGATCAGCGATCGGCGAACGCCCGCCAACGACCAACGACTAACGACCAACGACGCGGACCCGCAGCCCGAAGCTCGCAGCTCGCAGCCCGCCGAGAGTCGAGAGATGACAACTGAACGCTCGCCTGCAAACGACGAACAGCGAACAGCGAACGACGAGGGTTCGCCAGAAGCCAGCAGCCAGAAGCCAGCAGCCATCTACTCCAAATTCCGCAATCGCGTCATGTTCCCTATCGCCAACGATCAGGGCAAAGTCATCGCCTTCACCGGACGCACCCTCTCCACCGACGAAAAATCCGGCCCAAAGTACCTGAACTCCCCCGAGACGCCGATCTACTCGAAGAGCAAAGTGCTCTTCAATCTGGACCACGCCAAAGAAGCCATCCGCAAGCTCGACTACGCCATCCTCGTCGAAGGACAGATGGACTGCATCTCCGTCGACGCCGCCGGATTCCACAACGTCATCGCCTCCTCCGGCACAGCCTTTACCGAACTTCAATCAAAGTTGCTGGGCCGCTTCTCGAAGAACGTCGTCGTCAACTTCGATCCCGACACCGCCGGAGCCCGCGCCACCGAGCGCACCCTCGGCCTGCTGGTCGAAGAGGAATTCAACATCAAGGTGCTGACGCTCGAAACCGGATTCGATCCCGACCTCTACATCCGCCGCAAGGGCAAGGACGCCTACGCGAACGCGCTCAAGCACTCGCAGCGCTATTTCGACTACCTCATCGAGCGCGCCCGGCTGCAATTTCCTGCGCGCACTCCGGAGAACAAGGTCAAAGCGGTGAACTACCTCCTTCCCCACATTCAGCGGGTGCCCAGCCGCATTGTCCGTGACGAACTCGCCCTGGAAATTTCCCAGAAGCTCGGCATCGACTCCTCGGTCCTCCGCCAGGAGCTCAAGCACGCCGCAGGAACACGCGCTTCGGCCCAGGTAAAAGCGCCCACCGAGACTCAGGTTACGGGAGCCGAGCGCATCCTGATCCGCGCCCTCGCCTCCGCCACGCAGATTTCCCCCGAGCCCGGCCATCTCTCCGCCCGCGACGGCGCCGAAGAAGACTTCGATCCCGCCCGCCAGGCGCAGTTCACCCTCCAGACCGAGCGCCTCCACGAAGGCATGTCGACCCAGTCGCTGATCGAAGCCCTGCTCGCCGCCCCACCCGACGCCGCCGACCCCATGCAACTTCCTAAGACCGAAGACGACCGCCGCCTCCTGGCCGCTATCCTCATGCAGGAAGATGAGGACCTGACCCCCGAGACCCTGGAAGGCGCCGTCCGCGCCCTGCGCCGCATCCACTTGCGCCGCCGCCAGGAAGAAATCCAGCGCCAATTGCTCCGCCCCGGCCTCTCCACTGAGGAAAAACAGGCTCTCCTCCAGGAAAAAGTCCGCCTGAAGCGCGCCGCGATGGACCCCTCGCTCGACGAGAAGGCATCCTGATTGCCCCGCAAACGCCTGGAACGAATTGACCCGCCAAGTCATCTAACTGTTTAGCGGATAGCAACTTCAGGCGGGTTGGTGACGGAGCATTAGAGAAGTCCAGAACGCGATCGCGCTGGCTGCTGGAGCAGTCTGCATGCTATACTTCTAAAGTTTGTGCTTCTAGGCACAACTCCGTAACAACTTCCTACCGCTGAATGAGTTGGCGTCCACCCACTGTGGGCGTCCCGAGGAAAATCTGTCTTGGCTCTTGATGACAAGTACGACGATATAAAAAAGCTGATCGACACAGGCAAGGAGAAGGGATATCTGACATATGATCAGGTCAACGACCTCATCCCGCACGATGTGCACTCTCCTGAAGACCTGGACGATCTGCTCACCACGATCGGTACGCAAGGCATTGATGTGCTCGAACCGGGCAAAATGCCTTCCACCGAACTGGAAAAAAAATTCGAAGAAGTTGAGGAAGGCTCCGAGGACGTCGAACTCGACCTCACCCCCGGCGCCCTGGAAAAAACCAATGACCCCGTCCGCATGTACCTGCGTGAGATGGGAACCGTGCCGCTGCTCACGCGCGAAGGCGAAGTGGAAATCGCCAAGCGCATCGAGCGCGGGCAAAACCGCGTCCTGAAGGCGCTTTCGCGCTCCCCGATCGTGATCAACGAACTCCTCGCCCTGGGCGAGGACCTCGAAAAAGGCGTCCGCTCCATCAAGGAGCTCGTCACATTCGACGAAGAGGAAATCACCGAGGAGATCGTCGAGAAGCGGCTCAAGGAATTCCTGGGCAAGATCCACGCGATGGAGAAGCTCTATCACAAGATCGCGCCGGCCCAGGAAAAACTGAACAACGTCAACCAGAAGAAGCGTCCGCGCGATTATCGCCGCTATCGCTTCAACCTGGCCCGCGCCGTCATCAACATGTCGCGGGCGATGCGCAATCTCGGCTTCACCAACAACGAACGCAAGCGCCTCATCGACCGCGTCAACCGCACCGTCGACGGCATGCGCTCGCTCGACCGCCAGATCCAGAACCTGGAAAAGAAAGCCGACGCTACGCGCAGTGAAGAACAGCGCAAGGAGTACAAGAAGCAGTCGCGCGCCGTCCGCGGAGAGCTCGAAAAACTCGAGCAGGAAGCGGGCGTACTTTTCCAGGAACTCAAGCGCACGCAGCGCGAGATCATCCAGGGCGACATGGACGCGGAGCACGCCAAGCGCGAGCTCATCGAAGCCAACCTCCGCCTGGTCGTCTCGATCGCCAAAAAGTACACCAACCGCGGCCTGCAGTTCCTCGACCTGATTCAGGAAGGCAACATCGGCCTGATGAAAGCCGTCGATAAGTTCGAATACCGCCGTGGCTACAAGTTCTCGACCTACGCCACGTGGTGGATTCGGCAGGCGATTACTCGCGCCATTGCTGATCAGGCGCGTACGATTCGTATCCCCGTGCACATGATCGAAACGATCAACAAGCTGATCCGCACGTCGCGTCAGTTGGTGCAGGAACTGGGACGCGAACCGACGTCGGAAGAGATCGCCAAGAGAATGGACATTCCTGTAGCGAAAGTCAGAAAAGTCCTGAAGATCGCGCAGGAACCAATCTCGCTCGAAACCCCGATCGGCGAAGAAGAAGACTCGCATCTCGGAGACTTCATCGAAGACCGCGCGGTAGTCTCGCCGGCCGAGGCCGTGATCAACGTCAACCTGAAGGACCAGACTTCGCAGGTGCTGCGCACGCTGACCCCGCGCGAGGAAAAAGTCATCAAAATGCGCTTCGGCCTCGAAGACGGCTCCGAGCACACGTTAGAAGAAGTAGGCCAGTCGTTCGCCGTAACCCGCGAACGCATCCGCCAGATCGAAGCCAAGGCGCTGCGGAAGCTGCGCCATCCGTCGCGCTCACGGAAACTGAGGGCGTTTATGGATGGAGTGAGAGACTAGGTTGTAGCGCCGGCGTCTTGCCGGCATGTGTGTGGGGCGGGCATTCTTGCCCGCCTTTTTTTAATAGGGCCTTTCGTTCTCACCCGTCCAACTGTCTCGTGAATTCCGGAATCCAACTGACGGAGCGAGAGCATGTCACACAACGGCATAGGTTCGGCTACGAACAACGGAAAGTCAAATTCTCCCGCACTGGCCAGAGGATTTCAGGTGCTGGCAACGCGGGTTTCTACCTGGGTCGGATCGAAATGGGCGTTTTCGGTCGCGCTGCTCCTGATCATTGTTTGGGGAGTGACCGGGCCGCTATTTCGCTATTCCGACACCTGGCAACTAGTCATCAATACCGCCACGACTATCGTTACTTTTCTGATCGTCTTTCTGATTCAAAACACGCAGAACCGCGACGCCCGTGCCATTCATCTCAAGCTCGATGAAATTATCCGGTCCCTCCACCTCGCGCACAATGACATGATCGACATCGAGAAACTTTCGGATGACGAGTTGGAAACGCTCGCCGTACAGTTTGAGAAGATCCGCGCCGAGTACGAAGAACGCAAACACGACGGGGCAAAGTCAAAAAGACGCTGAGCCCACCCTCTCGGCCGCACAACCAATGTCGATCTTTCCCATGCAACCGGGAGGCGGCCCCGTCGACACTCCCGAGTAAAAGGGTGGGCCAGCCAGCCCGCCCCAGACTCCCTCCTCTCAAGAAAGTTTGCGTCGGGTGGCAGGAGGCGACGGATCGCGGCTGGGTTCTTGTTACGGAATCCGAAAATCCACGGGCAGCCCAGTAACCGTCAGAAAGAAAGAGAATCGGCTGCAAGGCAGGATCGACAATGGTTGCCTGAATGTCCTTGCCGAAACCTGGCGCCAAAGTTACCTTTTTAGCGGTGTTCTGATGCCACGGCCCACTTTGTCTAACAGGACTTACTCTCCCCTTGCAAGTGTTGCGATCACGGCACTCGTGTTCCGAATCGTAGCTGGCTGCACGCTTTTGTCCGCAGCTGACCAACCGCTAACCACGCGCTTCTCCACCGATGTTTCTCCCTTGTATCAAAGCGTGTCGCAGATCACCCCCCCGGCGGGTGCGGACGTCCTTTTCATCGAGGACCAGGAAGAGTATGTGTTTGACGAGGCCGGTAAAGCCGTCCACACACAATATTTTTTGTATAAAATCCTGACGCAGAAAGGCGCGGAGGAATGGAACACCGCCGGAGTACGCTGGGATGCGTGGCGCGAAGACCGTCCCAGCCTGCGGGCCCGAGTCATCACGCCCGACTATTCCCCGCATCCACTCGACGCCAGCACGGTTACCGACTCTCCCGCCAAGGAAACGCAGGATAGTGTCTTTAGCGATCGCCGCTTCCTCCGGGCGCCGCTGCCGGCGATAGCGCCCGGCGCGCTGGTTGAAGAGGAAATCGTCTCGAGGGAAACGGGATCGTTGCCGGGCGCAGGCATTGTCGAACGCCTCTATTTCGGGGGGTCGGTGCCAGTGCAGCACACCCGGTTCGTTCTCGACGCGCCCGCAGGTCTGCCTCTCCGCTACGGCCTGCGCCTGCTGCCCGACTTGAAACCAGCGAAGACCGAAGCGGATGGCCGTGTTCGCCTCACATTCGAACGAGGCACGACGGATCCCCTCGACGACGCCGATTCGGGACTTCCCAGCGACGTGTCCGCTTTTCCCAGTCTCCTGTTCTCGACGGGAACGTCATGGCACCAGGTCGCGGAAGAATATGTCAAGGTCGTGGGCCAGCAGCTCTCCGGCGACGATCTGAGGACACTGACCAGCAAGTTGATTGCCGGCAAGAACTCTCGCGACGAAAAGGCAGCGGCAATCCTGCAGTATCTGGGGAAAGAAGTCCGGTATACGGGAGTCGAATTCGGCGAGTCCAATGTCGTTCCCCGCACCCCGAGCGAGACCCTGACGCGGAAATACGGGGACTGCAAAGATAAATCTCTCCTGCTGGTCGCGATGCTGCGCGCCGCGAAGATTCCCGCTTATGTGGCACTTCTGAATGCGGGCAATCGCGAAGACGTGGCTGACGATCTTCCCGGCATGGGACTGTTCGACCACGCCATCGTGTACGTGCCCGGCAGCCCGGAACTGTGGATCGATGCCACCGATGAATATGCGCGGCTGGGACAACTCCCCGACGCCGACCAAGATCGTTTCGTCCTGGTGGCGCGCGCCGGAACCGAAAGCTTGGTCCGGACTCCCGCCACATCTTCGGTCGACAATATTCTCATCGAGAAACGCGAGATCTATCTGGCGGAAAACGGGCCGGCGCGAATCATCGAGACTTCGCAGCCCCACGGCGCAAGCGAATCGTTTTATCGACGCAACTATGCTGACAAGGAAAATAAGAGAGTACTGGAACAGTTGGAAAGCTATGTCAAGGGACAATATCTTGCAGAAAAACTGGATCGCATGGACCGGTCGGCGCCTGATGATTTCTCCAAGCAATTCGAGCTGGTGCTGGAGAGCGACAAGGCTCGCCGCGGCGCCACGGATCTCACGGTTGCTGCCGCGGCCATCCGCTTCGAGGGCCTGTTCAGCCGCCTTCCCGGTGAGTTCCAGGAACGCCAGAAGGAAGAGGAAGTGAAGCCGGGCAAAAAGCCCAAAGGCAAACGTACTTCCGATTACCAGCTGCGCGAGGCATTCGTCACCGAGTGGCAATACAAGATCGTTCCGCCCGCCGGCTTCCAGCCCAAAGCCTTGCCGCGAAATTCCAGACTAACCCTGGGGCCGGCCATTCTGACCCAGGAGTTTGCGCCCGAAAAAGATAACTCGGTGCACGCCACCATCCGCTTCGACACCGTCAAACGGCGGCTCACAGCGGCGGAAGTGGATGAGATGCGCGAAAAGATCGTTCAACTCCGCGAAGGCGAACCCATCCTGATCTACTTCGAGCCCGTGGCAGAGACACTGCTCGCTCAAGGCAAGATGCATGAAGCCCTTCAGTCGTATCGCGACCTCGTCGCTCTCCATCCCAAGGAAGCCGTTCATCACCTCCAGGTGGCGGCGACGCTGCTGGCGGGCGGCATGGGCGAAGGGGCTCGCGCCGAAGCGCGAAAAGCGGTCAGCCTCGAACCGGGCTCGGCCCTGGCGCAAAAGACGCTGGCTGAAATCCTCGAGTTTGACCTGGTCGGGCGCAAGTTCCGCCCCGGCAGCGACTATTCCGGAGCCGAGGCAGCGTATCGCGAAGCGGTCAGGCTCGATCCTGACGACAAAGCAACCGCATTGAATTTGGCTATCTTGCTCGAATACAACCGTTGGGGCCTGCGCTACGGTCCCGGCGCCAGATTGAAAGAATCTATCGAGGAATACCGCAAGCTCCCGGCGGCGAAACTGGCCGAATTGGGCGCACAGAACAATCTGCCGTATGTCCTCTTCTATCACGGTGAGTTTGCCGAGGCGCAGAAGATGGCGCAGGCGCTGAATCCCCAGCCGCTTGCCCTCGTCGTTGCCTGCGAAGCGGCGCAGCATGGCTCGCAGGCTGCACTGGACCTCGATCGAAAACAGACTCCGGGAGAAGAACAGTTTCACAAGACCGCGGAGGCTGCCGGCGAAATGCTGGTGAATCTGCGGAAATATCTCCTGGCCGCAGACCTAGAGGAAGCGGGAGCCGTCGGCGAGAAAGCATCCGAAACGGCGGCCTATGCGGCGCTCTACCGGAAGACTCGACCGTTTGAAGAGATCCCTGTAGGGGATGACCCCGGCGGAGTTGCCTTTCGCTTCCGAATACTCACTTCAGATCCTGATCTTACGCTCGCTCAACTGAAGTCAGTGTGCAGCCGCAACGGGGCGCAGGTGTTGGCAACGCAAGAGAATCTCGAGGCCTTCATCAAGGACGCCAAGCGCGATATCAGCCGCAAAGCACGCACGGGTGAATGGAACGAGGTTGGAATCGATTTATCCCTGGCCCGCGCGCAACCCCGCATTCAAGGAAATGACGTCACTGGATACAAAGTCACGCTCTGGCCGTCAGCCGACTACAAAAAATCACGCTATATCGTCAAAGAGGACGATCACTACAAATTATTGGCCACCTCGGAAGCTCCAACAGCTCTGGGACTCGAAGTCCTCGACCGCATTGCCGCCAACGACCTCGCTGGAGCCCGCGTACTTCTGGATTGGTTGCGCGAAGATGAACACCTGCCCGGTGGCGACGATCCACTGGCGGGTGATCCCTTCCCCCATGTCTGGGCACGAGGGAAGGAGGCCGATCCCGGAGCGATGAAGATTGCGGCTGCGGCTCTTCTAGTGGAAAACGAAACGACGGCGGCCCGCGGCGTCGCGGTGCTGGAAGAAGGCGAGAAGTCGGCTCCGACAGAACGTGACAAACTCAACGTCACGCTGGCGTTGCTCGATGGGTATGGTTCTCTCAAGCAGTACGAGAAGGCGCTGTCGCAGGCTTCCGCACTGGCCCACGAATATCCGGAATCGAAGCGGCTCTTCTATCGGCAGGCCTACTACCTCCGCGGCCTGGGGCGATTTGATGACGCAGATAAACTTGCCACAGAGCGGCTCAAGCGGATTCCGGATGATGTGGATGTGACCCATGTGCTGACCAGAGGCGCTGAACTGCGCGATGACTACAGAAAAGCCCATGACCTATACCAGAAAATCGCAGAGGAAGGAACGGCGAACCATTTCGATTTGAACGCCGTTGCGTGGTTTTCCCTGTTCATTCCCAGGGTGGAACCATCCGATCTGGAATACGCCCTGAAAGCTGCCCAATTGAGTGACAACAACTCCAGCATCTTGCACACCCTTGGGTGCGTTTATGCTGAACTCGGAAAGACAAAGGAAGCGCGCGAGGTCCTTCTACAAGCGATGGACAAGCTCAGCCTTGACGAGCCGGATGACGACTACTGGTATGCGTTCGGACGAATTGCAGAACAATATGGGGAGTGGAACCTCGCGACGGCGGACTATAACCGTGTTACGAAGCCCAAAGAGCCACTATCGGTCGCCAGTTCGTCTTATCAGCTGGCTCAAAATCGCCTGGCGGTTGCGTCAAGCCGCGCTCATTAGGGGTGTCCCTCGTCTCGGGTTTTCGAGACGTGGGGTCTTTTCCTTAGCACTGCCCTCGCCGCAAAATCAACGCCTACTGCGGCCGTGTCATGGAGGTTCTCACACCCCAAACTGCCTCAGATGATGATCCACGTGAAGGTAGGCCAGGCGCAGCCACTCCGCCTCCGACATCTTTCCGAAGTGAGGATGCGACCGAGGCCACTCGAAGTCTCTCGGCTGGCGGGCAAAGCGGTCCACGAGCGTCTGCAGGGCGCGGACATCCTCCTCAAACTCCGCCGGCCGGGTGCCCTCGGCCTCCTGATCCATTTCTGGCGCAGTCTTGAAGCCCCTGGGCCACGGGATCGGAGCCCAGAGCGCCGTCCACTTCAGCACAACCCGCGGATACGGAATCGGCAGGGGCCGAGCCGCTCACTCCGCCTTCTTCCGTTCCTCCATCATCAATTTTCGCAAAGCGCGGTTGATTCGCGTCTGATACCCCTTCCCCTGGCGCTGGAACCAGGCAATGATGTCCGCATCCAACCGCAGCGTCACCGGCTTTTTGATGGGTTTATAAAATTGCGCTAACTCTTCCGGCAGCCCCTTCGGAGTCTTGCTTCGCCCCGCCGAGGCTTTCAGTTTGCCGATCTTTCCGCTCGCCGCAACCCGTTTCCGTGCTTTCATTTACGCCTCGTTGTATGTGTATCTTGATACATACAATATCATAAGCACAAAATGTTCCACGTGGAACATTGGTTCCGAAACGTCCCAGGTCGCGGTGCCGTCTCGCCGTGGGCCGTCGGCCCTTCCCCGTCAGCCTGTTAGAATCGATCTATCCCATGGAAGCGTCGCGCATACGAAATTTCGCGATCATCGCGCACATTGACCACGGCAAGTCCACGCTCGCCGACCGGCTGCTGGAGCTGACCGGGTCATTGACCGCGCGCGAGATGCAGGAGCAGGTGCTCGACGCCATGGACCTGGAGCGCGAGCGCGGCATCACCATCAAAGCGCACGCGGTGCGCATGATGTATCCCGCGCAGGACGGCCAGACTTACCAGCTCAACCTGATCGACACGCCCGGACACGTCGACTTCTCCTACGAAGTGTCGCGCTCGCTGGCGTCGTGCGAGGGCGCGCTGCTGGTCGTCGACGCGTCCCAGGGAGTCGAAGCGCAGACGCTGGCCAACTCCTATCTTGCCATCAATCATGGGCTGGAGATCATCCCGGTCATCAACAAGATCGACCTGCAAAGCGCCGACATTGGGCGGACGAAAGAGATGATCGAGGGTGCGGTCGGTCTCGACGCTTCGAACGCTCTGCCCATCTCGGCCAAGACTGGGCAGGGTGTGCCGGAAGTGCTGGAGGCGATCGTGAAACGCGTTCCGCCTCCGAAGGGCCGTCCGGAGCGCCATCTGCAGGCGCTGATTTTTGATTCGTGGTTCGATCCCTATCGCGGCGTCGTGGTGCTGACTCGCGTGTTTCAAGGCACGTTGAAGAAGGGGCAGAAGATCCGGCTGTGGTCGAACGGGCGCGTCTTCGAAGTGGAGACGATCGGCGTGCTGACGCCGAAGCCGGTTGAGGTCGACCAGCTGGAAGCGGGTGAAGTCGGCTTCTTCATGGCCAACATCAAGACGGTCGCGGACAGCAAGATCGGCGACACGATTACCGACGACGACCGGCCGGCCATCGAGCCCCTGCCGGGGTTTGAAGAGATCAAGCCGATGGTGTTCGCCGGACTCTACACCGTCGACGCGCACGAGCACACGCAACTGCGCGAGGCGCTGGAGAAACTGCGACTGAATGACTCGTCGTTCTTCTTCGAGCCGGAGAGTTCGGCGGCGCTGGGATTCGGCTTCCGGTGCGGCTTCCTCGGCCTGCTGCACATGGAGATCATCCAGGAGCGACTGGAGCGCGAATACAATCTCGACCTGATCACGACCGCGCCGGGGGTTCGCTACTTAGTCCATAAGACTGATGGGGAAATCATCGAGGTCGACAACCCGTCGCGCTGGCCGGACACAAGCGAGATCGCCAAAGTTATGGAGCCGGTGATCCTCGCCGTCATTCTCACCAACGAAGAATATGTTGGCGGAATTCTGAAACTCGTCGAAGAGAAGCGTGGCAAACAGAAGAGTTTCGAGTATGTGAGCGCGACGCGGGTGATGCTGCAGTATGAGCTGCCGCTGAATGAGATCGTGCTGGATTTTTATGACCGATTGAAGTCGGTGTCGCGCGGCTATGCTTCGCTTGACTACCACCTGTCAGGACACTGGGAGTCGCCGATGGCGAAGCTGGACATCATGGTGGCGGGCGAGCCGGTGGACGCGCTGTCGATGATCGTGCACCGTGACTTCGCGTACGATCGGGGGCGGGCGCTGGCGGCGAAGATGAAGGAACTGATCCCCCGTCAGATGTTCGAGGTGGCGATCCAGGCGGCGATCGGGGCGAAGATTATTGCGCGCGAGACGGTGCCGGCCATGCGCAAAAACGTGTTAGCCAAGTGCTACGGCGGCGACATCACGCGCAAGAGAAAGCTGCTCGAGAAACAAAAGGAAGGCAAGAAGAGGATGAAGCGCATCGGGCGGGTGGACATTCCACAGGAAGCGTTCCTGGCGGTGCTGAAGGTGGGCGAGGGAAGTTCCTGAGCGTGTCTTCGCATGAAATTGTTCCCCGCGTTTCCTGCAACTGAAATTGTGCAGAAAACACGGGCATGGTCAGCCCCGATACCGCACCCAAAGCCCTCTCCACGACCTACCGTATGTGCAAATCCTCAAATTGGTGACGGAAGTGTTGTTGCAGTAACGGCGCCTCTCCGCGGCGCACTTGAATACATTAACCAGTTTAAAAACATCGAATTAGGCACAAATTGCCAACCCTTGCCCTGACCGACTCCCTGGTCGGTTTTGTCTGGGGGCCAATTTCCTACCACACATCCACAAAATTTTCCACAGACCACGATATCGTTCGATTGGCCCGGTGGGTGCCTGTTTTGTGTCACGCCCCTGCCATCAAAATGGGGACTCTTTCGACCCCTGTTTACGTACGGGGTATTAGCTCTTCCGGCGGGCGGGGGCACGGAATGCAGGGCGATGAGTCCGCTTACGAATTACATTTTTTTATTTCTTTTTGTTTCGCGTCTATTTTACTGTTCTCTGTTTAAATCCCTCCGAATCTACAGGAGCAGTGATGAATCGCCGCAGCTTCCTGAAGTCCGCCACCGCCACGGGACTCGCCGTTGGACTGGTGCCGATCGCCGCCAACGCCTCCGTTCCCGAGCACGCCTGGTACGAATACAACTGGGGATCGGCGCCGCCGGTTCCCGACCGTCTCAACCAGGGACCATTTCCGCAGTATGGACCATGCGCGGTCGTTCCCGAGAGCGACGTGTGGATGGTGACCACGCCCTCGAAAGAGATTGTGAGCAACTACGGCATGGGCCTCATCGTTTATGTGTCCGATGACACCGGGCCGCTGCATGTTCCCGGTCAAACGATGGAGCAGACGCTGGAGGACCTGATCAAGCTGCCATTTGTGCAGAAGATCTATCTTCGTCCCAACTGGCGCGAGGTGCAGAAGCAGCCGGGCCGCCTCGACTTTGCGGAGTGGTGGAAGATCACCTTCGATCTGGCGCGGCGCTACAACAAGGAGGTCGGATTCCGAGTGCAGCTGGAGAATCCCGACGTTCCAGGGCCGGGCATGCCGGACTTTCTCCTCGACAAAGTGCCGTACGTGAAACTCAAGGGCGAGTGGAAAGGCAATCCCGCTGAGATGCGGTACCGGACCGACCACCGTGTGCCGCGCTACGATCACCCGGCGTACCAGGCAGCGTTTCGCGAGCTGAACGGCCTGCTCGCCAACGAACTGAACGGCCATCCGCTCGTCGAATTCATGGACACGATGATGTACGGCTTCTGGGGTGAAGGGCACACCTGGCCGTATGAGGGCAATCCGTTTCCGAGCGACCTGGTGGCGGAGCAAACCTGGGCGGCGATGTTCGAGGAGCAGCTCAGGCGCTGGACGAAAGTGCCGCTGGCCACGAACACGCAGCCGGACTTCAGCAACGTGGGGAACAACGATCTGGTGGACCGCACCATCCGCACGAATAACTGGCTGCGCACGGACACGATCTTCATCGAGAACACGCAGATCGAAGCGCTAAGCTACCGTCCGCCGTGGGTGGCGGCGATCTGCGAGGTGGGGTTCACGACCGGCGACCCCAAGCAGCTGCGCACCGACGAAGACGGGATTACGTATAACGAGCAGATCATCTCGCACGCTACCGACGTCGGAGTGAACTACCTGTCGGTGTGGAACTGGCACAACCAGTCGGCGGGCAACATCCTGAGCTATTACGAGAAGTATCCGGGGCCGATGGACGAGATGGCGCGCAAGATCGGCTACCGGATTCGGCCGTCGTTTATCTGGAACTTTGTGCGGGACGGAGCTCAAGGATTGGTGGTGGGGCTGGCGAATGACGGGATCGCAGCGGTTCCGGGAGTGCTGCGCCTGACCGTGTCGAGCGACGACGGAAAGATTAACGTCTCCGGATGCATCGATCCCGGATATCCGAAGCCGATCGGCGTGCATCAGGCGATGCTGATTCTGCCGGCGGGCGTGAAGCCGGACGGACTGCGGTTGAAGGCGGACCTCGAAGTGAAGGGCGTGCGGCATCCAGTGCGGTGGGCGTGCCGGCAGAAGGTGAACGCAGACGGTTCACTGACACTGCGGCATAACTACCGGCCGGATCAGCCGCCGGTGTAGGTTGGTCGTTAGTCGTTGGTCGGCGGTCGTTGGGCGTTGGCTTGAGCTTAACCGCGGAGGGCACGGAGGAGCACAGAGGACTGCCAAGTGCGTCGAAGAACAGGGTCAACAACTGACTTTTTGGTGGTTGCGACGCATCGTCTGGCAACCGCTAACACCACCGGCTGGCAATCGTCCAAGTTCCATGCGGAAATTCGCACTTGCTCTAATCATTATCCCCATCTTGAGCTTTGCGGCTGCTCCAAGCCTGCCTGTTCCAGACGGCCCATTCTCCATCGGCAGAACCCGGCTGCAACTGGAGGACGAGACGGTGCTGGTTTGGTACCCAGCATCAAAGGCACTTTCCACAGGCAATTACCTCTCGCAAGAAGCTGCCGCCGAGATTCAGGCGTCGGGCGGCTACTACGATCAGACACCCGAGACAATCCGTTCCTGGACGCAAATCAGGACAAACACTAGCGACAATGCTCCGATAGCAAACGGGCGCTACCCTCTTATCATCTTCCTGCCTGGGGCTGGAATCTTCGGCTTCAATTACACCAGTTTCGCAGAGCAGTGTGCCTCACACGGATACCTCGTTGCTGTCATCGATTACTTCTCCCCGCATGCCCCCAAGAGAAGCTACGCGACGGATGATTTCGCCTCCACGGAAAACGATATGGCGCATGTGGCAGTCCGTACCATCCATTCGCTCCAAGCGATGCAAAACTGGAGCGATCATCTCGATCCGAACCGTATCCAGGTTGCGGGCCATTCGATTGGCGGCGCCGCTGCAATCTCAGCAGCGCGACTCGACCGGAATATTCGCGCTTCTGTCGACATGGACGGTGCACCCTTCGGACTGTCCCTCGAAGGCGCTATGCGCCCAGTTCTGGTTCTGCAAAGTAAGCCGCTCTATTCCGATGCTGACCTCGCGAGACGTGGACGCACTCGCGAACAGTTCGAGAAAGCTGGCGCAGAGTCGCGGAGAATATGGACGGAGTTCACGACCAAAAGCGGGGCCAACCCGGTATACGTGCTGTCAGTCCTCGGCACGGGTCATTTCAACTTCAGTGACGCTCCATTCGTCATGCCCGATACGATCACCAGGTTCGGCGGAAAAATCATTGACCCGACCCACGGATATTCCGTCATCTCGGCCTGTATTTTGGAGTTCTTCCAGGTGGATTGGCAAGGTAAAGCTCAACCGCCCACATTGCGGAAATGCACTGGCTTTCCTGAGATTGGAGACAACCTCGCAGCAAAGTAGGCGTCAAAATAGAAAATCGATTGCGCTTGATTCCGCCAAAAGTTCTTCGGTCGCTCGGTTCCTATTTGCTCCCAGTTCCACTGACGCCATAGTTGGCGATAAATCCATTATTCTCATTGACCGTCGGTCAACGCCGATCAGCCATGGTGGTTCTTTTCGGGGTGCGGCGGCGGTAGTGCCTGTGACTCCAAGCTAAGCGACCGACTGGAGCCCTGCCCCTCGCGAGGCAAACCGTCCATCGTTCCACGGGACTCAACCTATTCTTGAGATCGATACCCGGCGCTGAAGCGCGGGGTATTGTCGACGCAAGTTCATGACAAAATGTAAATTCACTCCAGGTTAGCGGCGGTCGGACCTCAGGGGCTAGACCCCAGTATTGATGCGGGTCGCATCGGCACGACTAAAGTCGTGCCCTTCCCAAACCGTACTCAATGAATGCCCCATATTTCCGGGACGCGACACTAGCAGGCGGCGGAAAATTGACGCGAAGTACGACCACCGGGGCTAAAGCCATTCCTCAAGGCAGACGACTTGCGCGGCCCTGAAGAGACCGCGTCGCAACGCTTCTTTCGCCCCTTCGGGGCTTGGGCTCATTCCACTTTGTACCCCACGGCTTGCGCCGTGGGCTGCATTCTTTCGCCGCTTCGCGGCTCGAGATGACAATTGTGTTCCACTCATTTCGCAACGCCCGAGTTGTGGCACAGTCCCTGAAGGGCCGCTCCACAGTGGTGCACACATTCTGGAGTATTCCCACAGCCTGGCAGGGGACTTATTCTCCCGGTTCGCTGTTGCCTTCAGCCAGGTTGGCGAAGCGGGTCGAATTGTGCAGAAACGCGAGCTGGAATTTGCCGATGGGGCCGTTGCGCTGTTTGGCAACGAGGATTTCGGCACGGCCTTTGAGTTCGGGGTCGTCCTGCTTGTAGATCTCTTCGCGGAAAATGAACATGACGAGGTCAGCGTCCTGCTCGATGGAGCCGGACTCGCGCAGGTCGGAGAGTTGAGGACGGTGATCGCCGCCACGGCTTTCGGGCGCTCGGCTCAACTGCGAGAGAGCGAGGACCGGGACTTCAAGTTCCTTGGCCAGAGCCTTCAGGCCGCGCGAGATGGCGGAGACTTCCTGGGTGCGATTTTCAAAGCGCTTGCTGCCGCCGGACATGAGCTGGAGGTAGTCGACGACGAGGAGGTCGAGACGTCCCTGGGACTGCTTCAGGCGGCGAGCCTTGGCGCGCATCTCGCTGACGGAGAGACCGGGGCTGTCGTCGATATAGAGCTGGGCGTGCGCGAGTTCTTCCATCGCCCTGACGACCTTCTGCATGTCGTCGCGCCAGAGCGATCCGGTGCGCATCTTGTGGGCATCGACGATGGCGCGGGAGCAGAGCAGACGCTGCAGCAGGGCTTCGCTCGACATTTCGAGGGAGAACATGCCGACGACTTTGCCGTCGTCGATGGCGGCGTTCTCGGCGATGTTCATGGCGAACGAAGTTTTGCCCATCGAGGGACGGGCGGCGAGGATGACGAGATCGGATTTCTGCAGGCCGCTGGTCATCTCGTCGAGATCGGTGTAGTGGGTGGCAAGGCCGGTGATGCGCTGGCCGCGCTGGAGCAGAGCATCGACCGAGCCGAAGGAGTTGCGGACGATCTCCTGGATCCCCTGAAAACCTTTGCCAATGCGCTTTTCGGAGAGCTGGAAGACGGCGGCTTCGGCTTCGTTGAGGATTTCGTCGGCGGGATCGGCCTGCTCGCTGGCCTTGGCGATGGCGGCGTTCGAAACATGGATCAGTCCGCGCAGGATCGCCTTATCGCGGACAATCTTGACGTAGTGCTCGATCGACGGGCGGTCGGGGACGCCATCGAGCAGGCCGGAGACGTAGCCGATGTCGCCAATGGCGGCTAGCTCCTTCTTTTGTTCCAGCTCTTCGACGAGGGTGATGATGTCGATCGGGCGGGAAGACTCGGCCAGATCGACCATGCGCGAGTAGATGCGGCGGTGGGCGTCGAGGGAGAAGTCGTCGGGGTGGAGGTGCTCGGCGGCGTCGTTGTAGGCGTGGTTGTCGAGCAGAATGGCGCCGAGGATGGAGCGTTCGGCTTCGACGTTCGCCGGGAGGCGTCCGATGATGGTCTCGACGGTGGCCACGATGTTTAAGTGAGTGCGAGGCATCGTATCGCTCTTGGGGCTGTGAGAGAGTGAGGAAGGTCGCGGAAAAGTCGGAGGAAATCGAAATTTTCCCGGCGCGCGAGATGCAGGGGAGCGTGGGCGACGTTCATCGCGATCTTTGAGCGTCCAGAGCAAGAGAGATTCCGATTCGGCGCCAACGAAAACCTTCCACCACCAAGGACACTAAGGTTCACTAAGGAACGTGCGGGCGATGATCGGGAGCTCCCCAACGGGAGTATGGCAGCGAGGCGAAGAAAAAGCAAATCCTAAAACCGCGGCTGGTAGGATGATGGGAACGCCTCGGTACCGAGGGGGATTCATGAAGACGGCTTTGATCATTCTCACGCTGGCGGTGTGCAGCGCGACGGTCGGCGCACAGGAGATCACGGTCGCGGCGGCATCGGACCTGCAATTCGTCATGACGGAGTTGGCGGGGCGTTTTCAGAAGGAGACGGGGAAAACGGTCAAGCTGACGTTCGGATCGTCGGGGAATTTCTTCCAGCAAATTCAGAATGGGGCGCCGTTTGATGTGTTCTTCTCGGCCAATCTGGATTACGCGAAGAAGCTTGAGTCGGCGGGATTGGCCGAGCCGGGCACGCTGTATGAATACGCGACAGGGAAGATCGTGATCTGGGTGCCGAAGGATTCGAAGCTGGATATCAGCGCGGGATTGGCGGGGCTGGCGAGTCCGGCGGTGAAGAAGATTGCGATTGCGAATCCGCAGCACGCGCCGTATGGGGAGGCGGCGGTGGCGGCGCTAAAGAAAGAAGGCGTGTACGACAAGGTCGCGGACCGGTTCGTGCTGGGGGAGAACATTTCGCAGACGGCGTCGTTCGTCGTTTCGGGCGCGGCGGATGTGGGGATTGTCGCGTTGTCGCTGGCGCTCTCGCCGACGATGAAAGACAAAGGGCGGTACGTGGAGATTCCGGCGACGGATTATCCGGCGATCGAGCAGGCGTGCGTGGTGATTAAGGCGTCGAAGGAGAAGGAGACGGCGAAGGCGTTCGTGAACTACGTCAAGACGCCTGCCGCGGCGGAGTTGTTGAGAACGTATGGGTTTGCCACGCCTTAGGCGACGCGGTAGTCTCTTCTGTTCCTCCGCGCTTCACGGCGTCGCGGAACAGAGTGGACGGGCGAGGGCGCCCCTCCCTCCAACCAAACCCATGCGCAAACTGCCAGTTGTAGTTTCTCTCCTCATCTTCCTTGCCTCAATGTGCGTGGCGCAAAACGATGCCGCTACCTTCGCGGCGGAGATGTTCCGTTACGAAGTTCGCACGAACATCGTCTATCACACGGCCAACAATTACGAGAACAAGCTCGACGTCTACACTCCGGCGGAGGCGAAGGGGCCGCTGCCGGTCGTCCTTGTGATTCATGGCGGCGGATGGGTGGAGGGCACGAAAGAAGAGCGCGTGCTCGAAATCATGCCGTACCTCGAGATGGGCTTTGCCGCGGTCAATGTCGAATACCGGCTGGGGCGCGTGTCGCTGGCTCCGGCAGCGGTCGAGGATTGCCGCTGCGCGCTTCATTGGGTGTTCGCCCATGCGGAGAAATACAACTTCGATCCGCAGCGCGTCGTGTTGCAGGGGGGATCGGCGGGAGGCCACCTGGCGCTCACGACCGGCATGCTCACGCCGGCGGCAGGATTCGATCGCGAGTGCCGCGGACCCGAGAACTACTGGAGCGGAGCTCCGGGCACCGGCGGCGATCCACGGGTGGCGGCGATCGTGAACTGGTTTGGCATCACCGACGTCCTTGACGAACTGCATGGGCCGAACGCCAAGGGATATGCCGTCGTATGGCTTGGCAACCAGGCCAATGCGGACGAGATCGCAAAGCGCGTCTCGCCGATCAACTACGTTACGAGCAACACGCCGCCGATTATTACCATCCATGGCGACAAAGACTCGCTCGTTCCTTATTCCCAGGCGGTGCGGCTGCACAAGGCACTCGACGCCGCCAAAGTTCCGAACCGGCTGGTCACGGTCGCAGGCGCGGATCACGGTGGCTACACGTACGAGCAGAATCAGAAGGCATGGGTGGCGATCCGGGAGTTTCTGCAGGAGAATGTGAAGGGACTGGGGAGCGGAGGGGCGAAGTAGAGGCTCGGGCGGGTGTGTCGGATTCTGGGAGTCAATGAGCGAAATCGCCGATTACACAGCATTCGAATATCACCGCCGTTTGTGCCGACTTCGGAGTAGTATCCGCGCGTATGGTTCGGAGGCACTCAGATGGGAAGTGTGGTCCAGAACGCGAATCGGCTGATCGCGAACGCCTCGTCGGCATCAGCTTGGCGAATGGTTTTTCTGGTTTCTTTCATGTTGATGCTTCGCTCGCCCTGTCTGTATTCTCAATGCCCTGATAACGGGCAAACGAAAGTCATAAAGCCCTATGAAGGCACTGGGTATTACTTTAACGTGTTTATGGGCAACAGTAGTTTTCGCTATTTCCTGGATGGCAAAACCTTTTCGTTCAACGACAAAGACGATCCGGGCAAGACCATCATATTCATCGACGATATGGCTTACGAATCGATCGTGAAGGACAAGGATAGGGATGACATCAAGAAATACATCAAAGGCTCAAAAGCCGAAGCCATTCTCCTTGCTGAAGCAAAGCAACAGCAAGAATACGTCAAAAGCTTTGCCCCTTCGATCGTGATCACGGATCTTGGAATCTCTCCCGGGGAGAAGAATCCCGATGGCAGTGAAGGGCGTGCATTCTATCTTTGGAAAAAGGAAAACCCTCCTGGGAAGGAAGCCGCAACACAATATTTTTGTTCGACAATGGTCAAGAATGGAGTCGTCGTTTTGTCTATCATGCTCATAAAACCATCGGTTTCGGAAGAGGATGTATTTCGTCAGCTCCGAGAATACACGTCACATTTCGATACGTTGTCAGGCGACAAATGTGCGCAAGTGCTCGCCATGCCATCTGCGCACTGACCTCTTGTGAGCTTGCGCGATGACCTTAGAAAATCGCTATTTCACTCATCGGCAAACAATTCTTACCTCCAAGCTGATTTCTACTTTGACTTCCATGCGGTCCGGCCTCCGGCTGCGAAGGCGCAAAATTTCGCTTGACACAATGTACTAGTCTTATAGTACACTGTGCATCGTTATGACGCCCCAGCCACCCACGGCTGCTTTCCGCTTCCGGCTCGACCTCCACAGCGGCGTCCCGGTCTACCGCCAGATCATCGACCAGGTGCGGGGTGGGATGGCTTCCGGTTCGCTCACGGCGGGGGACCAACTGCCCACGGTGCGGCAGCTGGCGGTGGATCTGGCGATCAATCCGAATACGGTGGTGCGGGCGTATCGCGAGTTGGAACTGGGCGGGCTGCTGGAGACGCACCAGGGGACAGGAACGTTCATCAGCGCGCAGAAGATCAAGCGCAGCGATGTGGAGCGCGAGAAACAGTTGTCGCAGATTGTTGGCGATTGTGTGTCTCGGGCCGGGGCGGCGGGATTCAGCATCGACGTCCTGATTGAGCGGATGCGGGGACTGAAAGCCGGCACAACGAAATAAGCCGGTTTCCCTCAGGGGCTAAAGCCCGCATTCTGAGGCGCTGAGAACGGCTCGGCTGAAGCCGAGCCCCTTCAAAGCAGACCTTTTGGAAATGGCTTCTGGGTTTTGAAGTACGGCGAAGGAGATAACCATGTTGACGAGAATCGAAATTGCTCGCACGAACCGGGTGGCAGTCGCGGCGTTTGTAATTTGCCTCACGGCCGGGGTTCTCATTGCCGGTGCGAGGCACAATCCTGCGTGGCTGATCGCGGGCGGACTGGTGGGACTCTATCTGCTGTTCTCGATCAAGGTGGTGCAGCAGTGGGAGAAAGTCGCGCTGCTGCAGCTGGGGAAATATGCCGGGCTGCGCGGGCCGGGGCTGGTGTTCATCATTCCAGTGATTGAGGCGCTCAGCTCTTATGTCGACCAGCGCGTGCGCGTGGCGAACGTCTCGGCGGAGTCGACGCTCACTCGCGACACGGTGCCGGTGAATGTCGATGCAATCGTGTTCTGGATGGTGTGGAATGCGGAGAAGTCAATCCTGGAGGTCGAGAACTTCGTCGACGCCATCAATCTGAGCGCACAGACGGCGCTGCGGGAGTCTATTGGGCGGCATGAACTGGCGCAGATGATCACCGAACGCGAGACGCTGGGGCGGGAATTGCAGCGCATTCTGGATGAGAAGACGAATCCGTGGGGCATTACGGTGCAGTCGGTCGAGATACGCGATGTGCGCATTCCGCAGGGGCTGGAAGATGCGATGTCGCGGCAGGCGCAGGCGGAACGGGAGCGGCAGGCGCGAATTATTCTGGGGCAGGCAGAGACGGAAATTTCCAACAGCTTCGTGCAGGCGGCGGCCGCGTACACGGAGAATCCGACGGCACTGCATTTGCGGGCGATGAACATGCTGTATGAGGCGATCAAGGAACGAGGATCGATGGTGATCGTGCCGTCGTCGGCGGTGGAGACGATGGGACTTGGCGGGACGCTGGCCACCGCTTCACTGGGCGGGGCAAAAACCTAACAACTCAAATCGAATAGGCCGGAAGGAGAAGAGCATATGAAGAACTTACTGGAAGTGTGTCTGGTGGTGTCGATCGTGGCTGTCATGACGACGGCGGCTTTTACGCAGTCGGTGGCGGAGATTCCCCTGCAGAGGGGAATCAGCGTGGATCTGCCGGTCAGCAGCAACGCGGTGGCGGTACCGGCCGCGGACAAAGAAGATGCGTTGGTGGTGACGGTTACTCACAGTAGCAGTGTGTACTTCGGCGTCAATCCGATCAGGATGGCGGATCTGGGAATGGTGGTCCGGAGTGCAGTTGCCGGCCAGGCCGAGAAGACGCTGTACATCAAGGCCGACGCGCGTCTTCCCTATGGCAGCCTGGTTAAGGTTTTGGACGCGGTTCAAACAGCGGGCGCGGAAAGAATCACGCTGCTGACTGGCCAGCGGGATGAGGAGACACCAGGGGCTCTGGCGCCTCCGAAGGGGCTCGAAATGAAGATGGTTCGACCCCGCCAGTAGCGCAGGGCCTTGCGGAGCGGAACCTAGGCTGCAACCGCTCACGGTTCCGCAACTGAGCCGTCACACAGGGGAACTTGTGTCCTCAGAAGTGCGTATCACGATGGCAAGAGGTGGTGTGCCTGTTGGGTGTCGGGCGGGCTTGCCGAGTGGGAATAGGGGTCCTTCGACTCCGCAGGAACTCCGCTTCGCTTCGTTCCTGCTGCGCTCAGGATGACACGCACGCGGCAGGACAGTCCGGAACAGGGAGTCGTTTATGAAGTTGGACGGATCGCCGAACCGGGTTTCTTTCGGACCTTACGAGGTGGACTTCAGCACGCAGGAGTTGTGGAAGGGCGGAGTGCGGCTGAAACTGGCGCGGCAGCCTTTCGAGATCCTGGAGATGTTGGTTCGGCGCCGGGGAGAGTTGGTGTCGCGGGAGGAGTTGCAGAAGCGGCTTTGGGATGAAGATCACTTTGTCGATGCCAGCCATGGGTTGAACGCGGCGGTGAATAAGTTGCGTGAAGCGCTGTGCGATTCGGCGGAGGAGCCGAGGTATATCGAGACGCTGCCGCGGCGCGGGTACCGGTTTATTGGGAAGGTGGAAGGTCAGAGGGAGAGAATGGAGCAAGAAGAAGCCCCTGCCCGTTCGGCAAGCCCAGAGCAGGCTCTGTCGCTCCAAAATGCGGAGCTACAAGAACGGGGCACCCCGGTACGGGGTGAGGTTGTCCGTATCGCGATTCCGGCTCCGGGATCGCGTCGCTGGCCCATCTGGGTTGCCGCGTCAGCCGCGCTGGTTCTGGGTGGGCTTATCGGGGCATCGTTGAACTTGGGGACGCGGAGGGCTGAATCGACTCTTTCTGAGACATCGCGGAAGGATGAGGCCGAGAAAAAGGAATTAGCCTCGCGCGTCGCTGAGCAGCGGGAGGAGGCAAAGGCGCCCACAGCCGTCCCTCGAGATCGGATCGAAGCAAAGAAGCAGACAGTGGTTCTGCCGGAGCGGGAAGTGCACAGTGAACTGCGTCCGGCGGAATTCCGGACCATTATTTCCGG
>Ga0335085_10000948_pt1 | contig 69678 bp, 62 predicted proteins | sample Lox_Sample_45_FD_206712 | JGI IMG/M metagenome (GOLD analysis project Ga0335085, IMG submission 206712) | Soil microbial communities from Loxahatchee National Wildlife Refuge, Florida, United States - Lox_Sample_4.5 | ecosystem: Environmental > Terrestrial > Soil > Wetlands | place: USA... | reverse complement strand
CGTGTCGAGCACCACCGCGGCGGAGCTGTGCGTTTGCATGGCGGCGCCGGCAACGTCGCTGAGGACGGCGGCCATGGTCTGCGCCGCTTGCGCTGCGCTCGCCACATTGGACGAAATGTCGGTCGTGGCCGCGTTCTGCTCCTCGATCGAGGCCGCCACGCCGGATGCATAGTGCTCGATTTGCTGCATGCGTTCGGTGATGCGGCGGATCGATTCCACCGCGCTGGCAGTGGAGCCCTGCACGGCAAGGATCTGGGCGACGATCGCTTCGGTCGCCTTGGCGGTCTGCACGGCGAGCGATTTGACTTCGGAGGCGACCACGGCGAAGCCGCGGCCCGCTTCGCCGGCGCGCGCCGCCTCGATCGTGGCGTTGAGCGCGAGCAGATTGGTCTGCCCGGCGATGGTCTGGATGAGCTTGACGATATTGCCGATCTTCTGCGCCGAATCCGCCAGCGTCGTCATCTCGCCGCTGGTGGATTGCGCTTCGTCGACGGCGACGTGCACGACGTGATTGGTCTGCGCGATCTGGTGGGCGATCTCGGCAATCGAGCTTGACAGCTCATCGGTCGCCTGCGCCGCAATGTTCACCCCGGCGGCCGCTTCACTCGACGCCTTGACCGCGCCTTCGGCGCACAGCGACGTGTGATTGGAAGCTGACGAAAGCGCCACCGCGGTCGATTTCATTGCAGCGGCGCTGTCGCCGAACGTTCGCAACAGCGGCTCTATTTCCGCGCGGAACGATGCGATCGCCGCATCGATCGCGCCGCGACGTTTTTGCTGCTCGGTCATATCGTCGCGCTGCTGTTGCAGGCGGCTTTGTTCGGTAACGTCTTCGTGCGTCGAGACCCAGCCGCCATGCGGCATCGGTTCGTTGATGGCATGCACGATGCGGCCGTCGCTTGCTTCGATCACCCACTTCGAGGTCTTTCCGGCCCCGATGCTGTCCATGATCTCCGTGACGTATTGCTGCGGATCGAGCTTCAGGAGGCCGGTCTCTTTGCGGTGCTCGATCAGCGTCCGCAAACTGCATCCCGGCTTCACGATGTTCGGCGAAAGATTGTACATTTGCAGGTACTGCCGATTGCAGACCACGATGCGCCCCGCCGCATCGAACATGCACAGGCCCTGCGACATGTGGTTCACGGCATCGGTCAAATGACGGATTCTTGCCCGCATCCGCCAGCCGGCAACGGCCGCGGCCGCTAACAGAATGAGCGTGATGGCAAGGCCGGCGAGTTGCCAGTCCGGCGGGTTGGCGAAGAGCGGGTCGGACATGGCCTTGTGGGTCGGGACGCGTCGCAAAGTATTTCGAAGGTGCTTGCTGTTTGGTTAATAGACAAGGCCGTGGCGGGCGCCGCCGCCGGCGGCGGCAACGCTTGCTGTGCTGCCGCCTCCGGCAAGCATCGGAGCGCACGCGATTAACATGTCTGCAAGGTTAACCCGACAATATCGGAACGTGTCGCATTCGCGCCACTGCGGCAACGTTTGCTGTTAGGGGGAAGCGTCGCGTAGGCGATGCGTGCGCGTGAGGGGTGATGGTAGCGTTGCGTATTCGGCCGACGGCCGCGTTGTCTCGGTCCTTTTGGCTCACCGCGCTCTGCGCCGCGCTGATGCCGACCTCGGTCGGCTATCAGGATCTCGCCGCCCTTTTCGCGCGTCAGCCCGGCGTCTCCGAACGCTGGCGCGAACACCTGATCGCGTCTCCGTTCGGTACGATCCACGCCGCCACGTTCAGCTTTTCGCGTCCGATCGGCACCGCCATGCCCGAACCGTTGGCCGTGCGGTTGGCCAATTTTGACCCGCGCTCGCTCGGTCCGAAGGCGTGGACGACGGCCGTAACGCCGCCGGCGTTGCGGCCGGCGCAGCACGTCGAATATCCGACCGTGAACCGCCGGCTCAAAGGCGACCGCGCGCCCCTGCCGCAGCGCGCTCCCGATGCGAGTGAGCCGGAAGGCGCTCCGGTTGAGCCGATCAACGCGCCGGCAGCGCTGCCGGCGCGGCCGACGCCTTTGCTTGCGCCGCGGCCGAAGGATGCCGAACAGCCCGCTCCGGCGTCTTCCCAGGACTGGGAAGCCGACGAGGACAGCGTCATGGCCGATTCGCCGGCGAAAACGATTGCAGACGGCGAGGACGCTTCGCATCAGGCGGCCTCATCGCCGTTGGCAGCGCTTGCGGTCCTCGACGAGGACGCCGACGAGCGCGACACTCAGCTCTATTTCGGCGTAGCGACCCTGGGCGCGAACGGCGGACTCGAGCAGTGGGCGCCAGGCGCCGCACCGGTTCCGGTTGCGCCGGCGGCCGATCGCCAGATCACGCTTTCGGCGCTGTCCGTCGCGGCCGGCGCCGGCGTGAGCGGTGAGACGCTGGTCGGCAAGGGCAATGCCGCGGGATTCAAGAGCCCAGCCGAACGGCTCGGCCTATTCGGCAAACCGCGCGCCAGGGCCGAGAAGTGCATCGCCGACGCGGTCTATTTCGAAGCGCGCGGGGAGCCATTGCGGGGACAGATGGCGGTCGCGCAGGTGGTGATGAACCGCGTCTTCTCGGGCCGCTATCCGAGCGACGTGTGCGGTGTCGTCTACCAGAATGCCAACCGTCATTTGGCTTGCCAGTTCACCTTCGCCTGCGAGGGCAAGGATCTGAGCCGTATCGACGAGCCCGACATGTGGGCGCAGGCAAGGCGCATCGCCAAGGATGCACTCGACGGCAAGATCTGGCTGACCGAGGTTGGCCACGCCACGCACTATCACGCCTACTGGGTGCACCCGAGCTGGGTGCATGAAATGGCGAAGCTATACCGGCTCGGCGTGCACACATTTTATCGGCCGCTCGCCTGGGGCGACGGTTCCGACGCGCCGATCTGGAGCAACGTGCAGGCGGCGCTCCGCGCCGTTGGCGCGGCCGTGCAAAATCGCGAGCAAAATCGCGAGGCGGCCAAGGTGCCGGCGGCGGCAATCAAGCGCTCACTACGGACCGCGAAGGCGCCTCGCCCAAGCGCGAGCAGAAAGACCCGGACAGCCGCGCTATAGCCGGCGGCGATTTGTCGATCCGGCGCCGAAGCCAGGCTTTGCCGCATTCATCAACTGCCGCCGGAGTTAACCCTACGTCCGGCACGCCCGCCATTGCGCCGGCGCCTCCTGTAAATGACGGAAGCGTCGCTTGTTTTGGCGTGAGGGAGAAAGTGGCGTTGCGTACCAGGGCTTGAAACAGGGGCCGCTTGCAGGGCCGCGGCGAACCGCGCATGCTTCGTTGTTGTGCGCATGAGCAAGGGGAAGGCATGGCCGCGTTCAAGGCGATCGTCATCGACAAGACCGACTCGGGGCAGACCGCCCGGCTCACGGATTTCGACGACAACGACCTGATGGACGGCGATGTCACCATTGCCGTGGAATGGTCGACGCTGAATTACAAGGACGGGCTTGCGCTCACCGGGAAATCTCCAGTGGTGCGCCGCTTTCCCATGATCCCCGGCATCGATCTCGCCGGCACTGTCGAGAGCTCTTCCCACCCGTCTTGGAAGACCGGCGACCAGGTGATCCTCAATGGCTTCGGTCTCGGCGAAACGCATCTTGGCGCATTTGCCGAAAAGACGCGCGTGAAGGGCGACTGGCTGGTGCGGCTGCCGCCGACCCTGAGCACCCGCGACGCCATGGCCATCGGCACCGCCGGTTACACCGCCATGCTCGCGGTGATGGCGCTGGAGCGCGCCGGCATTGTGCCGGCGCGCGGGCCGGTGATCGTGACCGGCGCCGCCGGCGGTGTCGGCTCGGTCGCGGTCGCGATCCTGGCCAAGCTCGGCTACTCGGTCGTGGTCTCGACCGGCCGCCCGGCCGAGGCTGATTACCTCAAGGGGCTCGGCGCCGCAGATGTCATCGAGCGCAAGGAATTGACCGGCCCGCCGCGGGCGCTTGGCAAGGAACGCTGGGCCGGCGGCATCGACGCGGTGGGCTCGACGACGCTTGCCAATGTCCTGTCGATGACGCGCTATGGCGGGGCGGTAGCGGCCTGCGGACTGGCCGGGGGCATGGACTTGCCGACCACGGTCGCCCCATTCATTTTGCGCGGGGTGTCGCTGATCGGGATCGATTCGGTCATGTGCCCGCTGCCGCTTCGGCGGCAGGCCTGGGGGCGCTTGGAAACCGATCTCGATCGGGGCAAAATGGCGGCGATGACCTCTGAGATCGGGCTTGCCGACGTCATCGCTGCCGGCCCGCGCATTCTGGCGGGACAGGTACGCGGGCGTATTGTGGTAAAAATTCGGTAATCGGGACGGGCGGGACCTGCATAATATTCCATCTCCGGCGGGGGCCACATGGTAAGGGGACGGTTAAGGAATGTTGTTAATTTAGCCTTCGAGTCCAAAGTGGAGTGGTCAATGTTGCTGCGCGTGGCAGTCGTTCTTTGTGCATGCGTATTGGGTGCAGCTTCGGTCGCCGCCGAGGAGCTTGGGCCAGAACAGGCAAGAGCGTTCGTTGTCGGCAAGCTGTTCGCCTACACCTGTTTTGACGGTACCGCCGGGATGGGCCGCATCTTCTCCGACGGCTCGGTGGTCGGCACCATCCGCCCGGGCGGCCGCGGCGAGTTGCGCTTTGCCTCCCTGCCCGCAGGTACGCTGCGGATCGAAGGCCATTCGATGTGCGCGCATCTCGCCGGCTTGCCGCTCTCGCCGTGCTTCCACGTACAAAAGCTCGACCGCCGCAGTTTTCGCGGCTCGGTCTCCGGACTGGGCTTTGCCTATTGCGACTTCCGCCAGCACAATCCGCGTGCGCAGATCATGACCCGCGCGTCGGCGTCGCCGCGGCCGACGCCGATCGCGACGACGCTGCGGCCGGGCATCGAAGAATAATTCCGCTCGCTCGTTCGTCGTTGCCCAAGCCGCCGGGGCCGGTCGGAACGCTGCGTTCGGTTCATTCCAGTTCGAGCCGGAACGGAATCCCTTCTGTAGTCAGTTCGCCGCGGCCGATCAGTTCGATCGCGGCGACCATGCGGCCGTCGCGGCCCAACAGCCGATCGGCCAGTGCCACGATGCGGATGTTCGGAGTGGCTGTTGGCGACGCGCGCCGCAGCGCGCGCGCAATGCCTTCCTCGTCGCGATGCGGATTGAGCGCGCAGACGCTGGCAAAGGCGCTTGCCGTCGAGCGGCTGATGCCGGCATAGCAATGCACCACCAGCGGCGCGCGGCGGTCCCAGCGGCGGACGAAGGCCAAAAGGTCGGCGACATGCTCTGCCTCCGGCAGGATGTAGCCGTCGAGTGGAGCGCTGATGTCGTGGAGCCGCAACCGCAGGTGATTCTCTGCCGCGATTGCCGCCGGCCGGTCGATCCGGACCTCATCGCCGATAAGCGAGATGACATGCCGCGCTCCGGTTTCTTCGACCGTTTTGTGCAGGCGTGCCAGGGAGCAGACGTGGATCATCGCTTACAGGGTGCGGGCCGCCGCGGTCGGCGAATCAGGGGCGCGTGCCTTATTCAGCCTCATATAGGTAGGCCGCGACGGCCAAGTGAAGCGCCTACTCGCCCGCCAGCTTCCGAAATCGCTCGAGATAGCGGGCCTGCGCCGTTTCGGCCGGCCAGGGTTTGAGGTAGTCGCGCTCGATCGCGGCGGAAACGGCCGGCGGGCGGCCGAAGAACCGCCGGGCTTCCCTGGCGTCGAAGCCGGCGAGACGGGTGGCCTCCAGATGCGCGGCGGCGCGGTCGGCGGTTTTGATCAGCTTCTCAAGTTCCGGCGCGGCATTCGCCGGCAGTCCGAAACGACGGTGGATTGCCGCCAAGAGGCGCCGCTCCACCGCCTTGTAGGCGTCGCCGATCACCGCCTTGAACGGCGAGATCATGTCGCCGATCACGTATTCGGGGGCGTCATGCAACAGCACCGCGAGGCGCCGCCTGCGATCGAGCCCTGGCGCGCGCTGGCGCGCCAGCGTCTCGACCAGAAGCGAATGCTGCGCCACCGAGAAGATGTACGGCCCGATGGTCTGCCCGTTCCAGCGCGCCACCCGCGCAAGCCCGTGCGCGATATCCTCGATTTCGATGTCGAGCGCCGACGGGTCGATGAGATCGAGCCGCCGTCCCGACAGCATGCGCTGCCAAGCGCGCGGCGCCATCGGCTTCGACGGAAGTTTCATCCTCGACACGCAGGCAAGCCTATCCTCCCCGAGAGGAGAGGAGAGGACGGTGGGGGTTCCGCAGCAACTCAGCTTACACGAAGGATCAAGGCTTGGCGCACCCGGCCGTGCGGTCCAGCGCGCCGTCGCCGTTCAGTTGGCGCCCGCGACCCCCACCATGAGCCTTCCCCGGCGCAAAGGATGGCAACCCGGTTACGCCGCGGCCTTCTTGCCCCACAGGCGGGCGGTCGCGATGTCGGCGCCCTCACGCAGGGTCTTGAGCTTGAGCCACACCACGTCCTCGGCAACCCATTCCCAGCCGGCGAACGTGCCGAAGCCGCAATCGACCCCGGCGACGACGCGCTCGCGGTCGCCGATCGCCGCCACCGCCTGCTCGATGCGTTGCGCCACGACCTCCGGATGCTCGACGAGGTTGATCTTGGAATCGATCACGCCCGGAATGAGGATCATGTTGTCGGGGAACTTGTGCTTCTTCAGCGCCGCATATTCATGCTGGCGGCGTGCATTGGCGAACTCGATGGAGAGCGCGCCGACCTTGGCCTGATAGAACGCCTGCAGGAGCGGCTCGAGCCCGATGTCGAAAATGTGCGGTCCTTCCCAATTGCCCCAGCAAATGTGCAGCCGCACGCGATCGGGCGGAAGCCCCTCCAGCGCCTTGTTGAGCGCGGCGATATGCTGCTCGACGATCTTGACGTATTCGGCCTCGGTCTTGTCCTGGAACAGGAGCACCCGCTCCATCGCCAGGTCCGGCGCGTCGATCTGCAAGATGTAGCCGGCGTCGACCACCGATTTGTATTCGTAGCGCATCTCGCGGGCGATGGCGTCGAGGTAGTCTCCGTAGGTCTTGTAATAGGCGTTGAGCATGGTCGTGGCGATAATGCCAGGCGACGGCTCGGCGAAGAACATTTCGGTAAACGGCGGCTTCATCCCCGCGGCATGGCGCTTGAAGCGGGCAAGCTCGATTTTGATGGCTTCCATGTCGTTGTATTTGAGTTCGCCCACGCATTCGGGGCAGCCAAAGACCTTGCCGGTCTTGGGCAGGCGGGCCATGAACTTCTGCGTGAAGAGCGGCAACTGCACCCATTCCTGGCCGAACGGGCGCTTCGATTCGCCGCCAAACCCCGACATGCGCTTAGGTATGTAGGTCTGAAAGCCTACGCGGCCCTGCTCGCCGTCATTGGCGACGTCGACGCCGGCCCAGCGCTGCTTCTCCATGACGTGGGCGACGCGCTGATCGATCAAGTCGTTCAATTTGGCCCGGTCGACCTTCTCGCCGGCCTCGTCCGCGATCAACAGGTCGTTCAGTTCCGCGCCGCGCGGCAGGCTGCCGGTATGGGTAGTCAGGATATGGTCGACGCTCTTCTTCATCACTTCCTCCCGTGATTCTGAATGTCCAACGGCGCGTTGTGCCGCCAAAGCATGTTTAATTATGCCAGCCCTTTGCGACGACGCGCAAGGCGATTGGTTGGCAAATTGCCGGCCGCAAATGCGCCGATTTCAGTTGTGTTTGTTGCCGCCGCGGCGAACTTGCCGCCGGCGAAAAGCGCAAGTGGGCGAAGCCCACCAAAGGGCCCCATCCCACGCCAGTGCCACGTAAAAATTAATGTCGGCGCCGCGGCGCTGAAATTCAGTTGCAGACCTTGGCACCGGCGACAAAAGGAGTAATGTGCGCCTGCACTAGGTCATCTGCGAACTTCCGGCTGACCTGAACCTGATAAGTGCAAAGTGGCGGCGCCGCCGCGAGCTTGTCGCGCTTCGGTCGTGCCGGATCAAACTCAGATGCACAGGGGAGGAATTGATGTTGTCACCACGCAGTCTAATGGTCGGCGTTGCGGCGTTGGGTCTCGCATTCGCGATGACCTCGTCCGGTCAGGCCGCCGACATCCACAAGGCCAAGCTCTATCCTGACAAGAGGGGCACGGTCGCCGACTTCCTGCCGATCACGAAATTCTGCGGCACCAAGAAGATCAAAGTCGCTCTGTCCGACGGTTGGGGCGGCAATTACTGGCGCCATATCACGCGCGCCGAATTCGAGGACGAGGCGTCGAAGTGCCCGAACATCACCGAGACGCGCTACACCGACGGCGAATTCAAGCCTGAGAAGCAGATCGCCGACATCGAAGGACTTATCGCGCAGAAGTTCGACGTCATCGTCGCCTTCCTCGACGGCGGCGCCGCCATTCTGAAAGCCACGCGCGAGGCGACCAAGGCCGGCGTGGCCGTGGTACCTTACTCCGTCGGCGACAATTTCCCCGGCGTCATCGGCAAGGATTATGTCGACCGCGTCACCGAGAGCCAGAAGGAAGTCGGCGAGCAGTTCGCCACTTGGCTGGTGAAGACGCTGCACGGCAAGGGCAACGTGATCATGTTCGGCGGCACGCCGGGCAATCCGATGACGGGGGCGCAAACCCTGGGCTGGCGCCCGGTCTTTGCCAAACATCCCGGCATCCACGTCCTGGAAGCCGAGCCGGTGCCGACCAACTGGGATCCCGCCATGGCGCAGCAGAAGACCGCCGCGCTGATCGCGAAGTATCCTGAGATCGACGGCATCTACAGCGAGACCACGGGCCCGATCCGCGCCTTCCTGGCGGCAGGCAAGCCGGTTCCCACCTATGTCGGACAGTCGCTGATGGATCTGAGCTGCCTCGCGGCCGACCATCCGAACTTCAAGATGGCGAGTATGGACGCCCACACCTGGATGGTGCGGCTTGCTCTGCGCAAGGCAGTTGCCGCGGCGCAGGGCATCGACGAGCCCGAGCCCAGCCTGATCACGCTGCCGTTCACCGAGGATAACACCTCGAAGGATCCGAAGCTCGCGATCAAGTGCGACAAGTCGATGCCGATGGACTCGATCCCGTCCGCGATGCTGACCAAAGAGCAGCAGATCAAGGCTCTGGGCGGCAAGTAAGCGAGCCGCGACGATCACGCGCTCGACCTCAGCCGGTTTGCGGCTAAGGTTTAGCCTCCGCGGCCCTCCTGCGCTGCAGCGGGGAGGGCCGGCGGAGGCAACTTGTTCGTTGTTGTGAGGGGTGGGTAGGGATATGGCGGACGATCAAGAATTGCGTCTGCGAATGTCCCAGCTTGGTAAGGATTGGACTGAGCTTGCGCGCGCGGCGCGGCGGCTCGGCAAGGACTTGGCCGAGCTTGTGCCGGCGCTTGCCTTCGCGCTTTTCGGCGACGTGCCGCGCCTGGGGACGGACTGGAGCGCGTACCCGCTGCCGGTCAAATCGTTCATCGCCACGGCGCTGCTCGTGGTTATCGGCGGCTTCGCGGCGCCCTCCACGGTCAGCTCGGCGGCGATTCTGTCCACGCTGCCCTATTTCACCATCCTCGCCGTTGCCTCGATTGGTCAGCACCTGGTGATCCAGCAGCGCGGGCTCGATCTTTCCACGGCCGGCATCATGTCGTTCTGCGCCGTGGTCGTGACCAAGCTGCCGAACGGCAGCACCGATCTCAACGTGGTGCTGTTCTACGTCGCCGCGGGACTGGCGGTCGGCGCCGCAATCGGCGCCGTCACCGGGCTGATCGTGACGCTATTGCAGGTGCCGCCGCTCGTGACCACGATCGGCGTCAACGCCATTCTGTTCGGCTTGACCTATTTCGTCTCCACCGGCGCTTCGGTGCAGTCGCCGATGATGATGGTCAATTTCTTTGTCGGCCGCTTTCTCTACGTGCCGACCACGGTCTGGGTCTTGCTCCTGGTGGCAGGCGCCACCGTTTTCGTGCTGACGTTCACCACGATCGGCCGTCGCTTCATTGCGGTGAGCGTCAACCCTCCGGCCGCGCACGTCGTCGGCGTGCCGCTCAATATCTACAGCATCCTGACCTACGCCATTGCCGGCCTGATGTATGCCATCGCTGCCATCATGCTGTCCGGCTACCTGGTCTCGCCGACCGTCCTGTGCGGTCTGCCTTACCTGCTCGGCACGATCGCGGCCGTGGTAGTCGGCGGCAATCCCCTGGGAGGCGTCACCAAGGGAAGCGTCGTCGCCACGGTGATCGGCGCCTTTTTCCTGACCTATCTGGCGCAGCTCGTCACTGCGCTCGGCTTTGGCGGCTCGGCCGAGAATCTGGCCGACGCAATCATCGTCCTGAGCGGCGTGGCGCTTCCCGAACTAACGCGGCGGCTGCGCTATGCATGACGTTGCGGTCGCCGCCAGGCCGATAAGCACGGCGCATATCCCGATCATGACGCTGATCGCGGTGCGCAAGAGCTTCGGCCCGGTGCAGGCGCTCAAGGGCGTCGACCTTTTGATCATGCCGGGGGAGGTGCACGCCATTGTCGGCGAGAACGGCGCCGGCAAATCGACCCTGATCGGCATTGCCGCCGGCGTGCTGCATGCCGATGCCGGCGCCATTTATTACGGCGGCAACCACGTCGACACGCCCGATCCGCGCCGCATGCGGGAAGATGGGGTCAGCATCGTCTATCAGCACCCCGCGCTCGCCAACGACCTCACGGTCCTCGAAAATCTGCAGCTTGCGGCGCCGGCGCTCGCCGGCCCGGGCGGCGCTGCCGAGGCCGAGCGTATCCTGGAACGGATCGCCACCGATGAGCTGCGTACGCCGGTCGGCAAGCGCGTGGCCGATCTGTCGCTGGCACAGCGTCACGTCGTGGAAATTGCGCGCGCTCTTGCCACCGACCCAAAAGTTCTCTTCCTCGACGAGCCCACCGAGCCGCTGCAGCAGGCCGACATCCGCAAGCTCTTCGACCTGATCCGTGCCTTGAAGCGCGACGGTGTCGCCATCGTCTATGTCTCGCACCGGCTCCACGAGGTCGACGAACTGGCGGATTGCATCTCGGTCATGCGCGACGGCGAGATCATCGACAGCCGGCGTGCCGAATCGATTACGCCGGCCGAGATCGTATCGCTGATTGCAGGGCGGCCGCTCGGTCAGATCTTCCCGGCCAAGGCGAAGCTTGTCGGTGCGCCGCTGCTTGCCGTCAACGGACTGAGCGGGCGCGGCTTCGATCAAGTCGATCTCGTCGTGCGCGCCGGCGAGATCGTCGGACTTGCCGGGATCGAAGGCGAGGGCCAGCGCGAATTCATCCGCGCTGCGGCCGGCATCGACCGCCGCAGCGGCGGCGAGGTGCGCGTCGCGCGCATCGAGGTTCCCCGCGACTATCCCGGCGCCCTCCGCCGGGCCGGGATCGGATTTATTCCCGACGATCGCCACACCGAGGGCGTTTTTCTGAACCTGACTTTGCGCGAAAACCTCAGCCTCGGTTATTTGCAATCTATATCGCAGTACGGCGTGATCGACCGCGCCGCCGAAGTCGCCCGCGCCAAGAGGATCACCGAGGATTTGCGCATTCGCGCCGCCTCGATCGAATCCAAGCTCAATGAACTGTCCGGCGGCAATCAGCAGAAGGCGTTGCTCGGCCGCGAAATCTCGGCGAAACCGACCGTGCTCCTGGTCGACGAGCCGACCAAAGGCGTCGACATCGGCTCCCGCAGCGAAATCTACCAGCGGCTGCGGGCGATCGCCGACCGGGGCGTGGCGGTATTGGTGTCGTCTTCGGACGGCATCGAGCTTGAAGGCATTTGCGACCGGGTTTTGATCTTTGCCCGGGGTCGCGTCGTCCATGAATTGTCCGGCCCGGCGGTGACGGACGCCGCGATTACCGAGGCCAATCTCACCGCCACGGTGTCGCGCGCGAGCAAAGCGCCGGTCAATACCGGCGAACAGAGCTGGCGCGACTTCGCCGCGAGCGACCATTTCCCGGCTCTGGTTCTCGCCGTACTGACGCTCATCATTCTCGGCGGCACGCAGGCGCTCAACGGCTATTTCCTCTCCGCCTTCAGCATCAAGAGCATCCTGTCCTTCCTCGCCATCCTGACGTTTCTTTCCAGCGCGCAACTCGCCGCGGTCTTGGTCGGCGCCATCGATCTTTCGATCGGCCCGCTGGCCGGATTTTGCGTCGTGCTCGCCTCGTTTCTGGCGCCGGACGGCGTGGCGGCTGGCCCGCTTATCGGCGGACTCATTGTGATCCTGGCATTCACCACGGGCTTTGGCCTGCTGCAGGGTCTGTTGATCACGTCGCTGCGGCTGCCGGCGATCGTGGTGACGATCGCCACCTTCATCGGCCTGCAAGGCCTCTCGTTGCTGCTGCGGCCGACCGCCGCCGGCACCATCGACGACGCCATTTCCGATGCGGCGCAGTTTCCGCTCTGGTTCCTTCCGGCCGGGTTGGCGCTGGCTCTGGCGACGGTCGGCGGCGCCGAGTACGTGCTCTACCGCACTGGCTTCGGCAGGAGCTTCCGCGCGGTCGGCTCGAGCCCCCTCGCCAGCCATCGGCTCGGCATCGATAGCCGGCGCCTGACCTGGCTCGCCTTCGTCATCTCCGGATTCTTGACCGGCATCGGCGGCCTGATGCTCGCCGGCCAGGTCGGTATCGGCTCGCCCTCGACCGGCACCGATTACACGCTGATGAGCATCACCGTGGTGGTGCTGGGCGGGGCAAGCGTCGCCGGCGGCCGCGGCTCGTTCGTCAGCACGCTGCTCGGCGCCGCGCTGGTGCAGGCGACGTCGAGCGCCTCGTCCTACATCAACGCCAATTCGTCCGTGCATTACACCGTGATCGGCACTTTGACGGTGTTGGCCGCGATCTTCTTCAGCGTGGCGCGCCGCCGCCGCATTGTCGGCGCGTAATCATTTCCGGCCGAGCTGCTGCACCGCTTCGTGGCGGTAGCAGGTGATCAGATGATCGTTGACCATGCCGACCGCTTGCATGAAGGCATAGACGATGGTCGGGCCGCAGAATTTGAAGCCGCGCTGCGCCAGTTCCTTCGACATCGCCCGCGATGTGGCGGTCTCAGCCGGAATCTGCCGCATGGTACGGAAGCGGTTTACCTTGGGCTCGCCGTCGACGAAGTCCCACAGGAGCTTGGCGAAGCCCGGCCCCTTTTCCATCACCTCGATCCAGCCGCGCGCCGAAACGACGGCGCCTTCAATCTTGGCGCGGTTGCGGACGATGCCGGCGTCCTGCATCAGGCGTTCGATCTTGGCCGGCCGATACCGAGCGATCTTCTCGGGGACGAAACCGTCGAAAGCGCGGCGAAAATTCTCGCGTTTGCGCAGAATGGTGATCCACGACAGGCCGGCCTGGAAACCGTCGAGCACGAGCTTTTCGTAGAGTGCGCGGTCGTCGAACTCGGGCAGGCCCCATTCCTCGTCGTGATAGGCGAGGTAAAGCGCATCGTCCTTGGGCCACGGACAGCGCCCGATGGCGTCGGCGGCGGCCGCGCTCATTCGGCGGCCTTTGCGGCCTCGGGAACGGCAAAGCGCGCCCAGTCCGGCTTGATCACGCTGATCGGAATGCCGCCGGCGAGGAGCGGCTCGGCGCGGGATAGCGCATCCGCCACGCGGTCGAGGCGCAGCAACGCAAGGCCGCGGCCAGCCGCAGCTGAGCCCATGGTGCCAACCTGGCGCTCGCCGGCCATGACTGCGGCGCCGGGTGCGGGCGCCACGTCGTCGTAGCGGATCGGCACCGCGCGGGTACGGGCAATGCCGCGGTGCTCCATGCGCGAAACCACCTCCTGGCCGACGTAACAGCCCTTGGCGAAATCGACGCCGCCGAGCTGATCCATGTCGGCTTCGTGTGGGTAAGCTTCGCCGAATTTGAAATCAACGCCGCCTTGCGGAATGCCGAGCGCGATGCGGTGGCGTTCGTAATCGCTCGCCTGGACCAGCGCGGCGTTCAGTTCAGCGGCCGCGTCGGCGAGACGATGGGGCGGCAGCATCACGCGCAGGCCGAGCGCCGGCAGGCGGGGGTCGGCGTAGCTGAGACCGACTGCGGTCGTACCGGCTCCATCCCAAGCCGCCATGATGCCAAGCACGTCGGACAAATCTTCGACCATCACGCGGGCGCGCAGCTTGTAAAGGTTGAACCGGTCGACCACGGCCCCTGCAACGGCGCGGGATAGGTCGAGAAAGAAACCCCCGCCGGCCTGCGCCGGGGCCTCGACCACGAAGAAATCCGCGATGATCTTACCTTGCGGCGTGAGCAGCGCGCAGAACCGCGCGGTAGGCGGCGTAAGTTCAAGGATGTCGGCGCTGACGATGCCGTGCAGGAAGCCTCGCGCTTCGTCGCCGGCAACCTTGACCACAGCGCGGTCGGGGAGAAGGGCGGCCTTCATGCGGGCGAGGGTTGCTGGCATCCCAGTGTAGTTAGGCCGGCCGGCGGCGGCCCTCAAGGGCTGGCTGCGCCGGCGGCAAGCGGTCACCTCAAAATCACAAGTTGGCGAGCAAGCCAACCCCACGGAAATTTGAAAACGGTTTGCCGGTGCCGAGCGCTTGACCGGACGGCCCCGCCATCGCAAGTTGCAGCGGTCCCGTGCAGGACCGCACATCCAGCGCAGCGAAATAATAACGCCGCTATCGGGGAATGAGGCGCGTTGAACTCGACCAGATGATGGGGCCATGCCACTGCCGTCTTGATACCGTCATCTCGAATTCCATTTTCCATTGCGATCACTGCAGGCGTTCAGGGGCGAGCGCATGACGGACGAGTTGTTTTTGCTTCAAGCCATGCTGGTGTCGGGGGCTGCCGAAGACCAGGACTTGCTCCGGCGTGGGGCATCGGCTTCGAAGGTGCCTATCGATCTCGTCGAAGCGGGTGGCGCCGATGCCGCAAATCGCTGGATCGCAAGCGGCGTCGATCTCGCATTTATCGACATGGCGCTGGGCACCGAATCCATCGCGCAAGTGATTGCGGCCGCGCGCGCCGCGGCTAAGCCGCCTTTTACCGTGCTGCTGTCGGAGGCGGGCGATGCCCCGTTCAAGACCGACGCCCTGGCGATCAAACCGGCAAGCCTCGAGGAGGCCAAGCGGCTCATGGACCGGTCGATACGGGTCCGGTTGCCGAGCCGCGTTTTGGTGGTCGACGATTCACCGACGATGCGCAGCATCGTGATCAAGATCCTGACTGCGACGCGCTTCCCGCTGCAATTGAGCGAAGCGGAGCAAGGAGGTCAGGCCCTTGAAATGTCGCGTGAGGTCGATTTCGACATTGTTTTTCTGGATTATAATCTGCCGGGTTTCACGGGTCTTGAAACCATGGCCGAGTTCAAGCGCGAAAAGCGCAATCCGACCTTCGTGCTGATGAGTTCGACGCAAGACCACACCGTCGCAGAGCGCGCGCGTGCGTTGGGTGCAGGCTTTCTCAAGAAGCCGTTCTTCCCCGCCGACATCGAAACGCTGCTGTGCCGCTTCTACGGGCTGCACGCGCTCAACCCACAACGCGCCTGAGCGTAATTCGCTCTGCCGGCTTTGGCCCGACGGGATCGGCAATCGTTTGGGCGGTCGTGAGAGACCCGGCGCCCTGGTTTGCGCCCCTTGGACGGATGCCGCGGCACCTTATTGCCGCAACAGCTCCACCGAAAATTCGCCGTTGCGAATGCGCGAACCGAGATTGTCCGCATAGCGGGCGGTCGCTTCCTCGCCATAGGTCGAAATCAACTCGGCCAAGGCCAGAAAGAGGGAGGTCTGCGCCAGGCAATCACCGTCGATGCCGTCGTGATTGGCCTCGGCCCAAGCGTCTTGCAGATAGCCAAGCGCCAGCCGTTTCTGCTCGTGATCGGCCACAAGCTCGCGCGCGGCCAAGATTTCCGCTCCCGTACTCATCTGCTCACAATCTTTTGTTGTCGGCAACGTCCCGTCCAGGACACGTTAGCACGGCGCCGACGGCCGTCAGATCGAACCTTAAGGCAGGGTTAATGGTGCTGGCGCGGCGCTGGAACATGATCCGGAAAAGTGGATACCGGTTTTCCGAAAAGATCATGCTCCGCCAAAATGTTGAGAGCGCCATTCAATTCAATCTGAAACGCAGGCGCTCTAATTGGCATAACGGGCAGTGATGTCGCGGGCAATTTTGGCGCCTTCTTCCAGGTAGCGGCGAATAGCAAAATCGGCCGCCGGGGTGCAGCTGCGGTAGCTTTGCTGGAACGACCGATAGCCCCGATTGAAGCTTGCAACCATCTGGTCGTGACGTTCGCCGGTCGGCGCTTCGGCGTCGATCAGGGCCTGCGCCTCGTTGCGCCATTTCTGTCCTTCATTGGAGCCGCAAATGCCGCGCAGGAAGTGCAGGGCGCCTAAGATTTCGGAGAGCCTCTGCAGGTCGCGGTCGTAAGGCGCGGTTCGCGCCTGGGGCGGCGGCTCGGCTGGCTGCGGCCGCGGCTGCAGCCGGGGCTGCACCGGCCGCGGCGGTGCCGGTGCCGGGCTTGGCGGCTGCAGGAAAATCTGGGCGGCGGCGGGCCAAGCGGCGAAACAACAAAGCAACACAACAACCGGCAAAATGCGCGCCATGGCGGTCGCAAACATACCGGCCGCAACGCGCGGCCGGCAAGCATTACAGGGCCGCATGGTTGAAGCGTCGTCCATCAGCGCAGGACCGCAATCCGCTCGGCGGCGGCGACGATGTCGGCAAGCCCTTCGGTAGTGTCGAGCCCGGAAAGCTCCGCGGGCGTGAGCCAACGCGCCTCGGCCAGTTCCTCGTTCAGCGTCACCTCGCCCGCGATGTAGCGCGCGGCGAAGGGGAGGATGACAAAATGGCGTTCGACCCGCCCCGCGCCGTCGCGGGCGATCACCTGGCGATAGCCGGCAAGCGACAGCGGCTCAACGTCGAGGCCGGTCTCCTCGCGGACCTCGCGGATGACCGCTTCGGTCAAGGTCTCGCCGAGTTCGACCCCGCCGCCGGGCAGCGTGTAGAGGCCGCGGGAAGGCGGCGCGGCCCGGCGCACGATCAATACCCGGCCATCGCGAAAAATGGCTGCGCTGACCGCAAGATAGGGCCGGGCTGGATAAATTCGCGTTGCGCTGCTGTCGCTGGCCAAAGCTCGATCCTATTGGGCTATCATGGGCGCTGCGGCAATGCGCTGAACGGGGACCTCGCTTATCTCAATGTGCGCGCGCTATGTCATCACTTCGCCGCCGGATGCGATTCGCGCGCTGTTCGGCTATGGCGAGCGGCCGAATTTTCCACCCCGCTACAACGTGGCGCCGACCCAGCCAATTCCGATCGTGCGGCTAGTCGGCAGCAAACGGTCGTTCGCTTTGATGCGCTGGGGCCTGATCCCGACTTGGGTGAAGGACCCAACGACGTTCTCGCTGCTGGTCAACGCCCGCGGTGAATCGGTACTCGACAAGCCGGCCTTCCGCAACGCCATGCGGCGGCGGCGCTGTCTCATCCCGGCGGATGGCTTCTACGATTGGCAGGACGGCATGCCGCGCCGACCGTTTTTCGTGCGGCCGAAGACGCCGGGCATGCCGCTTGCTTTCGCCGGGTTGTGGGAAACCTGGGTCGGCGCGAATGGCGAAGAGGTCGACACGGCAACAATCGTCACGACGCAGGCGAACCGGACGCTCGCCCCCGTCCACGACCGCATGCCGGTCATCGTGCCGCCGGACGCGTTCGATCTGTGGCTCGATTGCCCCGGGGTCGATGCGCGGACAGCCGCAGCGCTGATTGCGCCCGCGCCCGACACGCTGCTTGAATGTTACGAAGTCTCGACTGCCGTTAATCGTGCGGCCAACGACGAGCCGCGTCTGATCGAGCCGGTCAGGCATGACGCGCGGGAGCAGTCCGGGGCGGGGGCGGCGCATCGTCAGGCGCGGGCGCCGGGCACTGGGCGAAAGAAGCCCGGCGGCAGCTCTGCTTGTTCTAGTGGCTGACCGCCGGGTCGCCAATTACCGTTTGGACCAGCGACCATGATGTTCCCGCAATGCAGGGAACAAAGTTTAATCCGCTGCCGGGACGGCCAAGGATTAATATTGCCTAACAGCGTCTTCAGCATCCTTACATCCATTGTGTGGGAACTCTTGGTCCGGGTGGCGATTGCACAGACGACCAATAGAAAAAAGGAGGAGTTGCTATGGCCAGCCTGAGAATTGCCGCGTTCGCGCTTGCCTTGCTGGGCTCGAGCATGGTGGCCGGCGCGGCGTCCGCGGCAATGCCGGTGAACGGCTTGGAGCCGGCGGTCAAACAAATTAATCCGGTTCAGGACATCCGCTGGTGCGGACCCTACCACCGCTGCTGGCGGCGGCCATACTGGGGTTACCGGCGCTGGTGGGGCCCGGGTCCCTATTGGGGTCCATATCGGCGCTGGCACCGCTGCGGCTGGCGTCGTTGCTGGTGGTGATTTGCTGGCGCCGACTGTTCGCAGGTCGCCGGCTCGTTCATGCAGAGCGGCCCCGACCCGCTTCGGGTCGAGGGCCGCTGCTCTGCATATTGGTATCAAAGTACCTTGCCGGGGTTGAGGATGCCTTTGGGATCGAGCAGGCGCTTGAGGCTGCGCATCAGGTCGAGCGCGACCGGGTCCTTCACCTTGGGCAGGAGATCGCGCTTCATCACGCCGATGCCGTGTTCGGCCGAAATTGATCCGTCGTACTTGCTGACAACGGCGAAGACTGCCGCGTTTACCTCGTCCCAGCGCTTGAGAAAATCCGCCTTGTCGGCATCCGCGGGCTGCGTGACGTTGTAGTGGATATTGCCGTCGCCGAGATGGCCGAACGGCAGCGGCCGGGCTCCGGGAATGACGGCAGTGACCGCGGCGTCGGCCTCCTTGAGAAAGGCCGGCACAGCAGCCACCGGCACCGAAACGTCATGCTTGATCGAGCCGCCGGCGTAGCGCTGCACCTCGCCGAACAGTTCGCGCAGCCGCCAGAAAGCCTTTGCCTGTTCCAGGTTTTCGGCGATGGCTGCATCGGTAACGAGTCCGCGTTCCAGCCCGGCGGCAAGCAGCCCTTCCAAGACTTCGCGCAAACCTTGTTCGCTCTGCGACGACAGCTCGATGAGCACGTACCAGGGATGTGGCGCTGACAGGGGATCGCGCGAGCCGGCGTCGTGGGCGAGCACAAGCTCGAGTCCGGCGCGCGGCATCAGCTCGAAGCTCGTCACGTTGCCGCCGGCGCCGCGCGCGGCGGTATCGAGCAGCGCCAGTGCCGCCTCGGGAGACGCGACGCCGACGAACGCGGTTTCCATCGCGCGCGGCCGGGGCACCAGCCGCAGCACCGCGGCGGTGATCACGCCCAGCGTGCCTTCGGCGCCGATGAACAGGTTTTTCAGGTCGTAGCCGGTATTGTCCTTCTTCAGCTTGTTGAGGTTGTTGAGGACGCGTCCATCGGCAAGCACCACCTCGATACCGAGTACGTGCGAGCGGGCCACGCCGTAGGCGAGCGCCGCGGTGCCGCCGGCATTGGTGGAGAGATTGCCGCCGATCGTGCAGGTGCCTTCCGACGGCAACAATTGCGGATAGAGGCGGTCGACGGCCGCGGCCGCTTCGCGGGCGCGCTGCAGCGTCACGCCGGCCTCGCAGGTGATGGTGTTTGACAGCGGATCGACCTCGCGGATGCGGTCGAGCCGCGTCAGCGACAGCACGATCTCGTTGTGATGCGGAATCTGCCCGCCGACCAGGCCGGTATTGCCGCCCTGCGGCACCATCGGCGTCGCCGTCTCGTTGGCGAGCTGCAGAATCTGCACCACCTCGGCGACAGAACCCGGCCGCAGCACCATCGGCGTGCGGCCGCGATAGAGGTCGCGCATCTCGATGAGGTAGGGCACCTGCGCCTGCGGGTCGGTGATGGCGTATTTGTCGCCGACGATGGCGGCGAACCGCGCCAACAGCGATGGGTCGAGTGCGGCGGGTGACTTGTCGAGCATCACGAAATGTCCGTCATCGGATCTTTTCGGTCCGCGATCCTATATGGCGACGCCGGCATCCGCGAAATGGTCGACATGCCGCCGCCCTCCGTCAGCGCGCCGCGGCGCGGGCCAGCCGGTCGTTGATGGCCTCGCCGAGACCGTCGGCAGGGATCGGCATCACCGCGATCGCGCTTGCGCCCGCAGAGTCGAGCGCGCGCAGGTGCGAGAACAGGTTGGCGGCCGCCTCGATAAGGTCGCCGCGCGCGGAAAGGTTGAGTACTTTCTTCGCGCCTTTGGCTCCTTCGGCCAGCACCGGTCCGAACGCGAGCAGGGCTTCGCCGGGTTCGACCCGGCCGGCATCGAGCTTAAGCCGCGTACGCGGCGCATAATGCGCGGCGAGCATGCCGGGCGCCAGCGGTATGTCGCCGCCGCGGCCGCCCGACGGCGCATAAGCGAGCTTTTGCTTGAGCACGGCCTCGATTGCAGCGCGCGGCAGGCCGCCGGGCCGCAGCAGAACCGGTTCCTTGAGGCAGGCGATGATGGTGGACTCGATGCCGATCGGGGTGGCGCCGCCGTCGATGATGAGATCGATGCGGCCGGCGAGGTCGGCCTGCACGTGCTCCGCCCGGGTGGGCGAGACATGGCCGGATCGGTTGGCCGATGGCGCTACCACCGGCGCGCCGAACGCCGCCAGGATGTCGCGCGCCACCTTGTGGTTGGGAACGCGCACCGCGATGGTATCGAGGCCGGCGGTCGCCAAATCGGCCACCCGGCACTTGGCCGCTTTCGGCAAGACCAGCGTGAGCGGTCCCGGCCAGAACGCCTTGGCGAGCCGCGCAGCCTTGGGATTGAAGCGCGCCAGCGCCTGCGCCGCCTTGAGATCGACGACGTGGGCGATGAGGGGATTGAAGGCGGGGCGGCCCTTGGCCTCGTAGAGCCGCGCGACGGCCCGGCCATTGGTAGCGTCGGCGCCGAGCCCGTAGACGGTCTCGGTCGGAAACGCGACGAGACCGCCGGCGGCGAGAACGCGCGCCGCCGCCGCGACGGACTGGGCGTCGGCCTGCAGTACGCGCGTCGTCAGCGGGACGGTCATGGCGCTTCTCCGCCGTCTAGATAGCGGAAACAGCGGGCGCTTGCAGCCCCGATGGCCCGATTGTATAAGCGCCGCCTGAGTGGCGGAGTGTAGCGCAGTCTGGTAGCGCACCTCGTTCGGGACGAGGGGGTCGCAGGTTCAAATCCTGCCACTCCGACCAACACTTAGCTCAAAGCCCAATTCGTCGCGCCACAGGTTATGCCACAGCTTTCATTGGCTTGCAGTGACGCATGAGCGCTCGTTGGCTTCCATCAAGTAAGCAGTGTGATAGTGCCCGCTGCGACAGCATATCGACGGTCATGTCGAGATAGCCGGCTGCCTCCCATATGTCCGTGCCGCGGGGGCGGCTGGCCACCGGTTATGGCTTCTCATACGCTGTTGGGGTTGCAGGCCGCGATTCGCTCGATGGTCGGAAAGTGGGCTGGTCAGCTTGTCAGCGCCTTGTAGGCAGCCTCGTCGAGCAGCTTGGCTAGCTCGGCATCATCAGTGATCTGCAGCTTGAACAGCCAGCCGTCGCCGGTGGGATCGGAGTTGACCAAACCCGGCTCGTCTGCAAGCCGATCGTTAACCGCAACAACCTCGCCGCTAACCGGCGCATAGACATCGCACGCCGTTTTCACCGACTCTGCGACCGCAGCAGCGGCGCCCATTGCGAATTTAGCGCCGATGGCGGGCAGTTCGACGTAAACAAGATCGCCGAGCTTTTCCTGGGCATAAGGCGTAATCCCGACGGTCGCGACGCCATCGTCCGTGCGAAGCCATTCATGGTCTTTCGTGAATCTCAACATGCGCTTTGACCTGACGAAACTGATGAGCGTCTGTACCGCGGCCGAATAAACGGCAGGTCCGCGACCACGGCCGGAAGCCGGTTGCCACGCACCTCGGCGAACAATCGCGTGCCTCGGGCAGCGGCGCCAATCGCAACATAGCCCATGGCGATAGGAGCGCCGAGACTCACGCCGAAGCCGCCGGAGGTGACCAGGCCGAGCGGCGCGACATCATTCTCTGCGCCAAATACCCGGCTGCCGCCGCGCACCAAAGCGCGTCCTTGCGGCTTCAGTCCCACGCGCCGGCGTGAGGCGCCATCAGCAAGCTGTTGCAAGATTGGTCCGGCGCCAGGGAAGCCGCCGGCGCGATCGCCGCCGAGGCGGCGCACTTTGGCGATGGTCCACTCCAGAGCGGCCTCCACCGGCGTCGTGGTTTCATCGAGATCGGCGCCATAAAGGCATAGACCGGCTTCGAGCCGCAGGCTGTCGCGCGCGCCAAGGCCAGCGGGGGCGACCGCCTGATCGCGCAGCATCGCCTGCCACAATGCCGCGGCTGCCTCAGCGCCGACGCTGACCTCAAACCCGTCCTCGCCGGTATAGCCGGAGCGCGAAACGACGCAGGCTGCGCCGTCAATCGTCAGGGCCCGCACATCCATGAATTGCATATTGCGGACTTCGGGTGCGAGCGCCGCCAGTACATTCTCGGCTTCAGGTCCTTGCAGCGCGAGCAACGCGCGTCCGGCAAGCGCCTCCACGCGGCATCGATCACCGAGTTGCTCCGTCAGGCGCCCTTCATCCGCCGCCTTGCGAGCTGCGTTGACAACAAGCAGGAGGCGATCGCCTAGGTTCGACACCATAAAGTCATCGACCACACCTCCCACGGCATTTGTAAATACGGCGTAATGCTGCCGACCGACCGCCAACCCCAGAACGTCGGTGGGTACAAGCCGCTCGAGAGCGCTCGCAGCGTCCTCCATGCGCCCAGAGCGAGGGTGCAATGCGATCTGCCCCATGTGCGAAACGTCGAAGAGGCTCGCGGCGGTGCGGGTATGCCGATGCTCCTCGATGATGCCGGAAGGATAGTGCAGCGGCATGTCGTACCCGGCAAAGGCGACCATGCGTGCGCCAAGCCGGACATGCATTGCGTAAAGTGCCGTGTGTTTAAGCGGAGCTGGCGCGATCATTTCGCTCATGGCGCGCTCGGCTATCAACGGCGAGGCGTCGCCGCGCGATCCGTGACCACGAGCTCACGCGCCGCCTTTACCTCGTCGAGCCGCCGGACCGGAGTCTCGTGTGGCGCGCTTTTGACCAGCAATGGATCGTCTTTTGCTTCCGTTGCAATCGCATGCATGGCCGCAACGAATGCGTCAAGCGTCGGCTTACTCTCGGTTTCAGTAGGCTCGATCATCAGTGCTTCCGGCACTATCAGCGGAAAGTAGTTAGTCGGTGGATGAAAGCCGTAGTCGAGCAATCGCTTGCTCACGTCGAACGCCCTTACCCCGTGATCGCCGACTGCGCCACGACAGACGAACTCGTGCATATTGATGCGGTCAAACGGCACGGCGAAGGCGTCACGCAGCCTGACGCGAAGATAGTTGGCGTTGAGCACGGCGTGCTCGGAATTGGCACGCAAGCCCGACGCGCCGTGCCGGCGGATATAGGCATGGGCGCGGACAAACATGCCGAAATTGCCGAAGAACGTCGAGACTCGGCCAATAGATTTCTTGGGCTCTTCAAGGACGTACTTCGCGTTCTGACCTTCGCCTTGCACTTCTATAACCGGTCCGGGCAGAAAATCCTTGAGACGCGCTGATACGCCTATCGGGCCAGCTCCCGGCCCGCCACCGCCGTGAGGCGTGGCGAAAGTCTTGTGCAGATTGAAATGCATGACGTCGAAGCCGAGGTCGCCGGGCCGCGCAATACCGGCGAGCGCGTTCATATTGGCGCCGTCACCGTAGACCAGTCCGCCGCACTCATGCACCAAGTGCACCACATGCTGAATGTGCTCTTCGAACAAACCAAGTGTGTTTGGATTGGTTATCATAATGCCGGCAACCGTTTCGTCGCAGGCGACGCTTACCGCCTCAAGATCGACGTTGCCGCGCCCATCGGATGGAAGTTCCACGGCCGTGAACCCAGCCATGGTCGTCGAGGCAGGGTTGGTGCCGTGTGCGGAGTCGGGAATCAGGATGCGCGTGCGCTTGAGTTCGCCGCGCTCGTGATGATAAGCGCGGATCATGAGGAGGCCGGTAAACTCGCCATGCGCACCGGCAGAAGGCTGTAATGATACCGCAGCGAAGCCGCCGATCTCGGCAAGCCATTCTTGCAGCTCGAACATAAGCTCAAGGTTGCCTTGCACAGCTTCCGGGTCTTGAAGCGGATGAGTTTCGGCGAAGGCAGGAAGGCGTGCGATCTGTTCGTTGATCTTCGGATTGTATTTCATGGTGCAGGAGCCGAGCGGATAGAAGCCGCTATCGACACCGAAATTGCGCTGCGAAAGCGCCAGGTAATGTCTCACGACGTCGATCTGTGACAGCTCGGGCAGGTCGCAATCGGCGCGTAATTCGCTGGTCGGAAACGGTGTCAGCGGAACGTCGGGGGTAGGCAAGTCGACGCCATGCCGGCCTGGCACGCTCAGCTCGTAGACAGTCGGGATCGTCGTACGGATCATCTGACGACCTCGCCGAGCGCCGAAACAAGCCGGTCAATGTGCGCCCGCGTATTGAACTCGTTCACCGTGATCAGCATGTGGGCCTGCAAGTGCGGATAATCGCCGCCCAGATCATAACCACCAACAATATTGTGGTGTTCGCGCAGCTGCCGATTTATTTCAGCAACAGGGCGCGGCACGCGCACAACAAACTCTTTAAAGAAGGCCTGCTGCGGTGACTGTGGGTTGACAGCAAAGCCTTCAAGCCCAGCGATCGCGTCTGCAGCGTAGTGACTCTTGTGAAAACAGAGTTCCGCGATCCGCCTAAGGCCGTTCTTGCCGATGGTTGCCAGATAGACCGCGGCGCCGAGCGCGCAGACTGCCGAATTAGTGCAAATATTGCTGGTTGCTTTGGCTCGCCGGATATGCTGCTCGCGGGTGGCAAGAGTGAGCACGTAGCCACGCCGTCCATCAACATCCACAGTCTCGCCCACAAGGTGGCCGGAGAGACGCCGAACGTAGGCCAGGCGCGTGGCGAAAACGCCGAGATGGGGTCCGCCGAACGAGGCCGGAATCCCGAGCGGTTGGCCTTCGGCGACGACGACGTCGGCGCCGTACGAACCAGGAGGTCGGAACAGGCCGAGCGCAACCAAGTCTGTCACGACTATGAGCAACGCCCCGCTGCGGTGGACCGCATCGGCCAAACCGTCGACGGCTTCGAATTGGCCAAAGAAATTAGGGTTCTGAATGACCAGGGCAGCGGTTTGGTCATCAAGCAGCGAGCGCAGACGATCGAGGCCCGCAGTCCCATCGTCATCGCCGACCACCTTTGCCGCATGCGTTCCGCGCAGGTAGGTCTTGAGCACGGCGCGGTATTGCGGGTGGATCGCGGGTGACAAGATGATCTTGCTGCGTTCGCCCCGTGTTACGTTGAGCGCGAGCAGTACCGCTTCGGCCAGCGCGGTCGCTCCATCATAATGGCTCGCATTGCTCACCTCCATCGCGGTCAATCGGCAGATCATGCTCTGGTATTCGAACAAGGCTTGTAGCATGCCCTGGCTCACCTCCGGCTGATACTGGGTGTAGGAGGTGTAGAACTCGCCGCGGGAAAGCACGTAATCGACTGTTGCCGGTCGGAAGTGGTGATAGGTGCCGGCCCCGAGGAACGAGAGCGACGGATCGACGGCAAAGTTTCGCGCGGCGCGCGCGGCCATCTCGCGCTCGATCTCAAGTTCTTGTGCTGGAGGAGGAAGCTTGAGATCAGGAAACCGCACGCTTGCGGGCACGTCTGTAAAAAGATCCTCGATGCGAGCAAGGCCGATCGTCGCCAACATTTCGCGGCGTTCGGCATCGGTGTGTGGCACATAGCCCATGATGTCATTCCTAGAAGCGCAGATGCATGCAGACTAAGCGGCCAGCGCCTTCTCCGGCACGTAAGCGGTGTATTGATGCATTGGCGCTCAGCCCGCGGTTTTGACTAGCCGGGTGCGATGATAGCCGATGACAACAGGGAGAAATTTGCGCGAAATCATTTGGGAATCGAGAGCGGAATCGCCGGAGTCAAACCGCAACACGGGCGTGCGGGCGAGCTTGGCCGGAGTGGCCAACACGATGATGTTGTCTGCTCCGATCTGACGCACGACTTTCGGACTTAGCTGTTGGTTGCCGCGGCCGAGCAGAAAGCCCTGCGCGCCAATCGGGCTGAGCACCAGCTTGCACCGGCGATAGCGCGACAGCAGTTCAAGGATCTGCCGCTCGTTGAGGTCCTTGCCGACCATCCGGCGATCGGCGACGGCGTCAACGCCGAGCAGCGTCTTGCCGATATTGAGCGCAAGGCCAACCGCGGTCACGGTGCTACCCGGACCGAGCAGGAAGAGTGTGTCGCGTGCCGCTTCAATTTCCTCGCGGAGATTTGCGGCAATGTCCTCCTTAACCGCGTCCTCATCTGCGCCGACTATGAGGGCCTTTGCGGCTTGCACATAGTTCGGCTCGAACGGCGTTCTTGCCGTCAGGTAAAGACGTACGGCCCATTCGTCGCGGCGATATTTTTCCTCGTCGAGATCAACAATCTCCGCGTCGGCCAGGCCGATTCCCCCGGTGAGATACCGCATCAGGATTTCCGCGGTACGTTCCGGCGTGACGCCAAACACACCGGAATACATTTTGACGCCTGATGGAATGCCGAGAATGGGGGTTGTGTTGCCGGTGACGCTGCAGATGTCACGCGCGGTGCCATCTCCGCCACAGAACAGCACAAGGTCAACTCCGGCGAGAAGAAACTTCTGCACCGCGCTCCGCGTATCCTCGGCCGAGGACTCGATGGCCGCCATGTGTACGACGTCGATCGTAGTAAAGCCCGATGCCTGCAATGCATCGTTACCCATGTTTCCGGAGGCGGCAAGCCATTTGATGGACGGGGCCGGTGACGTGCCGTCGAGCAGGCGCTTGAACGCACGGAGCGCTTCAAGCGCTCGCGTGGTGGCAATGGGTTCGGCGCCAAGCCGCTTTGCCTCGGGCGCAAGTCCATCGGTTCCCTTGAGGCCGACACGACCTCCCATTCCGGCAATCGGGTTGATCACAAAACCGATGAGCGGCATCTCCGGTTTCCCGATGCAATGCAGGCCTTTGCTACAGACTACAGCAGCCTGAAGTCGTCTCCGTCAGTATTCTTCGGCAAGTCTTATTGTGATGACGCGCTCCGTCACTGAACGGGCCCCCAGGATCGGGCGAGTCGCACGCCGGGATCCGAACCTTGTCATTGGAAGTCGCGCGTCGCCGCGGCCGAGCAGCGCCCGTTCAAAACGTGGACGCTTGATCTGAGGCAGTTTCGGATAATCGCGCCGATGAACTTTGAAACCGTCGCCGCTCACATTCTCTGCGGGTATCGCTTCGCATCACGATTCCCACGGCCCGTCCTTCCGCCGACAGGGGTCCAGGCGAAAGGCACAAGACCGGCCCCTTGGGCGAGGTTGATCTGTGACAGCGCCATGCCAAGCGCGATGGCGATTCCCTCAATAACGAACTGCACCGCCGATGAGAGGCCGAGCATAACCAGCATTTGGCCGAGCTGTGTGAGAAACAGCGCCGCGCCAACGACGGCCACCATGCTCCCGATGCCGCCTGACATGGCGGTCCCACCAAGAACAGCGGCGGCAATCGGCGCCAGCAGATAGGGTTCGCCGACCCGCAAGGTGGGATTTCGGATGAAGGCGGAAATGAGAATTCCGACGAGACCGTAAAGAAAGGCCGCAGCCGTATATGCTGCCGTTTGGTAGACCGCCACGTTGATCCCGGCGATCCATGCCGCTCGTGGGTTGGCGCCAACCGCCGAGAAGCGCCGGCCGATCGTCGTCTTGCGCAATATCAGGTTAAGGATGATCGCCACCGCGGCGAGCACCCAGACCGAATAATTGATGCCGAGGAACCGCGCATCGCCCCATGCGGCCATGCCGGGAGGTACGTGCGCCTCCTGCGGAAGCGAGTCGCGATACCACAGCGTCGCTCCCGCGGTGATCGCGCCGACGGCAAGCGTGACAATAAGCGCATTGAGTTCGAGCACCGCGACCAAAAATCCGTTGATGAGCCCGATGATCGTTGCGAAGAATAATGCCGCGAACACGGCGCCCGAAATGGCATCTTCGTGACCCGCTGAGAAGCCGAGGAGGATCGTACTCGACAGCGTGATGACCGCCGGAATCGACAGATCGATGCCGCGCGCCATCAGCACCATCGTTTCGCCGATAGCGGCGATGCCGAGAAACGCCGCCAGCGGGACGATGGCAAGAAAGGTCGACGGGAGAAGGCTGCGCGGCACGACGACCGCGCAGACCAAGATAAGGCCCAGCATTGCGATCCAGATCGCCGCAAAGCGCATATGGAACCGCGGGCCACGCCGCACGATTGGCGCCGAATGCGGCGCCGCAGCCGGGCCAGCGGGGTCGGTAGAATGGCTCATGGCGCTTCCAACGGCGCGTTCAATTGCGCCCACGCGGCGCCAATGTATGCCCAGACACGGCGGAGCGGGCCCAAGCCGGAATAGAGCGCTACAGCGAAGAGAGTCAGCACGCCGCCGGTTATGATTCCCGCCCCGGTATTGAGTCCGAGCAGAGCGATGATGTTAACGACCAGCGTGAAAAACAGCGCTCCGAGCAGGCCGCCGACGAAGGAGCCGCGGCCGCCGGTCAGTGCCGCGCCGCCGAGCACTGCCGCTGCGATGCTGGTCAACGTATAGCTGGAGCCGATAATCGGGCTGCCGACGCCCGCCTCGGAGCCGACAAAAAGGCCGCTGAGGACGGCAATCACGGCGGAAAGAAGAAAAGCGCGGACATGGACGAAGTCGACGCGCACGCCGTTTCTCTTGGCGGCCTGCTCGCGAAAACCGACGGCACGCAGCTTCAGCCCGCTGCGCGTGCGGTAAAGCCAGATATCACCCGCAACGGCGGCAGCGAGGATCACGAAGAAGGAGACGGGAATAAAGCCGATGCGCGTCTGAAAGAAGTCGATGAAATCCTCGCTGATCACGCCGAACGGTGACGGCCGTAAATAGAGCGCGACGCCTTGCACCACACTCAGCATCGCAATAGTCGTAATTACCGAGTTTATGCCGACGCGCCGCACCAAAACGCCGTTGGTGAGCCCGACGACGATACCGACTGCGAGACAGACGAGCGAACCTAGAAATATATATCCGGCGGTCAGACCATCGGCCATCAGGAAAGAACCGATGACAACAGTCAAGCTTATGAGCGCGCCGACCGAAACGTCGAACCCGCGCACCATCAGCACGTTTAATTGCGCCATGGTGACGAGGGCCAATGGCGCGGCGGCGAGCAGGATATGGCGAATGTTGAGCGGCGTGAGAAACGCGTCCGCGCGCCATGACGCGTAGGCGCCGACTGCGATCATCAGCACTAGCAGGAGCAGCAATGGCGCCCACCATTGATTACCGCCGCCGGCGACCAGTTTCCGCAGATTGGCAATCGACAGCCAATCGACCGGCTGGGCCGCAATCGCCTCCTTCGCCGCTGCGACCCCCTTGGAGCGCAGGAACGAAGAGACGATGCTTTCCTCTGTGATCTCGCGGCCGCTCAATTCGCGGATAACCCGCCCGCGTGAGAACACGAACACGCGATCGCACAAGCCGGCCAATTCCATCGCATCGGAAGAATTGATCACGCACGCGGCTCCTTCGTCCGCCTTGGCGCGGATCGCGCGATAAATATCGAAGCGCGCCTTGGCATCGACGCCCTGAGTTGGCTCGTCGATCAGGATCGCCTTCGCATCATGAAGGAAGCTGCGCGCCAGAACCGTTTTCTGCTGATTGCCGCCGGACAGGCCTTCGATCGGTTGATCGAGATCCGCCGCCACGATGTCGAGCCTTTTGCTCAAGGCGAGCGTGCTAGTCCATTCCTTTGGCGCCGAGATCACCCCGTCAGTGGCAAATTTCTGCAGCACCTGAACGGTCATGTTCTCACGTACGCCGAGTCCGGGGAAGATCGATTCAGCCGCCCGGTCGGCGCTGAGCGAAAATATACCGGCGTCGAGGGCGTCCCGCGGCGTGCCAAGCTTGACCGGCCGACCGCCGCAAAGTAGCTCGCCGCTGGCCGCTTCGAGCCCGCCCAAAGCCCGCAGCGCCTCCCGCTGCCCATTGCCCTCCGAGCCGGCAAATCCGAGAATCTCGCCGCGGCGAACAAAGAGGCCGACATCGTGAAAACGCGATCCAGTCAGCCCCGTCGACGACAGAACAATGTCGCTCGATATCATTCCCTGGCCCACGGGATATTCGGTCTCGATTGGCCGGCCTACCATCAGAGAGATGAGATCGTTTTCCGAGAGCTTTTCATCGACATCGTAGGTGCCCCGGCCTTCGCCGTCGCGCAGAATGGTCACCCGATTGGCAAGGGCGAGGATTTCCGGCAATCGGTGACTGACGTACACTACTGCTGCGCCCAGCGCGACGATCCGGCGGAGGATATCGCTCAGTTTTTCGACGCCGGAAATGTCGAGGCTGGAGGTCGGCTCGTCGAGCAGCAGTACCTTCGGGTCGGCAGCCAACGCCTTGACGATCTCGAGGAACTGCCGCTGCGAAGCGTTCAGCTGTCCGACCAAGGTATCAGGCGAAATACGAAGGTCATACCGGGCCAGCAGTTTTGCCGCGCTTTCTTGTTTGCCAGCGAGCGTCGCAGGGCCGCTGACAGCGCCTAAGAGAAGATTCTCCGCTACTGTCAGCTCGCGAACCAATGAATCGTCCTGATAGACGACGGCCAGACCGAGTTGGCGCGCCTTCAGAGGATCGGCAGCCGCGAGCGGCTGCCCCATGATCGTCACCTTGCCTTCATCGGCGGAGAGTGCACCGCCAGCGATGCCCAGCAGCGTGCTCTTTCCTGAGCCATTCTCTCCGACGACGGCATGTATCTCGCCCGCCCGGCATTCGAAGTTGACGCCCTTGAGGGCCTGCACGCCAGGATAGCGCTTCGAGATGCCGGACAGTTCAAGCGAGAGAGCAGTCATCATTTCATAGCCGAGGTCGATTGAACACTTTCGACGTGTAACGCCGAACGAAAAAGCGGGAAACAATTTTCCCGCTTTGAAGTCGGCGGCAAACGGGCGCGACGCCGGTCACGCCCGTTCAACCGAGTCCCCAGCACCCAACTTGTTATTGTTTCGCGAACATCGCCTTCATCATTTCGTTATCCACCAGCGTGTTGAGCGAAGCGGTTTCCGGTACGGCCGGGTTGCACTGACCCTTGACGACTGGATGCATCTTAAATGGGACGTCGATGGCCGGTGGAACGTTCTTACCCTCCTTCTTCATCATCGCCGCGGTCAGCGCAAATCGGGCCTGATCGTTCTGGCCATTGGAATAGAAGATCTTGAAGTTTGGATCGTTCGCCTTTTCCCAGTCGCAGATGATGCCCATCTCGTCGGTGCGCAGCGTGACGATCACGTCGGGTTTTTTCTTCGCCGCCTCGTAGGCTCTGAGGCCGCCGCGGAAGCCGTCGGCATATTCGTAAAGAACCGCGTCGACACTGCCATGCTGCGCAAGAAAGCCGGACATGGCCTTGAACGAGCCCTCCTGCGTCCACATGGTGTCGGCTTTACCTAGGAGCTTCAGATTCTTGTGCTTGGCGATCTCCGCTTCCGCACACTTCTGCCACCCGGCGCTGAGCGGGTTGCCCGGTGTGCCACCGAGCTCGACAATCGTGGTCGGATCCTTCTTGGAATTCTGCAAGACTATTTTTACGAAGTCGGTGCCAAGATTGCAGATGTTTTCGGCGATGGACGTCAAGAAATCCTTGCCCGGCTTGCCGCCAACGTAGGTACCGTTGTGAAGGATGACGAGGATGCCGGCTTCGGATGCTTCCTTGACGGTCGGCAGCAACGCCGGCCCAGCATCGGCGAAGATCACGATTACATCGACCTTTTGGGCTATATAGGCGCGCATGTCGGAGATCGCCTTGGTAGCGTCCCCGCCGGCCGAGGTGTAGATGATCTTTTTGATGCTCGGATAGGTCAGCGCTTGCTCGATGAATTCCATCTTCGTGACCTGGCGCCAAACGTTCTCCCCAAAACCGTCGGCGTAGGCGACCGTCAGCGTGCCGTGCCCCGTCTCGCAGACGTTTTTCTTCCAGCATTCGAGCGCAAGCTTGCGTTGCTCCGGGGTCAAATCCTCGGCCGCGCGCTTGATGGCCTCGGCGATGACTGGAGACACGTTCTCAGTCGTGCCCACCGACCTCATCATTAGTTCGTTGACGTCACGGGCCGGAGATGAAGTACTCGCTAACGCCCACACGGCCGCTGCCATGATCGGCGTGGCCCAGTAACGTATTCCCCTAGGCTCGTATTTCATTGTTTCCTCCCTTGAAGATTCCGTTTTGTGATGTTCACTTGGCTCTGTTCACTTGGTCTTCAACCACGGATACCGGCTAGTATCCTTTCCCGCATAATCGGGATCGAGATAGATAAAGCAGCGCTGAATCTTCCAATCGCGAATTTCGAAGACGTCGCACCAGCGGCCCGCTAGATATTCGGGGGCTCCGGCTCGCCACGGGCCGTCACGATGCTCGCCTTCGCTCGTGCCCTCGCACACAACGAGATCGCTGCCCGAGAAGATGAAGTTGAAGTGGGAAAAATGGTGCTTGATCGACTTGAGCGTGCTGCCGATGTCACCGAACATCTGCCCGATCTCTTGCTTACCATAGGCCACGCCCCATTTCGGAAAATAGACCTGCGCGTCTTCGGCGAAGAGATCAAGGATGCTGCCACCGTCCCAGGTCTTCCCGGCCCGGTCGAAGGCCTTGAGATAATCGATCACTACCGACTTTCTTTGCTCATCGGTCATTGTTTGTTTGCATAACGCCATTGATCTTCCTCCCCTTGAACCGCCGGGCTTGCGATATTGACCGCTGCCGGATTTCTAAAATCCGCACGACCTTAGCTAGCACGTTTTTTTCTTTCGTGGTGTACCGCCGCGGCGGCTAAATAAGCAAACGCCAGAATTGGTCCGATGGTAGCGCCTCCGGCCCAGTAGGCGCGGGCAGACGCAGAGGCGACGCAATTGCCGACTCCATAGAGCCCAGCAATGGGTTTATCCTGGTCGTCAACGACTTGACCGGAAACGTTGGTCTTCGGTCCTCCTTTGGTATCGAGGGTGCCCCCGGTCAGGAGCGCCGCGTAATATGGTCCCGTATCGGAGATGGGATACATCGTCGGGTTCGGCCCCGACGGCGACGGCGCGACCGAACCATTGAACAAGACCTCGACCTGACGCTCGCCGCGGTGGAAATCGGAATCCCGGCCGATCGAGGCAAAGCCGTTGAACCTCTGAATCGTGGCCGCCAGTGTTTCCTCGAATTCGGGTGCAAGCTTTAGGCCCCCGGTGGCGTTCTCATAGCGGGCCAGCCGTTCGCCAATTGCCTTCGATAGAGCGGCGAGCGTGGCTCCCTTGATCACGTGGGCGTCGTCGGTGCCGGGTGGAACGATAAAACGCCCGTACTCGTCGCTGGCGCTATGTTCCTGGCTGCGCTGGTCCCAAATTGCGATCAGCAAAAGATTCGGGTATTCGCCGCGCGCCCCGTCCCATTGAAAGAAAACTTGCGCCATTTCGTTGTAGGCAAGTTTTTCGTTGGCAACGCGGCGGCCCTCCTTGTTGACGTAGATCATTGAATCGCCGGATGGCGAGAAGGTTCCGATCAAGGCCGGGTCTTTGGCGATGGCCTTCTCGAATACGATTGGGCACATCCACGCGTAATTCATGTTGCGCAGCTGCGCCCCGAGGGCGCTGGCGATGTAGATGAAGTCCCCTTCGTTGCTTCTGGCGGCGCATCCGCCATACACCGGGGCACTGAGATAGTTCTTACGCAACTCAACATCGTGCGTGAAGCCGCCGGTGCAGAACACGACAGCCTTTCGTGCGAAGAAACGAGACTTGCCTCTGGCAGTATCGGTCTCGACGCCGATGATTTCGCGAGAGTTGTTGCGGATGACCCGCTGCACGCGATGACCGGAGCGAACGTCAATGCCGTCGCGCTTGGCGGCGGCCGACATCGTCCTGACCGCCACTTCGCCTCCATCGGACATGGTGTCGCGCGCATCCTTGGGCAGCAGCACGCGCCCCTTCGGCGCTTTATCTTCTGGCAGCTCGGCCCAATAATCGGGCACGAAATCGCAATGGCGATACTCGAGTGCGCCTTTTTTCCGCAACAATTCGGTCGCGGCGGAAGCGTTGTCGTAAATGGCCTCGTATTGCGCGTAATCCCACTCTGGCACGCCAAAGTTCGCCGCTTTCGCATTATAGACTTCCGGCCGTGACAGGCGCGCCATGTAGCGAATGCAGTCCCTCTTCGGATCTTTCATACCTGCGGCTCTCATTGCCGCATTGTTGGGTACCCAGTACCAAAACGCTGCCTTGCGGGTGGTGCCCCCCAGGTCCGAGGCCTTTTCCAGCACCAATACCTTGTTCCCGTGCCAACAGCAGAACAGCGCCGTCGCCAAGCCGGCGACGCCGCTGCCGACGACGATGACATCGAATTCGCCTTGAAATTTGCCTTTTACCGACGCCGGTGCTGAAGACTTGCGGGCGATCCTAGCCATGCCAGCGCTCCTCCGATTTCTGCCAAGACTGCGGCCGTCGGCGATTGTAATCTTTCACGTTTCTGCATTTATCGAATCCTGAAAAACTCAAGGAAAACCGCAACATGGCGTTGCCCGACGCGGCCGTTCATGCTAAAAAATAAAAATCAATAACAAGGCTCCACAAGGCCTCAAAACCATACGTCGCCTGTCGGACTGCATCTTCGCTGCGTCGACAGGTTTGGGGAGGAAAGCCATGGCGCTGGCCGGCGACGAGCGGCCAGACTTTACCTGGTTTCGCGGTCTTGAGCAGTTTCATATTCGTGGCGACACGGATGGAGTCGGTTATTGCATCGCCGAAGGGAAACCATACGCGCTCGAATTCTCCAACGATGCCGACGTTATCTGTTTGCTGCTCGGTGACATCAACAGCAGCACAAAGTTCGAAGATGATCCGGAGCGGCCGCTCGTTTTCTTGAGCGAGTCCACCGCTTTTCATCCGCGCGTTGGCAATGTCCGGGTGCAGGCCCATGACGTCCGCCATGGCTTCATCGCTTTTAGCTATGCGCGCGACTTCCAGGGTTATTTGGATGATCGCGGCATTGGTGGACTGCGCCGAGCGGGAAGCCGCAACAATTTGCGCAACGATGCCATCAAGTTCCTCGCCCGCTACGTAAGAGAGCGGTTGCGTCGGTCCGAACCATTGCAGCAGCTTGAAATTCAGTTTCTCGCGCTCAGCACTTACGTCGAGACGATGCATCAGCTTGGCACCGTTCCCGCAGCTCGCCGTGACACACTATCCGATCAAGAATTCGCCAGGCTTTGCAGCTACATCGAGCAAAACCTGGAAAGCAAACTTACTTGCGCCGATATCTCCCGGGTGATCAATCTGCCGCTACGTGCTGTTTACGACGGTGTTAAAGTGCGAACCGGACGCTCACCCTATAATCTGATCATCGAAAAGCGGGTTCAGCGCGCCCGCGATATGTTGCGAAATTCCAAGGTTTCGATCGCCGAGATTGCCTGCGCCTGCGGTTTCTCGTCTCAACAGCATTTGACCGCAACCCTGTCGCGCCGATTGGGTCGCACACCCGGTCGGTTGCGCGACGAAATAAGTCGACGCGCCGGCGTACCGTCCTCAGGTTAAGAGGCCTGTTCGGCACGCGGTGGAGAGACAGGGGAGTTCGCACCGACGAGACCATGTTCGGCGAGAGGGTGCCGGTGGGGCATGGACGCATATCGCCAACCGCGGTCACAGCGGTGGATGCGCCCTTCGGCGCCCGTCTTATCCGGATAGCAGTCCGCAACGTCGCTATGGCGATGCTTGCATCGATCAAACGACTGATGCGCAACCGGTCATGCGTCGCGATCAGGCATCGACAATGACCGCCAAATAGACGACGCCGGTCGCGATCGCAATATAGGGATATCTGCCACCAGACTTGTTTGGCCGTTCGGCGCTTCTTCCACCGGCAAGGTCGGGGAAGATTGGGCCATCGTGATCGCTATCGGTCGTGGCCACGAACCGCTTGAGGCGCGTCTGCTTGCATCGTCACCGCCTGCGAAATTTGCGACCGAGCGTCTTTGCAAGTTCTTGCGGCGCGCGAACGGGGTTGGGCGCATCCAATATTGTTGAAGCCCATTTTTCCACGCTGTCGCGCAGCCTCAGGTGCCGAACACGCCCGATCCCGGGTCGATCCGATACGCCGGCGTCAGGCAGGACGTGCAGATCGAGACTGATCGGATGGTGGTCGGACGGTCCGCGCGCCAGCACCCGGGCATGCGAACATGCCAGACCCCGCGCCATGCAGCGATCGAGGCGCAAGGAAATGATATTGGTCGGGCTGTGGGTGGGTTGCCGGGGTCCGAGGTCCTCGAAGCCGGGAAGCTTGATCGGTCCAATGGCGTTGTAGTCACCAACGATAGCTGCCGGTCCTTCGACGGCATTCGCGACGTGCAACAATTGCCACCGGTTCAGGATCTGTCCGTGAGAAAGGTGTACGTTGGCGAACGCCACGTCGCCCAACTGCGCGATCTGCGCGACCCGAAGCGGTACCCGGCCCGGTATCTGCGAAACGGGCAAGGGCAACGCAAAAGGCGGCGCAAGTGGATAGGGGCTCCACACGGCCAGTCCATAGATCCGGCCGTCCAACGGCTCGCGGAAAAAATGCCCGCCGACCCGCTGTGGTATTTCCGCCAGTTGCTCGGTCGCCTCCTGCAAGAGGAGAAGGTCGGGACGATGCTGCTCGATAAGGACGGTTACATCCTCGACGCTCGCGCCGGTCAGGCGCAGCACGTTCCAGCTTATGACTTTCAAGTTTCTAGTCCTCGACCGGTACGCGTCGGCTCCCATTTGAGGCTGACAGTCAAACTGGGGCAAACTGGGAAATGAGCGGCGGAGCCCAGCCCTACCATAAATTCCAATCCATGAAGAAAGAATTGTCTTTATATTTGGCCGCGAGGGAAATTATTCAAGACTGACCTTCCCGCCTCGCGTCCACCGCTGCGGGCGCCCGGGCGGCAAGGAGCCATGCGCGCACGCGATATTGCGGTCGGTGCTCGAGCTTGCGCCGAGCCGCATCGCCAGAATCGCCGCAGGAAGGCCTAGCGCCGGTCCAATGGCCTGACCGGAGGCACTGCCTCGATAGCAGCTGGTCGATCGCCTGCCGTCCCGTCCGACGGGACGCTGGGCATTGGGCAATTTCGCGTCTACCATCGCCACAGCTTTCCGGGGTGGCCGGCGAAATCGAAATTGGCAGGATCAGTCCGAGTGAAGCTTTGTCGGTGCGTTCGCGCAGGCGAAGAGGACTATGGATGCGCAGTTTCGAAAAAAAGAAGCAAGCTCTGAGCGAACATCTTCGGAAGTCGGCCGGCGAAGTTCGGTTGCAGAAGAACATCTCGCACATTTTTCGGGATCGCCATCGGCCGCGTTCCACCCGGCTCGACGTGCGGGCGTTCAACGAGGTTTTGGCGGTGGATACGTCATCGGCGACCTTCGATGTCGAAGGGATGACGCCGTATGTGACCCTTGCCGATGCCACTTTTGCGCATGGCCTGCTTCCTGCGGTAGTCCCGCAGCTCAAGTGGATCACGATTGGCGGAGCATGCTCGGGCTTGGGAATCGAAGCCTCCTCGTTCCGATACGGCCTGGCCCACGAAACCCTGCAAGAGCTCGAAGTGTTGCTGGCGGATGGGGACATCGTCGTCTGCACGCCGACCAACGCGCATAGCGATCTTTTCTTCGGATTTCCGAATTCGTTTGGGACGCTCGGTTATGCTTTGCGGCTGAAAGCCAAGGCAATCAGGGCAAAGAAGTTCGTTGAGGTGACCCACGTTCCCTATCGCGATCCGGCAGCGTTCTTCCGCGACCTCGAAGCGTGGTGCGGACGCGCGGACGTGGATTTCGTCGATGGCGTCGTTTTCACTCCTGGCGAGCACTATCTCAATCTGGGCCGCTTCGTCGATGAAGCTCCGTACGCCAGCGACTACACCTACATGAATATCTACTACCGCTCCATCCGTGAGCGCGAACGGGACTACCTTTCGACGCTCGATTACATCTGGCGCTGGGACACCGATTGGTTCTGGTGTTCGCGGATGCTGTACGCGCAGAATCCGATCGTCCGCCGGATTCTCGGGCGAAGGCACCTGAATTCAGGCTTCTACAAAAAAGTCATCGACTGGGCACCCGGCGTGCGCCTGCGTCGCGCTTGGCGCCGCCTGATCGGCAGTCACGGGGAATCCATCGTTCAAGACGTCGACGTCGCGATCCGCGATGCGCCGGCCTTTCTCGAGTTTTTTCAGCGCGAAATCGGACTTGCTCCAATCTGGATCTGTCCCTTTAAAGCCTATGATCCGCAACATGACTTCCCTTTGTTTCCGACCGACCGTTCCACGCTCTACGCCAACTTTGGCTTTTGGGATTCCAAATTCACCTCGACGGCCTTCCCCGACGGTCATTTTGTTCGCCTGATCGAGCGCAAGCTGGCCGAGCATGGCGGCATCAAGTCGCTCTACTCTGACTCGTACTACAGCCCCGATGAGTTCTGGGCTTTGTACAACAAGCCTGCCTATGACGCGCTTAAGTCGAAGTACGATCCGGCCGGCCGATTATCTGACCTTTACCGGAAATGCGTGCTCAGGCAATGAAGCCTGGGCAAAGCGCCGCGTCAGCGATAACTCTCGGGCTTCGTTTCGCCGCCGATAAGGTCGGCGTCGACGCGGCCGGCATCGCGCACGAGCGGATAGTAGAGCGAATTGCGCCCTTTGGTGAAAACGATATGTGAGAGGTCGAGTGAATCTCGAAACACCTCGATGGTGCCCTCAAGGTACAAGGTCCAGGCACGCCGGAATCTCTCTGTGAAGACCTCCGGATCAGCCTTCTGAATTTCCGGCCAATAGCGAGCGAAATTCTTTCGCCATTCGTCCAGGGTGCGCTGGTAATGCGGCCAGAGGTTATCGACTTGCACGAGCATTAGACCGGCACGATCAAAAGCCGCCAGTGTGTCAGGCAAACTCGGCAGGTGTCCGCCCGGAAAAATGTACTTCAATGTCAGCAAATTGGTCATTTGCCTGACCATGAAGCTGGTGGTCGAGACGAGGCCGACGCCGCCGTCCTTCAGAGCGGCGGCAATCGAGAGGGCCCAGAGCCGATATTGTCGCAGGCTGTAACCGGCATGTTCATGAACGCCTATCGAGACGAAGCGGTCGAAGCGTCCGGACTCTCGGGCGATGTCGCGATGATCGCCTTCGATCAGCCGGATCTTGTCGCCAAGCCCATGTCGGCGAAAACGCTCACGCATGTAGTCGTTCTGGCGCCGCACCGGATTGTAGACAGTCACGTCGACGCCATAACGCTTCGTCATGTAGATCGGCATATAGCCCCAGCCCGGTCCTACCTCGAGCACCTTCATGCCCGGCGCGAGGCGGAGTTTCCGGCAGATGTACTCGTAATTGTTGTATTTGGCTTGCGTCAGCGTCTGCGTGTCTGATGTCCATATTCCCTCGGAATAGCCGACCGTCTCGCCCAACATGTGTTCGAACAAGGCTGGATGGAGCGAATAGTGAAATTCGGCATTTCGGATTGACCGCTCGCGATTGACGTTGCTTTGACGCCACTCCTGGATTCCCTGACGAACCGCATTCAGAGGGTTGCGTACAGCGTTGCTCCAGAATGCGGCTGGTACCAGGTTAATGGTGTGGCCGATCCTCGCAAGAGTCGTTATTGGTTGTTCGCCTTCAAGGTCCACTTGGCCGTCTACGTAGCTCTCGAAGAGACCCTCAAAGAAAAACAGCAGCGTGCGCCACTCTGCCGAGCGGGTTTTGAATCTGATCAATACGCGATGATCCTTTCCTTCGAGTCCGCTTTTGTAGACCGATCCATCCGCGAAAACGACCGTGACTGTCCGGTCACCGCTGCTCTTCAAGATATTGTCGATTATTCTTCGCAAAGCGAGCCGCGCTAACATCGGCAACCCCCCCAAGCGGGCCGGATTGAATTTTTCAGCAATGTTACTGCATTTCGCACTCGGACGAACCCCGGTCAGCCGGCTCAAGGCGCGCCGGGCTTTCGCGGCCCCGCCGTCAGATGCGTCTTGCGCTTGAACACGAACTCGAGCCGTTCGTCCACGCGGCTACGCTCCTGGCAAAGCATTGTGCGCCTCCGCAAAATCTCCGATTGTGCAACCCATGTTGTGCGCAGTGAACCGTCATGCGTCTGTCGCGAAGGGCATGCCGGACGCTGCCGCCGATCCATCGGGAACGATGAGCGAACGGCGCCCGGAGGGCGAGGTCGCAAGGCTGCCGTGCAGCGCCGATATTTCGCGACGGCGCGCAGTTCGTCTATCTGCCGTATGTGGCCTCCGACCTGATCCTGTTGTTCTGGTCGCAATCGATCCTGCATGCCGTTTCCTTCATCCGCTGGCCGCCTGACGCACTGTTTTTCTAATTCATCCTCACCTTCGTGCGGGCGATCGCCTATACCAATTTGACGAACCCGACGATATGGTTCTTCTGGATGAGCGTGTTCAGTCTGCTTGGCGCCGGGCTGCACGTTTTTGACCTGCATCTGTTCAAAGGTTCGCTGTCCGTTCAAGAAGGTGCAGCACGGCAAGGATTTCATGAGCGGCGGCGTCGAACGCCGCCACGTCTATGAGCTGCGCCCGATGGAGCCGGCCGCGCTCGTCTTCAATCTTGCCGCGCTCGGCTGCCTCCTGGTGTTTCCCGGATACGTTCCGGCCGTCGTGCTCGGCAGCTTGAGCGCGCCGTTTTCGCTTCGGGCGCTGGCCGATTGCATGCGCAACTTCCGGGCGCGAAGCGCGCTCATGGCGTGGCTGTTTAGAGCATCGCACCATTGACAACCGCACGGTTCGGCGAGGCGCACTGCTGCCACTTCAGCGAAGATCGCGCGCGATTCGGCACCGATTGCAGGCACGATGCGTCATGCGCGGCCGCAATGAGCTTTCCGTGTGGTTCGACCCGCGTCAGCATTTGAGGATGGATGGGTGGGCGGAGGCGGCCATATCCATATCGGCGCCGACGCCGAGGTGCGAAGCTTCCCGGTCGGGCGCGCTCCGCCGGAGAAATGCGCCGATCTCAATCAGTGATACAGACAAAGCCGGCGCAGACTTTGGCCGCTTGTGCAGCGAGAATCGGGGGCGCGCGGCCGCCGCCGCCGATCACAAATACCGAGCCTTGAGGTCGACGCTGGTCTCGGCGCCGATCTTGTCGAAATTGGCGGCGAGCCAATTGTCGGCACGGTCGCGGCCGATCTCGAACAGATGCATCAGGAACTTCCAGTCGGCGTTCATTTTGCTTGAGCCGGACAATTCGCGGATGATGTCCTCGGCCTCGATCAAATGGATGAACATGCGTTTGCCGCCGGCGAGCTTGCCCTCGTCGATCATCTGGGTGACGAAGGCGACCGCGCGCATTTCCCGCATCAGCGATGAATTGAAGCTGATCTCCTGCATGCGATTGAGGATCGCGCGGGAGTTGGTCGGCAGTTCGGAGCGCTCGGTCGGGGTCAGATGCACAAGCAGGACGTCGCAGGATTCGCAGCCGTAGATCACTGGAAAGATCGCCGGGTTGCCCATGAAGCCGCCGTCCCAATACGCCTCGCCGTCGATCACCGGCGCGCGCATCATGAACGGCAGGCACGCCGAGGCGAGCACGTGGTCGGCCGTGATCTCCTTGTTCGGGAATACCGCCACCTTGCCGGTGCGCACGTTGGTGGCGCTGAGAAAAAGCTTCACCACCTTCTGCTGGCGCACCCGCTCGAAGTCGACGACCTCGTTGAGCAGGTCGCGCATCGGATTGAGGTCCATCGGATTGAGCTGATACGGCGACATGAAGCGGCTGATGACGTCGACCATCACGTAACCGGGCGAATGGTCCAGGCCGAAATTCGGGTTCATCCGGTCGAAGAACGACGGCGCGATGATGCTGTTCATCGTTGTGTCCGACATCTTCTTCCAGAACGTGCGCATGATCTCCTTGGCGCCCTGGCGGCCTCCCTGCGCCAGCCCGTCGGCGAGCAGGACCGCGTTGACGCCGCCGGCGCTGGTCGCGGTGACCCCGTCGAAAGTGATGCGTTCGTCCTCGAGCAGGCGGTCGAGCACGCCCCAGGTGAAGGCGCCATGGCTGCCTCCGCCTTGCAGCGCCAGGTTGATTGACTTCTGCCCGACAAGCGGCTTGCCCGCCTCGATCTCGGCGGATTTGGGTTGCGCGGTCATGGTGTTACCCTCCAGTGCCGGTTCGGACCGGACTTCCTTTAAAACAAGTTTAGCATCCGCGTGCGGGCACCGCCATCACAATAGGGGGCTCGGCGGCGAGCGCGGTGCATCAAACAGATTGCGGTCAATCAGCAAATAAGCTCCGGGCCGCGGTTTTTAGGCTTTCGGCCATGGACAGCCCCGGAAAGCCCGTTGGGGCGCCGTTTGTCCTTGCGTTGTAGTCTGTCCCGCCTCATCCACGACGTGTGGCCGCTGCCCTGGTCGTCAGCCGGGCGTGCGCCTGATCGGTGGAATCCGCACGCTCTCGGCCATGATTGGCGTTCTGCTATCCTCACCGCCATGACCGGCAAACAGTCCATCGCGCCGCAAATCCTCGACGAAGTCCGGCGGCGATTGGCGCTGGACAGCGTCAAAATCCGGCGCGGCGCGTTGTTTCTGGCTAATATCGGGGTACCGCTTCTGATCGGCGCCGGACGCGGGGAGTCGCAAGCCGCGCTCGCTGCCGTCATCGTCGGCATGCTGTTCGGCTTCGCCGATAACGAGGAATCACTGCCGGGCCGTTTGCGGCTTCTTGCCTTGGACGCCGGCTGCATCACCGCTGGCGGCCTGATCGGTTATGCGCTCCGCGGCGACGCCGTGGCCATGTGGCCGATATTCGTCGCCATTACCTTCGCCGTCGGCCTTGCGGCACGGACCGGACGCGAATGGTTGCTTGCCGGACGGCATACCGCAATGGCCTTTGTCGTTGCCGTCGCCATCCCGACGTTCACCATTCTGGAGGTCTGTTATCTTGTCGGCGTCGCGGTGCTCGCGGCGCTGACGCGATCACTGGACTATTTCATCTTTGGGCCGCTGCCGCGCCAGCCGGCCGCGCCGCTGCAGCTGCCGTCCGGGCAGGCCGGGTGGCTGCGTTTTGCGCTGGCCTTTGCCGGCGCCGCCACCGCCGCTTTATGGCTCGGCGCAACGCTCGACCCGATCCACACCATCTGGGTCGTCACCACCACGCTTGTCGTCATGCAGCCGGATGCGCGCGCCAGCTACCGGCGCATCGTCGAGCGCGTCGCCGGCACCTTCGCCGGGGTGCTGGTGGCCTGGGCGATCACGCTCGGTTTCCATTCGCCGGCTGTCATCTGCGCCGTCATCCTGGTCGTCGCCCCGCTGATCCCGCATCACCTCGCCAACCGCTATTGGCTGCACACCGCCTTGATCGCGCTGATGGTCCTTCTGGCTTACGACCTGGCCGAATTCGGGCAAGGCATCGCCAAACTCCTGCCGGAACGGGTCATCGACATGCTGCTCGGCTGTGCCATGGCGCTGGCCGGCACTGCTGCGGCGTTTCCGCGTACGGCAGCCGCCGAACTCGACGGCCTGGTCGAGGAAAAGCCAAGCCGCGAAGCATCGTCTGCCGCCGCGCCGCCGTCGGCCCGCCGCGATGACCGTGCGCGCTGACGCCGCCATGCGCGGTTATCGCGCGCGGCATTGCCCGGGCGGCCATTCGGTGATTATTGAACCCCGTCATGACCACGCGCATCACCATCCGCCGGCCTGACGACTGGCACCTGCACGTGCGCGACGGCGAGATGCTCAAGGCGGTGCTGTCGTATACGGCGAAGGACTTCGGCCGCGCCATGGTGATGCCCAACCTGGTGCCGCCGGTGCGCACGACCGCCGACGCCGCTGCCTATCGCGAACGCGTCATGGCGGCTTTGCCGCAAGCGTCGCGCTTTACGCCGCTGATGACCTGCTATCTCACCGACGAGACCGATCCGGACGACGTCGAGCGCGGCTTCCGCGACGGCGTATTCGCCGGCGTCAAGCTTTACCCGGCGAACGCGACGACCAACTCGGCAGCCGGCGTGACCGACTATCGCAACATCACGCGCGTGCTGGCGCGCATGGAGAAGATCGGCATGCCGTTTCTCATGCACGGCGAGGAGGTCGGCCCGGATATCGACATTTTCGATCGCGAGGCCGCCTTCATCGACCGCCGCCTGTCGAAATGGGTGAAGGAATTTCCGGCACTGCGCATGACCCTGGAACACCTCTCATCCAAGGACGGCGTCGACTTCGTTAAAAGCGCTGCGCCGCAGGTCGGCGGCACCATCACGCCATATCATCTCAACCTGACCCGCACCGACTGGCTCGGCGCCGGATTGAAGCCGATGATGTACGCCATGCCGGTGATCAAGACGGCGAACGACCGCGCGGCGCTGCGCAAGGCGGCGACTTCGGGCGCTGCCTGCTACTTCCTCGGCACCGATTCGGCGCCGCACCCGTTCGCGCGCAAGATTGCCGTCAATGGCGTGCCCGGCATCTTCAACGCGCCGGTTGCGCTGCCGACCTACGCCAAGGTGTTCGAGGAGGAGGGCGCGCTCGACAAGCTCGAAGCCTTTGCCTCGCTCAACGGCCCCCGGCATTACCGTCTGCCGCCGAACGAGGATAAGATCGTGCTGAAAAAATCGGCCTGGACGGCGCCGGTCGAAGTCAAGGTCGCAGGTCCCGATGAGCGCACGCTGCTTTATCGCGGCGGCGAGACCATAGAGTGGCAGGTGGTGGCGAGTTAGATGAGGAAATGCCGATGATCGGCTTCGCCGACAAAGACACGATCGCTACCCTGACGGCGAGGATGCTGATCGAAGTTGAGGCGGTCCGCTTCATGGCGGACAAGCCGTTCATCTTCACCTCCGGCTGGGCGAGCCCGGTCTATACCGACTGCCGAAGACTGATTTCGTTCCCGCGCGTGCGGCGCACGCTGATCGATTTCGGCGCCGCGACCATCGAGCGCGACGTCGGCTTCGAGCAGTTCGATGCAGTCGCAGGCGGAGAAACGGCGGGCATCCCGTTTGCCGCCTGGATGGCCGAGCGCCTGATGCTGCCGATGCAATACGTGCGCAAGAAGCCGAAAGGCTTTGGCCGCAACGCCCAGATCGAGGGTCATCTCGAAGCCGGCGATCGCGTGCTTCTGGTCGAGGACATGACCACCGACGGGCGCAGCAAGATCAATTTCTGCAAGGCGCTGCGCGGCGCCGGCGCCGTCGTCGAACACTGCTTCGTGGTCTTTTTCTACGACATTTTTCCCGAGGGCAAAAAAATCCTTGGCGATCTCGGCGTGACGCTGCACGCGCTCGCGACCTGGTGGGACGTGCTCGAAGTGGCAAAAAAGAGCGGCCAGTTCGATAAGGGCAAGCTGAAGGAAGCCGAAAGGTTCATGAAGGATCCGGCCGGCTGGTCGACGGCGCATGGCGGCGTCGCCAAGGCTGCCGAGTAGCGCGCAACGCCCGTGCCGCGCCTGCCTCGCCTAGTGCCGGGCATTCGCCGCGCGCTCGGGCAGGAGCCGAGGCGTGGATTGTTGGAACAGGTCCGGCCGCGACGGAAACGATGAAGCCTGATCAAACTGCAGATGTGATCGTCGTCGGCGCCGGCAATGCCGCGTTCTGCGCGGCGCTCGCGGCGCAGGAGCGCGGCGCAAATGTGCTGATGCTCGAAGCGGCGCCGGAAGCCGAAGCCGGCGGCAACAGCCGCTTCATCGCCGGCTCGATCCGCGTCGTCTACAACGGCGTCGACGACATCAAGACGCTCGTCCCCGATCTGACCCCGGCCGAGATCGCAGGTACCGATTTCGGCACCTACAGCGCCGAGCAGTTCTTCGACGACATGGCGCGCGTTACGCAGCACCGCGCCGATCCCGATCTGGTGGAGCTGTTGGTCACGCAAAGCTTTCCCACGCTCAACTGGATGCGCCAGAAAGGCGTGCGCTTCATCCCGATCTATGGCCGCCAGGCGTTCAAGGTCGACGGCCGCTTCAAATTCTGGGGCGGGCTGACGGTGGAGGCGGTCGGCGGCGGGCCGGGCCTGGTCGCCATGCTCACCGCGGCGGCGAAGGCGCGCGGCATCGGGCTGCGCTACCATACCCGCGCGCTGGATCTTCTCTACGACGGCAATCGGGTCGAAGGCGTGCGGGTGCGCGGCAACGGCGCGGTGCAGGATTTGCGGGCCAAATCGGTGGTGCTTGCCTGCGGCGGCTTCGAGGCCAATGCGGAATGGCGCACCCGCTATCTCGGGCCGGGTTGGGACCTCGCCAAGGTCCGCGGCTCGCGGTTCAATACCGGCGACGGCATCCGCATGGCGCTAGCCATCGGCGCCAGCCCGCGCGGCAACTGGTCCGGCTGTCATGCCGTGCAGTGGGAGATGAACGCGCCGGAATTCGGCGACCTTGCGGTCGGCGACCAGTTCCAGAAGCACTCCTACCCGTTCGGCGTCTTGATCAACGCCGCCGGCCAGCGCTTCGTCGACGAGGGGGCGGATTTCCGCAATTATACTTATGCCAAATATGGCCGGGTCGTGCTGGAGCAGCCGGGCCAGTTCGCCTGGCAGGTTTTCGACCGGAAGGTGAAGCATCTGCTGCGCGACGAATACAGGATCCGCCAGGTCACCAAGGTGACGGCGAACACCATCGAGGAGTTTGCGCAGAAGCTTGAGGGCGTGAACGCGGCCACCTTCCTCGATACCGTCAAAACCTGGAACGCCTCCGTGCGCACCGACGTGCCGTTCAATCCAAACGTCAAGGACGGCCGCTGCACGCACGGGCTCGCCATCGACAAGAGCAATTGGGCGAATACCATCGACACGCCGCCGTTCGAGGGCTACGCGGTAACCTGCGGCGTGACCTTTACCTTCGGCGGCTTGCGCATCAATGATGACGCCGCCGTGCTCAACTCCGACTATCAGCCGATTCGCGGGCTGCATGCGGCGGGCGAGCTTGTCGGCGGCCTGTTCTACTTCAATTATCCCGGGGGCACGGGGCTGATGTCCGGCGCCGTGTTCGGCAGAATCGCCGGCGGCGCGGCCGCCGCCGGCGCCCGGGAAGGACTGTGATCGACAACGACGCAATTCCGCCGAATCTCGATGAGGAGTGCCACATGAGCAGCGCCTGGCCGACGGAACTGCGCCTGCACAAGGACCGCAGGACGCTCACGGTCGCCTTCGAGAGCGGCGAGCGTTTCGATCTGCCGGCCGAATATCTGCGCGTGTGCAGTCCAAGCGCCGAGGTGCAAGGCCATTCGCCGGCCGAACGGCGCGTGGTTGGCGGCAAGCGCGAGGTGCAGATCCTGGAACTGCATCCGATCGGCAATTACGCGGTCCGACTTGCCTTCGACGATCTGCATTCGACCGGAATTTTCAGTTGGGATTATCTGTTCGAGCTCGGGCGCAATCGCGACAAATACTGGCGCGACTATCTCGACGAGCTTGCCGCGAAGAACCTGTCGCGCGACCCGCGGCCGCGGTGAGGAGATTAAGGCCCGCTCCGCTCGGGCAGGATCGTCTCGCGCCGTCGGTTCCGGTCTCTGGCGGCTGGCGAGGGTCTCCCCCGTCCCGCCCGATTCGTTCCGTAACGAACAGTCAACTTCGCTTCGGCATCATCACCGCCAGTGTCGGGGTGGGGCGTATGATGGGACGCCTACCGACATCAGAACGGCCTTGGCTTCCCTCCCTCGGGGCCGAGGCCGTTCGCCGTCGGGGGGGTGGCGCGGCGCCGCGGTTCCAGGGGCTATGGTTGACAAAGCATTGCAGCAGCGCCAGCAGCACCAACGCAACCGGCGCCGAGGCACGAGTCGCAAAGACCAGCATAGCAAGGGCCGGCCCGGCAGCGATCGAAGCGGGCCGCATCAGCCCCTTAAAGCGCAATCGCTTCAGGTTGAATCGATCGCACTCTATAACCTTTTGGCGGAGCATGATCTTTTCGGAAAACCGGTGTCCACTTTTCCGGATCATGCTCTAGGCTGGCGGCGCGGCGCGGAAGAAAGTCGATTGGGCATGGCGTGGGCGTACCGATGCCTGTGTGGTTTGCTCGCGGCATCGCTCGTGTCGACGCCGACGGGGCTGCGCGCCGCAAAGCTCGGCACCGGCAACGCTGGGGCGGCGCCCGCCGTGGCGCTGCCCGCGGCCATGGCCCAGTATCGCCGGGCGCTGGCAGAGTATCTGAGGGCTCGGGCGAGCTATGAGGCGGCAAGCGAAGCGTATTGGCGCTCGATCACCGAGAAGCGCCGGGCGCGCTGGGCGAAGCGGGCGAACCACGAGCCGATCGTGCTCGACGATTACGTCTTGACCCAGCCGCCGGTCTATTCCGGCCCGCCAAAGCCGCGCGACCCTTCGAAGCCCTATGAGGAGGCGCCGCCGCCCGCCGCCCGGGTGCCGGTCGTGGCCGATTTTCTTGCCGCGGCCTTCGCCGAATTCCGGTTCGTTCCCCGGCTCCCGAACAGCGAAGCCGAATTCAAGCGCGCTTATGCGCGAACGGCGCTGGCGGCCGGGCTCACCCGGGACCAGGTGGTCCGCATCTACGGCTTCGAAGCCGGCGGCAACGGCGATTACGACGTTCAGGCCGGCCTTGAGCACAACAAGCGGGCGCGAGCGATCACGACGGCGCTGGGTTACAACCAGCTTCTCTCCACCAACACGGTCGAGATCATCGCCGAGAAGGGCCGCCAGTTCATCAAGGGCCTCCTGGCGCGCGCTGTCCGCGCGCCGGACGGCGAGCGTCAGGCGCTCAAGGACAAGCTCGGCGTTGTGCACAAGATGGTCAGTTTCTCGACCAGCGTTCCTGACGACTGGAACGAGCATGAACTCTTGGCCAACACCCGTAAGGGACTGGGCGTCCACGCGCTCAATCTCGATCTTGACGTTGGTCCCTTGCTGCAGACCCAGAAGCTTGTCGACTCCGTCGTGTTCGCCCGCCGCAAGGGCTTGGCCGTGACGCTCACCGCCGCCGAACTGGAAATGATGAACCTGACCGGAGACGGCAACGGCTTCGACATGATCACCATGCCGCTTTCCTGGCGCGACCGGGTGCCGACCGCGAACTTCTTTCAGAGACGCGGCTACGCGCACAACCCGATCGCGCAGCGCAACAACGTCGTCAGCCGGCTGATCGCCGTGACCGACGCGCGCATGGACGAGGAAATCAGGAAGCCGGGCGCGCAGGAATTGGCGGCGGCCCTGCAGTGAGGCCGCACCCCCCCCGCGACGGCCGCAATGTTCAGCGCCGGCCTCCTCCGAGCTCGACGTAATCTCTGACGAAGGCGTCGAATTCGAGGCGGTCTTTGCACGTGCGCGTGGCTTCAACGCTTGGTATCAGCGTACACGACTCCACTTTGCCGCCGGTCTCGACGTAAAGCGCGTACATGCGGCGGGTGTCGGCATCGATCAGGTATGACGTGTCGCGCCACTTGCGGTAGACGGAGGCTGTTCTGCGGACCAACATCAGGCAGCGGCCGATCTTGCCACTGTAGGCGGCCTGATAGCTGCTCGACTTGATCTCGAACGGCACGTTGATCCTTTGCAGGACCTCGCCGTATTCGCGTTCCAATTCCTCGAATTGAGCCAGCGCCCGCGCCGCGCATGTGGTCTTCAGATCGGTCGACTGCGTCGTTGCCTTCGCGCCCGTCGCGGCGGTGACGAGCACAGCGACGGCGGTTGCGATTGCCGAAAGCCGGAATGCCATGGCGGTAACGTCGAGACAGCGCATGGTATAGAACATTTCAATGAATTCAACGCGTCGCGGGCCATGCGCAAATGACAGCAGCGCGGCGAGTTGTTTCATCTTTCCGGCGTGCCGCCATGCGAAATGCGTATCCGGTATGCGAGCGCCGCTGTCGTCGCCTGTCCTGCTGTCGAGGAGGCTTTGGTCTGCCCGCAGTCGAGGCGTTGTGCTGCGTCGAGGCGGTCGCCGCCGCCGATATTCCGATCCACCGTGAAATGCTGGGCGAAGCAGCGGCCTACTTTGATCCTCATTCGAGTGCCGGCATGTGCGAAACCCTTCTGCGCGCATCGACCGACGACGTTCAGAAGGACCTGCGGGGAGATAGCCGTTCGGCGCGCCGCGCGGTTCGACATCGCAAACACGCGTCGCCAGCGGGAGCACTTCTTCGCGTACTGTCATCGCAGCACGGACGGCACGAAGGCGCCGACTCGCCGGCCCGCGTTAGGCGAACGGAACGATCTTGCCGCTGACCGCACGACCTGCGGGATCAATAATACTGATAGCCATAAGGCCAAGCATAGTAGCCATATCCATAAGGAGAACCGTATCTGTAGTGATAACCGTATCCATAGGGGTAGGCGTACCCGTAAGGATAGCCGTACCCATAGGGGTAGGTGTACCCGTAAGGATAGCCGTATCTATAGGGATAGCCGTAATAGCCGTACCTATAAGGAAGGCCCCAACCGTAGCCGCGCCAGCCCCGGCCGTAGTAGCCGCGCCAGCCCCGGCCGTAACGATACCATACCTTGGTAACGCCGCCCGAATCCATCTCGCCCGAAATCCCCGCCGGCAGAGGCGCGATTGGGGCGGCACGAGTCGCTCCGGACAAAGCCGTGGCAACCAAGGCCACGGTCGCAATCGCACAAAGACTCCGAAGCATGTCGTCCTCCTTTTTTGGACGAGATAGATTGTACTGTTGGATGCGTCGCTACATTGACCTGGATCAAACTGATCAATTAATTGCGGCTCTGCAGCGCCCGCTCTTCGGCATTCGGCATGAAGCCGACGCGTAGCTCGTCGTCGACGACTTCCGCCTGTGAATCGCCGCATATTGCAATCGCCGCTTCGCCGGCAACGTGACGGAAATCCGCCTGATAGCTGCTGCGATCCGCGAATTCGAACGGGATCGGCTCGCGGCCGGCGCATTGAGGCGATGCAAAAAGCTGCTTCGCCGGAACCAATCAATAACCAAAAAACGCCGCTGAGTAGCGACCGAACGGCCAGCCTTCGCTGCTTCGCGCACGCTCTGATGCCGGCTTGCCAGCCCGCGGCTGCGACGCAGCGAAGGTTGGTGGGCGCTGTAGGGATTGAACCTACGACCTCTCCCGTGTGAAGGGAACGCTCTCCCGCTGAGCTAAGCGCCCGGTCCGATCGCGGCCGGATTTAAGGAACGGCGTGAGGGGGTGTCAAGCGAGAGCGGCCCTGCGCTCGTGCCCGCGAGGCGGGGACCCGCAAGACTCCCTGCAACGCCGTCTGGGTCTCCGGATCGCCGCCCGCGCGGGAGTGAGCGGAAAACCGATGCAGCGAGGTTCAATTCGACGCCGCGCGCGTCGACGCGGTCGACTGCAGGGCGCGGATGCGATCGGCGAGCGTGCCCCTGCCCGGCTGCGCGGAGGCGGCCGCTTCGGCTTCGCGCTTGGCGCCGTTGTCGGCGGTCTCGCCGCTGCCGAGCGCGGGGCTCTCGACCGCGAGCATGGCCTCGATCGGCGAGCCCGGGCCTTCCAGCGCCGCGGTGAGCCGGGCGACCTCGGCGGCGACGTCGTTGATGCGTTCGCGCAGCAGCGCGTTCTCAACGCGCTCGGCCGCCCAGGACGTATCCGTATCGCGGCGCATGTTGGCGATCTCGCCTTGCAGCTTGGCGCGCTCCTCCAGCGCCGCGGCGAGCTGCGCCTCGAGCTGCTCGATTTCGGCGCGCAGCTTGTTGGCGGCGCCGCTCGAGCGCAGGCCGGCATTGCCGAGTTCGTCGCGCAGATCGTTCGCGGCCTTGTTGGCGGCCTCCAGTTCGCCGCGCAGCCGCGCCACCTCGAATTCACGCTCCGACAGCAGCCGGCTCTGGTCGCCGAGGCGGGCTTCCAGTTCTTGGGCGCGCCGGCTTAGAGCCTCGGTCTCGCCGGTTTGCACCGCGAGTTGGCGTTCCAGCTCGGCCGTGCGCGCCGCCAACTCGTCGAGCTTGCCGCGCGCCTCGTTCGACTCGCTCGCCGCCGCCTCGGCGTCGGCGCGCTCGCGCGTCAGGCGCTGTTCGGTCGCGCGCACGGCGTGCTCATAGTCGGCGACGCTGACCTTCATCGCTTCGACCTGAGCACGCAGCGCCGCCACCTCGACGCGCTGGCTGTCGGCCATGATCGAGCGCTCGCCCAATTCGGCGACCAGTTTGGCGAGGTCGGCCTGCTTGTCGGCGAGCCCGCGCTCGGCTTCGTGCAGCGCGTTCGATTTCAGCTTGAACTCCTCTTCGGTGGCGCGCAATTGATCGCGCAGGCTCTTGTCGCGGGATTCCAGCGCGAAGATGGTCGCGGTCTTTTCGCCGAGCTCCTTCTTCAGATGGATGATGGCTTCGGTCTTCTTGCCAAGTTCGGCAAGCTGCCCGGTCGTCTTCGCCTTCATCTGCTCGACGCTCAATTCGAGACGGCGCGTCGACATCGCGAATTCGGCGCGCAGCTGATCCTTGTCGGCGCGGATCTCGGCGATCGACAACGGCGTCGCCGCTTCGAGGCGCCGCATCGTCAGACGCACGGCACGTTCATGAACCAGCGGAACGAACAGCAGACAAAGCAACGCCGCAACCAGGAACCCGATCCCGAAATACATGATCGGTTCGACCATAACACCCACTCTTGCCCCTGCCGCCGTCCCTTGACACTGCCACGCTGGGACGAGGCTTCACCATATTAAGCAAGTGTTAACCTAAACTGACAACGGCCGCCGCGCCAGCAGCGCGGCGGCCGCCAGGCCGGAAATTTAGGGCGATCAGAACGGGTTCCAGGTCGGGCGGGCGGTGAATTTGAGATAGCCGAGATTGGCCCCGAGCCGCAGGCCGATGCCCGACCGGATCGGCACCACCACGATGTCGTTGGCGGTGAGCGCCGTCATGCCGAAGCCGCCGACGAAATAGGCCGAACCCTCGACGCCGCCGAAGCGCTCGAAAATCGCTTCGGTCCGCGGCAGGTTGTAGACCAGCATCATGGTCCGCGCCCCGTCCGCGCCGGCATCAAAGCCGAGCGTCGGCCCCTGCCAGAATACGCGCAGATCGCCGGCATTCTTGGTGTAGAGTGTGCCGTCGCCGTAGCGCAGACCGCCGACAAAGGCGCCGCCCGCTTCCTCGCCGAGGATATAGCCGTTCGGCTGCCCCCATTCGCTGACGGCCTTCTCGACGATGGTGGCAAGCCCGCGCGAGACGCCGCCAAAGAAATGGTGGCCGGCATCGATCAACTCGTCGGGCGAGAATTGGTTGGTCGTCGGCGGCTGCTGCGGGGCGCGGATGACCGGCGGCGGCTGCGCCGGAATGGCGGCTGTCTCCGACGGCGGCGGCGACACAGTCTGCGCGCCGGTCGGCGCCGCCCAGGCGCAGAGCGCAAAGATGACGATCGGGGCGAACCGCAAGGCGAGGTTCATGGGGCGTTCTCGGTTAACCCGTTGCTCATCGGCATTGGCTAACTCTCCGCTCAGGTTCTTTCATCTTGCTTAAGGCTGAGCCAATTCCGCCGATTCCTGGCCGCAAACTATGACCCGATCACGGCAGCAAGCAGGCCGACGCGGGCTAGGCTTTGTCGCGCTCGCCATGGCGTTTGCCTTGCTGGCGGCGCCCGGCCGGCTCGCTGCCGTGACCGAGCGGATCGTGGTCGATCGGTACAGCGGTCTTGCCATTTCCGGCTACGACCCCGTTGCCTTCTACACCGATAGGATGCCCAGGCCCGGTAGCCCGGATCTGGAACTGCGCTACGGCGGCGCGATCTGGCGTTTCGTCAATATCGGCAACCGCGAAGCCTTCGCAGCGCGGCCCGATGTCTATATGCCGCAATTCGGCGGTTACGATCCCGTCGGCGTCGCCCATGGCGTTGCGGTGCCGGGCAATCCGAGCGTCTGGTCCATCAGCGGCGCGCGCCTGTTTCTGTTCTACGATCGCCGGCGGCTGCAGGCATTCACGGCTGATCCGCAGCGCATCATCGCCGCGGCCAACCGCAGGTGGCCGGAAGTCGTGCGCACGCTCAGTCCGTGATCGCGCCATTCAGTGGCCGGTCTCGACGGCCGGTTTGGTCGGCGCCGGTCCGCCCCAGGCAACAAACGCCGGGATGAGAAGCTCCGCGGTGCCGTAGCGCAGCGTCTTGCCGTCGGGATCGATGACCGTGCCGCCGGCCGCCACCAGGATGGCGTGCCCCGCCGCAATGTCCCAATCATGGGTCGGCGCGAGCCGCGGATAGACATCGGCGGCACCCTCGGCCACCCGGCAGAATTTCACCGAGGAACCGCAGCCGACCGGCGCTTTGTGCGGCAGGCTGTCGACGAAGGCTTGCGTGCGCGCATCGAGATGGGAGCGGCTCACCATGACGACAAGCTCGCGTTGCGGCCGCGCCCGGGTCGTTATGGCGCGCGGCGTTCCCGCGGTGCCCGCCGAAAACTCAAGCTTTTCGGCGCCGCGACCGACGATCCCGCGCCAGATCACAGCCCGCGCCGGCTGGGCAATGATGCCGAGACGAGGGGCGCCCCCGGCGACGACGGCGATGTTGACGGTGTACTCGTCGAGCCCGGCAATGAATTCCCGAGTACCGTCGAGCGGATCGACGAGAAAATAGGTCTGGCCGGCCGCGGGCTTGGCGCGTTCTACCGTTTCCTCCGAGATGATCGGCCAATCCGGGGCAACCCGCATCAGGCCGTCGCGGATAACGGTTTCGGCGGCTTGATCCGCAGCCGTCACCGGCGAGCCGTCCTGCTTGATGTGCACCCCGCCTTGGCCCGAAGCACGTCGGATCGCCGCCGCCGCCGCCATGGTGATCGCGGTCAGCGCTGCCATCAGGTCGGAATAAGCGGCAAGGTCGGGTGTGGTCACGGGCGCTCCCGAATGTCGGCAACCGGGCTTAAGCCAAGCTCCGGCGGACGCAGGGGAGCGTGTACCACAGGTCGGCGCCCCATGCCGCAATTGCCGAATCACGCGCGCTATGACACCCACGAGCCCCGTCGTGCCGCAGCGGAGATTGCCATGTCCGCCCCCGTTACCGGTCCCATTGCCATCGGCGCCCTCGATCTTGCCGCCTTGCTCTGCTCCCGCGTCTGCCATGACCTGATCAGTTCGGTCGGCGCGATCGTCAACGGCATCGAGGTGCTCGAAGAGGACAAGGACGAGGAGACCAAGGTCTTCGCCCTCGATCTGATCAAGAAAAGCGCGCGTCAGGCCTCGGCCAAGCTGCAGTTCTGCCGGCTCGCTTTCGGCGCGGCCGGATCGGCCGGCTCGCAGATCGATCTCGGCGATGCGGAAAAGGTGGCGCGCGGACTGCTTGAGGACGGCAAAACCACGTTGATCTGGAGTTTGCCGCGCCAGTTGCTGGCGAAGAACCGGGTCAAGCTCGTGCTGAACATGCTGATGATCGCCGCAGGCACGGTGTCCCGCGGCGGGACGCTGACGGTCCAGCCGGCCGCAGCAGCCGATGCTTCGTCCTTCGGTTTCGTCGTCACCGCGGCCGGTCTCAACGCACGATTGAATCCGGCGGTTGGTGAACTGTTAACGGGTAGTGCGACGCAAACCGTCGACGCCCACGCCATTCAGCCCGTCTATACGGGGCTTTTGGCCCGCGACTGCGGGCTGACCCTGTCAGCCGGCGGTGACTCCGGCACCGTAGTGCTGACTGCGGCTTGACGCCGCGTTAGAGGGTAGGTTCCCATCTGTCTTCGAGCGCGGGTTGCGGCCCGCAACCGAAATTAAACGCTTTGGCAACAGACTTGGACCCTCCGGTCGGGCGATTGCGCCCGCCCCGGCGAGCGGGTTCGCGCGCGTTTTGCGTGCGGGAAGCTTGGGCGGTGCTTGCGGGGCGGCGGCGTGAGACGCGCCCTGCGGGAAACCTTGGTGCCGATGAGGCTTTTGGAATGGACGACCTTCTCCGAGAATTCCTCACCGAGACCAACGAGAATATCGAGCGGGTCGACGCCGAACTCGTGCGCTTGGAGCAAGAGCCGGACAACGACGGCATGCTCGGCAACATTTTTCGCCTCGTTCATACCATCAAGGGGACCTGCGGGTTCCTTGGGCTGCCGCGGCTGGAAGCGCTGGCCCATGCCGCCGAGACCATGATGGCCAAATTCCGCGATGGCTTGCCGGTCAGCAGCCAGGCGGTCACGCTCATTCTGGCCACGATCGACCGCATCAAGACCATCCTCGATGGTCTGGAGGCCGAACAGCGCGAGCCCGGGGGCGACGACGCCGATCTGATCGAACAACTCACACGTGTTGCGCAGGGCGGGGCGGAGGCACGGCAACCGGCGGCACGCGCCGAACCAGCCGAACCGACGCAACCGGCCCGGCGCGCCCGCGATGCCGGCATGCCGCCGCCGCGCGATCCGGTTGCCGCCGAGCGCCCCGTCGCCGACCGTGGCGACCGGCTCGCCAGCCAGTCGATCCGGGTCCATGTCGAGACCCTCGATCATCTGATGACCACGGTTTCCGAACTGGTGCTGACCCGCAATCAGCTCCTGGAGCTCGTCCGCCGGCACGACAATTCTGATTTCAAGGTCCCCCTGCAGCGGCTGTCCAACGTGACCGCCGAACTGCAGGAAGGGGTGATGAAGACGCGGATGCAGCCGATCGGCAACGCCTGGCAGAAGCTGCCGCGCATCGTCCGCGATCTGGCCGCTGAGCTCGGCAAGCAGATCGACCTGGAAATGACCGGCGCCGACACCGAGCTCGACCGCCAAGTGCTGGAAATGGTCAAGGACCCGCTGACTCACCTGGTCCGCAACTGCGCCGACCACGGTATCGAAAGCCCGGCCGAGCGGCTCGCTGCCGGCAAGCCGCAGCAAGGCACAATCCGGCTCTCAGCCTGCCATCAGGGCGGCCACATCATCATCGAGATCGCCGACAACGGCCGCGGCCTAAATCTCGATGGCATCGGTGCCAAGGCCATGGAGCGCGGCTTTGTCAGCGACGCGGAGCTTGCCGAGAAATCCGAGACCGAGATCGCCAATCTGATCTTCATGCCCGGCTTCTCCACGGCGGCGAAAGTGACCGCCATTTCCGGCCGTGGCGTCGGCATGGACGTCGTGCGCGCCAATATGGAGCAGATCGGCGGCACCGTCGATCTGAAAACGGTTCGCAGCGTCGGCACCACGTTTACAATCAAGATTCCGCTGACGCTGGCGATCGTGTCGGCGCTCATCGTCGAGGCCGGCGGCGAACGCTTCGCAATCCCGCAGCTGTCCGTGCTCGAACTGGTGCGCGCCGACGGTGCCGGTGACCATCGCATCGAGCGCATCAAGGACACGCCGGTACTGCGGCTGCGCAACAAGCTGTTGCCGCTCATCAACCTGAGAGAAATTCTGCAGCTTGGGGCAGGCAGCGCCGACAACGGTTTCATTGCCGTGACTCAGGTCGGCAGCCAGGTCTTCGGCATCGTCGTCGAGGCGGTGTTCCATACCGAAGAAATAGTGATCAAGCCGATGTCGTCGACGCTTCGCCACATCGCGGCGTTTTCCGGCACGACGATACTCGGTGACGGCACCGTGATCATGATCATCGATGTCAACGGCGTCGCGCAGGCGCTCGGCCGGGTCGCGCCGGCGGCCGCAACCGACGCCGCGGCGTTGGACGACGCCGACATGGCCGACGACGAAGACTTGACGCCGCTCCTGGTGTTTCGTGCCGGCTCGCCGCAGCCCAAGGCGGTGCTGCTTTCGCTGGTCTCGCGGCTCGAAGAGATCGACTGCCGGCGCATCGAAGTCTCCGACGGCCGGCATCTGGTGCAATACCGCGAGCAATTGATGCCGCTCCTGCGCATCGACACGCACACGGCGATCAGACAGGACGGCGTGCAGCCGATTCTGGTGTTTTCCGACCACGGCCGCTCCATGGGCCTCGCAGTCGACGAGATTGTCGATATCGTCGAGCAGCGCCTTGACATCGAGGTGTCGAGCGAGCGCCCCGGCGTGCTCGGCTATGCCGTGGTCAAGGGCAGCGCCACCGAGATCGTCGACGTCGGCCATTTCCTGCCGCAGGCCCATGCCGATTGGTTCCACTGGCGCGACGCGCGCGCGGCGCCGCCGGCGCGCCGCATCCTCCTGGTCGACGACTCGGCCTTCTTTCGCGACATGCTGGCGCCCTTGATCAAGGCCGCGGGCTATCAGGTCATTGCGGTTGCCTCTGCCGCCCAGGCGCTGGCGGCGGTCCGGTCCGGTCCGCCGATCGACATCGTCGTCACCGACATCGAGATGCCGGAAATGGACGGCTTCGCGCTCGCGGCGGCACTTCGGGAAAATCCGAGCACCGCCGCGCTGCCGGTCATCGCGCTCTCGGCCATGGTGTCGAGCGACGCGATCGAACGCGGCCGCGGCGTCGGTTTCCACGATTTCGTGGCCAAGTTCGATCGGGCCGGCCTGATCGCGGCGATCAAGGAGCAGAGCGACGACCTGCATCAGGCGGCGTGAGGGAACCAGCATGCACAGCGAGCCCGACTTCACGGAATTCGTCAGCTTCACCATTGCCGGCCAGATGTTCGGCCTGCCGATCACGCGCGTGCAGGACGTGTTCAAGCCGTTGCGCATGACGCGGGTGCCGCTGGCCGGGCCTGAGATCGCCGGGGTGCTCAATCTGCGCGGCCGCATCGTCACCGCGATCGACATGCGCAGACGGCTCGACGTGAAGAAGCGCCGGGACGGCACCGCGCCGATGGCGATCGGCATCGAAGTGCGCGGTGAATCGTTCGGCCTTCTGGTTGACGCTGTCGGCGAGGTGCTCAAGCTGCCGGACTCGCAGCGCGAAGCCAATCCGATCAATCTCGACCGCAGGCTCGCGGCCCTTTCCGCCGGGGTCTACCGGCTCGAAGGACAGCTGCTTGTCGCGCTCGACGTCGATCAGGTGCTCGATTTGCGCAGCGAGGCGGCCGCCGCATGAGCAGCCGGCATGCAAGACCGCGGTACCGGTCGGGACCATCGAAGCGGGCGCGCCCGCGAAACTTAAGGTGAGGATACCATGAAGACATGCCTGGTCGTCGACGACTCCAGCGTGATCCGCAAGGTGGCGCGGCGGATTCTGGAAGGACTCGATTTTCAGATCGCGGAAGCCGAGAACGGCGAGGAAGCGATCGAGGCCTGCCGCCGACAGATGCCGGAGGCGATCCTGCTCGATTGGAACATGCCGAAGATGGACGGCTACGACTTCCTGCGGGCCTTGCGCCGACTGCCCGGCGGCGACAAGCCGAAAGTGGTGTTCTGCACCACCGAGAACGACGTCGCCCATATCGCTCGCGCGCTTCACGCAGGCGCCAACGAATACATCATGAAGCCGTTCGACAAGGACATCGTCGAAACCAAATTTCAGGAAGTGGGGCTGCTCTGAGCCGTCGGCGCCGCCGTTCGGCGGCGCATCGACGGACTAACCGTTGCAAACCAGCGTGCCCGAGCGTGCCCCCGTCATGACTATCGCACTTAAGGTCGCAAGCCCGACCAGCGCCGCCGAGCGGCCGATCCGCGTCATGATCGTCGACGATGCGATCGTCGCGCGTCGCTTGTTGATGCGATGGATCGACGCCGAACCGGATATGCAGGTCGCCGCCTGCCTGAGCACCGGACGCGAGGCGGTCGAGCAGATCGAGCGCCACGATCCCGACGTGGTCGTTCTCGACATCGATATGCCGGAGCTCGACGGCATTTCCGCGCTGCCGCTTCTTCTGCAGAGGAAGCCGGACCTAGTCGTGATCATGGCCTCGACGCTGACCCGCCGCAGCGCCGAAATCAGTCTGCGGGCGCTGTCGCTCGGCGCCGCCGATTATGTGCCGAAGCCCGAAGCCGCGCCGGACGCGATCACGTCGGCGGCATTTCAACGCGAGCTGATCGAGAAAATCCGCAGCCTCGGCCGGCGTGGCGGCTCACCGGCGCGTCAATGGCGTGACGATGCGGCGGCGAGCCGGCGGCCGCCGCGAAGCGACAGCGCGCGGCCGGCGCAAGCTGCGCCGTTTGCCTTGCGGGCGTTCGCCCGCGCTGTGCCGCAGGCGCTGCTGATCGGGGCCTCGACCGGCGGCCCGCAGGCGCTCACCGGCCTGATCGGAGAGATCGGCGGGGCCAGCGCGCGCGCGCCGATTTTGATTACCCAGCACATGCCGCCGACCTTCACGACGGTGTTGGCGGAACATTTGAGCCGGGCCAGCGGCCGCCCCGTGCACGAAGCCGAGCACGGCGAGCCGGTGGTGGCCGGCGGCGTCTATGTGGCCCCCGGCGGCCGCCACATGCGCGTCGCGCGCGGTCGGAACGGTACGACGATCGCGCTCGGCGACGACCCGCCGATCAATTTCTGCAAGCCCGCGATCGATCCGCTGCTGGCGTCAGCGGCCCAGGTTTGGGGTTCCGGCAGTCTCGCCGTCATCCTCACCGGCATGGGCTCGGACGGCACGTGCGGCGCCCGCGCGATTGCCGCCGCTGGCGGCAGCGTGATCGCCCAGGACGAATCGACCAGCGTGGTGTGGGGCATGCCGCGTTCGGTCGCCCGGGCTGGTTTGTGCTCGGCGGTGCTGCCGCTCGGCCAGATTGCCGGCAAGATCAACCGGCTGTTCGCGGGAGATCGCTCGTGACGCCGCACGACTACGATTTTCTGCGCAAATTCCTCAAGGAGCGCTCGGGACTCGTGCTCTCCGTGGATAAGCAATATCTGGTCGAAAGCCGGCTGCTGCCGGTGGCGCGCAAGGCCGGGCTGACGGGCCTCGGCGAACTCGTGGCCATGCTCGGGCGCGGCGACGCCGAGTGGCCGGAGACCGCAGTCGTCGAGGCGATGACGACCAACGAATCGTTCTTCTTTCGTGACAAGACGCCGTTCGAGCATTTCCACGCCGCGGTCATGCCGGCGCTGCTCGCGGCGCGGCGCGCCTCGCGCACCATCCGCATCTGGTGCGCGGCCGCTGCCAGCGGCCAGGAACCGTATTCGCTCGCCATGGCGCTCAAGGAGATGGAGAGCAAAGTCGCGGGCTGGCGCATCGAGATTCTGGCAACCGACCTTTCCAACGAGGTGCTGGAGAAGGCGCGTCTGGGAGTTTACAGCCAGTTCGAGGTGCAGCGCGGGTTGCCGATCCGGCTCCTGATCAAATATTTCACGCAAGTTGGCGACACGTGGCAGGTCGCGTCGGACATCCGCGCCATGGTCAAGTTCCGGCAACTCAATCTGCTTGGCGATTTCAGCCGGCTCGGCGTCTTCGACCTGATTTTCTGCCGCAACGTGCTGATCTATTTCGACCAGCAGACCAAGATCGACGTGCTCCACCGTCTCGTCGGCGTGATCGCCGGCGACGGCTATCTCGTCCTCGGTGCGGCGGAGACGGTCGTCGGCCTCACCGACGGCTTCAAGCCGCTGCCGGAAAGGCGCGGCCTCTACGTGCCCAACCCGCACGGGTCCGGCGTGGCGGCTGCCGGCGGCAGGCCCGCGCCACGCCTCGTTGCCGTGAACGGCGGGCGGTAGGCGGAACTGCCGCGTGGATCTCCAAACAAAAACCCCGGCCGCCGGCCGGGGTTTTTGCTCGCGGCGGCCGTGAGCCTTAAGCGGAAATCTTCGCCTCGTCGTCGGTCGGTTCGCGCAGCACGTAGCCGCGGCCCCACACCGTTTCGATGTAGTTCTTGCCGCTCGAGGCGTTGGCCAGCTTCTTGCGCAGCTTGCAGATGAAGACGTCGATGATCTTCAGCTCAGGCTCGTCCATGCCGCCATACAGGTGATTGAGGAACATCTCCTTGGTCAGCGTCGTGCCCTTGCGCAGCGAGAGCAATTCGAGCATCTGATATTCCTTGCCGGTCAGATGCACGCGCGCCCCGTTGACCTCGACCGTCTTGGTATCGAGGTTGACGACGAGGTCGCCGGTCTGGATGACCGATTGAGCATGGCCCTTGGAGCGCCGCACGATGGCGTGGATGCGCGCGATCAACTCGTCTTTGTGGAACGGCTTGGTCATGTAGTCGTCGGCGCCGAAGCCGAGCCCTCTGACCTTGTCCTCGATGCCGGCGAGCCCGGTCAGGATCAGGATCGGCGTCTTGACCTTCGATACGCGCAAGGTGCGCAGCACTTCGAAGCCCGACATGTCCGGAAGATTGAGGTCGAGCAGGATAATGTCGTAGTCGTAAATCTTGCCGAGATCGATCCCTTCCTCGCCGAGATCGGTGGTGTAGACGTTGAAGCTCTCGGACTTGAGCATCAACTCGATGGATTGCGCTGTCGCGCTATCGTCTTCGATCAGCAATACGCGCATGCCAGTCCCTTTCCTCGCCGCGCGGGCTTAAGGTCGGCACGCCCCGACGGCGGCCCCCGAAAAACGCCTTGGGACAAACTGATTCGAGACTGTAAACGCGGTATGGTTAACAAAACCTGATTCGCGCGCGCAAGCAGTCCGTAGGCAAATTCTGACGAATCGCCTTAAGATATTGCACGGGAGTTGTTTTTCAGCCACGTAGACGCTCAAGTTTCATGTTAAGACTCGGCGGTAACCGATTCTTGAGACTCGCCCCTCCTTGGCCGGCTGGGCGAGCCTTTCGTTCCCAAGGACGACGCAATGATTAACGGCCCGGGTAAATACAGCGTTAAGACGCCGCTGCCGGAGGTAACGCGAGGCGGCGCGCCGAGGCGGCCGTGAAGGCCTTGGCTGAGCAGATCAACGAACTCGACGGCATCGAGATTTACGGCCGCGTCGTCGGCGTGCGCGGTCTGATGGTCGAAGTCGCCGGCCCCTTGCACGCCATGTCGGTCGGCGCGCGGGTAGTGATCGAGACGCCGGGCAAGGGCATTCCGTGCGAGGTGGTCGGGTTCTCGAACGGCAAGGCGTTGCTGATGCCGTTCGCGCCGCTCGAGGGCGTGAGGCGCGGTTGCCGGGCGCTGGTCAGCGCTGTTCCCGGCGCCGTGCGGCCGTCGGCCGGCTGGCTCGGCCGCGTGGTCAATGCGCTCGGCGAGCCGATCGACGGCAGGGGGGCGTTGCTCTACGGGCCGTCGCCCTATGCATTTCGCAACACGCCGCCGCTGGCGCATGCGCGCCGTCGCGTCGGGGCGCCGCTCGATCTCGGCGTGCGCGCGCTCAACACCTTCGTCACCTGCTGCCGCGGCCAGCGCCTGGGTATCTTTTCCGGCTCCGGCGTCGGCAAATCGGTGCTGCTGTCGATGCTTGCGCGCAACGTCGCCGCCGACATTACCGTCATCGGGCTGATCGGCGAGCGCGGCCGCGAGGTGCAGGAATTTCTCCAGGACGATTTGGGCGAGGCCGGGCTCGCCCGCTCGGTAGTCGTCGTCTCGACGTCCGACGAGCCCGCTTTGATGCGTCGCCAGGCCGCCCACGTAACGCTCGCCATCGCCGAATACTTCCGCGACGAAGGCAAAGACGTGCTGGTGCTGATGGATTCGGTAACGCGCTTTGCCATGGCGCAACGCGAGATCGGGCTTTCCGCCGGGGAGCCGCCGACCGCCAAGGGCTACACGCCGACGGTTTTCACCGAGCTGCCAAGGCTTCTCGAACGCGCCGGTCCCGGCATCGAGCATGGCACGATCACCGGCATTTTCACCGTGCTGGTCGACGGCGACGACCATAACGAGCCGATTGCCGACGCCGTCCGCGGCATCCTCGACGGCCATATTGTCATGGAACGCGCCATCGCCGAGCGCGGCCGCTATCCGGCGATCAACATCCTAAAGTCGGTGTCGCGTACCATGCCGCGCGCTGCCGATCCGGCCTACCTGCCGGTCCTCAGCCGGGTCCGCCAGATCATGGCGACCTATGCCGATATGGAAGAGCTGATCCGTCTTGGTGCCTACCGGGCCGGAACCAGCCCGGAGGTCGACGAGGCCATCCGCCTGCATCGGCCGCTTGAGGACTTTCTCGCCCAGGGTAAGGAAGAAGCAACCAGCTTGGCCGAAGGTTATCGCCGGTTGGCCGAAATTGTGGCCAACGCGGAAACCGAACGCTAACGTTATCGAGGCACAATCGCGATGGGCGCCGTGCTCCCTGACCCTTACCGTCGGCACAGGGCAGGGGGCGGGAGCGTCATGGTGCTGCGGCTTCGGGGGAGTAGTAGTCGATGAAGTCCCGTGAGACGCTTATTCGCCTGAAGAAGTTTCAGGTCGACGAAAAGCGGCGCAAGGTCGCGCAGATCGAAACCATGATCGCCGAATTCGAGCGCATGGCGAACGATCTGGAGCGCGAGATCAAGGTCGAGCAGGACCGGGCCGGCATCCACGATCCCGCGCATTTCGCGTATCCCACCTACGCCAAGGCGGCGATCGCTCGTCGCGAGAATCTCAAGCGCTCGGCCGACGAACTGCGCTCCCAGCTCGAGGACGCCAAGCTTGCGCTGGGCGACGCCTTCGACGAGCTCAAGAAGATCGAACTCCTCGACGAACGCGATCAGGCGCGGGAGCGCGAAGCGGAAAATGCCGCCGAACAGACCGAACTCGACGCCATCGCGCTGATGCGTGTGCGCGGCGGCGCGCCGGCCTAGCCGCGCGGCCGCAGCCGCCCCGCCCATCCCCGCCGGAGCGCGCCCGGTCCTCAATATATGCCGCAAAATTCCTGCTGCCGCGGGATTGACCGGACCGATGGCCGCGACCGCAGCCCCTTTCGCTCTCGACGAGCGGGCGTGTCCGCGGCGATAATCGGCCCGGCGCGAGGGTTCTTTGGGTCATGCTCACGCAAGCGGAATTGGTCTGGCTGCTTGCCGCCGTCGCCAGGCGCGACACGACTGCATTCGAACAGCTCTACGACGCTACCCGGGCGAAACTCTACGGGGTGCTGCTGCGTATTTTGGGCAGGCCCGAATTGGCCGACGAGGTCATGCAGGAAACCTACCTGAAAGTTTGGACCATGGCCGACAAGTTCGATCCGACGATCGCGAGCCCCATCACCTGGATGGTGGCCATGGCGCGCAATCGGGCCATCGATATCGTGCGCAGGAAGGGCGAAGTGTCTATCGAGGAGGAGCCGGAGGCGTTAAACGTAGCGGCCGAGACGCCGGCGCCGCTCGCGCGCCGTGAGATGACCGACGAGCTTAGGCGGCTCTTGTTTTGTCTCGGCAAGCTTGACCCGGAAAAGCAGCGCATCGTGCTCCTTGCCTATTACAGCGGCTGGAGCCGCGCACAGCTCGCCAGCAAGCTCGACATCCCGGTGAACACAATCAAGACGTGGTTGCGTCGCAGCTTGCTGGAAATGCGCGATTGCATGGGATCGTGAGCCTGCAGAAGGCCAAGGTGTAGCGATGGACGATGATCAGGACGCACTTGCCGCCGAATATGTGCTCGGCACGCTCTCGGCCGAGGAGCGCGCCAATGTCGAGGCGCTGATCTCGTTCGATCCGGGCTTCGAGGCGGTGGTGCACCAGTGGGAGCGCCGGCTCGGCGAACTCAATGTCATGGTTGAAGCAGTCGAGCCGCCGCGGGAGACCTGGGGCAGCATAAAGACGCAGATCAGCGCCGCCGATCTCGACCGGGAAGAAGCCGCAGCGCCGCACGAGCCGGAGACGCTGCCGCCGGCGGCGCCGCTTGCCATCGACCTGCCATCGGCACTCGAGCCGGCGCCCGGCGGGCCGGCCGCAGAGGCCGCCGCATGGACGCCGGCCCGGCCGTCGCCGCCAGCGCCGACGGCGACGCCGACCGCTCCGCCGCCGCCAGTGCCCACGGTGACGCCGACCGCTCCGCCGCCGCTGCCGTCTGCGGCCGCTGCTGCGGAGCCGAGGAAAGTCGAGCGCAGCGCCGACGTGATCTATCTTGCGGCCCGGGTGCGGCGCTGGCGCGGCATGGCCTTAGGGCTCGGCGCGCTCGCCGCGGTGTTGGCGCTCTACGTCGCGATCTGGCAGGCGGCTCCCCATCTCATGCCGCCGCACTTGCAGCCGCCCGGCGCGCGGATGGAGGCGACGGCGCAGCCGCCGGTGCCGCATGACCAGTTGGTTGCCGCTTTGCAACCGGGTCCGGTCGGGCCGGCGTTCCTGTTGACGCTCGATCCCGACCGCCGCACCTGGACGGTGCGCCGCGTCTCAGCCAGGCCCGAGCCCGGCAAGAGCTACGAATTGTGGATCATTTCGAGCCGCCTCGGCGCACCGCGTTCGCTCGGGCTGGTGGAGAGCGGCGAGTTCACGCAGCGCGCCCTGCCGGCAAATTACAACGCCGACACCTTGCGCTCGGCGAGCTATGCGGTGTCGCTCGAGCCCGCTGGCGGTTCGAAGAGCGGCGCGCCGACCGGGCCGGTCCTGTTTACCGGCCAAGCGGTGCAATCGCTGCCACCGCCGCCACCGCCAAAGACCTGACTGTTACCGAATGGTCGGCAGCTGGCCGCTCACGGCCGTGGGCTGGCCGGCCTTGACCAGCGGCGCCGTGCCGAGATCGACGTCGCTGATATGGGCGAAGATGCCAACCGCGGCGACCAGTGTCGCGCATAGCAGGCCGACAACCAGAATCTTCAGATGGGTGCCGCGGTCGGCGCTATACATCGAGTGGTTCATGGCGACCTCCCGGTCTCTGCCCAATTATTCGCCGCCGCCGGGTGGAAACTGTGATCTAGCTCACACGAATCGCGATTTACGCTCTGACCGGCTATTCCGAAACGCGACCTCACTAATCGTTGAACAGCCGTGATAACGGTTGATGGGCGGCATAGTTCCCGCCCGATCGGGCTTGCGGAAAATCACGCCCGTGACCGGGGCAAGGGAGGCCGCCATCGAGCGTCAAATCATCGCTGAGCTTGCCGGCAGCGGCGTCCTCCGCGCCGCAATCAACATGGGTAACCCGCTCCTCGTCACCGGGATAAGCGCGGCGGGCGATCCGCAGGGCGTCGCGCCGGACATGGCCGCCGAAGTCGCGCGGGGGCTTCAGGTGCCGGTCGTCTACGTGAAATTCGACCGGCCCTCGTCACTCGCCGATGCCGCCGGCAGCGACGTTTGGGATATCGGCCTGATCGGCGCAGAGCCGGCGCGGGCAGCGAAGATCGCGTTCACCGCGGCCTATTGCGAGATCGCGGCGACCTATCTGGTGCCCGCCGGTTCGCCGCTGCGCAGCGTCGCCGATGTCGATCGCGCCGGAGCCCGCATTGCGGTGCGGGCCGGCAGCGCCTACGACCTGTGGCTCACCCGCCATATCAAGCATGCGACGCTGGTCCGCTCCGACACCGCCAATGGGCCGTTCGAGCAATTCGTCCGCGACGGCCTCGATGCGCTGGCGGGCCTGCGGCCGCAACTTATGAGCGACGCCGAAAAGCTCGGCGGCGCCAAAATCCTGCCCGGCAGCTTTACCGCCGTTCAGCAGGCGATCGGCACGCCGAAGCGGAACGTGGCGGGGGCGGCGTTCCTGCGCGATTTCGTCGAGGCAGCGAAACGTTCGGGCTTTGTCGCAAGCCTGATCGATAAGCATCGCGTGACCGGCCTTGCCGTCGCGGCGTGAACCCGGGTCCGTGGTCCTGAAGCGCGAGCGGGGGCGCAGTCCGCAGGGCGATGGATCGGGCTTTCAGATACTTGCAACCGTCTTCAAGCGCGCCCGCGGATGAATTTCCGATTGGGCGAGCACGCTGGTTTGCGCGCGGAAGCGTTCGACGATGCCGCGCACGAACGGCCGGATGTTCGGCGAGGTGACCAGCACCGGCGCCTCCCCGTCGCGCGCCGCCTGCTCGAATTTGTCCCGCACCAGATTGATGAACTCGGTGAGCTTCGAGGGCTGCATGGCGAGGCTGCGATCGTCGCCCTGGCCGACGATCGACTCGGCGAATGACTGCTCCCATTTGGCGGTGAGCGCGATGATCGGCAGGTAGCCGGCGGGGCTCGTGTGCTGGGCGCAGAGCTGGCGCGACAGCCGCGCCCGCACGTGCTCGGCGAGCATCGCCGGGTTGCGCGTTGCGGCGAGCCCGTCGGCGATGCCTTCGAGAATGGTCGCCAGATCGCGAATCGAGACCCGCTCGGCGAGCAGAATCTGCAGCACGCGCTGGATGCCGGAGATCGTGATCTGCGCCGGCACGATGTCCTTGACCAATTCGCCCTGCTCCTTCGGCAATTCCTTGATCAGCTTCTGCACCTCGCCGTAGGAGAGGAGTTCGGACATGTTGGCTTTGATCAGTTCGGTGAGATGGGTCGCGAGCACGGTCGCCGCATCGACCACGGTGTAGCCCCTCACCGAGGCTTCCTCCTTGAGCGCCGCATCGATCCAGGTCGCCGGCAGGCCGAAAGTGGGCTCGGTCGTGTGCACCCCCGGCAGCGCCACCTGCTTGCCAGCCGGGTCCATGACCATGTACTGGCCGGGCCAGACCTTGCCGCTGCCGGCTTCCACCTCCTTGATCTTGATGATGTAGCTGTTGGCGTCGAGCTGGACGTTATCGAGGATGCGCACCGACGGCATGACGAAGCCCATTTCGGCGGCCAGCGAGCGGCGCAGCGCCTTGATCTGCTCGGTCAGCTTGTCACCGCCGTCGGGACCGTTGACCAGCGGCAACAGCGCATAGCCAAGCTCGATCTTGAGATCGTCAATCTTGAGCGTGGCCGACATCGGCTCTTCCGCGGGCGCAGGCTTGGCGCTGTCGGCCGTCTTCGCCTCGGCCGCGGCCGCCTCCTTGTTGCGGCGGTCAATCAGATAAGCAAGCGCCCCGGTACCGCCGCCCAGCGCGAGGAACGGCAGCATCGGGATGCCGGGCAGAAGCGCCATCACCAGCATTACCGCCGACGACATGCCGAGCGCCTTGGGATAGCCGGAAAACTGGCTCAGCAGCGCCTTGTCGGCGGCGCCGCTGACGCCGGCCTTCGAGACCAGCAGGCCGGCGGCGATCGAGACGATGAGCGCCGGAATTTGCGTCACTAGGCCGTCGCCCACGCTGAGCAGCGTGTAGGCGTGGGCGGCGTCGGCGAATGTCAGGTTCTGCTGCAGGATACCGATCACCATGCCGCCGATGACGTTGATGAGCACGACCAGCAGGCCGGCGATGGCGTCGCCGCGCACGAATTTCGAGGCGCCGTCCATGGCGCCGAAAAAGCCGGATTCGTCCTCGAGATTCTTGCGCCGCCGCCGCGCCTCCTTCTCGTCGATGAGGCCGGCGGAGAGATCGGCGTCGATCGCCATCTGCTTGCCGGGCATGGCGTCGAGGTGGAAGCGCGCAGCCACTTCGGCGATGCGGCCGGAGCCCTTGGTGATGACCACGAAGTTCACGATCACCAGGATGGTGAAGACGATGATGCCGATGACGAAATTGCCGCCCATAACGAAATTGCCGAACGCCTGGATGACGTGGCCGGCAGCGGCGGTGCCTTCGTGGCCGTGGGCGAGGATGAGCCGCGTCGAGGCGAGGTTGAGCGCGAGCCGCAGCATGGTGGCGATCAACAAAACGGTCGGGAACGCGGAGAATTCGAGCGGCGCCTGGATGAACAGCGCCGTCATCAGGATCAGCACCGAGAACGTGATCGAGACGGCGAGCGAAAAATCGAGCAGCAGGGCCGGCAGCGGCAGGATCAGCACGACGAGGATCGCCATCATGCCGGCCGCAAGGGCGATATCGCTGCGGCGGAGCATGTTGCCGAGATCGGTCAGGCGCGACAGCGCCGACGAGCCCTCGCCGCGCTCCGCTGCGGTTGCCTCAGTCATGCCGGATGATCGTTCCCGTCGATTGCGGTCGCGTGATTGGAAGCTGTGGGCCGCCGGCGGCGGGCCGCCGGTGCGTATCAAGGGCGATGCGCTGGCGTCCAAGACGGCCCCCGAAAGTTTCGTGGATACGTGAGTACCTCCCCCGGCAAAATGTGCCGGGTATATGGTTACCGAGGGGTTAACAAATGGCCTGGCGCGACGTGGCGAATGACGAAATAGCCCGTGGTCCGGCCGCGTCGCGGCGCCGCCTTGGGATCCGCCTCTGGCTCGCGGCAGCTTTGCTCGGTGGCGTTGCGCAGGCGGCACCGGCGCAGGAGC
>Ga0335085_10000947_pt1 | contig 69724 bp, 62 predicted proteins | sample Lox_Sample_45_FD_206712 | JGI IMG/M metagenome (GOLD analysis project Ga0335085, IMG submission 206712) | Soil microbial communities from Loxahatchee National Wildlife Refuge, Florida, United States - Lox_Sample_4.5 | ecosystem: Environmental > Terrestrial > Soil > Wetlands | place: USA... | reverse complement strand
AAAAAATCTTTTTCAATCAAACCGTTCTTTAGGTCCGACCCCAACCTGCATTGCAAAGAGAAATGGAAAGACCGTGCATACGTAGATACCATCGATCTCGGCGCGCCTATCTACGACGTCATGGTTTAGGTAAATCAAGATCAGAACCGGATGTATTGCTTAGTTTTATTTTATATGAAAGCAGCCATGTGATAACCAAACAAATAGATAAAATTAATATTCCCACGATTATGATATTTCGGTGATCTACATTTGTTCTAATGACAAAACCCAGAAAGACATAAGATATAAGATTCTTCATAATATGGGCAGATATAGAAGGAACCAGTGATTTGGATCTTTCATATAAATAAGCGAATAAACAACCTGCAGCAAAAGTTCCTAAGGAAGCACCTCCATGAGATAGCATAAACAGAGCGGAACTCATTAGATTAGCGATGGGTGCATTAAATGTTTTCCTTAAAACACTATAGAATATTCCTCGATAATAGATTTCCTCCAATGCATTTCCAAAGAGTAACATCAGGAAAAGGAGTAAAACTGATATTGACAAGCCCCAAAATGATAGATTCTCCTCTATCGCATTGACCGATCCTTTCACCTCCGCTAAACTTCGACCTATCATTTCTGAAACTGTCTGGTCTGGCAAAAGATACAAAAGCAAAAAAAGAGGGAGATAGAGAGCAAAGATCCATTTAGATCCCAAACAGATATTACCCGTCCATTGACACTTCGAAATACCCATAACCGTTAAGGGTTGCCGCAACCTGAAGTGGAAAAATAACCAAACCACAGTGAGCATTATTGGTCCATAGAATAAATGCAATGCCGTAAACATCAGAAAGTTATCTTGTAAAAAGGATGCAGCTTTTTGAAGTAGCAACACAGCAACTTGCCCTATCATCAGGACGACAGCCGCATCTATAACGGTCCACTTTTGCTGTACGAAAAAAACAGGAATGATCGCATTCTTACGTACGATTAAGCTAGAAATCGCACATATAGTTAAAAGAACAACGACGTATGTAATGATCCAAAAGTTTGGTTCTACGATATTTCGAATAATATGCACCTTAATAGGCCCCTTAACGGTTTAATCCGGGTCGGACCTAAAGGACTCATTATTTATCCTCAGTATTCCTTCCAATAAATACGATTATTTTTCCTTAGAAGGCCCTTTTTGCCGTCAAAAGATGTCATATAAGGAGTGGTCCCATGATTCAATCGAAATCCAGGTGAAGAAGAACGGGGTGAGAGGGGAGATAGCGGAGAATGCGTTGAAACCGTCGGTCCATCAGGGTCCCCCAAGGCTTCAAGACCCCCTCTTCCCGTTCCTATATTATAACGGAGCGGAGGAAGGCGAGGAGGCTCAGACACAAGGGCAATGTATAGATGACTCGGTGGGATCTGTCAATAAAAATATTGAACGGGATTTGGATAAATGTTTATATCGGTCTATTTTGAAGCAGGATAGCCTTCAGCCCGCCTTCACGGCCTCGGGAGCCTCGGCTCTTTCTTTGACTTCTTCGAGAAGATGTTTGTGAGAAGAAGAACCGACGATCTCCTTGATCTGCGCCAGATCGGCCGGCTGGTAGGGGAGGATGAATTTTTCTTTCATCTGGAGGATCCGGAGCAACGACTGCTCGATCCGGGCCTCGCTGATCTTCTTGTGCTTGACGGCATTCGCCACGGCCTCCAGCGCTTCTCGTTGCTTGTCCTCGTCGCGGCAGAACAGTATCAGGTCCGCCCCGGCCTCGATCGCCTTCACGGCCGCTTCGCCCGGTCCATGCCGATCCGAGATCGCGGCCATCTCGAGGTCGTCCGTGACCACGACGCCCTTGAATCCCATGGCTTCGCGGAGCAGGCCGGTGATGATCTTTTTGGAAAGCGTGGCCGGCTCGTCCGGGTCCAGCTTGGGATAGAGCACGTGCGCCGTCATGATCGAGGCCAGTCCGTTCGGAATGATGTGGAGGAAGGGCCGGAGCTCCACCTCGCGAAGCCGTTGAAGGTCGTGCGGGACGCGGGGCAGTTCCTTGTGCGAATCGGCGGCGGTGTCCCCGTGCCCCGGGAAATGTTTTCCGCAGGCGATCACGCGGTTGTCCTGAAGCCCGGCCATCGTCGTCAAGCCCATCGAGCTGACCAGCGTGGGGCTGGCGCCGAAGGCGCGGTCTCCGATCACGGGATTGGCCGGATTGGTGTTCACGTCGAGTACCGGGGCCATGTTCATGTTGATCCCGACCGCCCGCAGCTCCCGCGCGGTCGCCTGGGCCACGCGGTAGACCAGCTCCGTCGAGTGGCAAGCCGCCAGTTGGGCGCCGCCGGGAAAAACCGTGAATCCTTTCGGGAGCCGCGAGACGCGCCCCCCTTCCTGATCGATGGAAACCAGCATGGGCATCTTGGGCGCTTGGGCCTGGAGGGCGTTGCACAGCCTGGCGGCCTGAGAGGGCGACTGGAGGTTTCGTGCAAACAGGATCACACCGCCGATCTGAAATTCCCTGATCAGACGAACGACGGCCTTGGAGGGGCTGCGGCCCTCGAAGCCCAACATGAAGAGCTGCCCGATTTTTTCCTTGAGCGTCATGTCTTGTCCCGTGTGGAGTCCGTCAGCCACTGCACCAGAAGCCGCACGCCGACCCCCGTCGCCCCCTTGGGCGCGTAAGGACGGGGTTCGTCGTTCCAGGACGTGCCGGCGATGTCGAGATGGGCCCAGGGATAGCCGTCGACGAATTTCTGGAGGAAGGCCGCCGCCGTGATGGCCCCGGCCCCGCGCCCGCCCACGTTTTTCATGTCCGCCACGTCGCTCTTGATCTGATCCTGGTATTCATCCCACAGGGGCAATTCCCAGACCCGTTCGCCGCAACGTTCGCCGGCCCGCTTGAGCCGCTCGATCAATTTGGGGTTCGTTCCCATCACACCCGTCGCGCGATTCCCCAGGGCGATGACGCAGGCCCCGGTCAGTGTGGCCAGGTCGACCACGGCGGACGGTTTGTAGCGCGCGGCGTAGGAGAGGGCGTCGGCCAGGATCATACGCCCTTCCGCGTCGGTATTGATCACCTCGATCGTTTTCCCCGACATGGCCCGCACCACATCGCCGGGCTTGACGGCCGTCCCGGAGGGCATGTTCTCCGTTGCGGGAAGCAGGCCGACCACCGAGACGGGAAGCTTGAGTTGAGCCAGGGCCTTCAACGTACCCAGCACGGTGGCCCCGCCGGACATGTCCGTCTTCATCTGCTCCATTTTCTCGGCCGGCTTGATCGAGATCCCCCCGGAATCGAAGGTGATGGACTTTCCGACGATCACGACCGGCGCGTCCTTCTTCTTCCCCCCGTGGTATTCCAGGATGATGAACTTGGGCGGCTCAAGACTGCCCTTCGCGACGCCGAGGAAGGCGCCCATGCCCAGCGATTCGGCCTCGTCCTTCTCGATCACGCGGCAGATCAAGCCGAACTCCTTCGCGATCGTTTTCGCCTCCTCCGCAAGGCGGGTCGGGGTCACCACGTTGGACGGATGGTTGCACAGGTCCCGCACGAAATTAGTGGCCTCGGCCAGGACCTGACCCGTGCGGCTGCCGCCGGCCACCTCGGCAATCTTTCCCTCGGCCCGGTCGACGAGGGTGATCTGCTGCACTTCCTTGATCTCCTCGCGCTTCTCGGTGCGATAGGCGTTAAATTGATACAGGCCCAGAAGACATCCTTCCACGATGGCCTGGGCCGAATCAAAGGTCGAGATCTTGTTCTGCCCGCGTCCGTGAAGGGGTGTGGAAAAGGACTTGATCCCGGCGTCGCGAATCTGGCGGCTGGCCGTTCCCATGGCCTGACGGAGCTTCTCCGTGCCGACCTCTTTTTTCTTTCCCAGCCCGACGAGCAGAACCCGCCTGGCCGGAATCTCACCCCGTAGGTGGAGCAGGAGAGTCTGGTTGAGCTTCCCCGTGAATTCCCCCCCGCCGACCAAGGCGCGGATCTGCCCCCCCAGTTTGCGGTCCACGCCGGCGGCCTCCTCCGAAAGGGATTTTTCGCCCTCGAAATGGCTCAGGACGATCGCCTCGGCCGTTTCCTCCTCCATTTTTCCCTTCTTGATCTTGATGTCCATTCCCTCTTGAACTCCTTTCCGGGTCGTTTACAAGCGCCGCACGTCCTCCACGGCCGTCGTCACCACGAAGACTTTGGTGTTGTTTCCCTCCGGGTCCGCCGGCTGCATAAAAAACCCTTTGAGGCTCGGATCGGGCGAGGTGAGGAAACCGTCCTTCCAGGGAAGCTCGCCATCGATGAACCCGCACAGGATCTCTCCGTCCTTGAACCGCACCATGATCCTTTTGCCTTTTCCTTCCATCGCGCCGAAGTACCGCTTCTTTTTATAGTGTTTGTTGCCCGAAAAGGACCGGACGTAGTATATCGCCTTCAGGTCGGAGACCCGCACCTCGATCGGCGGCCGGGACGCTTCCGATTCGAGCTGGAGATGCACCGTCTCGGCCGTCGGTGTGAAGCCGGTGAGCAGGCCCTTGAGCAGTTTCCCGGCCCGCACATGAAGCACCGCCTGTTCGCCGGACGAGGATGACTCGGTCGGATTCTGCATCAAACGCCTCGGGTCTCCGGATGCCAGATGTATTTGTGGATTTGAAGCTGAAGGTGGACCGAAAGGCCGCCCTCAAGGATCCAGTCGGCCAGTGGCCGGGGGTCCAGAACTCCGAACACCGGCGAGAAGAGGACGACGAGTCGGCTTAAGACGGGGTATTTTTCCAGGACCTCCACCGCCCAGTCATAATCGGCCCGGTCCTTGATCACGAACTTGACCTGATCTTGGGGACGGAGCGCCTCGATATTCTCCCAGCGCATGGCGCCGGACATCCCGCTTCCGGGACATTTGATATCCATGATCACGATTGCCCGAGGATCCATCGATCGGATATCGAGGCTTCCGCTGGTTTCGATCAGCACCGTGTGGCCGCCATCCAATAACTTCGTCACCAGCAACGGGGCCTCTTTCTGGAGCAGGGGCTCTCCCCCGGTCAACTCCACCAGCCGGCAGGCCGACGCCTCGACCTGGGCCAGGACGGCCTCCACGGTCATCTCCCGGCCCTCGTGGAAGGCATGGGTCGTATCGCACCAGTCGCAACGAAGGTTGCAACCCGTGGTCCGGATAAAGACACAGGGCTGCCCCGCATAGGTCGATTCGCCCTGGATGCTTTTATAGATTTCATTGATGATCATAACCGACATCTCGGCCCGGGCTCTTCTTTATATATTATATCGTATAAATATCAAGGGGGCGGGACCTGGTCCGGCCGGTCTTTCATACGACGACTCATTATGCCAAGCGGCCCGATACAAATCAAGGGAAAAGCTTCGGGGGAAATCCGGCGTCCAACCCCGATTTACCATTCCAAAACCGGCCAGCCGCGATCCGCGGCCATGCGCCTCATGCGCCGTCCGGGATTCACCACGTGCGGATAACCGACGGCTTCAAAGACGGCCGTATCGGCCGGACTGTCCGCGTACGCGTGGGATTGATCCAGGCGAACGGTCTCCCTTTTGGCCCATGCCTCCAACAACCCGCGTTTGGCCTCTCCGTACGGATGCGGCGGAATCAGCCTCCCGGTCCAACGTCCGTCTCTTTCTTCCAATCGCGAGCCGATGATGGCGTCGATTCCGAGGTCCTCGCCCAGAGGCCGGATCAAGAACTCCGGACAGCCCGTCAGCAACAGAAGACGGTGACCCTGCCGGCGATGATCCTCCAGAACGGCCAGGGCCCCGGGCGACACCGCCGGGCGCACCCAATCGCCCACAAAGGCCACGGCCAGATATTCCATGGCCCGGACCGGCCGGCCGGCCAGGTAGATTTTGTTGGACTTGATACGCATCGAAAGCGGCCCCTGGCCGTCGATCAGGAGACTGCGGATCGTCCGAAGGAAATCCTGAAGACGCAGTCTCCCGTGATTCCAGAGATAGCGCACAAACATCCGCTCGATCGAGGTTCGGGGAACCAGGGTGTGGTCCACATCCAAAACAGCCGCGACGAGGGATGTCTTGGATGAGACCGTCAAACGACCTTCCTTAGCTCGGTTCGGAGCGGACATATCGGCGGCCCTCGATCAGGACCGGCAGGCCCCGGACCAGACAGAACGCGACGGTGAAGTAGACCAGTCCCATTCCGACCCAGTACGCCCACGGCAACCCGCGTTCCATTTCGCCCAGATCCAATCCGCGCACCTGGGCCTGGATCAGGGCGAGGTAGAGAAGGAGATAGCCAAAGGCGACGAGCTTGGCCGTCGCATAAACCGCCCGGGAGGCGCGCGAGGCCACCAGCCATCGACCGATCGGAGAGCGCAGCATCGTCCCAAAGGCCGTCTCCCCGCGGGTCCGCGCAATCGACCGAACCGCGTCCGTCGCCAGACCCCGGACCATGACCGTGATCGGGACCCAGACCGGGATCAACCCGACATGCGCAAAGACAATCCAAAGCGCGTTTTCGACGACCCGGTCGCCGAAAATATCCATGACCGCTCCGGTTTCATCGGCCCGTCCCTCCCTTCGGGCGATCGCGCCGTCCAACCCGTCCAACACGAAAACGACGAGGACTATCCCGAACGCGATCAGTTCCCCCAAAACCGTATAGGTATAAATAAAACCGATCGCGACAAAAAGCAGTACGATGCGAAGGAGTGTGATCCGGTTGGCCATTAGGAAGGGTTGACGTTACGAGTTGAAAAACAATTTACGATTTACCATTCACGATTAACCAGAAAATTTCCCGCAACAGACGTAAATGGTAAATTGTAAATTGGGGATAATTTCCCTTGCGGGATAAAGCCGGTTCGCGGCTCCGCCGCGAGAGGCGCGGGGCTTGGGGGCATCGGAGGACCCTTTATCGCCCCAGCCGCACGGGCCCCCAATTATAATTGGTGCCGAAGGGGGGAGTTGAACCCCCACGGGTTGCCCCACACGCCCCTCAAACGTGCGCGTCTGCCATTCCGCCACTTCGGCCCCGTTTCCTCGTAGAAAGGGTATTATAGGAAGCCGAAGCTCTATTGTCAATTTTGCAGGGGCCTGCCGAGGGGTTTTCGACTCAATCCTTCTTCAATCCCCAGGGCGATTCGTCCAACCATCGGTTCAGGTCGGCGAACGGGAGAGGACGGCCCATGTAATAGCCCTGAGCGGCGTCGCAACCCAGTTCGATCAGTCGTTGATAGGTTTCCTGGTTTTCCACGCCTTCCGCCACGACCTTTATGCCCATGTTGTGCCCCAACTCGATCGTCGAACGGACGATCACCGCGTCGTTGGGGTCCTTGGCCATGTTGATGACAAAGGCCTTGTCGATTTTGATCGCGTCCACCGGAAGTTTTTTTAGATAGGCCAGGGATGAATACCCGGTCCCGAAGTCGTCGATGGAAAATCGGATGCCCGTCCCGTGGACTTTGGACAGGATCTCCAGGGCCCGTGCCGGATCGGCCATGATCGCGCTTTCGGTAATCTCCAGCTCCAGCCGTTCCGGCGATCCCCCGCGCGCCCGCATCAATTCCGCGAGCTGGCCGGGCAGCCGTGCATCATGGAGGTTGCGGGCCGACAGGTTGATCGACACCGTGAGGGGCTTTCCCGCCCGCCGCAAAACCCCGTCATCGCTCAGGGCCGCATGGAGAACCCAATGCGTGAGAGGGCCGATCAACCCGGTCTGCTCCGCCGGCCCGATAAATTGTTCGGGAGAAATAAAACCGTATTCCGGATGCTGCCAGCGCACCAGCGCCTCCACCCCGATCACGCGACCGGTCGTCAGATTGATCTTCGGCTGGTAGTGCAGGAGCAATTGGTTATGGTCGATGGCGTGGCGCAGCGCCCCCATCAGCGCCAGCCGTCGGGGGCTGTGTTGATCCAGCTCCGCCGCATAAACGGCGTATCCGCTGCCGGTCCGTTTGGCCTCGTACATCGCCACATCGGCGCGCTGGAAGAGCGTCTCGGCGTCCGTTCCATGATCCGGGTAGAGCGCGATGCCGATACTGGCTTCAACGGCGATGGGCAGGTTTTCGATCGCAAAGGGTTCTTCCAAGGATTTCAGAATCTTTTGGACTACCATTGTGATATGCTCCGCCGCAGCCAGACTGGGCAATACAACGGCAAACTCATCTCCGCCGAGACGGGAAACGAAGTCCGGTTCAAACAGAACGCGCTTGAGGCGTAATCCGACTTGAAAGATCAGGATATCGCCGTGATGATGACCCAAGGTGTCGTTAATTTGCTTGAAGCGGTCCAGGTCCATGAGCAGCAAGGCCACGGCATGTTGGCCGTTCCTTCCGTCTACAATTGCCTGTTGCAGGCGTTCCAGGAGCTGGGTCCGGTTGGGAAGGGCGGTCAGAGGGTCATAATAGGCCAGATATTGTATCGTTCGCTCCGCCTGCTCCCGCCCTCTCCTGACCTTGACTTCGCGCAACTCCCGTTCAATCGCGGGGACCAGCCGGGTGAGGTCATCCTTCATGACGTAGTCCTGGGCGCCGCTTTTCATGGCGGACACGGCGAGGTCTTCCCCAACCGTTCCCGACACGAGAATGAACGGGAGATCCAATCCGTTTTTCCGGATGAGCGCCAGGGCAGCCCGCGCGTTTAGTTTCTGCACGTCATCGTCGTAAAGGGCGATGTCCCAGGCCTGATCCTCAAGGGCCTTGGCCATCGCGGCGGGCGTGTTCACCCGTTTAACGATCGGATCGTAATTGGCCCTTCTCAGTTCACGGACGATCCGACGCGCGTCTTTTTCGGAATCCTCAATAATCAATATGCGAAGCGGATTACCCATGACCTTCCCTTCTCGAAACTTCGACGCCGGGTCTCCGGACGAACCTTTCTATAATCTTATCATATTTTCCGCGTTTATCCGGCCGGGCTAGCCGATCCTCTGTGGATCAACATCCACCTCAAGCCAGACGGCGGATCGGTCCGATCCGGTACGGACGGCGCTCAAACTCGCCCGAAGGGCTTCATGAAGCCCGCGGCTGTTCGGCGCCTTGATCAGGACCTGGAACCGGAATTTTCCGTGCAAACGCGGCCGCATCGCGGCGGCCGGCCCGAGAATTTGAAACCGGGTTTGCGGATCATCCAGGCGGACCGCCCGCTTGATCGCCTCCACCAGCCGTTGGGCCACGGCCCGGGCCTTGGACTCGCTCAGGGACTTCACCGTGACGACCGCCAGGCGCGAAAAGGGCGGATAGCCCAAGGCCCTCCGCTGAGCCAGTTCCTTTTCGTAAAATTCTCTCGGATCGCCCGTCGTCGCCCAAGCGATGGCTTCATGCGCCGGATGAAAGGTCTGGAGGATCACGTCTCCCCCGCTCGAAAAGTTCAGGACCCGCCGAACCAGCTGGAAGGTCTGTTCGCCGGCACGGAAGTCCGGAAGCTGAAAGGCACCGTCCGCCTGCAACAGCCCGATCAGCCCCGGCCGGGCCGGGCGGGGGCCCGTGAGCAGGAGTTGCGTCCCGATCACCAGATCGATCTCGGACCGGTTCAGCCGCGCGATCGCCGAAGACACCTCGTTTGAACGCACCGTGTCCCGGTCCAGCCGCGCGATCCGCGCCGACGGAAATTTTTCCCGGAAAAATTCCTCGGCCTGTTCGGTCCCGGCGCCGACAATTTCCAGGCGGGTTCCGCGGCATTGAAGACAGCGCGGCGGCGGGGCCGTGACCGTTCCACAGTAATGACAGGTTAATTGGCGGCTCTGCTTGGAATAGACCATCGCCACATGACAACGAGGGCACCGGACCACGGCACCGCAGTCTCGACAGCAAAGCGCCCCCCCGAAGCCCCGTCGGTTCAGGAGAAGCACAACCGGTTCCCGTTTGTCCAACCGTTCCGTCACGGCCGCAAGGAGTTCCTTCGAGACCAACGCCCCCCGCGATTGACCGCCCATGCCGACGATCCTCACGGCGGGAGGCGTCGCGGTTCCGGACCCCCGGCCCTCCAATCGGACGGTGCGGTATTTCCCGCTCTGGATGTTGGCGTAGGTCTCGACCGACGGCGACGCGCTGGTGAGAAGGACGAGCGCGCCGTGATGCGAGCCGCGGAGTACGGCCAGATCGCGCGCGTGATAGCGGGGAGACTCCGGTTGTTTGTAGGCCGGATCCTGCTCCTCCTCCACCACGATCAGCCCCGGATTCAAAACCGGCGCAAGGACGGCGAGCCGCGTCCCGATCACGATCGAAACGTCGCCCCGACGAGCCCGTTCCCACTGCAGCCGGCGCTCCCGGTCCGGAAGCCCGCTATGGAGTATCCCGACCGTGGCCGCCAGTCCCGCCTCAAACCGCTCGGCCCAATCGGGAACGCGGTCGATTTCGGGAACGAGCAGGATCACGGATCGCTTCCGACGAATCGTGGCCGAGATGAGGCCCAGGACCTCCGGCCGGGATCGCTCCGGAGCGCCCTCAAGACAAACGGTCTCGAACCGGCCCGAACCGACCGCTTGATAGATATCATCCGGAAGAGAAGACGCCGTCGGCATCGGACCCTCCGCGAATCGGAACGTCGTGACGGATGGGACGACGGGGGGTTGGGATGGACGGGGACGCGGCATGACGTTGGTCTCATCGATCCAGCCCTTCTGGACGAGTGCGGAGAGCGTGCGGGACAGCCGACTCGTGCCGCTTTGGCGCGAGGGGACCCCTGTCATCGTTCGCTGCAGAAGAGCTTCCAGCCTCAGCCCTCGGGGCGCCTGCTCCAGGAGGGCTAGAATCCGCCTGGCGGGATCTCCTTTCCTCGAGGACCCCGAAATCGCTTTTCGGCCCTCCTCCTTGATTCGATAATGGCGCCCAACTTTGACCTCCAGTCCCGGCGGAAGGATCGCCTTCATCGCGACCCCCCAGCCGGTCACGTAGTATTCCGCCATCCATCGGGCCAGCGCCATCATCGACCGGTCCAGAAGGGGATTTGAATCTAAAAGATTCAGGATAGGTTTGAGTTGCGCCGGATCCCCACGATGAAGGCGGCGGGTCACAATCCCGGTCCGCCATCCATTCCGAAACGGAACCAGAACGCGCATTCCGGGTTCAAGCCGGTCCTGGAAGACCTCCGGTACTGAATAATGGAAGACCCGGTCGAGGTGTTTGAACAGAACCACCTCGGCGACGGGCCGTGCATCCTTCGGCTCGACGGATCGTTCCCTCATGGGCGGATTCTAACAACTCTCCGGGACAAACACAAGATAACCCGGGCGAGTTGCTTTTCGACGGCGGGGATGGTAGAGTGCGGGCGTTTTTAACCGTAGGAGGATGACCGGATGCGTTACGGATTTCTGATCGGCCTGATCGGGGCGGGGGTGATGCTCGGCCCCGCGTTCGCCGATGAGCTGGCCGCGGTGAACGGAAAGCCCATCACCACGGAGGTGTTCCGGCAAAAACTGGCCGAGCTTCCGGCCAATATGAAGGACTCGATCAACACCCCGGAAGGCCGCCGGGAAGTCCTGGATATCCTGATCACGCGGGAGCTGCTGTATCAGGAAGCCGTTAAGCGCCATCTGGAAAAGGACCGGTCGATTCAGGAAAATTTGGCCGAGGCGCGTCGCTCCGTGCTCGTAACGGGGATGATGGACCGCCTGACGGCCCGGATGGTCGCCGGGAATACCCTGAAGAATTATTACGAGGCCCACCGAATCGATTTTCGCGAGGTGCGGGCCAGCCATATCCTGGTGGAGAATGAAGAGGAGGCCCGGACCCTCAAACAGCAGCTCAATGCCGGGGCGGATTTCGGGGAGCTGGCGCGAAAGTTTTCAAAAGACGGCCGGTCGGGCCCGGCCGGGGGAGACCTTGGCTATTTCACAAAGGGCCGGATGATTCCGGAAATTGCCACTGCCGCATTCGCCCTGCCGGTGAACGCGATCAGCGAGCCGGTCAAATCGTCCTACGGGTATCATCTGATTAAAGTGACCGATGCGAGAGAGACCCGGCGGTTTGAGGACCTGCCGACGCCGGTCTTGGAGGATGTCAAGCGGGCCGTACTGCAGGAGGAGATCCAAACCCTTCGCAAGGCCAACGCGGTCACGGTCCACACGGAAAAACTCGACCAACTCCGCTAACGGCCCGCGCGCCCCTCGCTACTTCGGAGCGCTCGGCACCGCCGCCGCTTTGCCCCAGTTCACGGGGATGCTGTAATACCCGCCGTTCTTCTGGTATCGCAGAAGCCCGTGGCGCTTTCCGTACTCGTAGAGGTCCCGGGTCAGCCGCACATCCGAAAGGCAGTAGCTCTTGAGCTTCTCCATATCGCCTTCCCGGAAAAAGCGAATCGCGTCCAGCCCGTGTCCCGTCTTGCCCTCGCCGAGCGTCGCCTTGACCAGGGTGTCGAGACTCAGCCGGTGGCCGAGGAAGCGCTCGACCTCTTCCATGATATCCAGCGTCGGAAGATTCTTGAGGCTCCGTTTGAGGTAGGGCTCGAGCACCGGGTAGTCGAACCGCTTGAGGTTGAACCCGACGATCAGGCCCGCATCCTCCAGGATCCCGCGAAGGGACGGGGTGTCCCATTCGGTGAACGTCCGGAAGAGGTCCTGGTCGTAGGAGTAGATCCCCACCACGGATACCCGCAGCAGGTGAAGGTTTTCCCTCCCCCCGACCTCGTCGAAGCTCTTCTGCGTCTCCAGGTCCAGCACGATCACATCGCCCATTATGGCTCCTTTCACCGTCGGGAACCGCTCTTTACTTACCTCCGGAAGGCTTCAGCATGATTTTATGCGCCATGTACTTTCCGCCCTCCATGGCCTATTGAATCTCAACCGACTCGCCGGACTTGATATCCCCGAGGCCTTTCTTTTCAGCGCCGGAAGTGATTGCGGTGCCGTCCGTCACGACAAACTTGATGCGGCCTCCCGTCTCGGGATTTTTCACGATCACGTTGTGCCCCGCGGCGTCGACCTTGACCACCTGTCCGGAATACGGGATATCGGCGCTCTGGGCCGGCGTTTCGAAGATGAGGACCACAAAAACAGCCGAGACAATAAGCAAGGACGCGGCGGTCGCGAAAAACCGGGATCGGATTCTCATAAGCGTTTACTCCTGTCAAATGGTTCGGGATAGGTCCATCATACCAAAGGATCCGCGTGCGTAGCAAGCGGCGAGCTTTCCCGTCCTTTTCGGACAATATGGCCTATGATTACATTTTGGGATCGAGCTCGATCAGGCCCTTTCGGATGGCGTGAATGGCGGCCTGGGTGCGGTCGTAGACGTGAAGCTTATGGAAGATGTTCCGGACATGGTTTTTGACCGTCTTCTCGCTCAACTCGAGGACGTTGGCGATTTCCTTGTTCGTCTTTCCCTCGGCCACCAGCTTGAGAACCGTGATCTCCCGATCGGTCAGGCCGTGCTCGAGGCGTCCCGGCCTTCGCCCCTTGCCCTCGGCCAGGAGCGAAAATTCATTCAGGATCTTGCTCGCCACCGACGGATGGATCAACGACTCCCCCTCGGCGATGGCCCGGATGGCCTTGACGATCTGGCCGGAATCGGCGTCTTTGAGCAGGTAGCCGGTCGCCCCCGCCTTGACGAGATCGAAGATATACTCCTCCTCGGCATACATCGTCAGGACCACGACGCCGATGTGGGGGTTTTCCCGTTTGATCTCGCGGGTGGCCTCCACGCCGTTCATCCGGGGCATGCTGATGTCCATCAAAACCACGTCGGGAAGCAGCTGCCGGGCCTTCTCGACCGCCTCCACGCCGTCTTTGGCGACCCCCACCACCTCAATGTCTTCCTTGGTCTTCAAGATGGCCGAGAGGCCTTCCCGGACCACCTGATGATCATCGGCGATCAGCACTCTGATCTTGTTCACGAAGGAGTTGCTCCTTTCCCTCGAGCGGAACCCGAAGAACGATCTTGGTCCCCTGCCCGGGTTTGGTATCGATGACGGCCGTCCCGCCCAAAAGCCGGGCGCGCTCCATGATTCCCTTCAGTCCGAACGAGGCCCATTTTTCCGGATGCGACGATACCGCCTCGAGGTCGAATCCCCGTCCGTTGTCCGAGAGCGTCGTCCGGAGGTCCGATGCGCCGATGGTCAAATCCACCCCGATCCGCGTCGCCTTCGCATGCCGCTGGACGTTCGACAGGGCCTCTTGAATTATCCGAAACAGGAACATCTTGACCCGGGGCGGGATGCGGTGTTCGTCACCCCGGACCTTGAAATCGGTCCCGATCTGATACTGTTTAGAATACGTCTTCAGATAATTTCGGATGGCTGGAAGAAGCTCCATTCGGTCGAAATGCAAGGGCCGGAGATTGAAGACCACCTGACGGGCCTCTTCGATGGCGGCCCTCAAAAGGGCTCTCGTGTCCAGGATCAAAACCCGGCACTGCGCGGGATCCTTCTCCATGAGCTCGCTGCAGAGATCCAGCTTGTAATTGAGCCCCACCAGCGTCTGGACCAGTCCGTCGTGGATGTCCAGCGCGATTCGCGTCCGCTCCTCCGCGATGGCATGCTGGATCTCTCGCAGGTACAATCCATAAAGCGCCTGGTATTCCCGAAGGTGTTTCTCGATCTCCTCCTTGTCCTTGATGCGGGCCTCGATCAACTGCCACATGAACTTGGCGGTGGGCCCGCCGATCACGGCCACGTCTGTTCGCGGGAGTTTCCGGAGGCTCCGCTCCACCTTCGGATTGCCCGTCACATCGATGAGGAGATCCACCTTTTTAAGGCGGAGCAGCCGCTGGTAGTCTCTCGTCGTTGGAATCGAGAGGCGCTTGGCGAGCCGTATCCCGGGCGCGCGGGGCCTTCGGTCCGCCACCCCGATGATCTTGACCAAGGGGTCGGGATGGAAGATCTCGATGAGGGAGGTTCCGCCTCGTCCGGCTCCGATAATGGCGACATGGGTTTTGTTCATGGGAGCCGAGGATGAGCGCGCCGGCGGCCGCAATCGTCGGACGGCGCTAGGCCGACGCCTTGGTGGAGGTGCCGCCCTCCTTGACCGTCAGGGGGCGGGCGGGGCGATCGCCCGCGTTGTTCGGATCCCGGTCCAGGAGGCCTTTCAGTTCGGACATAAACTGGTTTAAATCCTTAAACTCCCGGTAGACCGAGGCAAAACGCACATAGGCCACCTGGTCCAGACGATAAAGTTCAGCCATCACCGCCTCGCCGATCGACCGGCTGGATATTTCGGTCTCCCCGTTTTCCTGCAACTTCTTTTCGATGCGCGTGGCCACGGCGTCCAGCGTATCCATGCTGATCGGTCGCTTCTCGCAGGCCTTTTTCAGGCCGGCGAGTATCTTTTGGCGGTCGAGATGCTCCCGGCGGCCGTCCTTCTTGATCACCATCGGCGACATCTCCTCCACGCGCTCATACGTCGTGAAGCGGCGATCGCACTTGAGGCATTCCCGCCGGCGCCGTATGACGGCGCCTTCCTGGCTCAGCCGGGAATCGACCACCTTGTTGTCGAGCGATTCACAATGGGGACACTGCATCGTCTAATGAACCGGGCTCATCCCTTGAGCGGGAATTTTTTACAAAGCGCCTTCATCCGTTTTCGAGTCTCCCGGATGACGGCCTCGTCGTTCGGATGGGCCGTCACCCGATCGATCGCCTCCGCGATGATCTCCATTTCGGGCTCTTTCATTCCGCGGGTCGTGACGCAGGGGGTCCCCAGACGGACCCCGCTGGCCACCGCCGGAGGTTTTTCATCGAAGGGGATCGCGTTCTTATTGACCGTGATCCCGGCCCGATCCAGCGTCGCCTCGGCCTCTTTCCCGGTCACGTTGCGATTGGAAAGATCCGCCAACATCAGATGGTTGTCCGTGCCGCCCGAGATAAGTCGGAACCCGCGCCGGAGCAGGCCCTCGGCCAGCGCCTGCGCGTTGGCCACGATCTGCCGCTGATATACCTTGAACTCCGGCGCCAGCGCTTCTTTAAAGGCCACGGCCTTGGCCGCGATGACATGCATCAGCGGCCCCCCCTGGAGACCGGGAAAAACGGCTTTGTCGATCGCCTTCGCGTATTCGGTCTTGCACATCACCATGCCGCCCCGCGGCCCCCGAAGAGTCTTCTGGGTGGTCGTCGTGACAAATTCCGCGTACGGAACCGGGCTGGGATGCACGCCCGCCGCCACCAAACCCGCGATGTGGGCGATGTCGGCCATCAGGAGGGCGCCGCTTCGATCCGCGATTTCCCGCAGGCGCTTGAAGTCAAAGACGCGGGGATAGGCGCTGGCCCCGGTTACGATGATCCGCGGTCGGTGCTCATCGGCCAGGCGGGCGACTTCGTCGTAATCGATCCGGCCGGTCTCCCGGCGCACCCCGTAGAAGACGGGACGATAGAGGCTGCCTGAAAAGTTCACCGGATGCCCGTGCGAAAGATGGCCGCCGTGGGCCAGGCTCATCGAGAGGATCACCTCGCCCGGTTTGAGCACGGCCAGGTAGACCGCCATGTTGGCCTGGGTACCCGAATGGGGCTGAACGTTGACGTGGTCGACGCCGAACAGCGCCTTCGCGCGGGCGATCGCCAGCGACTCGGCCACATCCACAAACTCGCACCCGCCGTAGTATCGTTTTCCGGGAAGGCCCTCGGCATATTTGTTCGTCAGAAGACTTCCCTGAGCCTCCAACACCGCTTTACTGGCATAATTCTCGGACGCGATCAGGATGATCTGTTCCCGTTCCCGCTTTTTCTCTCCCTCAATCGCGTCGTAGATATCGGGATCAGTTTTCTTCAACACAGACACGGCCGTTCACCTCATCATTCGGGCTTGCGCATTCCCCACTCGCTCGCCTTGCTCGCCCGGGAATTAACTTTCCTTTAATCTCGAACGCCCTTCTTTTCGATTTCTTCGATCTTGGCCAATCGCCGGGCATGTCGTCCGCCGTCAAAGCCGGTCGTCAGCCACAAGCGAACGATCTCCAGCGCCGTCTTCTCCTCCAACACGCGTTGTCCCAAAACAAGAATGTTGGCATCGTTGTGCAGCCGGCTGACTTTCGCCGTAAACGGGTCGAAACACAGGGCCGCCCGCACCCCGGGAAACTTGTTGGCCACGATCGACATGCCGATTCCGGTTCCGCAGATCAGGATACCCCGCCGGACCCGCCCTTCCGAAACGGCCTGCGCCACGGGAACTCCATAGTCGGGGTAGTCGACCGAGTCATGGTTATGCGTCCCCATATCGGTAACCCCCAGGCCTTGGTCCTGAAGAAAATGGAGGATCTTGCCTTTCAAGTCAACGCCTGCATGATCGCTGGCGATGGCAATGTCGGTCATTTCACTCATTGAAGAACCCCTTGATCAAGGGAGTTTCATCATAGCCTACCGGTGGGTTTCTGTCAAGGCAAGGAGCGACGGAGACGGGCTTAGGTTGAGACCCCGTCCGGCTCTTTTCGCCGCTCGCCGAGTCGGCGGTCATGCTCTTGGGGATGGGTGGGAATGACCACGGTAAAGGCGGCCCCTTTTCCCGGCAGGGACTGAACATCGATGTAGCCACGGTGGGCCTCGATGATCTGATGGCAGGTCAACAGACCCAGACCGCTGCCCTCGTGATGCTTGGTCGTGAAAAAGGGGTCAAAGAGTTTCGAGAGGTGTTCTTCCTCAATTCCGGACCCCGTGTCGATGACGGCCACCTCCAGCGCCATCCCGTTGTTTCCGTGGGCGGCTCGTCGACTGCGGACCGTGACCGTCCCCCGGTCCGTGGCCTGAATCGCGTTCAAAAGCAGGTTCATGAAGACCTGTTTCATTCGTTCCTGGTCCAACCAGGCGGTCGGAAGATCGGGATCAAAATCTTTCTTCAATACATTCAACTTTTTTTTGGCTTCCGGAACCAAAAGTGCGACCATGTCATCCAAGAGCTCGTTGAGGTGGGTTTCCTGGAAATGGTACTCGTCCTGCCCCGTGAAGCGGGAATACCGGAGCATCCGCGTGATGAGGTGGTGAATGCGATCCAACTCCTCGCACACCCTTCGGTAGAACTGGTCCCAATATTCCTTGTCCTTGGACTTCTCTTTATACTTTTGCGGGAGCATCTGGAGGAAAGCGCTCACCGCCGTCAACGGGTTGTTGATCTCGTGGGCCATGCCGGCCGCCAGGGTGCCGACGGCGGACAGCCGGTTGGCGCGGGCCATGCGTTTTGCGGTTTCGATCTTTTCGGCCTCAAGACGCTCCCGTTCCCGAATCAGGTAGAAGGTCTCGATCCCCTGGCGGATGACGTTCCGCAGATCGTCTTCGTTGTACGGCTTGGCCAGGTATCGGTAAACGTTTCCTTCATTGATGGCCTCGATCACGACATCCATGTCGGAATAAGCCGTCATCAGCATGCGCACGGTGTCCGGATGATGCACCTTCACCTGCTTCAACAGTTCCACCCCGCTCAACCGCGGCATCCGCTGATCCGTCAAGATGACCGCGATTTCATTCTCTCGCAGGATGCGCATGGCCTCTTCGCCGTTCTGGGCCGTGTGTAGGGTAAAATCCTCTTTGAACTGGAGGCGGAAAGTTTCCAGCGCCAGCGGCTCGTCATCGACATAGAGTACGGGATAACGCCGGTATTCTTCCTGACTCAACAACGGTTTCATCGGCTGTTCCCTTTAACGGCCATGGGGGCGCCGGGCTTGGCCGTTTCCGCTCGGTCCGGCAATTGACGTTTCGGCAGCGTGATAACAAACTCGGCCCCCTTCTCTTCTTCGCTGCTGACCGTGATCTTCCCCCCGTGATTCTCGATGATCCTGTAACTGACCGAAAGACCCAGGCCGGTTCCCTGGCCGACCTCCTTTGTGGTAAAAAACGGCTCAAAAATCCGCCCAAGATGCTCCTTTTGGATACCCTTTCCGCTGTCGCGAACCGCGATATGAACCCGGTCGCCTTCCTCCCAGGTCCGTATCCAGATGTCGCCCTTCTCCGGAATCGCCTGGATCGCGTTTTGAAGAAGATTCATGAAAACCTGATTGATCTGCCCGGGAATGATCTCCACTGCCTCTTGGATGCCTAAGTCCCGGTGAACGGTGATCCGGCCCGTCATTTCGTGCTGGATCAGCTTCAACGTGGCCTCCAACCCCTCTTGAATGTCGACCCGTTTTGTGTACTGCTCGTCTTTACGGGCAAAGGTCTTCAGGTCCGTCACGATTCCCTCGGTGCGTTCCAGCCCGGACTTGACAATGTTGAGTGATTGCTCGATATCCTGAAGGAGTTTATTGAATTGGGCGAGCACCTGCCGCGTCTCCGGCTGTTTTTCCAGCGCCTCGCGAACCTGCCCCAGGTAGCGTCGGAGATTGGAGAGGCTGCCCTTGGCAAAACTCACGGGGTTGTTCACCTCGTGCGCAATACCGGCGACGAGCAATCCCAGGGCCGCCATCTTCTCGGAATGAACCAACTGGGTCTGGGTTTCTTGAAGCATCTTCAGCGTCCGCTCCAGCTCTTCGCTCCGATTTTGAATTTCGCGCTCCAAACGACGAAGCTGAACCAGGGACCGAATTTTCGCCTTGAGCTCCTGGGCATTGAACGGTTTGGTGAGATAATCATCCGCGCCGAATTCCAGGCCTGATATCTTTTCGGAGAGCTCGGCCTTGGCGGTGAGCAGGATCACCGGGATATGCTTCGTATGGGGATCGCTTTTAATTTCCCGGCAGACCTGGTAGCCGTCCTTGCCCGGCATCATGACATCGGAGATGATGATGTCCGGGAGGTGGCGGGTCGCCAGTCCAACGCCCTCGATCCCATCCCGAGCCTGTAGGAGCTTGAATTCGTCCTGGAGCTGGAAGGCGATGAAGCTTCGCATGTCCGCGTTGTCTTCGATCAGCAGGACCGTTTGTTCGATCGGGCCCGACGGAAATGGGAGGGGGGCCTGAATCGGCACGGGTTCTTTCAGGATATCGCCGGCGGAGTACTCCGCGGCCAAGCGCAGGGACCGCGTCCAATCCTCCGTCAAACGGCGTTCAGTTTCCCGCCGGTCCCGCGCCCGACGCGGTGAGGTACGCCGGTCCTCGGAGGCGGTGTTCGTCACCGGCAGCTCGAGGTCCGTCGGAAGCGTGAAGGTCATCACGGTACCCTGGCCCGGCTCGCTGTCGGCCCAAATCCGCCCGCGGTGGAGTTCCACCAGTTCTTTGGCCAGGGCGAGTCCGATCCCGGTTCCCTCATATTTGCGGCTGGCCGAGGCATCCACCTGGGAAAACCGCTCGAAAATCTTCTCCTTATACTCTTTTGGAATTCCAATACCCGTGTCGGCCACGGAAATCTGGACACCGTTCGCCGAGCCCTTACCTTCGTCCGAATGAGCCATTCCGCAACGCACGGTCACCGCGCCCCCGGGCTCTGTAAATTTAATCGAGTTGAAGATCAGGTTTAGGAGCGCCCGTTCGACCTTTTCGCGGTCGCAGACCACCTTCGGCAGTCGTTCACCGTCAACGTACGAAAGTCGAATCTGCTTTTTCTCGGCCATCGGCGTTACCGAAACCACGATTCCCTTGACAAAATGGGCCAAATTGACCGGCTCGAGGTTAAGCGTCATTTTGCCGGCGTCGATCTTTGCAAGATCCAACAGGTTGTTGATCATCTTGAGCAGCCGGAGGGCGTTTTGGTGCATGATCTGGATGTGGCCCTGCTGCGTCTTGGAGACGTTCCCCAGCTCCCCCTTGAGAAGCGACTCCAGCGGCGCCAGAACAAGGGTCAACGGCGTCCGCAGCTCGTGCGAGACGTTGGCAAAAAATTGCGTCTTGATCGCGTCCAGCTCTTTGAGTTTTTCGTATGCCTTCTCCAAATTGTTCTTCGTTTCTTCTAAATTCACGTTGGTGTTTTTCAGCTCAAATCGGGCTTTGAACTCTCGATATCTCATTTTGTAAGAGAAGAATGTTGCAGTGGCCGCAATGATCATCGTCATGTTAAGAAAGAAGAGGTTGTTCAGAAATAGCGGCCACGACGTAATTTTCTCAAATAATACGATGGGAACAATGTAGGAAAGATCGATGGCCAAATACACTCCAGCCATTCGCCCCAAGCTCCATGGCATAAGCAGACTGAAGGCAAGAAACATGAGGTTCAGGCCGGCATAATAAGTACTGGTGTGGCCCCCTGTGTATTGAGTCATCGTCGAAATAAAAAAACTCATGGGCAATATGCTAAGGGCGCCTAAATAATAGGTGTAATTCTCCGGCGACTTTGTAAAGCACAAAATGAGCACGACGAGATTGACGGATGCACTGATGATTCTCAACATCAGGAAAAAGCGGAAGTGATCTGGGGCAACGAAATAGTCTAAGACACTAAACGCAGGGAAAAAGGGGACAGCCAAAGAGCAAATAATCTTTATTCGTGTAATACTTAGAGAGCGGGTTTCTTGCTCGAATTCTTTCCTGATTTTTTTCGTATCACTTTCAATCATACTATCTTGTCCGTACACCCTTAAGCCTTATACCCAATGGCAATTAATCCCTGGCGCGGATTACCGAAGGTCTCGAACATTTGAATATGTGTGAACCCGGAGTCTTTTAGCAGTCCGCTTAATTCCTCTGCATTGTAGAACTTGAACGTCTTTTCTTCCTCAAGGTCGGTTAAATAGGCAGCGGAATTTATGTAATGCTGCACGGCTATCAATAACTCCTCTTTATTTTTATCTTTAAAATGCGGCAGATCATCTTGGGTCTTAATTTTCTCGATTAAGGCATGTATGGGCTTTGACATATCTGTATCCGGTTTTAACGAAGATAAAACAATCTTGCCTCCAGGTTTTAAGATTCTGAAGCATTCCCGGAGTGTTATTTTAGGAGTTTTAATGTACGATATAAACAGACTCGCCAGAATCTTATCAATACTATGATCTCTAAATGGCAACTTCAGCGGCCTGCCGACAGAATCGAGATCCGCCGTTATGTAGCCGAGATCGGAGAGAGACCGCCCAGCGGCTCCGATGCTTTCTTTATGCTTCTGCCTGGCTTTCAGCAAGGCCTCTTTCACGAAGTCAACCATGATTATCTTTGCACTGCGGCGGGGATCGACCGACGGTCCTGAGATTGGACCCTTCTCCAGATAGCACTGTATAAAATTGCCGGTTCCTCCCCCTAGATCGATGACCAAATCGGTGTCCCTTATCTGGAGCAACTCCACCTGTTTTTCCATCAGTTCGATATACTCGTCAGTCAAGGATATCAGGTCAAAACCCAGTTCTTCTTTTTCTTGCCCAAGCAAATAAGTGCGCCAGTAATCCATAAAGTCGATGTCTTTTTGTCGGACTCGCGACCATTCTGCCTTTTCCTGCACTCCTCTCTGAACTGATGACGGAATCCTCGGAACAACATCAGAATGGTAAAGCTGTTTCCAAACGCACTTCGTGATCAGCTTGAACACCTCAATCGCTTCATCGCTTGTCCTTACAATATGACCCCAAGGAACTTCATAAACTTGCCGCAAGCCTCTCGATTTAATGCTCATGATGTCATAAATTCTATTCTTGTTGATCCAATAGTCAAACTTTCCATAAATCCATGTAATCGGTATTTCTAATTTTGCCATGTCTCTTCGGGCATCTTCCAGATCGGCCATATTATTCAATTCAATATCACGGCAATAATTGTCAAGGTTCACCATGTGACCCAACACCTGTTTTACAGACAGTTTCTCCCCTTGCCTAAACCTTGTCAAATAATCGATACCCCCTGTTGAATTCTTCATTAGATCATCAGGATCGGATGCCCCCATGCAGCTGATCCAGCAGCGAATGTCCTTCCCTTTATCTGATAAAACTGCTTTTCGGGCAGCAACCGATGCCATGCTAAAGGAAATTATAACAATACCGGAAGAAAAAAATGCGCGGTTCTTTTTTGCATATTCCACAGTCGTTCCGATGTCATCGGCTAACTGTGTCAAGGTATAATGAACCATCTCCTTTCCATTGGTCCTACACTCCTTGTCGTTGTAACTTTCCCCTAGGCATCTTATTCCATCGAACCGAATCACGACCACATCCTGTTTATATTTTTTAAAAGTCTCAACGATCGTCATGGCCAAAAGTCCTGTGGTTTCCTTCCTCCTTGCAAATGCGGGTGGAATGATAACCACGGGAGCACTGACCTTCCGGTCTGTTTTTTTTATGTCAAACGTGGTGTTGACGACGGCAACGATTTCCTCGCCCTTTTTATTATAATACCTCGCCAATTGGATTCGCGGGTGAATACCCAGGACCCTCTTTAAAACATTTTCGCCCGCTTCAAGGACGATTTTGGCGGTTTGGGTAATTTGTGATATAAAAGGGGCCCTATTATGATCGTTAATATCGGCATCGGCCCGCTTAAGTTCAAACGGCTGGCGATCCACATGGAATTTAAGCCCAACTTTTACCCGATTTTCACTAATAGGGGTGACGTGAACCACCTTGGCGTTTTCCCGTCGCTGGATTTCCTGTCCCTTAATAATATTAATCTGTTGGATGATTTCGCCCGGTGAGAAATAACCGCCGTAGAGCGGAACATGAAAGGACAACCCCGAAGAGTTAAATTCAACGATTTGATGGGTCAAGCATTCATTTCCCGCTTCGCCTAAACGTAATTCAACGTTGTCACGATCGTTTTTCCCGTTTGATTCGCTATAATAGCGCGTTTCGACCCGTCGCTCCTCAAAATAGATCACGTCCGGTTTTGTAATGGTTAATGAATCGTTCCCTGTATATTTGACGGTCGCCTCGAAAAAGTACGACATATCTTGATGCGTCATCCCCAAATAGAGATGATCGTATCTGCCAATCCCCCCCTGAGTGGAGTTATCCGGAAGTTTTAATGACAGGTGGTATTTTCCGACCTCCTGAAGCCGCGCCATCACCATCATGAAATGACCGGACCAAAAAATCTGAATCGGCGCCTGCCGTTGGGAAGCCGCGCGGAAAATCATAGCGATGGCATCAAGATCACAAAATGGCTTTAGATTTTGTACGGAGGAATTCGACTTTTTTTGAAAGTCACTGAGCGTCTCGTTAAAACCGTGATTTAAGACATAGCTCCTAAGGGTTTTCTTTTGGTCAGTGTGAAGTTCTAAAAACCGCACCCCCATCCCACGGAACCGACCGTTCCCTTCATCTTTAACATAAACGACTTCACCCAGAAAATTGATCGGATCCGGAACATTCGGGACAAAAAACTTTGCCTTTAAAGGATCGGTTTGCTCCTTGGACCCCCTGGTTACTACAAATAAACCCGATGTACTCAGATTGAGGACGTTGCCGAATGGTTCAGTCTGTTGTTCATGTTCAATGATGGGAAGGTAACAGTTTTTTCGAAAGTATTCTCGATAGTCGCTTTTTGGAAACCTCTTGGTAGCTTCCGGCTGGGGCTGGTTTATCATTTCGTGTTGGCCATGAAACGGATTATGATTCAAAATCCATATTCTTTTGCCAGCTCTCGATAGATGATGGTCTTATGGATCGGCGATGGACCTTCGTATATCTGCATGAGCTTGGCGTCTCTCATCAACTTTTCCATCGGGTAATCCTTGGAATAACCGTACCCTCCCAGGAGATCCAGCGCCTCGCTTGTCACTTTCATCACAACGTCTCCGTTAAAATCCTTCGCCATGGAGGATTCCTTACCATAACGATAACCTTGATCGTGGGCCCAGGCTGCCCGCCAAGCCAGGAAGCGGGCGGCCTCTATCTGGGTGGCCATGTCGGCCAGTCTGAACTGAACATACTGAAAGTTCGCGAGCGATTGATTAAACTGGACCCGTTTCTGCGCATGCCGCAAGGCATGCTCCATCGCGGTCCTTGCGATCCCCACCGATCCAGCGGCAACATTGATTCGCGATTTCGATATGGACTGCAACGCAATCTTGTATCCTTCGCCTTCAGCCCCGATCCGATTTTCGATGGGGATCTTGACATCCTCAAAAAATATCTCGGCGGTGTTCGATGCCCGTTGCCCCATCTTATTCAGGATTTTGCCGGTCTTGATCCCCTCGGAATCGGATGGCGTTAGGAAAGCCGTCAGTCCCTTTGTACCCTTGTTTTTATCCAACGTGGCGAACACGACATAATAATCGGCCACCCCGCCGTTTGTGATAAAGCATTTCGAACCGTTGAGAATGTAATGATCCCCTTTGAAATCGGCATGGGTCGAGATCCGGCTGGGGTCAGAGCCCGCATCCGGTTCCGTGAAGCAGAAGGAGACCAATGTTAGTTGACGGCAGTAGGGGATCAAAATTCTCCCTTTCTGCTCTTCGGTTCCGGCCAACAACAAGGGAGCGGTTCCAAGAACATTGATCATGATCGATGTTCCCATCGCCATGCATCCGGCAGCGATTTCTTCCGTCGCGATGGCTGTTTCAAAAACACCCAACCCTCCGCCGCCGTATTTCTTGGGAATGTAGTTCGTGAAAAGGCCCAGATCAAACGCCTTACGGACCACCTCCCATGGGAATTCCCCTGTTCGGTCATAATAAGCGGCCACGGGGACAATTTCCCTTTGGGTAAATGCCCTGACGCTGTCCCGCAAGGCCTTCTGGTCGGGTGTAAGTTCAAAATTTATTCGAATCGGCGCCGTGGTTTCGGAAGTCTTCCGCCCCTGAAATCGCTCTGGCGAGATCAGTCGCCTCCGTTCAGGGGAATACGCTCCCGACCGCATCCGCCGGGAAGCGATTCGACGTTCCCGGAATGGGATCTCCACACTTCCGTTCCGGCGTTCATAGAATGCCAAAGTGATCATTATCGTCTCCCATGAAATGCAGACGTGCTTTTTTTCCGGATTGTCATAGCATGTCGAGCGCGAAGTGTCTTTCAGCCGACTATGCGCTGGGATGGAACGATCTGGGATGGCGCCACAACCTCTGCGTGAGGCGGCGATCCGATCCTCTTCAGGGCATTAGGCAAAAAAGAAGGAATAAAAAATATTAAAAAGAAACTGGTGGAGGCGGCGGGAGTTGAACCCGCGTCCGAAGAACTTCAGCCCCAGGTGACTACATGCATAGTGGCTGTTTTCGATTCGCCGCTCTTCGGGTACAGCAACAAACCCGAAGAGCCGCTAGTCCAGTTTGTCTCGCTCCGCGGGCCTGGACGACCCGCGGAACCAGTCTGCTATCGTGACATCCGGTCTAATCGCACAGACGACAATTAGCTGGATGCGCCGCTATTAAGCAGCGAGGGCCAATTCTGAATTGGCAGTTGCTTGTTTCCACAGGTGTTTAACGAGCCCCTGTGGGACCTCGGCATGCCGCCCGAAACCTCTTGATCCCCGTCGAATCCGGTCGCCCCCCTCCTTTTCATATGTTCGTGTTAAGAGATCGTTGATATCATGACCGTTGTTTTTGTTTGAAGGCCTTTTGAATCTCCCGTTCCGCGATCTTGCGCCGTAGCGTTTCCCGTTTATCCGCCGTCTTTTTCCCGATCGCCAAGGCCAACTCAACTTTGGCACGGCCCTTCTTGAAATAAATCTTCAGCGGAATCAGCGTGTAGCCGTGTTGCTGGGTTTTGCCGATCAGTTTGCTGATTTCGTTTCGGTTCAACAGCAGTTTTCGAACTCTTAACGGGTCCTGATTCGCAATGTTTCCATGACTGTAGGGACCGATATGACAATGGTGTAAAAAGACCTCGTTATTCTCGATTCGGGCAAAGCTGTCTCGAAGATTCGCCCGGCCTTCTCTCAATGCCTTAACCTCGGTCCCGACCAATACAATCCCGGCTTCATATTTCTCCTCAACATGGTAATCATGAAAGGCTTTCGAATTGGTGGCCGCCACCGAATCATTTGCCATGACACCACGTTGTGAACCCGGGGGTTAGACATCGCCGGCTAATGTTATATCACAGAAAAAAAAATTTTGCAATCCATTGATCACCTAATGATTTTTGTCAAAATCCGGCAACTCGAACGCGCAATAATAATATATTATTATTTAATATCAATCGGTTGGATAAGCATGGGGAACCATACAAATTGGCTCTTACTATTATGGACGACCGGCTAACATTCGCTGGACCTGCCTTTATCCCTTACAAAAAAAGGAGGCGGGCTCGGTCATCTCATTCGGTTTCCTTTAAGTTGATTCGCCGCGGGATATAGAGTAAGATGCGGTCCAGAACAGGTCGATTTACATTCATGCCAAAACCACAGTCACTCACTGCCGCAAGCCAGGTTCTTCAAGGTCTCATCGCTCAGTATGGACTTTCCGGGCCGCTGGCAGAGTACCGTCTCCGGGAACATTGGGCCGAAATTGTTGGCAATCAGATCGCGGGACATGCCCTGCCCGACAGGATCCGCTTTCACAAGCTCTATCTGTCCGTGGACAGCCCAGCTTGGATGCAAGAGTTGACCTTTTTGAAACCGACCTTGATCGATAAGGTGAATGCCGCACTGCATCGGTTCCAGGCCGGCTTCCGTGTTCAGGAGATCATTCTACAACTGGGTCCGCCCAGCTCGACCGCACCCGATACCACGATGGAAACCCGTCCGAAAAAATAGAGTCGCGGCCGCCCTTTATTCCGTGTCCACGGGCTGTCGGGTTGTGCTTGTCTCTTTTCCCGTCGGTGTTTTCAATCGGCTTTCGATGCTATGGATCTTGACCTCGATCACCTTCGGGTTCGGATAGCTGTTGGCCAGCGATCGATATTCACGTAACGCTTCGTCCAATCGATCGAGCTCTTCCAGGCAATTGGCCATCCAGAAACGGACTTCCACCTTTACATCGCTCAGCGGATAACGCTTAGCCGTTTCTTGATAAGTGGCCAGGGCCTCGCTGTATCGCCCTTGAAGGAAATAACTGCTTCCGGTCCGATAAAGCGCATTGTCCGCCCAAGCGCTCCTGGGGGATTGCTTGAGAAGCTGGTCCCATTCGTTCCGCGCCTGATCATAATCGCCCTCATCAAAATAGACCTCGCCGATACGATACTGCACCTCTTCGGCGATGCCCCGGTCCTTGGTTCGCTCCAATAACCTCTGGTACTCTGCAATGGTCCGGCGGGAATCGTGGTATTTTTTTTGGTAAATTTCGGCCAACGCCCCCTCGGCTTGCAAGACGAGAGGGCTGTTGGGATGCTCCATGACGACTTTGTGAAAGGCTTCGACGGCTTTCGAATAATCGTTGAGGTAGAGGTATTCGAGCGTGCCGATGGCGTAGTAGGCATCGTCGACGAAAACGCTCTTGGGGTAATCATCAACCAGGCGCTCATACGCCTGGACGGCGCCGAGGTAGTCCCCCGCTTTCCATCGGGCTTCGGCCGTAGCGAGAATCGCCTTGGGTGCCCGCTCACATCCCATCACCACGGCCAGGATAACCACGCCGAGGCCGAGCCAATAATGCGGGCCTTTTTTAGGCCGACGCGCCATCGCCCTTTTGGCCCTGTGGCGACGCCGGTTCATCGGATATGTCCTCCGAATCGGCCCTCTCGGCCAGCGTGGCGACCCCCACGACGCGATCGTTTGGATCCAAACCGATCAGCCGAACTCCCTGGGTGTTGCGCCCGATTTCACGGATGTCCTTGATCTTGAGACGAATAATTTTCCCTTCGGCCGTCATCATCATGATTTCTCCGTCCTCCGTTACCTGAAGAACGGCCACCGCATTTCCATTCTTGGGCGTCGTCCGAATGCTGATGATCCCCTTTCCCCCTCGACCCTGGGAACGGTACTCCCCCGGGTCCGTCCGCTTGCCGAACCCGCGCTCGGTCACGGTCAGAACGCTGACTCCCTCCTCTTGGTCCAAGACCTCCATCCCGATAACCTCATTATCCTCGGCCAGAGTGATTCCTTTCACCCCCACCGCGGTGCGCCCCATCGGTCGGGCCTGCATTTCCGGAAAGCGGATCACCAATCCTTTTTTCGTGCCGATCAGGACCTCCTTCGCCCCGTCCGTCAGCCGCACCGCGACCAATTTATCTCCCGCCTCCAGGGTCAATGCGATGATCCCGCCGGCTCTCGGATTGCTGTAGGCCTGAAGGGGTGTCTTCTTGATGATTCCACGTCGAGTGGCCATGACGACATATCGGTCTTCCCGGAATTCATCGACCGGAAGGATCGCGGTGATTTTTTCACCCTGAGCCAACTGAAGGAGATTGACGATCGCCTTGCCCTTGGTCGCGCGACCGGCCTCGGGGATCTGATGGACTTTTTGCCAGTACACTTTTCCGGCGTCCGTGAAGAAGAGAAGATAGTCGTGTGTTGAGGCCACAAACAGATGCTCAACAAAATCCTCCTCACGGACACCCATCCCGATCTTTCCCTTCCCCCCGCGCCTCTGGCTTCGGTAGATCCCGACCGGGTTACGTTTGATGTAGCCGGTGTTCGTGATCGTGATCACCATGTCCTCTTCCGCGATCAGATCTTCCAGGTCGATCTCCTCTGCCGCGGCCATGATTTCGGTCCGCCGGGCATCCTGGTATTTCTCGCGGATCTCCATCAATTCATCCTTGATGATCTTTCGAACCAGCGCCTCGCTGCCCAGCACCGATCGAAGGTACTCGATCCGTTTAATCGTTTCTTGGTATTCCGTTACCAGTTTTTCCCGTTCAAGCTGCGTCAGCCGTTGGAGTCTCATGTCCAAAATCGCCTGGGCCTGGACCTGCGAGAGTCCGAACTGTTGAACCAGCCCGGTCCGGGCCTCCTCGGGCGAGGCCGCCTGCCGGATCAACGCGATCACGCGGTCGAGATGATCCAAGGCGATCTTCAATCCTTCCAGGATATGCGCCTTTTCCTCGGCTTTTTTTAGTTCGTACTGCGTCCGGCGAACCACCACATCCCGGCGATGCCGAACAAAGGCCTGAAGGATCTCGGCCAGATTCAAAACCCGCGGCTGATTGTCGATCAGGGCGAGCATGATCACACCGAAGGTCGTCTGAAGCTGAGTGTGCTTGTAGAGCTGATTGAGGATGACGGCGGCCACCTCCCCTCGGCGCAGCTCCACGACAATCCGCATCCCATCCCGGTCCGATTCATCTCGGACATCCGAAATGCCGTCGATTTTTCTGTCTCGGACCAACTCCGCGATTTTTTCGATCAGCCGGGCCTTGTTCACCTGATACGGCAGTTCGGTAATGATGATCGTCTCTTTTTCAGTCTTGGGATGAACCTCAATCGCTGCCTTCCCCCGCAACGTCAAGATGCCCCGGCCTGTTTTATAGGCATCCTTGATCCCCTGCGTTCCGCAGATGAAACCGCCGGTTGGGAAGTCCGGTCCCTTGATGATCCGCATCACCTTATCTAGGCCGACCTCGGGGGTTTCGATCATCAAGGACAGGGCATCGATGACCTCGGTGAGATTATGCGTGGGAATGTTTGTGGCCATTCCCACGGCGATCCCGGACGATCCGTTGATCAGCAGATTGGGGACCTTGGAGGGAAGGACGGTCGGTTCGGTGCGGGATTCATCGTAGTTGGGAACGAAATCGACGGTGTCCTTGTCGATGTCCCCCAGCATCTCCTCCGCCAGCTGGGTCAGCCGCGACTCGGTGTAGCGCATGGCCGCCGGGGGGTCACCGTCGATTGAGCCGAAATTGCCCTGCCCGTCGATCAGTGGGTACCGCATGTTGAAGTCCTGGGCCATTCGGACCAAGGTGTCGTAGATGGCGGCGTCCCCGTGCGGGTGAAAATTTCCCATAATCTCGCCCGTCACCTTGGCCGACTTCCGATAGGGCCGATTGTGGAGCAGGCCCATCTCGTGCATGCCATACAGTATCCGCCGGTGAACTGGCTTCAGGCCGTCCCTAACATCGGGAAGGGCCCGGCCCACGATCACGCTCATGGCGTAATCGAGGTACGAGGTCTTCATCTCGTCTTCGATGTCCACCACAATTTTTCGGGTTTCAGGGGTCACGGGATTCCTCTCATATATCCAAGTTCTTCACTTCCAGGGCATGCTTTTCAATAAACGCCTTCCGTGGCTCGACCTGGTCTCCCATCAGGACCGAAAACATTTCTTCGGCCGCGACAAGGTCCTCCAGCTTAACTTGGAGGAGGACGCGTTTTTCGGGATCCATGGTCGTCTCCCAGAGCTGTTCGGGGTTCATCTCGCCCAATCCTTTGAATCGCTGTATCGTTGCACCACTCCGACCGATGGCGAGGACCTGTTCCACCGCATCTTCCACGGTTTGAACGGTCTTTGGTTCTTCTTTCTCGGCTGATATGAGATAGGGCGGGGCCGCGATTCTTTGGATCTGGTCGTAGATCGTTTCAAGTCCCTTGTACTCGACCGCCTCCAGAACGGCATCCACCTGAACGGACTCCACCCGCCGTTCAATCACTTGTCCCTCCCAACTTAACGAGCAGGATAAGACGAACCCGTCGTCTCGGCGGATCAGGTCGCTTTGCACCCGGATTTTTTTCGCCGTCGAAGGAAAAGCCTCCTTCAATATATCCAAATAGTTCTCCTCAAATTGCTTGAGCGCCGTGGGCGTCTGCCACTCCGCCTTCGGGTCCGGGCGAATAGCGAGCAGCGCCCGAATGAGTTCCGATGTGACTCCACGCTTTTTAAGCAGCTGGAGCTGCTGTCGGTACTTTCCCATATCCGTAAACAGCTTTTGCCGCAGGTCTCCGGGAATGCCCTTCTTCCCCTTTTCAGTTAGGAGGGTGGCCCGATCCATTCCCAGTTTGAAGAAATAGTCCTCAAACTCCTTTTCGTTCTGGATATACCGCTCCTCTTTCCCCTTTTTCACCTTGAAGAGCGGCGGCTGCGCGATGTACAGGTAGCCATTCTTGATCAGCTCGGACATCTGCCTAAAAAAGAAGGTCAAAAGCAGCGTTCGGATGTGCGACCCGTCCACGTCGGCATCGCACATGAGAATGATCTTGTGATACCGGGCCCGGAGGATGTCAAAATCCTCCGGCCCGATCCCCGTGCCCAGGGCCGTGATCAAGGTTCGAATTTCGTCGCTCGAGATCATCTTATCGAAACGGGCCTTCTCGACATTGAGGATCTTCCCTTTCAGCGGAAGAATCGCCTGATTGCGTCGATCCCTCCCCTGCTTGGCCGACCCACCTGCCGAATCTCCCTCAACGATGAAAAGCTCCGAAAGAGCCGGATCGCGTTCCTGGCAGTCGGCCAGTTTTCCGGGAAGGGAACCGACATCCAACGCATTTTTCCGGCGGATCAACTCCTTCGCTTTCCGCGCCGCCTCGCGGGCTCGCGCGGCATTGATCGCTTTCTCCACTATTTTTCGAGCCACGCTTGGGTTTTGATCAAAGGAGGCGCCGAGCGTTTCATTGACGGCGGCCTCGACGATCCCCTTCACTTCGCTGTTTCCCAGTTTGGCCTTGGTTTGACCCTCGAACTGGGGCTCCGGGATCTTGACGCTGATCACGGCGGTCAGCCCTTCACGGACATCATCCCCGGTCAGGGCCTCGTCGTCGGACTTCAAGAGATTGTTGGCCGTGGCGTAATTGTTCACCGTCCGCGTCAGCGCGGCCTTGAAACCCACGAGATGGGTCCCTCCCTCGCGTGTATTGATGTTATTGGCAAACGAAAAAATGTTGTCGGAGTAGGAATCATTGTACTGGAGGGCCACCTCCATTAAGACCCCGCTTTTCTCTCGGGTGACATAAATCGGTTTGTGGAGAGGGTCCTTATTTTCATTGAGGTGCTCTACAAAGGAGATGATACCCCCTTTATAAGAAAACTCCTGCCGCTTGTCGGTCCGTTCGTCCGCCAGGAAAATCTGGAGTCCTTTATTGAGAAAGGCCAACTCCCGCAGCCGCTGGGAGAGCGTGTCAAAGCTGAATTCCCTCTCCTCAAAGATTTCAGGGTCGGGCTTGAATGTGATCTTGGTTCCTCTTTTTTTCGTCTTACCGGTGGATTTCAGTGGCGCTTCGGGCTTGCCGCGATTGTATCGTTGTTGAAAGACTTGCCCGTCCTGCCAGATCTCCAGGCCCAGCCATTCCGAAAGGGCATTTACGACCGAGATACCAACACCATGAAGACCGCCCGAAACTTTGTAGGCGTCCCGGTCGAATTTTCCACCGGCGTGGAGTACGGTCAAGGCCACTTCGGCCGCCGAACGCTTTTGCCCGGGGTGCATGCCGGTGGGTATTCCACGCCCGTTGTCGATCACCGTGCAACTGCTATCGCTGTGGAGGATCACCTCGATGCGGTCGCAGAATCCGGCCATGGACTCGTCCACACTGTTATCCACCACCTCATAGACGAGGTGATGCAACCCGTCCACGCCAGTGCTGCCGATATACATGGCCGGACGTTTCCGGACAGCATCCAGTCCTTCCAACACCTTGATTTGTGCTGCGTCGTACTTTGGGGACGTTTTAGTCTCCATGGTTCTCCTCAAATACAGGGCCGCGCCATCCACTCGACGCCCCCGTTCGGATCCGGTTATACCCGGCCCGCCCGGCGCCACGCCGAAAATTCAAACCCGCATTGGCATGACCACACACAAGTAATCCGGATCATCCGGTTGACGGATAATGCAAGGACTCAGCGCATCCTTAAATTCCAAGACGGCCTCTTCCGCGTCGACCGCCGACAAGGCATCCAAAAGGTATCGGGCGTTAAATCCCGTCGTGAAACCTTCCCGGCCGAATTTGGCCGCGATCGTCTCTTTGGCTTCCCCCATGTCCGGATTGCTCGAGGACAACGTGACGGTATCCGCTTCCAGCGCCAACTTGATCGCGCTTGTTTTTTCCCGGGAAAGAATGGATACGCGGCGGAGGGCGCCCTCGAGCTCGGACTTATTGACCGAAACCCGTTTCTCGTTTTCCTTGGGGATCACCTGTTGATAGTCGGGATAGCTTCCTTCCATGAGCCGGGCAAGCAGCAGGAGGCCTCCGCGCCTAAAAATCATCTGGTTCTTGCTCACCCCAAGTTCAAGGCCCTCTTCATTTTCTTCCAAGAGCTTCTTGATCTCCAGAGCAGCCTTCTTCGGGATAATGGCGGTCTGCTCCCGCGGGAGGCTCCTTCCCTTTCCATCGTCCAACGATCTTTCGATCACCGCCAAGCGATGTCCGTCCGTTCCGACGAACCGAAGGGCATGTTTCTTGTCATTTATAAAATGGGTGACCAATAACCCGTTGAGGATGTACCGGGCATTGTTGTCGCCGGCGGCGAAAACGGTTTTGCGGATCAAATCAGAAAGGACTTTCCGGTCCATGGGCATGAGCGGCTCCGATTCGACCGTCGGCATGGCCGGAAATTCTTGGGGTGGTAATCCCAACACCTTAAATTCACTCTTCCCAGCCTCGATTTTTACGTTGTGATCATCATTGGAGGTGATGGTAACAACACCCTCAGGCAGCTCACGAACGATCTCGTACAGCTTCCGGGCCGATACGGTTACTCCTCCGGGTTGTGACACATCGGCCTTGTACGTTCCCCGGATCCCAATTTCCAGATCCGTTGCGAACAAAATGACCTGGTCCTTCTTCGCCTCAAACAACATATTCGAAAGAATCGGCATGGTATTCCGCTTCTCAACCACGCCCTGAACTCTTTGGAAGCCGGTCAACAACTCCCCGCGTGAAATCTTAAGCTTCATACAGCCCTCCTTGCGCCCTTGTATTCATTTTTAGGGAGACCCTTGCCCCTCTCGCAGTTGTCTCAATATCGATTCCACCAACTGCTTAAACTCGCCGTTCTCTTCCATCCGTTTTTCTATCTGACGGCAGGAGTGGATCACGGTTGTGTGGTCCTTGCCTCCGAAATGTCGTCCGATCTCGGGAAATGAAAGGGGTGTCAATTCCCGGCAGAGGTACATGGTCAACTGCCGGGGCTGGACGATCGTTTTTGTCCTTTTCTTCGACTTCATTTCGGCCTGCTTGAGATGATACCGTTCTGCGACCACCCGCTGAATTTCCTCGGCCGTGATGATCTTTTTAACTTGAACTGAATCCCGCAGGATCTTCTTGGCCAAATCCAACGTTATGGCTTGCCCTGTCAGGGAAGAAAATGCGCCCACACGAATCAGGGCCCCTTCCAATTCTCGAACATTGCCTCGTATGTTCTCGGCCAGGAGATGTGCGACCGCATCCGGAAGATCAATGCCCTCGGTCTCGGCCTTCTTTCTGAGAATGGCTATGCGGGTCTCAAGATCGGGGACTTGAAGGTCCGCGATCAGCCCCCATTCAAAACGGGACCGCAATCGCTCCTCGATTGTCGGGATCTCTTTAGGAAAGCGGTCGCTTGATAAGACGATTTGTTTGTGCGCCTCGTAAAGGGCGTTGAAGGTGTGAAAAAATTCTTCTTGTGTCCGTTCTTTCCCTGCGATAAACTGGATATCGTCCATCAGGAGAATATCAACGCTGCGGTATTTATTTCTGAACTCCAGCATCTTGTCATAGCGGATGGAGTTAATAACCTCGTTTGTGAACTGTTCGGAAGAAAGGTAGGCGATCCTCGTACCAGGGCGTTTTTCAACGGTGAAATTTCCTATCGCGTTCAAGAGGTGGGTCTTTCCTAATCCGACCCCGCCGTAAAGAAACAACGGATTGTACGCCCTGGCGGGGGATTCGGCAACGGCCAGCGAGGCGGCATGGGCGAACTGGTTGCAGGAGCCGACCACAAAGCTGCCAAATGTGTATTTCGCGTTTAGCTGAACGCCCTTGCGGGACCTCCCTGGTTTTTCCGAAGAGTGGTTTTCGCTTTGTATCTGCTGTCCGTTCTTTATTACGAGGTTGATCCTTAAACCATCTATCTTTGTAATGCGCCCTATTTCATCCAATAGCATTTCGTAGTAGTGTTCCCTTATCCACTCGCAAAAAAAGCGGTTCGGAGCCACAAGGGTGACCTCTTTCCCTTCCACGGAATCAATTGAAAGCGGCTTGAACCATGTATCGTGAATCTGTTTGTTAACTCGTGCCTCGATCTTGTCACTGGCTTGTTGCCAGATTTCTTCCGGTTTCATATTTGCTTGGTTTTTAACAGCTTTTTCAACAATTGTTGATAATTAAATTAGTTCATTAAAATCAATAACTTAAATGATGTGTGGTTGCTTTTGAATCTTTAAATTATTGCTCTTTACTGCTACGCTTGTGCTTTGATTAAATTTCAACCCAAGATAACAAAATCGGATAAACAAAGCAAGTTTTATTAACGCGCGATTCCACACGGAAGGCTAATTTTTTTCCGCTCGTTTCCATTTTATTCCTCAGTTTCAACAGGCCCTACTGTTACTACTATTTATTTAATTTCCAATAGTTCTTTTGAATCCAACAGCGATATTTAACCTTCTGTTTTTGATTGACTCTTCCAACAAACCTGCTTATAATGATTTTTTTTGGCGGATTTTGAGGAGGGGCAATGTCCATAACGTATCGGCAACCCAGCAAGAGAAGAAAAAAACGGGTTCACGGATTTTTGAGTCGAATGAAATCAAAAGGGGGCCGCCGTGTGATGGCCCGACGGCGATCCAGAGGCAGAAAGCAACTGACGGTGTAGGATATCCGGTGAACCCCAGAAATCGATTAAAGGGAAGATCCCAATTTGGAAATATCTACCAAAACGGCATAGCGGTCGATACCACCGCGTTCAGGCTGTTGTACCGGGAAAACCGCCGTTCCTGCTCACGTTTCGCCGCGGTGGTAAGCAAAAGGTTTGGACCGGCGGTTAAACGAAACAAGGCGAAGCGAATCGCTCGAAGGATTTTTTTTGAACTTCAAAGCCAGATCTGTCCTTCTTGCGATATTTTGCTGTTCCCTAAGGGGCCCATGCTTGTCAACCGCTATGTTCTTTTGAGTGGAGACTTTCAGCGGGCGATTGAACGGGCCCGCCTGGAAAAGAGGTCCCCGTGAGGCCCGTCTTCATCGGGCTGATCAAAGTCTATCAATGGACGATTTCCCCGTTCTTGCCAAGGGCATGCCGATTCACCCCGAGCTGCTCCTGTTACGCAATCGACGCGATACGGCGGCGTGGAGTAATGAAGGGCCTTCTGCTCGCAGTTGTTCGTCTGATGAAATGCCAGCCGTTTCACCCCGGCGGATACGACCCCGTCAAATAAGCGAATAAATGGAAAAGCGGTTCGTCCTCTTTTTGATTGTGTCTTTTGCCATTATGATGGCCTACCCCTATTTCGTCGAGAAGCTCGGGCTTTTTCCGCCGCAACCCCCGGGACCTGCGGAAAAACCATCCGAAGGGCAGGCCGTGGTGCAAAAACCCTCGGGTCTCGCCGTTGCGGCGCCCTTTAATGCGGCCACCGGATCGGCCGAGGAACGAACGGTGCAAATCAATACGCCCCTTTACCATGCCGTCTTTAGCTCCCGCGGCGGGAGACTGGTTTTATTTGAACTAAAAAAGTACACCGGCCCAGACAGACGAACGCGAATCAGGCTTTATCAGGATCTCCTCGACGGAACCCCCGCCTTCTCGATCCAAAGCCCGGATGCCGGACTGAACAGCCGCTTGGACCGCGGGCTCTACGCCGTCGACGGAGGAGACCTGACCCTCGATGAACAAAACAAGACGGGGACGGTAACATTCCGCTACCTAGACCCGGAAACCGGGGCGCGGGTAACAAAACGGGTCGCCTTCCGAAGCGACGACTACCGTGTCTCGGTGGATATTGAAACGGAGGGCATACCCGATCGCTATCTCTTCTCGATCGGCCGGGACTTTGGGATTACCGACTGGGGGCAAAAAAGAGGGTTTGTCGGATTTATCGGACCCATCACGGATCTCGCCGGAGAACTGATAAAGGACAACCCCGCAAAAATCGAACGGGAGGTTCGGCACGACGGGGCGATCGCCTGGACCGCGCTGCAGGACAAGTACTTTATCGCCGCGGCGATCCCTGCCGAGGCGAGCGCCGCGGTGATAAGCCGGACCTCTCCAACGGAGGTTAATACCTCGGTGGAATTTAAATCCCCGGGGGCCGGACCCTCCGTCAAGCATCTCGTCCTCTACGCGGGGCCGAAGGAACACCAGCGCTTGCAAGCCCTCGGTGTGGGACTGGAAGAGACGGTTGATTTTGGCTGGTTTATTTACGGAAGCTGGGCGATCGTCCGTTGGATCGCCAGGCCGATTTTTCACGTCCTGCAGTTCCTCCACGGGTTCACTGGAAATTACGGGGCGGCGATCATCCTGTTGACCGTCGGTGTCCGCGTTTTGTTTATTCCCCTAACGCACAAGAGTTACCGGTCGATGAAAGACATGCAGGCCCTTCAGCCCCAGTTGCAGGTTCTTCAGAAGAAGTACAAGGACGACCGGCAGCGCCTTCAAAAGGAGATGATGGAGCTGTATCAGAAGAACAAGGTAAATCCCGTTGGAGGCTGTCTGCCGATGATCCTCCAGATTCCGGTTTTCGTGGCGCTGTTCAACGTTCTCTACACGACTATCGAAATTCGTCAGGCCCCGTTCATTCTCTGGATACACGACTTGTCCGACAAGGACCCCTATTATGTCCTTCCGATCATTATGGGTCTCACCATGCTGATCCAGCAAAAAATGCAACCCACAACGATGGATCCCACCCAGGCCAAGATTTTTCTGATGATGCCTGTCTTGATGACGTTCTTGTTTGTGAGTTTTCCGTCGGGGCTGGTCCTTTACATGATCACGAATAATGTCTTGACCGTTGGCCAGCAGTATTTCACAATAAAGTATATTGAGACGCACCGTGAAAAGGACGCTGGGAACAAAGAACCAGACAAGGCGCCGGCAACGGGTCGACAAAAGTCCTAGAACCGCTCCCGGAGACACCATCTGCGCAATCGCAACACCGGTGGGTGAGGGAGGGATTGGCGTTATCCGACTGAGCGGAGGGCGGGCGATAGCCATGGCCTCCGAGGTTTTTGAGACGAAAAAGGGATTGACCGCCAACGATCTTGTCAGCCACACGATCCACCTTGGGGTGGTTCGCAATCCATCCAACGGGGAACGGCTGGACGAGGTTATGCTGGCGATCATGCGCGCACCCAGAACGTACACGCGCCTGGATACCGTGGAGGTTTACAGTCACGGCGGGCCGCTGCTCCTTCACCGGATTTTGGACCTTTTCCTTGGCCGTGGCGCGCGGCTTGCGGAGCCGGGGGAGTTTACGAAATGGGCTTTTCTAAACGGGCGGATCGATTTAACACAAGCCGAGGCCGTGATGGATCTGATCCATTCGAAAACGGAAGCCGCTCATCGGGTCGCCCTAGCCCAACTGGGGGGAGAACTTAATCGTCGGATAGCGCACCTTCGCGAATCGGCCGTTCAACTCTTGGCCGAGATCGAGGCCGGAATCGATTTTACCGAAGAAGATATCCGGTTCTTGAACCAAGACCAAGTGAAAGTCCGGATTACTGAGCTCATTAACCGCACTGAGGCCCTCATCAAAACAGCCGCGAGCGGGAAAGCCATAAGAGAGGGAATTGCCACTGCGATCGTTGGACGACCGAATGCCGGGAAATCCAGTTTGCTCAACGCGTTGCTCTTACAAAATCGCGCAATCGTGACGCCGGTTCCGGGGACAACGCGCGACATCCTTGAGGAGTATCTTAATCTGGACGGAATTCCAATTCGCATCATAGATACGGCCGGCCTTCGAGAAACGGAGGACCTGGTGGAGCGGGAGGGGGTTTTGCGAACCCGCCAGGCCATCGAACGAGCAGATTTGATTCTATTGGTTCTGGATATCAGTCAACAACTTGGCCATGAAGAGAGCCGGTTGATCGAAGACACGGCGGGGAAGAAACGACTCATCGTCTGTACGAAGATAGATTTATTAATGGAAAATAGTCGTAACCGGCAACTGGTCGATCTTTTGGGGCAGGACAATATTGATAGCGTGGTTTTTATTTCAACGCGCACAGGTGAAGGCCTTGATTATCTAAGGAAGGCAATTGTAAAGGAGGTGCGTAGCGGAATCGTGACTTGTGGAGAGCGCGAAGCCATGATTAATGCACGGCACAACTCATTGTTATTACAGGGACAGCATGCAATGAAAAATGCCCATAGATCCTTGATTGAGGAAGCCCCCCCTGAATTGATTGCCGTGGACATTAGGACAGCGATTGATCGACTCGGAGAGATCACCGGAGAGACAACCACCGAAGACCTTCTTGAGAAAATATTTAAGGGTTTTTGCATCGGAAAATAAAGACGCGTCTGCTACGGTAATAAACACACCGAAGTGTTCCACGTGGAACATTCACCATGCTGATCCGGAAATTTGAACAGTCATACCATGTCATCGTCGTTGGAGGCGGACACGCGGGATGCGAGGCGGCCCTTGCGGCCGCTCGCATGGGCCTATCCACACTACTGCTAACCATGGAGCCGGATAAAATTGCTCAGATGTCGTGCAATCCGGCCATAGGGGGTATTGCCAAGGGACACCTTGTTCGAGAGATAGATGCCCTTGGTGGAGAAATGGGCAGAAACACGGACAAGGCCGGTATTCAGTTTCGCATGCTCAATACCCGAAAAGGGCCGGCTGTTCAGGCAGTACGTGCCCAGGCCGATAAGGCCGCTTACCGTCACGTAATGATGGCCTCGTTGCAAGAGACCAAGGGTCTCGAAATCCGTCAGGGAACCGCAGCCAGGCTCCTTACGAAAAGTCACAAAGTGACCGGAATTGTAATGAACACTGGGATACGAATTAAGGCCAAAGCAGTTGTGCTTACTGCCGGGACATTTCTAAGGGGATTGATTCATATTGGAATGACCCACTTTCCTGCCGGCAGGGCGGGTGAGGCCGCATCCGAAAGCTTGTCTGAGGACTTGCTTGGACTAGGACTCCAGTTGGGACGTCTAAAAACAGGAACGCCGCCTCGTCTGGATCGCCGGACAATTGATTTTTCCGCGATGGTTCCGCAATATGGCGATGAGCCTCCACCGCCTTTCTCCTATTCAACAGAACGAATCGTAACGAATCAGATTCCGTGCCATATTACGTATACAAATAAAGAAACACACAAAATTATCATGGACAACATCGACCGCTCACCGATGTATAGTGGCGTAATTGAAGGAACAGGGCCACGATACTGTCCATCCATTGAGGATAAGGTGGTCCGATTTTCGGCACGGGACCGTCATCAATTGTTTATCGAACCCGAAGGCCGTCATTGCGACGAGTTTTATCCAAACGGTATTTCCACGAGTCTCCCCGTTGACGTTCAGGCGGCAATCTTGAAAACTATCCCGGGACTTCAAAACGCGATGATGCTCAAACCCGGTTATGCGGTTGAATATGACTACTTTCCTCCGGCCCAATTGAGACCGACTCTCGAGAGCAAGGCTCTGGACGGCCTCTATCATGCAGGTCAAATCAATGGAACATCCGGGTATGAAGAAGCAGCCGCACAAGGGCTCATGGCCGGAATTAATGCAGCCTTAAAAATTTTAGGTAAATCCCCTTTAATTCTAGACCGGTCGGAGGCGTATATCGGTGTTTTAATTGACGACCTTGTTACGAAAGGCACACGGGAACCGTATCGAATGTTTACCTCAAGAGCGGAATATCGCCTACTGCTTCGCCATGACAACGCGGATGTCCGATTAATGGAAAAGGGGAAGGAGCTTGGGCTCGTCCCTGACAATGTTTATCGATCTTTTTTGGATAAACAACACAGTATAAATAGAGAAATCAATCGTTTAAAAACGACCAGGTTCAAAGCGGGAATCCTGCGCGAACGTGGTTTTTTGAACACTGGCGAAACGTCGGATCAAACCCTCGAGCAACTACTTCGGCGTCCGGAGCAGGATTACGAAATGATCGATTCGCTTTCCAGAAGCGATAGAACCCTGTCGGAGGAAGTTAAGAATCGGGTGGAGATCGAAATTAAATATGAGGGGTACATTCAAAGACAATTAAAGGAAGTGGATCATTTTAAGAAGATGGAGCATCTTAAAATTCCTGAAAATTTTTATTATGGCGGCGTTATCGGTCTTTCAAAAGAAGTACGGGAGAAACTGGACACTATCCATCCCATATCTGTTGGCCAGGCCTCACGGATCTCTGGGATAACCCCTGCGGCCATTTCACTCATTTTAGTCGCTCTGGAGCGTTGTCGGCGAAATGGAAATACCGGCGACAAGGAATATCGAAGGAATCCGGCTGATGTCCCGCACGAGCCAATCTGAGCTTGCAGTCCTTCTTAAAGGCGGAGCGGAATCACTCGATTGTCCATTGAACGATCTCCAGCTCAATCAATTTCTGACCTATCTTGAGGAACTGAAAGTATGGAACCGTGCCGTCAATCTGACGGCGATCGTAGGAGATGAGGAGATCGTCGAAAAACATTTCCTGGATTCTATTGCCGGATTAAAGGCGATCGAGGAGCACCCTGGCCAGTCGTTGATTGATATCGGAACCGGGGCAGGATTTCCAGGACTTCCATTAAAGATCGCTTCACCCAAGCTGCGACTATTTCTCGTCGAATCCTCCCAGAAAAAAGCGGCCTTTCTTCATCATCTGACAGGCAAACTCAGGCTGTCCGAAGTTCATATTTTTAATCAGCGCGTCGAGAGTTTATTAAAAAGTGGAAACCACTACGATTTGATTGTGACAAGGGCATTCGCAAAAACGCAGGTTGTACTGGAAAAAGCCTTGCCTTTGCTGGCGCCGGAAGGAAAATTAATTTTGTATCAAGGAGGCATGCCATCCCAGGCGCCGGTTCGCGATTTGAAGGGGTGGGAGCGAACAATCCGGTACGAGCTCCCGTTTTCAAAAATCCAACGAAGATTGGAGATTTTTAGACGGATATCTTAAAAAACCGGGTTTGGATTTATTCGCCCGATGTTCCACGTGGAACATCCTAAAAATTGGCCCTCGCGCTTCATACAAAAGTGGATTGCGGGTTGAGCGTGGAGCCGAGGCGCGAAAAATTCCTTTTGTTTTGTTTTCTATTGTGATACGATTTGTCAAATTTTCGGATTGCATAACGGATATGGGAAACATTATAGCGGTCGCCAATCAAAAGGGTGGGGTCGGAAAGACGACCACGGCCATAAATTTGGCGGCTTCCCTTGCCGTGGCTGATAAAAAAGTATTGCTGATCGACGTTGATCCGCAGGGCAACACAACGAGCGGTCTGCAAGTCGATCGGGAAAATCTTTCGGCCAGCCTCTACGACGTTTTAATGGGGCATAAAACACTGGAGGATGTTGTACTGAAGACAGAGCTGGCGGGCCTGGATCTGGTTCCGGCACGGGTCGATTTGGTCGGAGCGGAGCTGGAATTGATTCAGATCCCGCAGCGAGAATCCCTCCTGAAAGAGGCCATTCGGAACGCCGTCGAACAATATGATTATCTGCTCCTGGATTGTCCGCCCTCGCTGGGCCTGCTGACGCTCAACGCACTGACCGCCGCCCATTCCGTACTGATCCCGGTCCAATGTGAGTATTATGCCATGGAGGGATTACAGCAACTGTTGCGGACGGTTCAACGAGTTCGGGCCAGTTATAATCCGGGATTGGAAGTCGAAGGAATTTTATTCACGATGTATGATAGCCGCACCAATCTGTCCCAGCAGGTGGTCCGGGAAGTCAGAAATTATTTCAAACAGCAGGTTTTTGAGGTGATCGTTCCCCGGAACGTGGTCTTGGCGGAAGCCCCCAGTCATGGTCGGCCGGTCGTCCTGTACAACATTGGTTCCGCGGGTGCGCAGGCCTATCTGAGCCTTGCGAAGGAAGTGATGGCCCATGCAGAAAAAAGCACTCGGTAGAGGATTGAACGCCCTGTTTGATCGGGCCCTCCCGGAGGGGTCCTCCGCGACACCCTCCAGTCGATTCCTCGAACTGGATATTCGGAATATAATACCGAATAGGTATCAACCCCGGAAGACCTTCCGCGAGCAGGATCTTCAAGAATTGGTCGCCTCCGTGAAAGAGCGGGGGGTCCTGCAACCCGTCCTCGTCCGGACGGCGGAAGACGGCCGGTATGAGTTGATCGCCGGCGAGCGGCGGTGGCGCGCGGCCAAACTGGCCGGCCTGGAAAAAATTCCCGCCGTGCTCCAGCAGGCGTCGGACACCGACTCCGTTGAGTTGGCGCTCATCGAGAACCTTCAACGGCAAGATCTCAATCCGATCGAGACCGCCAAGGCCTATCACCGCCTTGTCGACGAGTTTGGCTTGACGCAGGAGGATGTGGCCAAGCGGGTCGGGAAGGAACGCTCCTCGGTCGCCAACACCCTGCGTTTATTGAACCTTCCTCTCGAAATCCAGGAGGCCGTTGCCTTGGATCGGTTGTCCGAAGGTCATGCGAAGGTCCTCTTATCCCTGTCCGGACTTCAGGCCCAGCTCCGAATGGCCCGGCGGATCCTTCAAAAAGGCCTCTCGGTGCGCGCGGCCGAAGCCGCCGCCAAGCGAGCGCCCGGCGGGGGTCGAAGCAGGCCGGCCGGAATCCAAAATGCGCTCACGGAAGCGGAGGAACGGTTGATTCGATACCTCGGTTCGCGGGTTCGGATCACCGGGGCTAAGGAAGGCGGACAGGTCGCGATCCATTATCATAATCCGCCGGATTTGGACCGGTTACTGGAACTCATCATAAAGTAGTTCGTAGCGGCGGCGGTTTGAAGCCATCGAGGGGCCGACAAGGAGGATGAACATGCTGCGTAAAGACGATAAAGACCGCAGAGACGGAGCCGGCGACGAGGTCATCGCCTTTTTGGGGAAAGGCACAGAATTCAAGGGCATGATCACCTACAACGGCACGATTCGGATCGACGGCCACGTCGAAGGAGAGATTGTCACGGAGGGGACGCTGGTCGTGGGCGAAGACGCCGTCATCCAGGCGGAGATCAGCGCCGGCACGGTCATCACCGGCGGCAAAATCATCGGCAACGTCACCGCCTTGGAAAAAATCCAGCTCCTGCCGACCGCCGTCATGGACGGGTCGATCAAAACGCCGGTGCTCATTATAGAAGAAGGTGTTCGATTTAACGGCCATTGTCAAATGAGCGGGACGGCGCTGCCCGGGCAAAAGGAATTGCAAGGAGCGGAACGGGCTCAAGGAAAGGAAGCGCAGGCGGTGCAGGAAGCACGCTGAAGGATAGGCGGAGCGGAAATCTGGATGACCGGGACGGAATACAAGACGGTTGTGGTCGGCATGAGCGGAGGGGTGGACAGTTGCGCCACCGCGATGATTTTGAAAGAGCAGGGTCACCGGGTCATCGGCGTGACCCTCAAGGTCTGGAAGGAAGAGGAGAACGCGGATAAGCGGTGGCAGGACCGGTCCTGCTGTAAGGTGGGGGTGGCGCGGTATGTGGCCCAACGGCTCGGGATTGAACACCATGTCATTGACGTCCAGCCGGAATTTCGGCGGGCCGTCATCGACGACTTTGTGGAGGGATACCTCGGGGGCCGGACACCGAATCCCTGTGTGCGATGCAATGAGCGGATCAAGTTCGGCCGACTGTTCGAAATCGCCAGGGGGCTCGGGGCGGATTATTTGGCAACAGGGCATTATGTGCGGCTGGAGAAGAATGAGAGGACGGGCCGGTACATATTGAAACGGGCGGTCGATGATCGAAAGGACCAGAGTTACTTTCTTTACCGGCTTCGGCCGGAAATCCTTCCCCATGTTATCTTCCCTCTTGGATCTTTGCACAAATCCGAGGTATGGCGGCGGGTGGAATCCCTGGACCTTCCGCCCGACGAAATGCACGAGAGCCAGGAAATCTGCTTTGTGACCCAACAGGACTACCGTCAGTTTCTGACCATCCAGACGCCTCGGGCCGCTCGTCCCGGACCGATCGTCACGACCCAAGGAAAGGTCGTCGGGGAGCATCGGGGCGTGGCCTTCTACACCATCGGACAGCGGCGGGGATTGGGCCTCTCGGCCCGGGAGCGTTTGTATGTGGTCGACATTCGTCCCGATGAGAATACCATCGTTGTGGGGGAGGCATCCGATTTGTATTGCGACGAACTGTTCGCGGGCAACCTGAACCTTTTTGTGGAGCGGCCGCTTCGACAGGGGCTGGATGTCGATGTGAAAATACGATACCGTAACGCCTGCGCCCCGGGCCGGATTGAGCCTCTGGGGGAAGAAATCCTCCGCATTCGGCTCCGGACCCCTCAGCGTGCCGTGACTCCCGGGCAATCGGCGGTCTTCTACCGGGGCGATGAATTGTTGGGCGGTGGCATCATCCGGAGCACGTCGCGAAGCGGACCATCGGTGCTTCCTCCCCCCTCTAAGACCGGAAATCTGCGTCTTGACAACACGGCGGCCCTATGTTAGGTTAACGTTTTTGTTTAGACATTAGGCGAGGGGTTCGGTATAACACCATGAACATCGGAACGGCACGACGATATGCGAAAGCGCTTTTCGAATTGGCCCAGCAGGAAAAACAGCTGGTGCCGATTCGCGAGCGGCTCGAACAGGTCGAGCAGATGATCCGCACGCAGAACGAGCTGCGGGATCTCTGCCAGAACCCTCGCTATCACCAGGAAGAGAAAAAGCGAGTCTTGGCATCGCTGGCGGATCGAATCGGGAGTCCGCCGCTTCTGAAGCGCTTCATGGAGCTCCTCGTCAAGAAAAACCGGCTCTCGCAGTTGCCCGATATTACAAAAGCATTTGGGATCCTCGTGGACGAAGCGCAAGGGGTGGAACACGTCCAGGTGCGGGTGGCCCGGCCCTTGTCAAAAGACCAGCGGTCGGAATTGAAGCGACATTTGGAAACCTTGACCCGGCGCGATGTGGACCTCGTCATTGATGAGGATCCCGCCCTGATCGGAGGAATGGTGGTCTACGCCGGAAGCCGGATTTATGATGGGAGCGTGAAGGGACAACTTCAGAGACTTCGCCGGGAATTGGTAAAGTAAGGTCGGGGGCATAAACAATGCAGATGCGTGCGGAAGAAATCAGCGAGATCATCAAAAAACAAATCAAGGAATTTGAGAAAGGCGTCGACATCCAGGAAGTCGGAACGGTTCTCCAGGTCGGCGATAACATCGCGAAGATCTACGGACTGGAAAATGCGATGGCCGGAGAGCTTCTGGAGTTTCCCGGGTCGGTTTACGGGATTGTCCTGAACCTGGAAGAGGACAATGTCGGCGCGGTCCTGATGGGGTCGGATGTCGGAATCAAAGAAGGGGATATGGTCAAACGGACCGGCCGCATTGCGGAGGTTCCGGTGGGCGAAGACTTGGTCGGGCGCGTCGTGGATGCGATCGGAAATCCGGTGGACGGCAAAGGGCCCGTCAAGGCCACGGCGACCCGCCGCGTTGAAGTGTCGGCCCCGGGCGTGGTCACCCGCCAGTCGGTGCGGGAACCGCTGCAGACCGGGCTCAAAGCGATCGACGCCATGATCCCGATCGGCCGGGGCCAGCGCGAATTGATTATCGGTGACCGCCAGACGGGGAAGACCGCCATTGCCGTGGACACGATAATCAATCAAAAGGGCCAGAACGTTTTCTGCATTTACGTGGCCATCGGCCAGAAGCGGTCCACCGTCGCACGGGTGGTCAAGACTCTGGAAGAACACCGGGCGATGGAATACAGCCTGGTGGTGGCGGCGACGGCGAGCGACGCCGCGCCCATGCAGTACCTGGCCCCGTTCTCGGGCGTCGCCATGGGAGAATATTTCCGGGACAACGGCAAGCATGCCCTGATCGTCTATGACGACCTCTCCAAGCATGCCGTGGCCTACCGCCAGCTCTCGTTGTTGCTCCGGCGGCCCCCGGGCCGGGAAGCCTACCCGGGCGATGTGTTCTATCTTCACTCCCGGCTGCTGGAACGCGCGGCCAAGCTTAGCGATGCGTTGGGCGGCGGCTCCCTGACGGCCCTTCCGATCATCGAAACGCAGGCGGGCGACGTGTCGGCCTATATCCCGACCAACGTGATTTCAATTACGGACGGGCAGATTTATCTCGGAAGCGATCTCTTCTACTCCGGCATCCGGCCTGCGATCAACGTCGGCTTGTCGGTGTCGCGTGTCGGCGGAGCCGCCCAGATCAAGACGATGAAACAGGTCGCCGGTACGCTGCGTCTGGACCTGGCGCAGTATCGCGAGATGGCGGCCTTCGCCCAGTTTGGCAGTGAGCTCGACAAGACCACACAGGCGCAATTGAACCGTGGAGTCCGCATGGTGGAACTGCTCAAGCAAGGCCAATACAAGCCGATGGCGGTGGCCGATCAAGTGCTCTCTATTTTTGCGGGCGTATCGGGTTTTTTGGATGACGTGCCGGTGAACAAGGTCAGCCAGTTCGAAGAAGATCTGCTGTATTACGTGGCGCAGCATCATCCCGAGATGAAGAAAGAGTTGGGGGCGAAACCCAAAATCGACGAGGCCCTTACCGCCCAGCTCAAGCAGATCATTACGACGTTTAAACAAAAAGGGGGATACGGGGCTCAACCCTAGGGCCTCTTTTGTTCGTCCATGCCCAGTCTTCAGAGCCTTCGGCGCAAGATCGGCAGCGTCAAAAATACCCAGAAGATTACCAAGGCCATGAAAATGGTGGCCTCGGCCAAGCTCAAACGGTCGCAGACCCGCATCTTGGCGTTTCGGCCCTACGGACTGAAGATGCGCGGGGTTGTAGCCGGTCTGAGCCGTCGAGTCAATCGCGACCTGCATCCGCTACTCCAAAAGCGCCCGACCAAAATGGTTCGGATCGTCGTTGTAACGAGCGACCGGGGCCTTTGCGGAGCCTTCAACGCCAATATTGTACGCCGAGCCCTGGAGTTCATTCGCGAGTGTGAGGCGCGTGGCGTGAAGGTGGAAATCGGTTTAGTGGGGCGCAAGGGTCGGGATTTTTTTCGTCGGCGCCATTGGAAAATCCATGAGCCGTACATCGATATCTTTGAGAGGCTTAGCTATGAGCATGGGATCGAGATCGCACAGGCCGCCAGCGAGCAGTATACAAACGGGATGTTCGACGAAGCGCACATCATCTATAACGAGTTCAAGTCGGCCATGCAACAGCGGGTCATTGTGGAGCAAATCTTTCCTTTCGAATCTCTTGAGAACGACGGAGCCGCCGGGGGTGGGTTGGGCGGCAGCTACCTCTACGAACCCGATGAAGGTGAACTCCTGGACAACTTGTTGATGAAGCATCTGCATGCCCAGGCGTTCCGGATCCTCTTGGAGTCATCCGCCGCCGAGCAGGCCGCCCGGATGTCGGCCATGGATGGGGCGACCCGGAATGCCGGCGAACTCATCAAGAAGCTGACACTCTATTACAATAAAACACGGCAAGCTGCGATTACCAAAGAGTTGATGGATATAGTGGGAGGCGCCGAGGCGCTGAAAGGATAGTGTCGAGCGGGGCGTTCTGAATGCCAGGCGAAGGAAGCCCTGACCCGTCGCGCGGCGGACCGCCAAACTCGGACTTCAGAATAAGCGAGAGAGGGAGCCGTATGAACACAGAGATGGGCACAGTGATTCAAGTCATCGGGCCGGTGGTTGATGTGGAGTTCCCTCCGGGGAAGCTCCCCAACCTTCTGAATGCCCTTCGTATTGAACAAGAAGAGGATCGGAAGGCGGGGACGCCCAAGATTCGGCTGACACTCGAGGTCGCGCAACACCTCGGGGAAAACCGCGTCCGGGGCGTGGCGATGTCTTCGACGGATGGCCTGGTTCGAGGCATGCCGGTCAAGGATACAGGCGCTCCGATTTCGGTTCCGGTCGGGCGGGAAACGCTCGGCCGGTTGCTGAACGTGCTCGGCGAACCCGTGGACGAAAAGGGACCCATCATGGCGAAGAAGACCTATCCCATCCACCGGCCGGCTCCCGCGTTGGAGGAACAAGAGACGAAGACCGAAGTCCTCGAGACCGGAATCAAGGTCCTGGATCTCCTGGAGCCCTACAGCAAGGGCGGAAAGGTCGGACTGTTCGGCGGTGCGGGCGTCGGAAAGACCGTCATCATCCTGGAGCTGATCAACAACATCGCACTCCACCATGGTGGCTTTTCCGTTTTTGCCGGCGTGGGGGAGCGCACGCGCGAGGGCAATGACCTCTGGCACGAGATGCAGGAGTCGAAGGTCATCGATCCCGGCGATTACACCAAGTCTAAAGCCGCGCTGGTTTTCGGACAGATGAACGAACCGCCTGGCGCCCGGCTCCGCGTCGGACTCACGGGCCTGACGATCGCCGAGTACTTTCGGGACGAAGAAAACCAGGACGTGCTTCTGTTCATCGATAATATTTTCCGATTTACCCAGGCCGGTTCGGAGGTGTCCGCCTTGCTGGGCCGCATGCCCTCCGCCGTGGGTTATCAGCCGACATTGGGCACCGAGATGGGTGCGCTCCAGGAGCGCATCACCTCCACGAAGAAAGGATCCGTCACGTCGGTCCAGGCCATTTATGTTCCCGCGGATGATCTGACCGACCCGGCGCCGGCCACGGCTTTCGGGCACCTGGACGCGACCACCGTGCTTTCACGCCAGCAGGCGGAGCTCGGGATTTATCCCGCCGTGGACCCGCTCGACTCGACCTCCCGGATTTTGGACCCCCAAGTCATCGGGGAAGAGCACTACGGGGTCGCGCGATTGGTCCAGTCGATCCTCCAGCGCTACAAAGACCTTCAGGATATCATCGCGATCCTGGGGATGGACGAACTCTCCGAGGACGACAAACTGACGGTGTCGAGAGCCCGGAAGATCCAGCGGTTTCTCTCCCAGCCCTTCCACGTGGCGGAAGTGTTCACCGGGACCCCGGGGCGGTATGTTAAGCTCAAAGACACCGTCCGGGGCTTCAAGGAGCTTGTCGAAGGGAAGTACGACGATCTTCCCGAACAGGCGTTTTATATGGTGGGCACAATTGAGGAAGTCGTCGCCAAGGCCGAGAGACTGGGAGGGAAGAAATAATTGCCGACGAAAAAACTCCTTCTTGAAGTCGCAACGCCCGATCACCTCCTTCTCAGCCGGGAAGTGGACGAAGTGATCGCCCCCGGCAGCGAGGGCGAATTCGGCGTACTCCCCGGGCACGCCCATTTTCTGTCGATGCTGAAGATCGGCGAATTGCGCTACCGAGTGGGCGATCAGACCCACTACATGTCGGTGTTGTGGGGTTTTGCCGAGGTGACGCCTACAAAGGTCACGATCCTGGCCGAGATCGCCGAAAAGGCGGAGGACATCGACGTCGAACGGGCGCAAGCCGCCGTCGAGCGGGCCGAGCAGCGTCTCCAGGTGGGCGGCCTCCCCTCCGAGCTCAAAGAAGCCCAGATCAGCCTGGAAAAGGCCCGCCTACGTCGGAAGATCGCCGAACGCGCTGGCCGGGCGAAGTAACAGTCCCTCCCGTTTCTTGACCCGCTCTCCCATTTCCGGTATATTCTCGACTAAGTTACCGCCAATTCTCGACCTGGGTTCCGGAGGTCCATTTTATGCTCACGCGCTCCTCTTGCATTCGATCACAGACCCCAGACTGAAACGATTTATCGATGAAGGGAGGATATCATGGCCCGATCCATTACCGTCATGAGTGTCATGGAGGTGATCCGTCACCGCCGGTCCGTGCGCGACTATTCGCCCCGGAAGCTTGACCGGGCGACCGTCCGCACGCTGCTCGCGGCCGCGGTCTGCGCGCCCACAGCGGTGCATGAGGAGCCCTGGGCCTTTGTGATCGTCCAGGACACCAATGCCCTGAAGCGCATCTCGGATCGGGCCAAGCCCCTCTTCGCGGAGGAGGTGCACCGCGCCCATCTCGACCGGGGCGGCCATGCGCTCGAGATTTTTCGGCGGCCGGACTTCAACATATTTTACAATGCCAGCACCCTCATCGTCATTGGCGCCACTACGACCGGCCCGTTCATCGCGGCCGATTGCTGGCTGGCCGCCGAGAACCTGATGCTCGCTGCCGCCGCGATTAAACTCGGAAGCTGCGTCATCGGTTCGGCGCTTCCGGCCCTGAACGACGGCGGGGTAAAAAAAGAGATCGGGATCCCGGCCGATTTCACGGCCGTCGCCCCGGTCATCGTCGGCCATCCGACCGGGGAAACGCCGCCCACCTCCCGAAAGGAGCCGGAGATTCTCGTCTGGAAATAACCCGTGAGCGCATGAAATGGAGCATAATATTCGATCTGTATCTATATTTTAAATTTGTATATAAAGGTTCCGCATATTCGGTTGCAGCTAAACGGATCAGGGGTGAACTAAAGCTCGACGCTAGATTTTCCGAAGCAAAAAAGCAAATTAAAAAAAGCTGTGTTAACGGGCTTATTGCTTTTTCATTGGACTGGATTGTTTTGGAAAAGATAAAAACGGATTCGTATATTGTGACTGACAATCCTGACGCTCTTTACGATGCGGGGAAAAAAATACTTCTTGATTTGTTAAAAACAAAGGTGAGGAATGCAGCATTGAGCAGTAGAGACCCAATGGTTATATGGCATATTGCATCTTTGACGACTCCGGCAATTCTACCACGTGTTCTGAGCTTTGGTTTTACTTCAACCCTACTTTTCCTCTCATAAATTGACGTTTCTGAAGACAGTATAATTTATCAACATATTAAAGAATTGCCTGAAAAAATGGATTGGCCGAAGAAAGTCCCGGAGCGAGGACTTGAATTATGATATTGCTTACCCGCGCCGGCGCCGAAGGCGTATAGCATACAAGCGTAACAGCCGAACTCTTGTCCCCGCTGCTGTGGAGGCTTGGAGTGTTCCTGGCGCTCGAACCACCGAAATTTCGTAAGGCGAAAATTAGGTGTTGGCTCGACAAGGAACCGTCGATAGCCCTCCTCGTTTCCGCAGCTCATTTCGAATGGACGGTTCATCGCGCCCTCCTCCTGTTGTGTATCCTATTGAGTAACCGAACAAACAGGGAAATTCGGCTCGATCTTGAAAAGGTTTATGGTCTTGAACGTTACAAAGATTTTTGGCGTGACGGGCTTCGGCACTTGCCGCAAGCCCGGTCTATTCCGCAAATAGTTTCTGATTGGAAGGCAGTCACGGACGCATTCGATGCCAGAAACCGCCTTATTCACGGTCGAGGTCGTTACACGCGGAATATGGCAAGCCCACACGTGGAGTATCTGCTCAGGTCCGCTGCGGAAGTTAGGGATTGCTGTTCAAGATGCGGTGCGAATTTCGGAGCCCGATTGCCAGTAAGAAAAAAGAGCCACAGCGCATAACCCGCGCTGTCGCCGAGTGCCATTCAGCGCTTTCCCAGCTTCGGCAACCCAAACCGGAACGGGTCGTCGTCAGGCTTTGACCACGGTGCCGTTGACGATCTTTACACGATCGCCCGCATTGAGGCCGTTATCGGTCGACTGCGTGACGGTGCGAATCGCGCCGTTGTTCATCTGGACGGTGATCCGGTAGCGAAGGGTCTTCTTCACGTTCTTCTCGATCTGGTGGCCCGCAAGCGCCCCGCCGGCCGCGCCAGCAACCTCGGCGAGCGTCCGGCCCTGACCCGCGCCGATCCTGCTTCCAACTACTGCGCCGACCACGCCTCCGGCAACCGCGCCCAGTCCAGTTCCCTGGCCGGAAACCTGGACGGCCTTGACCGATTCCACCACGCCGCAGTCTACACATTTCTTGCCGAGCGGGAGCGCGCTGTGAATCAGGCCCGTCATCGAGCCGACGGCTACGATACAGAAGATAATGACGGCTATGGCCGCGATTTTAACGATCGGAATTTTTGCAGCCTCAAGCATAGACATATAGACCTCCGATTCCCTATGGGATAACCATTTTGCCTTGGGTTCATCCCATAGCATGATTATTGCGTAGTTTTATGTTAGCCCTCGCCATTCCGGTTATTCAACAAGAAAATAGTTTTGGGGCGCCATTTTTTTTGTCGGCCTTTACTTTTTTATCCTTTGTCTATAAAGTTCGACATAACCCCCTGCCGGTGCCGAGGGCGGGGAACGGGCATGGATTGAAGATGATGAGCCGAAAGAAGGGACGCCCAATATGAAGACCGCGATTCGCATCCTGGCTGTGTTGTTCGTGGTTCCCGCCACGAGCCTCTTCGTCATTTGGATGCCGTTTTCGTTCATCCCTCTGGGGGAACAGCGGTGGGTTGTCCCGGTCGTGTCGTCGCTTTGCGCCATCGTCGCGGGGCGGTATGTCTGGGTCAAAACCGGAAAGGCACCCCACGGCGTGGTTTCGTCCATTTTTTATGGGGGCGTCGTGGTGGGCGGGATTGGTTTTTCAGCGGGCTTCTTCGGGCCGATCATTTTTGCTCCGGAGGCGAACCAAGGCCCGCTGCTCGGGATTTTCATCACGGGTCCGCTGGGATTCTTGCTCGGGGGACTGGGCGGCCTCGTATACGGGCTGATGCATCGCGAAAAAACGGGAGCGGACTGAGAAAATTATTCATCGCCATGGCACATCGATGCCGAGGGTCATTGGATTAAAAGCATATCCATTCCGGATTTTGATGACGGAGATCAAAGATGAAAGTCACCGAGATCGCATTTGTCGTCTATCCTGTGACCGACTTGGAAAGCGCAACGGCTTTCTACGAAGGGATTTTGGGCCTCACGCAATCTCGGTTCTTCGGGGATGAAGATCAAGGCATGATCGAGTACGATATCGGCCCGGGGACGCTCGCCATCGGCTGGGGCGTCTCGCAGTTTATGCCCTCGCCGGGGGGCGGTTGCGCGGCGCTTGAGCTGGACGACTTCGGCGGCATGGTGGGCCGTCTCCGGGAAAACGACTGCCCATTCGTGTCAGAGCCAACCGAGACTCCCGTTTGTTACATGGCGGTGATCTCCGACCCGGACGGGAATTCCCTGATGATTCATCAAAGGAAGGTTCGGTAATCACCCCCTCCTCGTCGCCCCTTCGCGAGAACCGACCTCATCTCCTGGACTTCCTTGTCAGAGTCCGGGTTGGGTGGTATATTTAGCGATAGGAATTCCGGCCCGTTGAAAGGGGGGCTCCCAAGCATGTGGCCCAGCACGACCGTACCTTCCAAGTTTGACGCCGTAAAAGATAAAGATGAGCAGATCTACTGGGTGGGGAAGCCGGCTTTGATTCCGTTCGTCGCCACCGGCATACCCATTCTGATCGTTGGAATGCTTTGGGGCGCCTTTGATTATTTCGGCATCATACGCAACATGCCAGGCCATATGCCGGGGTTTGCGATTCCGTTCTTCGCCCTGCATTTGTTTCCATTCTACGGAAGTGTCTTGTACATGGCGCACCTTTTTCTCGTCCGGGGAAACACCTTTTATGCTTATACCAACAAGCGGTTGATGATGCGAAGCGGTGTTTGGGGAACCGATTTCAACGCGATCGATTATGACAAAGTATCCGACATCGAGGTAAACGTGAACCCGATCGAAAACCTGTTTGGCGTGGGAACCGTGAGGGCCTTTTCGGGTCGCGTCAACGACAAAGGCGGCCGGATCTACGACAGCTTCATTGCCATCTCGAATCCGTACGAGGTTTTCAAAAAAATCAAAGAGGTTTCGGTCAACATCAAAACGGACTGGAACTACCCCAACGCCTTGAGGCCGGAAGTCAATCCTGGGTACCAAACAAAATATAGTCCGAAGCAGTAGAAAAACTTGGTCAGAATTTTGCCCTTCTGTAAAAGAACCTCTTCATCACCTCCGCCGCCAGAATATAAATGACCACAATCATTCCCATAAGCAGGAAAAACATGGTTGGCAGCGGACCGAATCCAAAGAGCGTGCCGATCGGGGTGAAAGGGAAAACCAGCGTCGCCCCGACAACGAGGAGCGTGGCGATCAGCAAATGAGGCCCGGGCATGCTTTGGAAGAAGGGTTTCCGGGTGCGGACCACCAGCACGATCAGCGAGGCCGAAATAACGGATTCCATGAACCATCCGGTCCGGAACTGAACCGGTGTCGAATGAAGGACGAACAGAAGCAGGCCGAAGGTGAGATAGTCGAAGACCGAACTGACCAGTCCGAATGTGATCATAAAGTTTCGGATAAAGCGGATATTCCAGCGACGAGGCTTCATGACCATCTCGGGATCAACATGGTCGGTTGCGATGGCCATTTCCGGGAGATCCGTCAGTAAATTGGTCAGAAGGATCTGCTTGGGTAGCAGGGGAAGGAAGGACAGAAAAAGGGAGGCACCGGCCATGCTGAACATGTTTCCAAAATTGGCGCTCGTCGCCATAAAGACGTACTTCAGCGTGTTGGCGAAGGTCACCCTTCCCTCCTTCACGCCGTCCACCAGGACCTTCAGGTCCTTGGCGAGCAGTACGATATCGGCCGCGTCCTTTGCGACATCCACCGCGCGGTCAACCGAAATGCCGACATCGGCGGCGTGAAGCGCCGAGGCGTCATTGATCCCGTCCCCCAGGTAGCCCACCCCATTCCCGGCCTTCTGCAGAGCGCGGATGATTCGCTCCTTCTGATTGGGCTCGACCTCGGCGAAGATATCGATATCGCCCGCGCGCGCCAGCAACGCGTCATCGCTGATCGCATGAAGATCGGAGCCGGACAGGATCTGAAGCTCGGGCAGTCCCACCTGCCGGCCCAGGTTGGCCGAAACCAGCCGGTTGTCTCCGGTGATGATCTTCAGTGAAATGCCCAGGCGCTTCAGTCGGCGTATCGTCTCGATGATCCCGGGTTTGGGAGGATCGAAGAAAACAAGGAACCCCAGAAAAGTCATGCCGGCTTCGTGGTCTTTGGTGATGACCGACATCGAACCGCCCGCCCGGTAAGCGATCCCAAGCGCTCGATAGCCCTCACGGCTGAGCGCGTCAAAACGTTCCCGGATTTGATCCTGGAGCGCAGCGAGTTCGGCGACCGCCCCTCCGGAAACCTCGACGGAGGAGCAGACCGCGAGGATATTGGGAAGCGCGCCTTTCGTGATCATGAGGGACGTGTCATCTTTTAAGATCAGGATGCTCAATCGCTTACGGATAAAGTCGTACGGCACCTCATCCAGTTTCCGATAGCCGGATAAATCGAACGGGCGGTGGCTTCGAATCGCTTCATCCAGGGGGTTTGTGAAACCCGTTTCGTAAAATGCATTGAGATAGGCATAGAGCAGAACCCTCTCGCTGGGTTGTCCGTCCGTATCCAGAGTGGAATGCAGCCGAACCACGCCCTCGGTCAGTGTGCCGGTCTTATCGGCACAAAGTACATTCATGCTCCCGAAGTTTTCGATTGAGGCGAGGCGTTTGACGATCACCTTCTTGCGGGCCATTTTTTTCGCACCGTGGGCCAGGTTGATGCTGATGATCGCGGGCAGGAGCTGAGGGGTGAGGCCGACGGCGAGGGCCAACGAAAAGAGGAAGGAGTCCAATACCGGCCTTTCCAGATAGACATTGATCGCGAAGATCGCGATCACCAGCACCAGGGTCACTTCCATGAGGAGGTATCCGAATCGGCGGACGCCCCGTTCGAATTCGGTCTCTGGCGGCCGGAGTTTCAGCCGTTCGGCCACCTGGCCAAATTCGGTTTCCGCGCCCGTGCGGACCACCACGGCCTTTGCGGTGCCGCTGATCACATGAGTGCCCATCCAAAGCGTGTTGGTTCGCCAGGCCAGCGGCGTTTCCGACGGCAAGACCCCGGCCGTTTTTTCGACGGGATAGGTTTCGCCGGTCAAGGCCGCTTCATCGATGAAAAGATCCTTGGAGATCAAAATCCGGCAGTCGCCGGGCACGCTGTCTCCGGCATTCAGCAGGACAATCTCTCCCGGCACGATCTCTTCAACCGGAATTTCGATCATACTTCCTTCCCTAAGGACTTCGGCCTTGATCTGGATGATCGCCAGCAGCTTCTCGACGGCGCCGGCCGCACCTCGTTCCTGCCAGAAACCGAGCAGGCCGCTGACGGCGACAATCGTCAGGATGATGAGGGCATCCACGGGATTGCGGAGAAAGAAGGACAGGCCCGCGGCCAGGAGAAGGATCAGGATGATCGGCGTTTTGAATTGCGCGAGCAGAAGGGTGAACGCGTCCGAGCGTTTTTTGGATTTCAGAAGGTTGGGGCCGAAGCGCTCGATCCGGGCCCGTGCCTCTCCGGTGGTCAACCCCTGCGGGGAAGCTCGCAGCTGTTCAAAAAGTTCCTCGGGCGGTATACTCCAAAATGTCTTGATCGGGCCGGGCCGTTCGGTGATGGAGGCCGGCGCCGCCCCCTCCAAAGGCAAAGGTTTCGGGGCCTCTCCCTCTTGCTTGCCTGGGGCGTTGGGTGTAAATTTCTTCATCAGGAAAGGGTGTTCCCTCCTCCGCACGGGGAAAAGAGAGTCGTCGACTATCGGTTTGGAGAACGGACCTGTGCGACGTCCCCTTTGACGGATGCGCCAGCCGATAACGCGAATGCCACGCCGTCCTGCGGCGTCAGCCCCAACTTGACGATCCGGGACCGGCTGACCACATGAATGGCGCCCAGATAGAGATGATTGCTCGGAATGAACACGGATGCCAGGTCGTGGCGCGTACCGTCCCCCTTGACCAGTGTAAACTCCCCCGTCAGAAAGCCGCCGTTGTACCCTTCACCGGAGGAATGTTCGACCAGGACGAATTCCTTGAAACCGGTCGGATTGCTCGGGTTCAGGCTCTCGACAATCCGCTTAATGTTCCGATAGATGCCCTTGAATATCGGCAGCCGCTCAAGAAGCCCCTCAATCCAGCCTAGAAACAGGGCGCCATAAACGTTTGATAGAATGACGCCGGCGGAAAAGATGATCACCAGCGTTATGAGCACCCCCAGGCCGCGGATCTCGCCATGGAAAAATGTGGCGATTAAGGGTTGGAATAAAGAGTCCATCGTCTTGAAGAGCCAGACCAACAACGTAACCGTCAAATAAAGGGGAAGAAGCGCGACGAGACCGGTAAGGAGTATATTTCGAAGGCGTTTCATCATGGCAAATCTCCTTTATTTTATAAGCCGCGTACCATTATACTTCCCGAGGCAGGGTCTTGTCGAATACCCCCTGGTTGGGTGTCGCTTAAATATCGTCCCACTCTCGGCCAAGAGGCTCCCATCGCCTTCAGGGGCGGCGTTGTGGTAAGATGGGAATGCGGGGGTCGTTATGGGAATTGCCGGTGAGAGACTAAACACGGTTGTGCCGACCCGGTACTGGCACAAGCTCGAAGATGGACGCGTCCAGTGCGATCTGTGTCCCCGCTTTTGCAGGCTCCACGAAGGCCAGCAGGGACTCTGCTTTGTACGGGCCCGGCAGAACGACCAGATCGTATTGACGACCTACGGGCGATCGAGTGGGTTCTGTGTCGATCCAATCGAAAAAAAACCGTTGAACCATTTTCTTCCCGGAACGCCCGTGCTTTCCTTCGGGACGGCCGGATGCAACCTGTCCTGCCGGTTTTGCCAGAACTGGGACATCAGCAAGTCCCGTGAGGTCGATACCCTGGCCGATGCGGCCTCTCCCGAAAAGATCGCTCGTGTCGCCCGGGAGCTGGGCTGCCGCAGCGTCGCCTTTACCTATAATGATCCCGTCATCTTCCATGAATATGCGATCGACGTGGCCCAGGCCTGTCACGGGCTGGGGATCAAGACGGTGGCCGTAACGGCAGGCTATGTTTGTGAGAAGCCGCGCGAGGAATTTTACCGATATATGGACGCGGCCAATGTCGACCTCAAGGCCTTCACGGAACGGTTCTATCAGCAGATAACGGCCGGGCATCTTCAGCCCGTCCTGGACACCCTGATCTATCTCAAGCACCGGACGAACGTCTGGTTGGAGATCACCACGCTCCTCATCCCGGGCGAAAACGATTCGGACCAGGAGATCGAAGCCCTTGCCAAGTGGGTGGTGGAAAACTTGGGGCCGGATGTGCCGATTCATTTTAGCGCGTTTCACCCGGACTATAAGATGCTGGACCGGCCGCCCACCCCGCCCGGGACCCTGACGCGGGCGCGGAGGATCGCCATGGATAGCGGGATCCGCTACGCCTATATCGGCAACGTTCATGATCCCGGGGGCGACAGCACCTACTGCCACGGCTGCGGCAAGAAACTGATCGGCCGCGACTGGTACCTCCTGTCCGACTGGAATTTGGCCGACGACGGCCATTGCCGTTCCTGCGGCACGGCCTGTGCCGGGCGATTTGAAGGTCCCCCGGGCCACTGGGGCCGACGCTACCTTCCGGTGCGATTGAAGGATTTTGATTGAAGGATTCTCCCGCCTCCGGTTTCTGAAAGATGAACAGAATGGGCGAGATTCACATTCAGGTGATGAGCGGTCCGACGGTGCCGGAGACGGAGGTCGAGATCGTCGAGCGAAAGGGCCTCGGGCATCCGGACACGATCTGCGATGCCGTGATGGAGCAAGTGGCCGTGGCCTTGGCGCGGGCGTATCGGGATAAGTTCGGCGCCATTCTGCATTTCAATTGCGACAAGGGGCTTCTGGTCGCCGGCCGAGTCAAGCGGCGGTTCGGCGGCGGAATGGTTCTGGAGCCGATGCGTCTGATCATCGGGGACCGGGCGAGCGTCGCTTTGGGAAGAAAACGGCTGGACGTGGCCGGGGTCTCCATCGAAACCGCGAAGGCCTGGTTTCGGAAAAACCTTCCCCGAGTAAATCCAAAAACACACCTGCGGTATCAGGTTGAGCTCCGGCCGGGCTCGGAAGAGCTCGCCTCCCTTTTTTCGGAAAAAAAGAAAGTGCGGGGCGCCAATGACACCTCGGCCGCCGTCGGATATGCTCCGTTGACCGAAACCGAACGGACGGTCCTTGAGGCCGAGCGCTACCTCAACACCCCGGGTTTTAAAGCCCGATTTCCGGAAACCGGCCAGGATGTTAAAGTAATGGGCGTCCGCACCGGTCGGCGTCTCTCGTTGACGGTGGCGATGCCCCTGATCGACCAACACGTCGAGAGCGAAGTGGGCTATTTCCGGCGAAAGCAGGCCGTGCATGAAGATTTACTGGGCCACCTTCAGAAACAAACGGAAAACCTTGAGGAGATCTCGCTCCGCCTGAATAGCCTTGATCGCCGCGGGAAGGGAATGGACGGGATCTATCTTTCGGTCATCGGCACTTCGGCCGAGGATGCGGACTCGGGTGAGGTGGGGCGAGGAAATCAGGTCAACGGCCTCATCGCCCTTAATCGACCGCGGGGTTCGGAGGCGGCCGCGGGGAAAAACCCCGTCAGCCATGTGGGAAAAATTTATAATGTGCTGGCCCATGTGTTGGCCAAAAGGATATACGGGCAGATTTCCGGTTTACGAAGCGTGGAGGTCTGGCTATGCAGCCGCATCGGCGAACCGGTAGACCGGCCCCAGATCGTCTCGGTCCAAATCCATGTGAAACCCGGGGTCCGGGGGGCGGATCTGGCCGATCCCATCCGGGCCATGGTTGAGAAAGAATTGACGCGGATTACGGATTTCTGCGAGGAATTGGCGGAGGGGCGCTATCCGGTTTGCTGACTTGGTCGCTTGTAACAGCCTTAAATTTATGAGATAATTCTGTCACGATGAAATCTGATGACCTGCGCAAAGGGTTTTTGGAATATTTTGGCGGACGGGGGCATACCCTTGTTCCGAGTTCTCCCTTAATTCCGCAAAAGGACCCGACCTTGCTTTTTACGAACGCCGGCATGGTCCAATTCAAAGAGGTTTTTCTCGGAAAGGAAAGTCGGGGCTACAAACGGGCCGTTTCGGTTCAGAAATGCATGCGTGCCGGCGGGAAGCATAACGATCTCGATAACGTGGGGATGACCGGACGGCACCACACCTTTTTTGAAATGCTCGGCAATTTTTCTTTCGGCGATTACTTTAAGTCCGATGCGATTGCGTTTGCCTGGGAGCTTTTGACAAGACACTGGGGTCTTCCGAAGGACCGGCTCTGGATCACGGTCTTCCGGGAAGACGACGAGGCCGAGGGACTCTGGAAGCAGATCGGGGTGCCGGCCGACCGGATCAAGCGCATGGGCGAGAAGGACAACTTTTGGGCGATGGGTGACACCGGCCCCTGCGGTCCGTGTTCCGAGATTCTGATCGATCAGGGGGAGGCGGCCGCGGGCGCTCCGCACGACTGCCAGGGCGTTGGCTGCGAATGCGACCGCTATCTTGAGATCTGGAATCTCGTCTTCATGCAATTCATACGGGACGTCGAGGGTCGGCTCACTCCCCTTCCCAAGCCCAGCATCGACACCGGGATGGGCCTTGAGCGGATCGCGGCCGTGACCCAGGGAGTGCTCTCGAATTACGATACGGACCTTTTCCATTCCATACTGAAAACCGTTACCGAGATGACCGGGCAGGATCTGGCGGCGGTGCGCAAGGGAATGCCCGGACGGGTGGTCGCGGACCATATCCGCGCCATCACGTTTCTGATCAGTGACGGGGTGCTTCCATCCAATGAAGGCCGCGGATACCTTCTGAGGCGGGTGATCCGGCGCGCGGCGCGATACGGGAAAGAGCTCGGACTGAACGAACCGTTTCTCTACAAACTTTCCGGGACGGTGGTGGATACGATGGTCGCGACCTACCCCGAACTGGCCCGCATTCGGACGGTCGTGGCCCAAGTGACGCAGGGAGAGGAAGAGCGTTTCGTCCAGACCTTGAATCAAGGCATGGGCCTCCTCAAAGAGGTGATGGCCAAGGTGAAGGCGGCGGGCCAGGTGCTCATCCCGGGCAGTGAGGCCTTTCGACTCTACGACACCTATGGCTTCCCCCTGGACATTGCGATGGATATGGCGCGTGACGTCGGTCTTCGGATTGATGAGGCCGGCTATCATGCGGCGATGGAAGATCAACGGGACCGGGCAAGGAAATCCTGGGTGGTGAAGGAGGTGGCCCCTTATTATAGCGAGGCTTCCTCCAAGCTGGGGCTCACCGAATTTGTGGGCTATGACAGCCTGGAAGTTGAGATACGGCTGATCGGAATTTTAAAGGGCGGACGTCCGCTGAATAAAGCCACCGCCGGTGAAACGGTCGAGTTGGTATTCGACCGGACCCCGTTTTACGGCGAATCGGGCGGCCAGGCCGGCGATCAGGGGCTGCTGGAGCATCCCAGCGCGCTGGCCGAGATTCATGCCACGATCAAACCGGTTCCGGGATTTTTTGTCCATCAAGGGAAGGTTACTCAGGGGGAAATCGTGGAGGGGGAGACCTACCGGGCGGTCGTGAACCCGGCGGCGCGGTGGGGAGCGGCGAGAAACCACACCGCAACGCACATCCTTCATTCGACGCTGCGGGAAATTCTGGGCGAGCATGTCAAGCAGGCCGGTTCGTTGGTGACCCCCGATCGTCTTCGATTTGATTTCGGGCATTTCAAGCCGTTGACCGCGCTGGAAATCGCACGGATCGAAGCCGTCGTGAACGAACGCGTTCGCGAGGACGATCCGGTCGAAACGCAGGTGATGGATTTTCAAGAAGCGGTTCGGGCCGGCGCCCTGGCCTTCTTCGATGACAAATACGGAGACCGCGTCCGCGTGGTGCGTATCTCCGACTTCAGCAAAGAACTCTGCGGCGGAACGCATTGCCATGAAACCGGCCAGGTCGGGTTGTTCAAGCTCGTGCAGGAAGGCAGCATCGCGGCCGGCGTTCGACGGATCGAGGCCTTGACGGGAGAGATGGCGTATCTGTATGTGCGCAAGCAGGAGGAAGACATCCGGGAAGTGGCCGCGCTGTTGAAGGTCCAACCGGCCGAGGTAGTCGAAAAAACCAGGCGGCTATTGGCCCAGTTGCGCGAGCGCGAAAAGGAGATGGATCGCCTTAAAGGTCGGGCGGCCGGGACTCAGGCGGAGGATGTTGCATCCGAGACCCGGACGGTAGGCGGGGTCGCGGTGCTCGCCAAGCGCCTTCAGGACGGACTGGAGCCGAAGGATCTTCGCGCTTTCATGGATTCGCTTCGGAACCGCTTGAAAACGAATTATATCGCCGTGGTGGCTTCGGCATCAGTCGATCGAAGCAATGCCTTTCTGATCGCGGCCGTTTCCCCGGACCTGACGGGCCGGTTTAACGCGGGCGAAATCGCGAAAGAAATCGCCGGGATCGTGGGAGGATCGGGTGGCGGACGTCCCGACATGGCCCAGGCCGGCGGGAAAAACGTCTCGAAACTTCCGGAGGCGCTGGCCCGCGTCTACGGGATCGTGGAAAAAACGCGGCCGTAGGCGGTATAATATAACCACGGGTGACGGGAGGAAATGAACATGGTCAAACTAATGAAAAAAATGGTCCTGGCGGGCTTGGGGGTCGAGGCGAAGGCCCGAGAGACTTGGGAGGAGTTGCTTCGGCGTGGAGAAGAAAATCAAAATAACTATGCCAAAAAAGTGAAGGGACGAGTCGCGGATTTGGAAAAGGACTTAAAAGATTTGGAAAAAAAGGAACGCGACCTGGTCGATCGGGTAATGGCCAAGCTCCCCATCGCCACCAAGGCGGACATGGATCGTCTGGAAAAGAAGATCCAGGAACTGTCGGCCAAATTAAAAAACGTGTAAGATGCCGGCCTCCGGGGAACGCATCTTGGCCCTTGATCTGGGCAAAAGCCGGATCGGCTTGGCCATCAGTGACGAGTTGGGCTGGACCGCCCACGGTCTTCCCACGATGGAGCGGGTGGGCCCCAAGAAAGACATCGCAAGGCTTCGAGACATTGTGGCCCAGTATCAGGTCCGGAAACTGGTGGTGGGCCTTCCCCGAAACATGAACGGCAGTCTTGGGCCCCAAGCGAACCTTGTCCTGGAATTTATCGAACAGCTCAAAAATAAGCTGGGGCTGAAAGTCATCCCTTGGGATGAACGGCTCACCACACAGGCAGCCGAGCGGGTCCTCATCGAGGCAGATATGAGTCGCTCTAAACGCCGGAAGACGGTGGATCGAGTTGCAGCCGTGCTGATCCTGCAAGGTTATCTGGACAGCCGTCGCGCTCCGCTTCAAACGGCCAGCCTACCCGAGGGGTGATGGCAGCGGCGTTACAAAAACGGATCGGCCGCATGGCCATCCCGTTTCTACTCGTCGGGACGATCCTCCTGTTTGTGATCGTGCAGGAGGCGACCTTTCTCTACATTCCACCCGATGGGGAGCGGGTCCAAAAAGTGCTGGAGATTCCGGAGGGGTCGACGCTCCGGGACACCGCCCGGCTGCTCTATCAGAACGGGCTGATCACCAGCATTGGTTCGTTTGTGGTGGTGGGCAAGTTCTTGGCGGTCGAGCGGCATATCATCCCGGGCGAATACGCTTTTCACACACAGATGCTCCCGCTGGAAATCATCGGGCTGATCAAGAGCGGCCGGGTGGTCCAGTACGAAGTCACGATCCCGGAGGGTTCAACCCTGGCCCAAATCGGACGGCTGGTCGAAGAAAAACATCTGGCCCGGTATGAAGATTTCATCCAGCGGGCGAATGATCCGGCCTTTATTCAATCCCTGGGCTTCACCGTCGATTCTCTGGAAGGCTATCTCTTTCCGGAAAGTTACTATTTCTCCAAGCGCGTCGGGGCCGAAGGAATCCTGCGGACCATGGTCAGGCAATTCGAGACGGCCTACACGCCTGAGATGGAGAGACGGGCCCAGGAAATCGGAATGACGAGACAGGAGGTCGTGACCTTGGCCTCGATCATCGAGAAAGAAACCTCGGTGGAAATTGAACGGCCGATGGTCTCGGCCGTTTTTCACAATCGGATCCGAAAAAACATTCCCCTGCAGAGCGATCCCACCGTAATTTACAGCCTCCCGCATTTCACAGGGAACCTGACCCGGAAGAATTTGAGAATTCACTCCCCCTACAATACCTATTGGATCAGGGGTCTTCCCCCGGGACCGATCGCCAATCCCGGCAAGGAGGCGCTTTGGGCGGCGCTGTATCCGGCGGCGGTGGAATACCTCTATTTTGTCTCCAAGAACGACGGCACCCATTACTTCTCAAAGACGCTGGCCGAGCACAACCGGGCCGTGCAAAGGTACCAAAAACGTCGGCTGGCAAAAACCACCTAAGGGTTCGGATGTTTTCTCACGCGGGTGAGCTGGCCGGATTGATCGATCACACGCGTCTGGCTCCGGACACGATGCCCGAGGACATCCGCAGGGCATGCCGGGAGGCGCGGCGATACGGTTTTGCGTCGGTTTGCATTCCGCCCTGTTATGTCGAGGAGGCCGTTCGCGAACTCGACGGATCGAAGGTGGCCGTTGGCACGGTCATCGGCTTTCCGCTGGGGTATCAATCATTATCGGTGAAGATCTTTGAGACGATGGAGGCCGTCAAGCAAGGGGCGATTGAACTGGATCTGGTTATTCATCTGGGGGCCGTTAAAATAGGAGATGCCCGCGGCGTCCGGACCGAGGTGGGCCGCATCCGGGATGCGGCCTCCGGGGCACGGCTCAAGGTGATTCTCGAAACCGGGTATCTCAGCCGCAAAGAAATGATCTCGGCCTGCCTCTGGAGCCGGGAGGCCGGTGCAGTTTGGGTCAAGACCTCGACCGGGTTCGGCCCCAAGGGAGCCACGACCGCGGATGTCCGACGCCTCAAGAAGGCGATCGGGGAGGACGGATTTGTAAAAGCCGCCGGGGGCATCCGGGACCTCAAGTCGCTGGAGGACATGGTTCGGGCTGGGGCCTCGCGAATCGGGACCAGTCGCGGCGTGGAGATTCTGAAAGAGTACTTGCGCGGGTCGAGTCGATCATGACACCCCAAAAAGTATCCAAGGAAGCCTTGTCGGCCTCGGACCGACAGGTGCTGGACTCTCTGATGGTCCAGCTGCGGGGGCTGTACGCCGAACGGCTTAAGCAAGTGATCCTCTACGGACATAAGAGCCATGGGGAGCGCGGCTCGGATCTGGACATCTTGGTCGTGATCGAGGGGATCACGGACCGCTTTGTCGAGATGAGCCGTATCCATCGGATCACCGGGCCGATCACGGTGGATCATGACATCCTGGTCACGGCCATTCCGGTTGACGCGGCCTATCTCCAACAGCAGCGTGGGACCGCGTTCTTCGCGGCGATTCTTCAGGACGGGATAACGTTGTGAATTCGGGGAAGGCCTCCGTGAGCATCGAGACCAAGCTGAAGGAAAGCGGGATCGTTCTTCCGACGGCACCCAAACCGGTTGCGAATTATGTTCCGGCCGCCCGGGTGGGGGAGTTGCTTTTTACGAGCGGCGTATTGCCGATGAAAGAGGGCCGGCTGGCCTACGAAGGAAAACTGGGAAAAGATCTGACGCCGGAACAGGGGCAGGAAGCGGCCCGGTTGGCCTTGCTCAATGCCCTGGCCGTCGTGAAACAGGAAGCGGGAAGCCTTGAGCGCGTCGTCCGGATCGTCCGGCTTACCGGACACGTGGCCTCGGCGCCGGGGTTCGTGCTGCAATCCACGGTACTGAACGGCGCTTCGGATTTACTCGTCGCAATCTTCGGCGAGGCCGGCCGTCACACAAGGGCGGCGCTGGGCGCCGCCGAGCTGCCGTTGAACAGCCCGATTGAGCTTGAGCTCATTGTGCAGGTTCGTCCGTAGTGGCGGTTCATCATTCTGCCTTAAGGCTCCGGAGGAGTGTTGATGCGGATGTTCGCTGCCGCGCGAAGCCGGTTGAGATGGTCCTTTAATTTCGAATCCGTCTTTTCTGCGATCAAAAGATCCTGAATCGCCTTCCGGGCGTCCTCCGGCTTCTCGTTTTTGTACTCTTCCCTGTGTTCCTGGAGATAGTCGTCGATCTCCTCGGGATTGATGAACACGAATGACTGGATCCGTTGTTCGATCAGTTTATCGACGGTCAGCTTTTGTTTGAGTTGCTGTTCGATCTCGGCGTCGGTCATGGACAAACGGGCCTTGACCAGATTGAATGTTTCCGGGCTTCCGAACCGGAGCTGAAGCTTCTTGTAGGCGCGGGCGACCTCCTCGTCCGAGGGCGGTGGGATCTCGAGTTTTTTGGCCTCGGCCAAGAGCAGTTTCTGATCGATGAGGTCATTTAATACGGCGGAGTCGTCCACGCCTTGCCTTTCCACGAACACCTCCCGGTACTTTTGAACGTCGCTGAGCGCGATCACCTCGTTGTTCAATACCGCCATGATCCGATCGGCCAGGAGGGCTGGAACCGATGAAGGGCAAGCCAGGACGATACAAAAAATTCCGGCCAGAATCCGAGTGTCGAGGCGCATACTTTGTAGACGGTAGCATAAAATTGGCGCGCGATCAAATCGGAAGGGTCGGCGGGTTGTCGCAATTGACAAAAGGGTCCCGACCAACGATAATACGCCCTGCTCAACCGGATCTTCAACAATGGAAGGAACAGCCATGGCCTATTCCAAAGAGAAAGACAAGCTGATCGAAGTGGTCGGTACCGTGGAAGGTCCGCGGTCGAACATCGAGGTTTCGATTTTTTCGTACGACGGCGCATCGCCGAAAATTGCGGTCACCCGTTTTTCGGAAAGAGAGGACGGGAGCCGCGGTTTTCAAAACCTCGGCCGTTTGACCCGCGAAGAAGCCGAGGGACTCCTGCCCCTGCTGAAGACTGCGATCGGCAAGCTGTAGCCGTGTTCAAGACCCGGAGGGAAAGGGCGGAGCTTTATCTATTTGCGACCACCTTCATCTGGGGCGGTACCTTTGTCGCGGTCAAGCTGGGGCTGGGAGATCTGTCGCCGGTACTCTTTGTGACGCTTCGTTTCTCGCTGGCCGCGCTGGTCCTCCTCTCCCTGAGCTTCAACCGCCTCCTAGCGATCGACCGGGCCCTGCTCTGGAAGGGAAGTTTCCTCGGAGCTCTCCTGTTTCTCGGGTTCGTTCTTCAAACCGTTGGGTTGACGGATACCACGGCTTCAAAGTCGGCCTTTATCACCGGCTTGATGGTGATCTTCACGCCCTTCTTTCAAATCGCGATCGAGAAACGGGCCCCGAAGTTCGCGAATTTCGCCGGTGTCGCGATCGTGACGGCCGGTCTTTGGTTCCTGACCTCGCCGTCCGAGGGGGGGCCTTCCGGCACCGGCTTTACTCGGGGGGACGGACTCACGTTGCTGTGCGCCGCGGTCTTCGGTTTGTACATTGTCATGCTCGACCTGTTTTCAAAGGATGCGGAGGCCCTGCCGCTGACGTTCCTCCAGATGCTCACTCCGGCGGTGCTGGGGTGGATCATCCTTCCCTTGATCGAGACGCCGGTCTGGAATCCCACCCCGAACGCGATCGCCGTCCTTCTCTTTTGCTCGCTGCTGGGAAACGTCCTGAGCAACTATGTCCAGACCCTTTATCAACGGGATACGACGCCGACACGGGCGGTGATCATCTTTACTATCGAGCCGTTATGGGCCTCGATCCTGGGTTATTGGATGCTTCAAGAGGTGATCGGATACGGAGGGGTGGCGGGCGGGGCCATGATCATCGCGGGAATTTTGGTTTCGGAGCTTTCGGATTCCGCGTCTTCTCCGCCAGCCTCAAAATAATTTCCCATTCCTTCTTTGCGACCGGTTGAACGGAAAGGCGGCCGTTCCGGAATAGGAGCATGTTTTTAAGCCCCGGCGTTTTTCGAAGCGTCTGAAGCGGGATGACGGAGGGAAAGGCCTTCACGAACTTCACGTCCACACGGTACCATGTCGGATGATCCGGGCGGCTTCTGGGATCGTAATGGGCATCGTTGGGGTCAAAGGCCGTGTCATCCGGGTAGCCTTCCTTCACCACCTCTGCAAGCCCTGAAATCCCACTTGGGCTCATGTTGCTGTGGTAAAAAAGAACGCCGTCTCCCACTTTTATGCTGTCTCTAAGGTAATTTCGTGCCTGGAAATTCCTTACGCCGTCCCAGCCGGTCACACGACAGTCTTTGAGGTCCTGGATCGAGAAGACCTCCGGTTCGGACTTCAGCAACCAGTAGGAGGGATTCCCGGCCATTTACTCCGGCGTGATTTTGGCGTTTTCGAGGATCGCCTTGTAGACGTAGCCGGCGCCGAAATCCTTGTCGGTATCCAAGGTTCCGGAAACGAGAATGTGGTCGCCGACGCTCACAGTCTGCTGGGAGGTAACGGCCAGATCGTTCGTGCCTTCCTTCCCGCTCCCGTCCTGGATATGGAGGAAGTTCTTCCCCATAATGCCGGGGGTGAACTTGACCACCTTGCCGCGGACCTGGACCTGTTTTCCCTTCAAGCTTTGGCGTTCGGTATATATCTGTTCCACGGTCTTAGTCCCGTTCGAACCGGCTTGTGTTTGATGGACCGGAGGTTTTGGTGATTCGGCTTTATCTGCGGAAGCG